>Ga0164298_10000017_pt1 | contig 106642 bp, 103 predicted proteins | sample Whisoiple_216_MG_FD_109713 | JGI IMG/M metagenome (GOLD analysis project Ga0164298, IMG submission 109713) | Unamended control soil microbial communities from upstate New York, USA - Whitman soil sample_216_MG | ecosystem: Environmental > Terrestrial > Soil > Agricultural land ...
ACCTCACCGCCGCGCTGACCGAGGCCGGGGTGCCGGCCGAGACGGTCGACACGATCATCGGCACGATCGCCCCGCTGGCCGGCGACATCGTCTCGTCGAGCGCCGCCTGAGAGCACGTCCGGGTCGACCCGCGAGCTACTCGGCGGTCAGCGGCACCGTCACGAACTGCTCCGGGATCGCGAACGCGTCGACCAGGGTGCGGGCGTGGGGCCGCAGGGCCTTGCAGAGTGCGTTGACCTCCGCGACCACCTTCTTGGCCAGCGGTGCGGTGAGCCGCCCGTGTTCGAGGAACCAGGCACGGTCCGCCTCGATGTTCGACAGGGCGTACAGGTCGCAGACCTGGTTCAGCAGGTCCCGGGCGGCCGGGTCGGCGCACCCGTCGGCCGCGGTCGCGAACGCGTCCAGCACCACGCGGTCGATGTGCGCGCGCCCGGCACGGAGCACGTGGTCCTGGGCGTCGTTGAACACGTCGAACGGGTCGCTGTCCGACGACGCCGCGGCACGCAGCCGGCGGGCCAGTCCCTCGACGACATGCTGTTCCCGGTCGGCGAAGAGGTCCCGGTGCCAGGCCCGGTCCCGCGGCTCCGGGCGCACGATCGACCGGGCCGGCAACCGCTCCAGCACCGCGCCCATCAGCTGCTCCGCCACCAGCCGTGCCGTCGCCAGCGGGCTGAGGTCGGCGAAGTTGTCCCGGTAGTCGGTCAGCAGTCCCTTCGCGACCAGTTGGAGCAGCACGGTGTTGTCACCCTCGAAGGTGGTGAACACGTCGGTGTCCGCGCGGAGCCCGGCCAGCATGTTCTCCGCCAGGTACCCGGCACCCCCGCAGGCCTCCCGGGCCGCCTGGATGGTCGCCGTCGCGTGCCAGGTCGCGACCGCCTTGATACCGGCGGCACGGGACTCCAGCACGCGCTGCGCCCGCTCGTCCGGCTCCGCCGTGCCGTGCACCTCGTGCAGCATCGCGACGAGCTCGTCCTGCGCGAAGTGCAGCGCGTAGGACGTGGCCAGCGCCGGCAGCAGCTTCCGTTGGTGCGCGAGGTAGTCCAGCAACACGATCTCGGCGTCCGCGCCGGGGCGCCGGAACTGCCGCCGCGTCTCGCCGCGCCGGACGGCGATGGTCAGCGCGCGCTGGGTGGCGCTGCCCGCGCTGCCCGCCACGCTGATCCGCCCGCGCACCAACGCACCCAGCGTGGTGAAGAACCGCCGGCCGTCCCCTTCGATGGGACTCGTGTACTCCCCGTCCACCGACACGTCCCCGTACCGGTTGAGCAACGCCTCCCGCGGCACCCGCACGCCGGAGAACCACAACCGCCCGTTGTCGACCCCGTTCAGCCCGGCCTTGGGCCCGCAGTCCTCGATCCGCACGCCGGGCATCGGCCGCCCGGCCTCGTCGCGGATCGGCACGAGGAACGCGTGCACCCCGTACTCCCGGCCACCGACCTCGAGCTGCGCGAAGACCACGGCCATCCGGCCGTCCCGGGCGGCGTTGCCGATGTAGTCCTTGCGCGCGTCGTCGTCGGGCGTGTCGATGACGAACTCGCCGTCCACATAGGACGCGGTGGTCCGCAGGTGCTGGACGTCCGACCCGTGCCCGGACTCCGTCATGGCGAAACAGCCGGGCAGCGCCAGGGAGATGATGTCGCCCAGGTACTTCTCGTGGTGCCGCGCGGTGCCGAGCATCTGCACGGCGCCGCCGAACAGTCCCCACTGGACACCGGCCTTGACCATGAGCGACAGGTCGCCGTACCCGAGCGTCTGGAACGACACGACCGAGCCGCCGATGTCCCCCTCGCCCCCGTACGCGGTGTCGAACCCGAGCCTGGGGTGCCCGGACTCCACCAGCTCACGCAGCTGCTCCCAGACCAGCGCGCGGTGGGCCTCCCGGTCGAGGTCGTAGGTGTCGACGAACGTGGCGCCTGCCATCCGCTTCCGCAACCCGCGCCGCAGCTCGCTCCACCGCCCGTCGAGGACGGTCGTGAGCGCCGCCGGGTCCACCTGATCACTCATGCGCCATCCATACCCACTCGCCCGCCGGTCCACACTGTGACCGAGTCCGCGTCACGGCCGGCGGCCGGCACGTTTGACGACCCGGATCACGGGCGCGGTCTGGACCTCGCCGATCAGCGGCAGGGCACCCAGGCGCTCGGTGAGGTAGCGGTAGAGGTCCCGGCTGTCGCGGCAGACGGCCGAGACGAGCAGGTTCGTCGGCCCGGTGGTCGCGGCACAGAAGGCGACCTCGGGGTGGGCGGCGACGGCGGCACCGGTCTCGGCGAGATGGGCCGGCGGCACGCTGGCCCACAGGCGGGCCTCGGCGTGGTAGCCCAGGGCCGCCGCGTTGACGTCGAGGTCGAACCGGAGCAGGCCGGCGCCGCGCAGTGCGTGGAGACGGCGGGCGACCGTCGACTCCGACCAGCCGGTCGCGGTCGCGAGGACCGGGTAGGGCGCCCGTCCGTCGACGGCGAGCGCCGCCAGCAGGGGCCGGTCGGCGTCGGCCAGGGTGGCGGTGTCGGCGTGGGCGGGGGTGAGCGCGGCGATCTGGTCGGCCGTGAGCTGGTGTGGTCCCTCGAAGCCGTGGCGGGCATCGCTGAAGACGTTCAGCACGCTGTGCGCGGTGACCGACACCACCGGGGCGGTGCGGTTGAGGCGTTGCAGGATCAGCTCGTCGCGTTCGCCTGCGGACCAGGCGCGCAGGCTGGCGCTGATCTCGGTGCCGCCGGAGAGCAGGGCGACCCAGCGGGTGTCGTCGCGGCGGGCGAGGGCCTCGGCGACCTGCGATGCGGCGCCGGGCCTGCACTGTATGCGCACGACCCATTCGGCGCCGTCGAGCCGGCTGGGGTCGACGTCGCCGACCGGGTTGATGACCGTGCCGGCGCGCAGCCGCGCGTAGCGGCGCGCGACCGTCCGGTCGGACACGCCGAGCACCTCGCCGATCCGTGCGAACGGCGCTCGGGCGTCGAGGTGCAGTGCGTGCAGCAGCTGCCGGTCGAGGTCGTCGAGCGTGACTGAATCCGGCTTCATGCTTGATATTCTGTCGGATTCCCGCAACTGGGGCTGTAGCGAGCCGGGATACCGCAGGTGTCGTACATCCTCGAACTATGAAGGCTGTGCGATTCACCCGCTACGGCGGCCCGGAGGTCCTGGAGCTCGTCGACGTGGCCGCGCCCCACGCGCGAGCTGGTCAGGTCCGCGTCGCCGTGCGTGCCGCCGGCGTGAACGGCCTCGAATGGAAGATCCGGCAGGGCCTGCTGCGCCACGTCCGGCCCCCGGCCGGGATCGGTGGTGACGCCGCCGGGATCGTGGACGAGGTCGGCGACGGCGTCACCGACGTCCAGGTCGGCGACGCCGTGTTCGGGTCCGGCCTGGAGACCTACGCCGAGCACGCCGTGCTCACCTCCTGGGCGCCGAAGCCGCGCGAGGTGTCCTTCGAGGACGCCGCCGGGTTCGCGACCCCGTTCGAGACCGCCCTGCGCGTCCTCGCCGACACCGGCGTCCGCGGCGGGCACACCGTCCTGGTCAACGGCGCCAGCGGCGGGGTCGGGTCGGCCGCGGTCCAGTTCGCCGTGGACCGGGGCGCCACCGTCATCGGCGTCGCCGGTCCGTCGAACCAGGACTACCTCGCGTCGTTGGGGGCCGTCCCCACCACGTACGGCCCCGGCCTCGCCGACCGGGTCCGCGCGCTGGCGCCGCGCGGCATCGACGCCGCCGTGGACGCAGCCGGCTCCGGGATCATCGCCGAGCTCGTGGAGCTGACCGGCGATCCCGGCCGGGTCGTCTCGATCGCCGACTTCAGCGCCCCGTCGCACGGCGCCCGGGTGTCCACCGGCCTCGGCCGGGACCGGACCCCCGCACTACGCGAAGGCGCCCGCCTGGTGGCGGCCGGACGACTCGTTCTGCCCGTCACACAGACGTTCCCGCTCGTCGAAGCCGGAGCGGCCCAGGTCGCGAACGCGACCGGCCACGTTCGCGGCCGAGTCGTCGTCACCGTGCCGTGAGAACCCGTGAGAGGAAGACGATGCCCGTCACACTGATCAACAGTTTCACCGTGCCACCGGACAAGGAGGAGGAGTTCCTCGAGGTGTGGCGCGGCACGATCGACCACTTCACCACCGCGCCGGGCTTCATCCACGCCCGCCTGCACCGCAACACGGGGTTGACCGACACGACGTTCTAGTACGTCAACATCGCGCTGTGGGAGGACGTCGAGGCCTACCGCGCGGTCTTTCGTGACTTCACCCCGGCCGGACGACGCGTCCCCGGCGTCACGGCGTACCCGGGCCTGTTCGAGGTGTGCGTGGAGGTCGACCCGTCCTGATGCGAACAGACCCGGGACGAATCCGAGCGCGATTCACGTAACGCCCTTTCCGTGTCCCGCGACGAGATTCACGACCGTGAACGTTCCCGGAACCGCTCGCGGTCAGGTCGCTCCCGCACAACGAGTGACAGACCCTCCGCCGGACGCCGGCGGAGGGTCGCCGGGGCCAGCCGAAAGGCCCCGGCACCACCGTCCCGCTCGTACCGCCGTCACCGGTCGCGGGTGGACACCTGGTCGCCGGGTTCGCGGCGCAGGTCGTCCAGGCCGCCGCGGGCGTCGGCCAGCACCAGCTTCTCGGCGGTCGCCGAGTCGCCGGCACGCAACGCCCGGACCAGCGCACGGTGGCTGCTGTAGCGGTCGAGCCCGAACTGGTCGTTCACCGCCGTGTGCCGCAGGAGGCGGGCTCTGCGCTGCGCCCGGGTGAACACCCGCGCCTGGTCGAGCAGTCGCACCAGGACGGTGTTGCCGGCACACGCCGCCACCGTGTCGTTGAAGCGTTGCATCGTGTCGAACAGGGTGTTCAGGTGCTTGTCGACCGGGCGGCCGTCGGCGTGGCGTTGTTTCAGCACGATCAGCAGGTCGTCGGCCTCGTCCAGGATCGTGTCCAGCGCGGCCAGTTGGCCGGGCGTCGCGTGACGGGCGGCGAAGCGGGCCACCAGGCCACGCAGTGCCACCTCGACCTCGGCCAGGTCCTCGACCGCGGAGGTGCCGATGTCCGCCACCACGACCGTCCGCGGACCCACCCGCTCGATCAGGCCGTCCTGTTCCAGCCTGCGGATCGCCTCCCGCACCGGCGTCGGGCTCATCGACAGCCGCTCCGCGAGGCCCCGCTCGGTGATCTTCTCGTTCGGGGACAGCTCGCCGGCGGCTATCGCCTCCTGGACCGAGCGGTATGCCCGGTTGGCGAGTGTCTCGGGTTGCTCGACCGTCACGCCCACATCCTATGGCACATCGTCATGCAATAGCTTGACGATTTTGCTATAGCATCCTAGCCTTCGGTCACGCAGCCAATGGAGGTTCCGATGACGGCAGTCGCGCCCGCGGACCGGCGGGTCACCAGGCGGATCACGTTCTTCGTCGCGCTGGCCGTCTTCGCCCAGGAGTCCACCTGGGACTTCTACGACGCCCAGGTGCCGCCCCTGCTCCGCGAGCACATCACCAGCGCCGCGGTCGTCGGGCTGCTCATGGGGATGGACAACCTGCTCGGGATCTTCATCCAGCCCTGGATCGCCAACCGCTCCGACAACACCCGCACCCGCTGGGGCCGCCGCATCCCCTACCTGGCGGTCGGCATGCCGGTCGCGGCGTTGCTCTTCACCCTGATCCCGACGACGTCCACACTGCCGTCGCTGAACGCCGTCATCTTCGTCTACGCACTGGTCGGCAACAGCTACAAGCCGATCGCCCAGGCGTTGCTGCCCGACTTCGTCGAGCCGGACCGGCGCAGCCGCGCGAACGCGGCGGTCAAGATCGCCTCCAGCCTGACGGTCATCGTGTCCGCACTGGTGAGCGCGCTGCTCGTGGACGACCACCCGACCCTCGCGTTCTCGGTCCCCGCGCTGCTCATGATCGTCTCCGCCGCGGTGCTCGTCTGGCGGGTGCGCGACAACCGGTCGCGGGGGTACCAGCTCGCGCTCGCCGAGGACGAGGCGCCCACGAGCGCGCCGACCACCCGCATCCGCGACATCGTCAGGGACATCCTGCGCGACCGGAACCGCAGCCGCCTCCTGGTCATCGTCTCGGTGCTGCTGTTCGGCGCCGCGTGGTTCGCCTCCCGGTCGCTGTTCACCCCGTACGGCATGGAGACCCTCGGCCTGTCCCGAGGCGACGCGGGCTCCCTCACGTTCCCCAGCGGCGTCGCGTTCCTCCTCGCCGCCTACCCCGCGGCACTGCTCGCCGAACGCATCGGCCGGGTGCGGACCATGGCGCTCGGGATGACGATCTTCGGTCTGGCGCTGGCCGCCGGCACGCTCATGCCCACCGCCACCACGACGGTCATCGCCTTCTGCGCCGCCGCGGTGGGCGCCGCCGGGTTCATGATCAACGCCGCGGTCGTCCTGTGGAACCTCGCTCCGTCCACACAGGTGACCGGCATGTACACCAGCCTGTACACGGTCGGCTGGGCGACCGGCGGGTTCCTCGGCCCGGCACTGGTCGGCGCGATGGTCGACGTCACGGGCTGGCGCTTCATGCTCCTCGACATCTCGCTGCTCGCCGGGTTGGCCGTCGTGGTCGTCCTGCGGGTCTCCGCCCTCAACCGACGGCACACGACCGCCCTCTGAGGTGACCGACGTGGCACGAGTCCTCATCACCACCGACTACGCCAGCCCCGAGGCGGACGGCGTCCTCACCGGCGCCGGCCACACCATCCACCGCCGGCCGCTCCGCGGGCTCACGGCCGACGAGATCGTCGCGGCACTCGACGGCGTCACCGGCGCCATCATCGCGAACGACCCGCTGACCGCCGCCGTGCTCGACCGGTGCGACTCCCTCCGGGCCGTCGTCCGGTCCGGGGTCGGCTACGACTCGGTCGACGTCGAGGCCGCGACCCGACGGGGCATCTCGGTGAGCAACCTGCCCGGCGTCAACAGCAACGCCGTCGCCGAGTACACGATGGGGCTGCTGCTGGCCACGGCACGGAACCTGGTCACCTCGGCGAGAGGCGTCGGCGAAGGCGGCTGGCCACGCACCGGCGGCCGCGAACTACGGGGCGCCACAGTCGGTCTGGTCGGGTTCGGCGCGGCGGCCCGCGCGATCGTCCCGCTCGTGCTGGCCTTCGGCATGCGGGTGCTGTGCGTGACCTCGGTCCCCACGACACGGCCCGGCGTCGAGTTCGTCGACCTGCCGACCCTGCTGCGGCGTGCGGACTTCGTCTCCCTCCACACGGCACTGACCGCCAGCACCCGGCATCTCATCGACAAGGCGGCACTGGCGGCGATGAAGCCCACCGCGGTACTCGTCAACACCGCGCGGGGACCGCTCGTCGACGAGGCGGCGCTGGCCGACGCCGTGCGCCACGGCCGGCTCGCGGGGGCCGCGCTGGACGTCGTGGACACCGAGCCGCTGCCCGCGGACAGCCCGCTGCGCGGCGTCGAGGGCATCACGGTCTACCCCCACATGGCGGGCCAGACGGTCGAGGCCCGCCGGACGACCGCCGTCGAAGCGGCCCGGGAGCTCGTCGCGGCGCTCGCGGGCCGGCCACGCACGTCACTCAACCACCACCTGACGAAAGCGGTGCGATGAACACCTCACCAGAAGCCGTCCGCGTACTGACGCCGACCGGCATGCTCGGCGCCGGCTTCACCCAGTCCACGGTGGACCGTGGCCTCACGCTCGGCGCCGACGTCATCGCGGTCGACGCGGGCTCGACCGACTCGGGTCCGTACTACCTCGGTTCGGGCACCGCCAAGACGACCGCCGCCGCGGTCGCCCGCGACCTGCGGATCCTGCTGCGCGCCGCGGCACGGGCACAGATCCCGCTCATCGTCGGGTCCTGTGGCACGAGCGGCACCGACTCGGGCGTGGACTGGGTCGCGGGCATCGTCGAGGACATCCTCCGCGAGGAGAGCCTCGCCCTGTCCGTGGCACGGATCTACAGCGAGCAACGCGCCGAGGTGCTCACCGAGCGGCTGCGCGCCGGGAAGATCCATCCCCTCGCGCCGTCCGGTGCGCTCGACGTGTCCACTTTGGATGGTTGCAGTCACATCGTCGGCATGATGGGACACGAGCCCATCGAGGAGGCGTTGCGTGCCGGCGCCGACGTCGTGCTCGCCGGCCGGGCCACCGACACCGCCCTCGCCGCCGCGTACCCGCTGATGGCCGGCATGCCACCCGGTCCGACCTGGCACGCAGCGAAGATCGTCGAGTGCGGCGGGCAGTGCACGACCAACCCGCGCGCGGGTGGCGTGCTCGCCACGATCGACCGGACCGGCTTCACCATCGAGCCCCTCGACCCGGACGCGGCGTGCACCCCGATCTCGGTGGCCGCGCACATGCTCTACGAGACGGTCGACCCGTTCCGCATGCGTGAGCCGGCCGGCGAGCTGGACGTCGCCGCGGCCACCTACACCGCGCTCGACCCGAGGCGGGTCCGGGTCGAGGGATCCGAGTTCCACCCGGCCGAGCACACGGTCAAGCTGGAGGGGGCGCGGATCGCGGGCCACGAGACGATGTCGTTCACCGCGATCCGGGACGAGCACATCCTCGCCAACATCGAGGACTGGGCCGCCCTGCTCGCCAAGATCCTCACCGAACGCGTGGGCCAGACCCTCGGGCTCGGCGACACCGACTACGCCTTCGACATCCGGCTCTACGGCCACGACGCCATCCTCGGGAAGCTCGACCCGGCGAGCCGGCCGGCCCGCGAGGTCGGCGTCATGCTCCTGGTCCGCGCCGCGACGCAGGCCCTGGCGACCGCCGTCGCCAAGGTCGCCAACCCACTCATGCTGCACCTGCCGACCCCGGACATGGACTACCTGCCGAGCCTCGCGTTCGCGACCTCACCGGCGGAGACCGAGCGCGGCCCGGTCTACGAGTTCGTCCTCAACCACGTCGTCGACACCGTCTCCCCCACCGAGCTGTTCCGCACCGCGTACCGGAGGGCCAATGCCTGACACGTTCGCCGACCTCGCACTCGAGGTCCGCTCGAAGAACGCCGGCCCTTTCTGGGTCACGATGGAGCTCTTCATGCGCGACGCGGCGGGCTACGCCCTCGCCGCCGACCCGGAGATCCTGAACGAGGACGTCGTCGCGACGCTCTACGAGGTCCGCGCCGAGGACGTGCGGTTCTTCCGTATCCCGTCGCTGAACGTCGTCAAGATCTCCTTCCCCCGGCCCATCCCCCAGGGCAGCCTCCGGGATCGCGACATCCACGCCGGACAGCACCACGTACCCTTGGCGGCGTTGGCAGCGTGCGGACCGGAGAAGCCCGCGTGAGGACCTACCGCATCGCCGTCATCCCCGGTGACGGCATCGGCACCGAGGTCATCCCGCCAACCCTGAAGGCGCTGGACAGGCTCGCGAGCCGGGGCGGTTTCGCCTTCGTCCACGACGAGCTCGACTGGTCGTGTGCCCGTTACCGGGCGACCGGGGCGATGATGCCGGCCGACGGGCTGGCGCGGATCGCCGGGCACGACGCGATCCTGCTGGGCGCCGTGGGCTGGCCGGACGTGCCCGACCACGTGTCGCTGTGGGGGCTGCTCATCCCGATCCGCAGGCAGTTCCGGCAGTACGTCAACCTGCGCCCGATCAAGGTCCTGCCCGGCCTACCCGGCCCGCTGCGCGATCCGTCCACCGTGGACCTCGTGATCGTCCGCGAGAACGTCGAAGGCGAGTACAGCGAGATCGGCGGCCGGCAGAACCGCGGCTTTCCCGACGAGCTGGCCGTGCAGCAGGCCGTCTTCACCCGCGCCGGGGTCACCCGCGTCGCCGACTACGCCTTCGAGCTCGCCCGTGCCCGCGGCGGCCGGCTGACGTCGGCGACGAAGTCCAACGGCATCGTGCACACCATGCCGTTCTGGGACGAGATCGTGCGCGAGCGGGCGGCCGGGTTCCCGGACGTCACGTGGCGGCAGGAACACATCGACGCGCTCGCGGCCAAACTCGTGCTGCGGCCGGGGGACTTCGACGTGATCGTGGCGTCGAACCTCTTCGGCGACATCCTGTCCGACCTCGCCGCCGCGCTCGCGGGCAGCATCGGTGTCGCGCCCGCGGCCAACCTCAACCCCGAACGCGAGTTCCCGTCGATGTTCGAGCCCGTGCACGGGTCCGCGCCCGACATCGCCGGCAAGGGCATCGCGAACCCGCTCGGCGCGCTGTGGTCCGCGGCGATGATGCTCGACCACCTCGGCCGGCCCGAGTCGGCGGCCGAGCTCCTGCACGCCATCGAGACCGTGCTCGCGGACGGCACGACACGCACACCGGACCTGGGCGGCACCGCCTCGACCGACGACTTCGCCGACGCCGTCCTGGCGGCCCTCCCGCGGTGAGCCTTCGCCGAGCGGCGGGGCGGCCTCCTCACTCGGCGGTGGTGTCGGCGTTGCGGCGGGCCCGGTCCTCGTAGTCCTTGCGGGCGACCGGATCCGCCTCGCTCAGCACGTTGCCCGCGTCCGACAGCTTGCCGAGCACCTCCTGGACCCGGCGCGGCAGTGCCTGGACGAACTTCGTGAGGCCCTGGACCGAACGTGGCACCCACACCTCGGCGCGTGGCTTGCGCAGCACGGACTCGATCGCCTCGGCCACGTCCTCCGGTGTCACGATCTTGAAGCCCCGCGCGGCGGGCACGCCCGCCGACAGCTCCGTCTTCACGACGGTGGGCAGCACCATCGTCACGTCCACGCCCAGCGGCGCCAGCTCCACCCGCGTCGCCTCGCTGAAGCCCACCACCGCGAACTTCGACGCCGAGTACGTCGCGCCGTTCGCGACCGCCAGGCGCCCCACCGCCGACGCCACGTTCACGATGTGGCCGCGGCCCCGTTCGGCCATCCCCGGCGCGACGGCCTTCGTCCCGTTGATCACCCCGAACACGTTGACCTGGAAGATCGTCCGGGTGACCTGGTCGGGTTCCTTCAGCAGCTCGCCGAGCGGCATGATGCCGGCGTTGTTGACCAGCACGTCCCACGGCCCGAGATGACCGACCTCCGCCAGGAACCCGTGCCACGACGCGGGGTTCGTGACGTCCAGCCGCGCCGCCGCGACCCGGTCGCCGAACGGCTCGGCCACCGACGCCGCCAGGTCGACGTCCAGGTCGCCGATCGCGACCGACGCCCCCAACCCGGCCAGGCGCTCGACCGTGGCCCGGCCGATGCCCCGGGCGCCTCCCGTGACGATCACGGACATCCCGGCAATCTCGCGACTCATGAACGACCTCGCTTGTCAGAGAAGATCTCACGCACGGCCCGCCGGTTGATCTTGCCGACGCCGGTCAGCGGCACGGCGTCGAGCACGACCACCTCGCGCGGGTACTTGTACTTCGCCATCCGGGCCTTCGCGAACTCCACCAGCTCGTCGCCGGTCGCCGCCCGGCCAGGGGCCAGCTGGACGACCGCGACCACCTCCTCGCCGCGTTCCGGGTCGGGCCGCCCCACACAGGCGGCCAGCTGGACCGCAGGGTGTTCGAGCAGCGCGTCCTCGACGTCACGCGGGTAGAAGTTGAAGCCGCCCCGGATGATCAGGTCCTTCAGCCGGTCCACGACGTAGAGGAAGCCGTCCTCGTCGAACCGGCCGACGTCGCCGGTGTGCAGCCAGCCGTCCCGCACCGTTCGCGCGGTCAGCTCCGGCGCGTGCCAGTAGCCCTGCATGACCCCGGCGCCACGCACGCAGATCTCGCCCTCCCCGCCCGCCGGCAGCACGTTCCCGTCGGGGTCGACGATGCGAACTTCCGCGTGGGGCAACGGTTTGCCGACACTGCCCGGCCGGTGCTCGCCGACCGTCTCCGCCGACACCGCCGCGCTGGCCTCCGTGAGGCCGTAGCCCTGCAGGACGGTCACCCCGAAGACCTTCTCGGCCTCCTCCCGCACCGCGGGCGGCAACGTCGCGCCGCCCGAGCCGAACGACCGCAGTGACGACAGGTCGTACTCGGCGAGTGGTTGCGCGAGCAGCAGTTGCAGCATCGCGGGGACGACCGCGCTCGTCTCCAGCCTGTGCTCGGCGACGAGCGTCAGCCAGCCGACCGGGTCGAACCAGCGCTGCACGACCGAGACCGGCTTGCGGTCGGCATGCAGTGCGGCGATGGCGACGACCAGGCCGTAGGCGTGGGAGAGCGGCAGGGGCAGCAGCGACCGGGTCGTGTCCGTGCTCCTGGCGACCAGGTTGAGCCCGCGACCGGACTCCCACAACCCGCCGTGGCTGAGCATGACGCCCTTCGCCCGGCCGGTCGTGCCGCCGGTGTACAGCAGCGCCGCGAGGTCGTCGTCGGCCCGCGGCTCGATCCCGGCCGGCTCGCCGGCCTCGAGCTCCGCGAACGGGATGCCGCCCGCACCGCCGACCACGAACGTGGTGATGTCCAGCCCCTCGGCGGCGCCGCGGAACAGGTCCACCAGCTCCGCGCTGATGATGGCCGCCCTGGCGCCGGAGTCGGTGAGAATGTGCCGCAGCTCCGGCACCTTCTGCAGGAAGATCACCGGCGTCGCCACGGCGCCGAGCCGCCAGATCGCCCGGTAGGAGACGAACACCTCGGGCATGTTCATCATCATCACGACGACCCGGTCCCCCGGCGCCACACCGTGTGCGCGCAGGCCGCCCGCGACCCTGGTCGACCGCTCGTGGATCTCCCCCGAGCTCACCCACCTGCCCTCGAAGAACACCTGCTCGTAGTCGCCGTGGCGGGCGAAGGCCTGCTCCGCGAGGACGGCGAGGTTGTGCTCGCCGGGACCGGGTCGAGAACTCGCGTCGCTCATCGCGCCACCGCCAGCCGCGCGACCTCGTCGTAGGCCGCCACGTCGTCGCCGAGCAGGAAACGGTCCACCTTGGACCTGCGCCAGTACAGGTGCGCGTCGTGCTCCCAGGTGAAGCCGATGCCGCCGTGCACCTGGACCACCGTCTCGGCCGCGTGCTCCAGCGTGGTGGCCGCGGCGGCCTTCGCGGCGGCCGCGGCCAGCGGCAGCTCACCGGGCGCGTGGTCGGCGGCCCACGCCGCCCACCAGACGAGCGAGCGGAGCTGCTCCACCTCGACGTAGACGTCGACGAGCATGTGCTTGACCGCCTGGTAGGAGCCGATCGCGCGCCCGAACGCGTGCCGCTGCTTCGCGTACTCCACCCCGAGCTCCAGGACGCGGGACGCGGCGCCCAGGCCCTCCGCGGCGAGGATCGTCCGGCCGACGCGCTCGCCCCGCCGCCACAGCTCGGCCGCGTCCGGCACCAGCACGGTGGTCTCGCCGAGGGCGACGTCGCCGAGGCCGCGGGTCGGGTCGATCGGCTCACGGGCCGTGACGGTGCCCGGCCCGCAGACCAGGGCGCCGTCGCGCGGTGCCAGGAAGGTGTCGGCGCCGACCGCGTCCAGTACCGGTCCGCTGTCGTCCACGATCGCGACGGACACCTCGCCGGCGGCGAGGCCGGCCAGCCGGGTGTCGCCGTCCAGGAGCACGGCCGCCCGCGCGAAGCTCACCAGCGACGGGCCGGCGAGCAGCCGCCCGGCCTGCTCGGCCACCACGGCGAGGTCGAGGACGGTGCCCCCGCCCCCGCCTTCGCGCTCCGGGACGGTGATCGTCGCGAAGCCGCTCTTGACCAGCTCCGCCCGGCCCGGCCGAACGCCGGTCCCGCCCTCCAGGGCCTTGCGCGCGGCGGCCGGGGAGGCGGAGGCCGACAGGAAGTCCCGCGCGGCGGCGGCCAGGTCCAGGTGTTCCTGGTCCAGGTCGAAGTTCATGCGCCCGTCCTCTCCGTGGCGGCGATGCTCTCCCGGAACGTGACGCCCTTGTCGGCGCGCGGCTCGGCGGGCAGCCCGAGGACGCGCTCGCCGATGATGTTGCGCAGCACCTGGTCCGTGCCACCCGCGATCGCCATGCCGGGCAGACCGGCCTGGAGCTCCTGCCAGAAACCGTCGCCGTCGCGGGTGGTCGCGACGCGTGCGTCGTCGCCGAGCACGCGCACCGCGAGGTCGGCCAGATCGCGGGCCGTCCGGGTACCGGCGAGCTTGCCGGCCGAGGCCTCCGGACCGGGGAACTCGCCGCGGCTGAGCTTCGAGAGCTGGCGGTAGCCGGTGTACCGGCTGCCGAGCGCGGCGACGTACGCGCGGCCCAGGTCCTGGCGCGCCAGGACCTGGCGGTCGGGCGGCAACGCGTCGAGGTGCTCGGCCACGTGCCGGGCCACCGCCTCGATGCCGGGGCCGATCCCGGTGCCGCCGCCACCCAGCGAGAGCCGTTCGCTCATCAGGGTGGTCAGCGCCACCCGCCAGCCGTCGCCGGCCGCGCCGAGCCGCTCGGTGTCGGGGATGACGACGTCGTCGAAGAAGACCTCGTTGAAGTCCGCGCCGCCGCTCATCTGCCGCAGCGGCCGCACGGTGACGCCGGGAGCGTGCATGTCGACGACGAACATGGTCAGCCCGCGGTGCTTGGGCACGTCCGGGTCGGTCCTGGTGAGCAGGATGCCGTAGTCGGCGAGCTGGGCGCTGGTCGTCCAGACCTTCTGTCCGTCGACCCGCCAGTCGTCGCCGTCGCGCACGGCCCTGGTGCGCAGCCCGGCCAGGTCGCTGCCGGCGGCCGGCTCGCTGAACAGCTGGCACCAGACGTCGTCGGCCCGGAGCAACCGCTTGAGGTAGCGCCCCTTCTGGTCGTCGCTGCCGTGCGCGATCACGGTCGGGCCGCACATGCCGATGCCGATCAGGTTGACCAGCGCGGGGAGGCCGAGCCTGGCCGTCTCCTGGTCGATGATCGCCTGCTGCATGGGGGTGCCGCCGCGGCCACCCGCCTCGACCGGCCAGGTGACGCCGACGAATCCGGCGTCGTACAGGGTGGCCTGTCGGGCCTGGGCGGCCGCCTTCCCGTCACGGCGGGCGCCCAGCTCCTCGCGGTGCTGCTCCAGGAAGGCGCGCACCTCGGCACGCCAGGCGGCTTCCGCCGCGGTGTCGTCGAAGTCCATATCAGTTCCTGACCAGGGTGATCGGCAGGCCGTCCTTCGGGAACGGCAGGGAGTGGTTGTCCATCGGCGGCACGTAGCCGGGGTCGACACGCCAGTGGAACTCACGCAGCAGCCGGTGCATGATCGCCTTGACCTCCAGGCCGGCGAAGTACATCCCGATGCACTTGTGCACGCCACCGCCGAACGGCTCCCACGCGAACCGGTGCGACTTGTCCTCGCGGCGCTCTGGCGAGAACCGGTCGGGGTCGAACTCCGTCGGGTTCGTCCAGTAGTCCTCCATCAGGTGGGTGAACTGGATGCCCAGCGCGACGCCGGTGTCCGCGGGGATGCGGACGCCCTGCACCACGGTGTCCTTGACCGTGTGGCGGACCACCACCGGCACGGGTGCGCGCAGCCGGAGGGCCTCGCGCATCACGAGGTCGATGGCGACCAGTCCCTCCAGCTCGGCCATCGACGGGTCCGGCCCGAGGGCTTCGGCCTCGGCGCGGCAGCGGTCCTGCCAGGCCGGGTGCTGCCCCAGGTACTGCAGCATCGTGGAGGTGGTGATGGTCGAGGTGTCGTGTGCGGCCATCATCAGGAAGACCATGTGGTTGACGACGTCGTCGTCGGTGAACCGGTCGCCCTCGTCGGTCTCGATGTGGCACAGGACGGAGAAGATGTCGTCGGTCTGGGTCGCCCGCTTGGCCGGCAGGTAGTGGCGCAGGAAGCCGTCGAGGACCTTGCGGCCGCGGTAGGCCCGGCCCCAGCGGGTGAACGGCACGTTCGCGCGGATGATCCCCGCGGCGGCCTGGACGCAGGCGACGAAGGCCTTGTTGACCCGGTCCATCTCGGCCTGGCTGGTGTCCTGCGCGCCGCCCATGAACAGGTCGGCGGCGATGTCCAGGGTCAGCTGCTTGAGCCGCCAGTACGCCGGGAACTCCTCGTCCGCGGTCCAGTTCGCCATGCCCTGCTCGATCGCCGGGTGCAGCCGGCGGGTGTAGGCCGCGAGGCGCGGCCTGGTGAAGGCCTCCTGCATGATCCGCCGGTGTCCTCTGTGCTCCTCGAAGTCGATGAGCATGAGGCCCCGGTTGAAGAAGGGGCCGACGAGCTGTGCCCAGGCGGGCTCGTTGGCGAACGCCTTGTCCTTGTTCTGCAGTGCCTCCCCGCAGGCGTCGGGGCCGAGCAGCATCGCCGCGGACGACCTGCCGACCGTGCGGAAGGGAGCGACCGGACCGTAGCGCTCCCAGTGACTCCGGTAGAGGCCGACCGGATCCTTTGCGTACTCGAGGATCTGGCCGATGAACGGCAGGCCGCGGTCCTCGCGGTGCAGTGCCGGGATCGGTCGTACGGGCTCGTTCTCGCGCGGTCGTCGGACTTCGGCCGTCATTGGCTCACCTCGCGCTGCTGTGGTCCCGCTCAGCCTTATTCAGGAAGGGCGTCCTGTCAACCTTGGCGCATGTGGCATGGTGGGGACATGGCTGTGCAGTCAGGGGTCTACCGGGGCGTCAGCGCGCGGGAGCGTGCCGCCGCGCGCCGGCTGAGGCTGCTCGAGGCCGCGCTCGCGGTGTGGGCCGACCCGGACACGCGGACCACGATGACCGCCGTCTGCGCCGAGGCGGGCCTGTCCGAGCGTTACTTCTACGAGAGCTTCTCCGGGCTGGACGCGCTGCAGGAGGAGTTGATGAACGAGATCGCGGCCGAGATCGAGGAGACCAGCAGGAGCGCGGCGGACCGGGCCGGTGACGATCCGGAGGCGCGGGTACGCGCGTCGGTCGGCGCGTTCGTCGGGCTGCTGCTCGACGACCCGAGGAAGGGCCGGGTGGCCATCGTGGAGTCCGTCGCCGTCCCGAAGCTGCGCCAGCGCCGGACCGAGCTCCTGCGCCACCTCGCCCACCAGTCCGCGATCGAGGCACGCGAGTGGCTGGGCGCCCGGGGCCGGAGCGAGACCGAGGACGAGACCGCGGGCCTGCTCTTCATCGGCGGCATGGCCGAGCTGGTCACCGCGTGGCTGGACGGCACCCTCAGGGCGTCCGCCAGCGAGATCGTCGACGCGGCGTCGCGTGCCCTCCTCGGCCTCTACCGCTGAGGTCCAGCCCGGTCCTGGCGATCGCGCCGCGCGGGTGCCAAGCCGTCATGGGATGAGGTCGTCACTCGCCCTGCTCAGCCGGTCGGTCTCGGCGGCGGTCAGCGTCAGGGTGGCGGCGGGCAGGATCTGCGCGAGCTGTTCGGTGGTGCGGGCGCTGGCGATCGGGGCGACCACCTGCCGGCGGGTGCGCAGCCAGGCGAGCGCGATGGCGGCCGGTGTCGTGTCGTGGGCGGCGGCGACCTCGTCCAGCACGTCGAGGACGGCCGCGCCGCCCCGGTCGAGGTAGGCGCGGGCGCCCTCGGCACGCGGCGACTCGACCGCGTCGCCGCCCGGCCGGTACTTGCCGGTCAGGAAGCCCTTCGCCAGTGCGTAGTAGGGCATGACGGCAAGATCCCACTCCTCGGCGACGGGCAGCTGCGCGCCCTCGAAGCCCCGTTCGAGAAGGTTGTAGTGCGGCTGCAGGACGGTGAACTCCGCGAGCCCGTTGTCACGCTGGACGCGCAGTGCGGCAGCGAGGCGGTCCGGCGAGTAGTTGGAGGCGCCCAGATGACGGACCGCGCCGGACCGGACGAGCGCGTCGAAGGCACGCAGCGTCTCCTCGAGCGGGGTCGCCTCGTCGTCGAAGTGCGCGTAGTAGAGGTCGATACGGTCGGTGCGCAGGCGTTCGAGCGAGGCGTGCGCCTCCCGCTCGACCGTCTCCGCGCGCAGGTTGCGGACCGCTCCCCGCCCGCCGCCGACCTTCGTGGCCACCACGAGGTCGTCGCGGTTGCCCCGGTCGGCCATCCAGCGCCCGATGATCGTCTCCGAGCGGCCGTGCTCGACGAGGTAGGAGTTCGCCGTGTCGACGAAGTCGCCGCCCGCCTCGGTGTACGCGTCGAGCACGGCGCGGGACGCCGGCTCGTCGGCGGTCCAACCGAACACGTTGCCGCCGAGGCAGACGGGGAAGACGTCGAGATCGGTACGTTCGATGGCCGCCATGGTCATCACGTTAGCCGGAAGGTGATCGTGTCGCCCACGACCAGCGGTTCGTCCCCGGTCACCCGGCGCCCGTCGAGCGTGGCCACGACATGCCGGTCCATGGTCAGCCCGACGGCCGCCGCCGCGTGCCCGACCGTCGCCGCCCGCACGATGTCCGTCCCGGTGCGACGCACGGTCACCTCGGGCGGTTCGCGGTCACGGGCCGTCCGGTAGTCCTCGGGGGTGTTGACGTTGACCACGGACGCCAGCTCCGGGTCGTAGGAGGCGAGCGCGGTGTCGTCGAGCAGAGCGGCGTCGTCCAGCCGGGTCACCACACAGTGTTCGAAGATCATCCCCGGCCGGTCCCTGCCCCGCGCCAGGAGGCCGGCGACCAGCCCGGCGACCCGTGTCCGGTAGGCCGCCGCCAACGGCTGCCGGAACCCATGCGCCACCGGCAAAACGACCTCGGCGTCGGCGGTGAGCCCACGCAACACCCGGCGCACGTAGGCGGGGTGCAGGAACGGCAGGTCCGTCGAGCACACGAACGCCACCTCGGCACGGTCCCGGAGCGCGGCCAGGCCGGCCGCGAGCCCCTGCATCGGCCCCAGCCCCTCGACGGGATCCTCGACGACCTCGACACCGGCGGGCAGCTCGGGCAGTGCCTGCCCGGGCGCCGCGACCACGAGCACCGGCCCGTCGACCACCCGCCCGACGACCGCCGCCGCCCGGTACAGCAACGTCGACCCGTGCCACTCCAGCTCGGCCTTGGCCGCCCCCATCCGGGTGGACCGGCCACCCGCGAGCACCACCCCAGCCGCGCTTTCCACCACGCCGAGAGTAGTCACGCCCGCCACGAGGCCGCGTCGACGTGGCGGCGGCGAGATCACCAGAAGTGCGCGACGTCCACGACCACGCGGTCAGCGAGCGCGAAGACGCGGAACGGCAGCCGGGCACGCACGCCGAGGCCGACGCTCGTCGTGTTCTCGAACGAGCCGGCCCACGCGACCTGCCGGAAGGTCTGGTAGCCGGTCACGTCCACCAGCTCGGCACGGTTCGCGTAGAAGTAGGTCTGCTGGCCGGTGCTCAGGTCGTACGCGAACGCGTCGACCGTGACCTGGAGCCGCGCGCCGCCCCGCACCGGGACCACGGCCCCGCTCGGGTCCTCGATCACCTGGTCCACATAGGACACCAGGAAGCCGGTCGGCGGCGCCGGCACCCGCAGGTCGAACACCAGCCGGTCGTAGCAGTCGTGACGCCCGGCGCGGATGCCGACCAGCGCCGTGCCGGAGGTCGGCGTGACGGCCTTCTCGGCCGATCCCCAGGTGATGCCGCAGTACGGCGCGGCGGGCGCCGCGCTCGCCGGCGCGGCGAAGAAGGTGACGGCGGTCAGCGCGGCCACCACGGATATCGCTCTGCGTAACATGATTGGACCCCACATTCGAGAGTTTTGGTTCCCTACGCCACAAGACGCTTGACTGAATCCGACGTTGCCTGGTACAGGGGAGATCGTCCGGCGTCGGCCGGACGTGACGCCCGCCGCCGGTTCAGGCGCGTGACTCACCCGCCTGCCTGCTCCGATCACCCGGTCGTGCGCCGCGGCACCCGGGTCCACTACCGACGGTCGCCCTTCCGGTGTGTCCGCCGACGTGACGAGGCGTAATGTCTCGGTCTCGAGGAGGAGCACATGCGCGACGACATCGACAGCGAGTCCGACCTGCTGGAACCCGAGGACACCCTCGTGGACCGCGGCGTCGAGGACGTCCTGGACGAGGGCTACTCACCCCCGGAGAAGCCATCCGACTTCTACGACGGGCACGAGTCGCTCGACGGCAGGCTGGCCCGCGAGGTGCCGGACGCCGAGGGTGAGCGTGAGGGCGACGGCGTCGGCGACGCGTCCGACACCGACGGCGAGCCCTACGACGGCGAGGTCGGCGAGACACGGGCCGGCCGGCTCGTCGCGACGGACGAGGGCTCCGGCAGCGACACCGACGCGAACCTGTTCGCCCGCGACGTCGGCATCGACGGTTCGGCGGCGTCCGCCGAGGAGGCCGCGGTACACGCGATCCCCGACGACCAGGAGTAGGCCCCGGACCGTCAGGTGTGGGTCGCGTCCCGGCGTTGCCGGCCGTGCCGCGGCGGCCGGTCCACCCAGCCGACGATGTCGGTGAGCACGTGGTCCGGCGCCGGCATGGCGGCGATCTCCGCCGCGACCCCGCGGGCCGTGTCGCGGGCGGTGGGGTCGGACAGCAGCACGCGTGCCGCCTCCTCGACCGCGTCGGCGGTGATCGCGTCGCCCACGAGGGATCTCCCCGCGCCCAACGCGTCCAGGGTCTCCGCGTTCACGAACTGGTCGGCGCCCAGCGGCAGCACCACCTGCGGCAGGCCGGCGGCGAGCGCGCCGAGCACGGTGCCCGTGCCACCGTGGTGCACCACCAGCGCCGCACGCCGCAGCACCGCCGCCTGCGGCACGAACCCGGCGGCCAGGACGTGCGCCGGCAACTCGCCCAGTGCCGCGGGATCGCCCGGTCCGAGCGCGACCAGGACGTCCACCGGCAGCCGGGCCAGCCCGTCGACGGCGGCACGGAGCACCGTCGTCGCGCCGTGAGCCACCGTGCCCAGCGTGAGGTAGACCAGTGGGCGGCCGCTGTCCGGGACCGGCGGCAGCGGGACATCGAGGTCGAACGGCGTCGGCCGCGCCCGGAACAGCGTCGGGACGGCCGCGGTGCCCGGGTCGCGGAGGCTGTCGGGCCACAGGTCGACGCAGGCGTCGCCGAAGAACGCGTCCGCCGGCGGCGTGCCCCACAGCGGCGCCAGCCGCCGCGCCGCGACGGCGAGGATCGGCGCGGGCATCGACCGGCCGATCACGTGCGAGACGGCGGGGATGCCCGCGTGCCGGGCCGCTATCCCGGCGCCGACGTCGCTCTGCTCGTAGACGACGAGGTCGGGCCGCAGCCGCGGCAGCAGCGGGGTCAGGTCGGCGACCGTCGCGTTCGGAATGAGCTCGCAGAACATGGTGACGCCGACGTCGATGAACTCGGCGTCCGCACCGTGGCGCCGCCTCGCCTCGGCCTCGGCCTCGCCGACCGCGATGCCCACCCGGTGCGCGTCGAACCCCAGCTGACGCGCCCGGCCGACGAAGGTCTCCCCCGTGCCGAGGACGACCTCGTGGCCGGCGGCGCGGGCCGCGTTCGCCAGCGGCAGCAGGGGAAGGAGGTGGCCGTACGCCGGACGGGACGAGAAGAGGATCTTCACCCGCGCAAGCGTACCTGCGACACGCAGGGGTTTTCCGGACTAGACTCCGGCGAGACCGGCGGCGCGACGAACGGAGACTCGATTGGCGGACTGGGGCGATCTGGTCACCTACATCAGGCAGAGCTATGACGTGATCCAGTACAAACCGGACGAGGTCCGCATCCGCGTGTCGTTCCAGCAGGACGAGGACGACACCCTCGGACGGCGGCAGATCATGGTGGTGGCACACGAGATCCTCGACCAGAAGGAGGACTGGGTGCAGATCGCCACGCCGTTCGCGCGGCTCGCGGAGGTCGACCTTGGCGAGGTCCTCACCGAGGTCGGCGAGACGATCGTCGTCGGCGGGGTCGTGCTGATGGGTGACTACGTCGTGCTGCGCCACTCGCTACCGCTGATCAACCTCGACATCAACGAGTTCACCGACCCGCTGGACCTCGTCGCCTCCGCGGCCGAACAGCTGGAACGCCGCTTCACCGGCCGCGACGACTACTGAGGGTCCCGCGAGCCCTCACCATCGACGTCGGGAGGCGCACGTGAGCCGAGGAGTCCTCGTCACCGGGGCGTCCGGCGGGGTCGGGCGGGCGGTCGCGACCGCGTTCGCGCGGGAGGGCGACCGGGTGGCGGTGCACTACTCGGCACGGCGCACCGAGGCCGAGCAGACCCTCGCGGGGCTGGCCGGCGACGGCCACGCGCTGGTGTCGGGCGATCTCTCCGACCCACGGCAGGTCGCCGACCTGGCCGCGGCGGCGGACACGGCGCTGGGCGGTGTGGACGTGCTGGTGAACAACGCCGCGGTCGTCACGGCCGGCTACGCGGTGGCCGACGCCGACTACGAGGCCTGGCAGCGGGCCTGGCGCGAGACGCTCGACGTCAACCTCCTCGGCGCGGCCAACCTGAGCTACTGCGTCGCCCGCCGGCTCATCGACCGGGGCGCCGGGGGCGCCATCGTGAACGTCGGCTCCCGCGGCGCCTACCGCGGCGAGCCGGACGCGCCCGCGTACGGCGCGAGCAAGGCCGGCCTGCACGCGCTCGGGCAGTCGCTCGCCGTCTCCCTCGCCCCGCACGGCATCTCGGTGACCTCGGTGGCGCCCGGCTTCATCGAGACCGACCGGGTCGCCGCGCGACTCGCCGGCGACGGCGGGGCCGCGGTCCGCGCGCAGAGCCCGTACGGCCGGGTCGCCACCCCGGAGGAGGTCGCGGCGGCCGTCGTGTACCTCGCCTCACCGGCCGCCCGCTGGTCCACCGGCGCCGTTCTCGACCTCAACGGTGCCTCCTACCTGCGCTGACGTCCCGGGCAGATTTTTCGGGTGAAACTCGAACCCGCACCAATCCACCACCGTCTCGGCTCCGAACGCCTTCTCGCACGGGAGTACGGCGAGCGGGAGATGATCATGGGCGAGCGACGGCGACACGACCTCTGGCGGCGGCTGCGGCCCGTCGGGCCCGAGGACGAGACGGTCTGGGACCGCGTCAGCACCGCGTGCGAGATGGTGCTGCACCACGTGCGGGCCGACGCCGTGGCCGTGTCGGTCTCGTGCCGCGGGTTGGAGCACACGGTGGCCACCGACACGTGGGCCGAGCGGCTGGAGGACTACCAGCACACGCTCGGCGAAGGCCCCGTCCCGGACGTCCTGCAGTCCGGCCTCGCCGTGTTCGCGCCGGACCTGCTGCCCAAGGCGAGCCGGTGGCCCGTCTTCACCACCCGGGCGGCGGCGAACACCGTCCGCGCGCTGTTCGCGGTGCCGCTGCCGGACGCCCGCAGCAACCCGATCGGCGTGCTGACCCTGTACCGCCGGACCACCGGTCCGCTGTCCACGACGGAGCTCCGGCACACCGCCGTCATGGCCGGCTTCATCGCCAAGCTCATCGAGCTCGACGACGAGGCACCGGACCCGGACGCCGTCCGTGGCCGCCGCACGATGGTCGCCGCGGCGACCGAGCTGCTCGCCGTCCGGCACGCGATCTCCCGTGACGACGCGCTCGTCCTCCTGCGGGCGCACGCCTACGTGCAGGACCGTCCCCTGCACGACATCGCCGAGGCGGTGGTGACCCAGGGACTGTCGCTGGACGACGACGGACACCACTGAGCGCCGATCATCGCCTGGTACGGCCCCGGGAACGCCGGCCGGATGCGGGACCCGTCCGTCGGTCACCTCGTCGCCGCCCAGCCAGGCAACCACCGTCGTTCACCGGCGACCAGCGCACGGACGGGCCGCCTCGGTCACGGCGCTAACGGCGGGCGGCCTCGAGGTGGGCACGCGCCGCCAGCTCCAGGTGGGCCAGGTCCGACGAGACCGTGGCGAACGTGTACCCCTCCGCGAGCCTCCGCGCCGGCTGGTCGCCGTCCGGGGTGTGGAACCCCGCCGCGATGCCCGCCGTCGCGGCGGTCTCGCGGATGGTCTTCACCGCCGCCTCGAAGACCTCCGCCACCGCCGGGTCGCCCGGGTGGGCGCCGCCCACGGCCAGGCGTAGGTCCGACGGGCCGACGTACACGCCGTCCAGGCCGGGCGTGGCACAGATCTCCTCGATGTTCGCCAGGCCGCCCGGGGTCTCGATCATGGCCAGGACCACCACCGTCGCGTCGGTGTCGGCCGGGACCGGGCCCACGCGCAGGCCAGAGCGCGTCGGGCCGTAGCTGCGGCGGCCCGCCGGCGGGTAGCGCGCGGCGGTCACGGCCGCCGCCGCGTCCGCCGCGCTGTCCACCAGCGGCACGATCACGCCGCCCGCGCCGGCATCGAGGGCCTTGCCGATGTGGGTCGGGTCGTTCGCCGCCACCCGCACCAGCCCGACCGTGCCGCCGCCCGCGGCGTCGATCGCCATCAGGCCGGCCAGCAGGCCCGAGTAGCCGAGCAGGCCGTGCTGTGCGTCGAGGGTGACGTAGTCGTAGCCGAGCCGGGCGATGCGCTCCGTCGACACCGGGCTGTCCAGCGCCACCCAGTAGCCCAGGGCACGCCCGCGGGCGCGGAGACGGTCGGCGAACTCACGGAAACGGGAGTCTGGCAAGGAAAACGACCTCCTAGCGGTGGCACCCGCGGCGCCGGTGCCGGCACCGGCGGCGACCACGTCGGCGGGCGGCGGTCCAGGCCGCCACCGCCTCCATGGTCTCTCGCGGGTGGCCCGAGCGCGAGCCGCGGCGGCCTGCCGGTGGTGACGTCCTCGTCACGCCCGGCCCGCAGCGGCCCGGCGGTCAGGCCGGCGACAATCCCGGAACGGGGCTCACTGGATGTCGCCCACCGTCGCCGAGCGGACCGGGCCCCCGGCGGTGAGGTCGCCCGGGGGGATGCCCGGATGGTGGGCGTCCGCGGCGGCGGACCCCGAGGTCGTCGCCGTCGGGCCGAGGGCGAGCCGCGACACGATGCGGTAGCGGTCGCCGCGGTAGAGCGAGTGCACGTACTCGATGGGGCGGCCGGTGTCGTCGTTGGTCAGCCGCTCGAACAGCAGCGCGGGCGACAGGACCGGCACGCCGAGCAACGACGACTCGGCGTCGTTGGTGACCGTCGGCTCCACCGACTGGATCGCGTCGTGCACCCGCACGCCGTGCTCGTGCAGGCGGGCGTAGAGATCGCCGGACTCCAGGTCCTCGACGGACAGCCGGGGCGCCACGGCCACCGGGACGTGCAGGTACTCGATGGCCATGGGCGCGCCGTCCACGAACCGCTGCCGCGCCACGTAGAAGATCTCCGCCGCGGGCGACAAGCGCAGGCGCCGGCCCACCCTGGCCCCCGCCGCGATCGTCGCGAACTCCAGCACCTTGCTCGTCCACGTCCCGGCCGCCTGCGGCAGCACCATCGAACGGTCCCCCGACACCAGCTCCTGGGTGATCTTGGCCGGCGCGACGAACGTGCCGCGCCCGTGCTGGCGCACCAGCATCCCGTTGTTCACCAGCTCGTCCACCGCCGAACGCAGCGTCGGCCGCGACACCTCCAGGCGCTGGCAGAGCACCCGCTCGGCGGGCAGCGGTGCGCCCGGCGGATGCGTCTCGATCATCTCGAGCAGGTAGTCCCGCACGCGCTCACGCTTGAGAATGGCTCCGGCCATGCCGCCAGTATGACAACTGGACCAGAGAACAGCTCGCCTAACTAACCACTCCGCCGTGACGGCTGTGTTAGATTTTGGGCTCCACCTGCAGGTTGACTTGAGTATTGGTCTATGCCATTTTGGTTCAGACCACTGGACCTTACCAATTGGTCAGATACTCGAGCACCCGTGAGGTGACCCGTGCCGCACCGCCTTGCCGCCGGCCTGCTCGGCCTGGCGCTGACCCTCCCCACCCTCGCCGCGTGCGGCTCCGACGACGCCGCCGGCGACGGCGGGCCGCAGCACCTGACCGTGTGGTTGATGAAGGACACCGCGACCGACGAGTTCGTCAAGGACTTCGAGGCGGCGTTCGAGAAGGACCACTCGGAGTACGACCTGACCATCCAGATCCAGGAGTGGGACGGCATCACCGAGAAGGTCACCGGCGCGCTCGCCAGCACCGACCCGCCGGACGTGCTCGAGGTCGGCAACACGCAGGTGGCGCAGTACGCGGCGAGCGGCGGCGTCACCGACCTGTCCGACAAGGTCGGGGAGCTGAAGGGCAGGGACTGGCTGCCCGGCCTCGCCGAGCCGGGCGCGGTGGACGACCACCAGTACGGCATCCCCTTCTACGCGGCCAACCGGGTCGTCATCTACCGCACGGACCTCTTCGGCGCCAAGGGAGTCGAGCCACCGTCCACTCGGGACGAATGGCTCGCCGCGACCGCGCGGCTCAACCAGGGCGGCACGCAGGGCATCTACCTGCCCGGCCAGAACTGGTACGTGCTCGCGGGCTTCGTCTGGGACGAGGGCGGCGACCTCGCCGTCCGCGACGGCGGCAAATGGAAGGGCGCGCTCGACACGCCGGAGGCTCTGGCCGGCGCGGACTTCTACCGCCAGCTCCAGGCGCTCGGCAACGGGCCGAAGGACTCCGACGAGGCCAAGCCGCAGCAGACCGACGTGTTCGCCAACGGCAACGTCGCGCAGCTCATCGCGGTCCCCGGCGCGGCGAAGCTCATCACCACCGCCAACCCGGCCCTGGAGGGCAAGCTCGGCTTCTTCCCCATCCCGGGCAAGCGGTCGGGCAAGCCGGGCGCGGTGTTCACCGGCGGGTCCGACCTGATCGTGCCGGTGGCCTCGCCCCGCCAGGAGGGCGCGTACGAGGTGGTCAAGGCGCTGGCCGGCGAGAAGTGGCAGGCCGAGCTGGCCACCGCCATGAACTACGTGCCGAACCGGACCTCGCTCGCCGACGCCGTCGGCGACGACCCGGGTGCCGCCGCGATGGCCGCCGGCGCGGCGAACGGCCACGCCACCCCCAACTCCCCCAACTGGACGGCGGTCGAGGCACGCAACCCGATCAAGGAGTTCCTGACCAAGGTGCTCACCGGCACCGACCCGAAGACCGCGGCCGCCGACGCGGACGCGGTGATCACCGCGGCACTGAACACCGCGAACTAGGGCCTGTTCTGTGAAGTCCCCAGCTCGACCAACAGTTACCTCAGGGGAACGTGACGGCACCCAGCCACAATCCACCTCGCCACCCGCACCTTCGTCGGGACGCAACCAACACTCAGAAATCCGGGGAGGCGGACTAGTGGCGCCCCCTGTGCGGCGGTCAAGCGGCCGCGCGGCCGCCGCACAGGGTGGTGCTCGCCGACGCCGGACGTTCTGGCCGTACCTGCTGATCGCGCCGACCCTGCTGGCGACCGCCTACCTGCTCGTGTACCCGTTGCTGCGCAACGTGATCATCTCGTTCCAGCACTTCGGGCTGGCCCAGCTGATCCGCGGCGGGGCCGGCTTCGCCGGGTTCGCCAACTACGGCGCCGTGCTGTCCGACCCGGAGTTCTGGTCGGTCACCCGCCGGACGCTGCTGTTCACGGCGGTCAACGTCGGGCTCATCATGGTGCTGTCCACCGTGGTCGCACTGCTCGTCATGCGGCTGGGCCGGGTGATGCGGCTGGTCGTGCTCGGCGGGCTGGTGCTCACGTGGGCCACGCCGATGATCGCCGCGACCACGGTGTTCCAGTGGATGTTCTCCTCCCAGCTCGGGGTGGTGAACTGGGTGCTCGTGCGGCTGGGCTTCGCGAGCTTCCGCGGCCACGCCTGGTTCGCCGACGGTCCGCAGACCTTCGCGATCCTCGTGGCGCTGATCGTCTGGCAGTCGGTGCCGTTCGCCGCGCTCACCCTGTACGCGGCGATGACCACGGTCCCCCACGAGCTGTACGAGGCGGCCCGCATCGACGGCGCCGGCGGCCTCCGTTCGTTCCGCTCGATCACGTTTCCCGTGCTGCGCCCCATGTTCGGGCTCGTCACCTGTCTCGAGGTGATCTGGGTCGGCAAGGCGTTCGTACAGATCTGGGTCATCAGCGGGGGCGGTCCCGGCCGGGCGACGACCACGCTGCCGGTGTACGCGTACCAGGTCGCGCAGTCGCTGCACCGCTACGACGTCGGCGCGGTGGTGTCCGTGCTCATGGTCCTGCTCCTGGTGTTCGCGCTGCTGTTCTACTTCCGGCACATGTTCCGCGAGGAGGCAGCCGCATGACCGGCCGCGTCGCCCGCAACGTGTTGGCACTGCTCGTGTTCGTCGTGTCGGTGTTCCCCGTGTACTGGATGGTGCTGACCGCGGTCAAGCCGGCGCGGGAGATCCAGGCGGAGACACCGACGTTCTGGCCGTCCGCGCTGACCCTCGACCATTTCAATGCCGCCGTGCACGCGCAGGGCTTCTGGTACTTCTGGCGCAACAGCCTGCTGGTGGCCTGCGTCGCGGTCCTACTGTCACTGGTGGTCGCGCTGCTCGCGGCGTACGCGGTGGCACGGCTGCGGTGGAAGGGGCGCCGCGGCTTCATCCTCATGGTGTTCATCGCGCAGATGACGCCGTGGGAGGCGTTGCTGATCCCGATGTACGTCATCGCACGGGACACCGGGATGCTCGACACGCTGTCCATGCTGACGCTCGTCTACTTCATGATCACCCTGCCCTTCACGATCGTCACGCTGCGGAACTTCCTGGCGGCGGTGCCCGTCGAACTGGAGGAGGCGGCCCAGGTGGACGGGTGCGACCGGCCGGCGGCGTTCCGGCGGGTGGTGCTCCCGCTGCTCGCGCCCGGCCTGCTGACCACGTCGCTGTTCGGGTTCATCACCGCGTGGAACGAGTTCGCCTTCGCCAACCTGCTGATCATCAAGGACCAGGACGACCGCACCCTGCCCGTCTGGCTGTCCTCGTTCAGCAACACGTTCGGCACCGACTGGGGCGCGACGATGGCCGCGTCGACCCTGTTCATGCTGCCCGTGCTGGCGATCTTCCTGGTGCTCCAACGAAAGGTGACCGCCGGGATCACCGGCGGCGCGGTCAAGGCCTGACAAAGGAAGGAGATCGCACCCCCACCCGGTACGCACCCTGCACGTACAGGAGAAGAAATGTCCCGTAGGTTCCTCGCCACCGTCGTCGTGGCGGTCGCGACAGCCGCGATCGTGGCGGCGCCGGCGTCCGCCGCCACCGACGCGCTCACCGCCAACTACCGCACCAGCGCCACGGGCGCCACCACCGACCAGGTGGAGCCGTGGTTCACCGTCGCCAACACCGGCACGACCACCGTCCCGCTCGCCGAGGTCACGTTGCGGTACTACTTCCGCGGCGACACCCCGGACGTCGGCTACCGGTTCGCCTGCTCGTGGGCGGTGCTGGGCTGCGCCAACGTCACCGGCACGTTCCGGACGCTGTCCACCCCGACGTCGACCGCCGACCGCTACCTGGAGGTCGGCTTCACCTCGGGCGCCGGCTCGCTCGCGCCGGGCGCGAACACCGGCGACCTGCAGCTGCGCTTCTACCGCACCAACTGGGGCCCGATCACCCAGTCCGACGACTACTCGTTCACCAACCGCACGACCTACGCGGCGTGGAACAAGGTGACCGTCCAGCGAAACGGCACGACGATCTGGGGCACCGGCCCCGGTGGTGACGACCAGGACCCGCCCGGCGAACCGGGCGAGCCGCCGGTCCCGACCGGCGAGGTGCTGTTCGACGACTTCGCGTACACGTCGTCGAGCGACGCGCGGATCGCCCAGCGCGGTTGGACCGTCCGCTCGGGCGGCGGCGGCCCCGGCGTGCCCGGCGCGGTGTGGGACCCGTCGCTCGTCACGTTCCCCACGGTCAACGGGCAGAAGGTCATGCGGCTCGAGTCGTCCAACAACGGGTCGAGTGCCCGGCAGACGGAACTGTTCCACCAGCGCAAGTTCTTCGAGGGCACCTACGGCGCACGGGTGTACTTCTCCGACTCGCCGGTGCGGGGTGTCGACGGCGACAACGTGGTGCAGACGTTCTTCACGATCACGCCGCTCAACGCGCCGATGGACCCGAACTACGGGGAGATGGACTTCGAGTACCTGCCCAACGGCGGGTGGGGCGAGACGTCGAACATCCTGTACACCACCACCTGGGAGACCTACCAGGACGAGCCGTGGGTCGCCGACAACATCCACACCGAGCGGCGCACGAGCTACAACGGCTGGCACGACCTGGTGATCCAGGTGGCGTCCGGCCGCGTGAAGTACTACGTGGACGGCAACCTGTTCGCCGACCACGGTGACCGGTACTACCCCGAGACCCCGATGTCGATCAACTTCAACCTGTGGTTCATCTCCGGCGGGCTGGTCGGCTCGCCGGGAGACCGCGCCTACCAGGAACAGGTCGACTGGGTGTACTTCGCGGAGAACGAGGTGGTGAGCCCGGCACAGGTCAGCACCCGGGTCAACAACTACCGCACCGGCGGCGTCGACCATGTCGACACGGTGAGCTGAAAACCCGGCCCGCCTGGACCGTTTCCGAAGGAGCGGTCCAGGCGGGCCACAGTGGACTCAGCTGCTGGTGGCGTTGTTGATCGCTCGTGCGTAGTCCGCGGCGGTGCCGGCGGACGAGCAGGCCTTGATGTCGTCGTAGAGCCACATGAAGCCGCCGGGAATGCCCGCCGAGCCGTGCCACGACCGCATCTTCGACTCCACCTGCGCGGGCGAGTCGCCCGCACCGCAGCCGGAACCGTGCTTACTCCACAGCCCCGGGTCGATCGGCCGGCCAAGCGACTGTGCCCACGACGCCGGGTTGTTGCCCGCGCCGCCGTCATATCCCTGGAGGTACACCCGGTCGACGAGCGTGCCGAGGCTGTTCGTGACACCCTGCCAGTACGAGACGGCCGTGTACGGGGCGAGCGTGAACTGCCGGTACCCCATGGCATTGGCCATCCGGGCGAACTTGACGGTCGAGTCGACCTCGTAGTGCGACTCGTCGTCGTTGTTGACCGCGTCGGCGCCGGTGGCGTTCCGGAGCGCCAGGAAGTTGCGGTACAGGATGGTGCCCGACCCGGTCCCGTCACGGGTGATGAGGCTGTCGATCGCCTCCCAGTCGCCGGTTCCCCACGCACCGACCGACACCTCGATGCGGTTGACCGAGGTCGGTGCCTGCTTGAGCCGCCGCAGCCGGGCCGGCCAACCGGAGTCGCCGACGTACTGGCCACCCGACACGATCAGCGTGTCGTTGTAGTAGAGATCTCCGTTGGTGTGAACGTGAATACTCCACAGGATCACCGTCGTGAACCCCGACGCGCGCAGGGTGTCGATCACGGCCTGGCCGTCCTGGTAGAAGGGTCCGCCACCGAAGATGGCGGACCGTCCGGCGGCCGCGGCCGCCACCGACTGACTGGAGAAAACACCCGCGGCGGCCAGTACGACCGCCAACAGGGTATGCCACAACGCCCGCCTCATCCCCGACCGTCCTTCCCGTTGAGTGGCGTGTTTCCCTTGCAGCATAAGTGATTTACGCCATCCATCCGGTTGCTGACAGTTGCCGGTTACGACATTCGCTCAGCGGGCCGCGGCAAGCACGTCGTTCTCGACGATCGTCGAGCCGTCGAACGAATCCGGGGCGAAGTCGCGGGTGTTGGTCGTCATCACGACGACGAGGTCCAGATCCCGGACGATGTAGACCATCTGACCGCCGTACCCCCAGGCCATCGCGACCTGGTGGCCCGCGAGGTCGCGCAGCCAGAAGTCGTATCCGTAGCCGTAGGGTGCGCCGGCGTCGACCTGTTCTGTCATCGAGGTTTCCACCCAGTCCGCCGGCACGAGCTGCTTGCCGTGCCAGCGGCCGCCGTGAAGATAGAGCAACCCGAACTTCGCGAGTTCGCGTGGTGTCACGTAGAAGTTGTAGCCGCCCGAGAAGTAGCCCTGCGGGTCGCGCCCCCAGTGCTCGGCGACGACTCCCAGCGGCGCGAGCAGATGCTCGTGGACGAACTCGCAGGCCGTCGTCTCCGTGGCCGCGGTGAGCACGGCGGAGCCAAGGTGGGAGTCGCCGGTGCTGTAGTTGAACCGCGTGCCGGGTGCCGCGGCTCTCGGGAGCCGCAGGGTCGCCGCGACCCAGTCGGGCGTCCGCTCGATCTCGGTCTCGGTCGCGTCCTCGTCCCACTGGCTGCCCGAGGTCATCGTGAGCAGGTCGCGGACCCGGACCGTCTTGGTCTCGGGGCCCATCACCGCGCCGTAGCGCGGCGGCAGGGTCGAGGCGACCGTCGCGTCGACGCCGGGGATCAGACCCTCGTCGACCGCGATGCCGATCGCGGCTCCCCAGATGCTCTTGGACGCCGAATGCACGTTGTTGCTCTGGTTCCTCGCGCTGCCGTGGTAGTACCGCTCGAACACCAGCGCGTCGTGGCGGATCACGAGGAAGCTCCACGAGTAGGGCAGGTCGGCGAGGGCCGCGGACGCTCGTTCGAGCCGGCCCGGGTCCATTCCCCGCGCCTGCGGGGTCGAGAGCGTCCACGACGCGCTGTCGTCGACCGGGTCGGTGTAGGTCGGGTTGTCCTCGTAGAACCTGTCCCTCGACAGCGGACCCTGGATCGCCGCGCAGTCGAACGCCGCGTCGTGCCCGGCGGGCGCGGGGGACGGCTTCGGCGCGGCACAGGACGCGATCAGGCCCAACAGCAACAGAACTCGTACACCGCGGCGGGTCATTCGCCGGATCCTATGGGCAGGCGGTGGCCGCCACCGCGGCCACCGCCCACGAGCTACTTCTTGGTCCAGCCGATCTTCGCGTAGTCGACGGCGGCCAGGCCGGAGTTGCCGAAGTTGGCGAGGTCGTCCTTCACCGCGACGATGGACGGGCGGCGGTAGAGCGGGCGGGCGTAGCCGAGGTCCCACAGCTCCTTGTCGATGTCGTTCAGGATCGCGTTCCGCCGGTCGCGGTCGAGCTCCTTCGCGGCGTCCTTCAGCAGCTTGTTGATCTTGGCGTTGCCGATGTGGCCGAAGTTCTGCTCGACGTTGTCCGGCGTCAGGTCGAACGACGGCAGGACCGTGATCAGCGACGCGGCGTCCATCTGCGCCCAGTGCGCCAGCTCGAAGTCGCCCGGGGTGATCTGCTCGTCGAAGTAGCCGTCCGGGTCGACTTGTTCGACCTTGACCTCCACACCGATCGCCGCGAGCTGGTGCTGGACGAGCACCGCCTCGTCGTCGCTGGCCGGGTTCTCGGCGGGAACGACGTCCCGGATGGTCAGCGTGCGGCCCTCCTTCTTGCGGTACTGGCCCTCCTGCTTCCAGCCGAGCTCGTCCAGTCGCTTCTTGGCCGCCTCCGGGTCGAAGCCGTAGCCCTTCGAGTTGTCCTGGTAGCCGGGGAAACCCTCGACGAAGATGTGGTTGCCGAGCGGCTTGGCGTCCGGGATGAGCTGGCCCACCTCGGCCTTCGTGATCGACGCGACGTCGATGCCGCGGATCACCGCCTTGCGGACCTCCTTGTCCGCCAACGGACCCGAGCCCGCGCCGTTGAGCACTATCCAGCGCAGGTTGGGCAGCGTGGCACGGCGGAACACGACGTGCGGGATCTGCTTGGCACGCTTGTACGCGTCGAGGTTGCCGGCGATGCCGGAGAAGTCGAGGCCGCCGTTGGCGAGCGCGTCGATCGACGCGGTGCCGCCGGTGGTCGACAGGTTGCGGAAGATGATCCGGTCCAGCCGCGGCTGGTAGCCCCACCAGTCGGGGTCACGCTTGACGATCACGGTCTTCGCGGTGGCGTCGATCTTGTCGATCATGAAGGGTCCACCGGTGACCTTCGGCGCGGCGATCCAGCCCTTGTTGAACTCGTCGGGATTCGAGGTCGCCGACTTCGGGTAGAGGACCTGGAAGACGGCGCCCCAGTCCGCGTAGGTCGGGTCGAACGTGACGGTGAACTCGTACTCGTCCGCGCCCTTCGAGATGTCGGAGATGTTGGCGTAGCCGGCGGTCGAGAGCGGGACGAACGCCGGGTTCCTGCCGTTCACCGCCTGCCACTGGGACTTGTAGTCCTCCCAGGTGATCGGCTTTCCGTCGCTCCAGTGCGCCTTCTTGTTGAGCTTGTACTCGACCTTCTCCGGGTTGTCCGAGACGAGCTCGAACGACTCGACGTAGTCCGGGTTGGGCTCGAACGTGGCGTCCGGCTTCTCCCACGACGGCGTCGGCATGAAGGACCGGGTGACCGGCGGGATGTCGCCACTGGTCGCGTCGCCCTGTAACTCGTTGAACTGGTTGGGGAAGTCCTGGACCGGCCAGTTCAGGTCGCCGCCGTCCCGCAGCGTGTCCGGGTCGACGGCGTTGATGTCGATCTGGTTCAGCGCGGCCTTGGGCGGTGGTTTCTCCGCGTCGCCGCCGCTGCCGCAGCCGGCCACGGCCAACGCGGTGAGCAGGGCCAACGCCAGGGCGGAACGTCGCATCGTGCTCGGTCCTTTCGTGGGAGTCAGGCGAAATGGCAGGCAACGTCGTGGTCCACGCCATGGCTGGCCAGGGTGGGAGCCGTACCGACACAGCGGCTCCGGTCCTCCTCGGACAGGGTCAGACGGCGGAAACACCGGGTGTGGAACGGACAGCCGGCCGGCGGGTGTGCCGGGTCCGGCAGGTCACCGGTGAGCACGATGCGTTCCCGGCGGCGTTCGACCGGCGGGTCGGGGATCGGGACCGCGGACAGCAGCGCCTGGGTGTACGGGTGCGACGGCCCGGCGAAGACCTCGTCCGCGGCGCCGATCTCGACGATGCGGCCGAGGTACATGACCGCAACCCGGTCGGCGAGGTGCCGGATGACCGACAGGTCGTGCGAGACGACCAGGTACGCCACGCCGAGCTTGGCCTTCAGCTCGTCGAGGAGGTTGATCACCCCGGCCTGGATGGAGACGTCCAGCGCGGACACCGGCTCGTCGAGGACGAGGAGCTTCGGTCGCAGGGCAAGGGCCCTGGCGATGCCGATGCGTTGCCGCTGGCCGCCGGAGAACTCGCCGGGGAAACGGTGCGCGTGCTCCTGTCCCAGCCCCACCAGGTCGAGCAGCTCGGCGACGCGGGCGCGCGCGGCGGTCCGGTCGTGGCCGTGGACCCGCAACGGCTCGGCGATGATGTCCGCGACCGGCAGGCGCGGGTCGAGCGACGCGACGGGGTCCTGGAACACGACCTGGACGTCCGCCCGCAACGCCTTGCGGGCGGCCTTGTCCAGCTCGTGGGTGACCCGGCCGAGGATCTCGACATGACCGGCCCGCGGCTTGGCCATGCCGAGGATCTCCATGAGCGTGGTGGTCTTCCCGCAGCCGGACTCGCCGACCAGGCCGAGCGTCTCCCCCTCGGCGATGTCGAAGCTGATCCCGTCGACCGCGTGCACCGCGCCGACCCGGCGCCTGAACACGCTGCCCTTGGTGATGGGGAACGTCTTCGTCAGGCCGTGGACGGACAGCACGATCCGGTCGCGTCCGCCCGCCGTGGTGACACGAAGCTCGGTCGCCGAGTCGTCGGCGATGATCTCCTTGCCGCGCAGGCAGGCCGCGTACTGCTCGCCGTCCACGACGGACAGCTCGGGCTCGGTCGTCCGGCAGGCGTCGATGACCATCGGGCAGCGTGGCGCGAACGGGCAGCCGGGCGGCAGGCCCACGAGCGACGGTGGGTGCCCCTCGATCGGGACGAGCTGGGCGGCCGCGTCCAGCCGGGGCACGGCCCGCAGCAGGCCGAGCGTGTACGGCATGCGCGGGTGGGCATAGACGGCGTCGGTCGGCCCGGTCTCCACGGCCCGGCCCGCGTACATGACCATGACCCGGTCGGCGAACCCGGCGACCACGCCGAGGTCGTGGGTGATCAGCACGACGGCGGCGCCGGTGACGTCGCGGGCGGTCCTCAGCACGTCGAGCACCTGGGCCTGCACGGTGACGTCCAGCGCGGTGGTCGGTTCGTCGGCGATGATCAGGTCCGGGTCGCAGGCGATGGCCATGGCGATCACCACCCGCTGGCGCATCCCGCCGGAGAACTCGTGCGGGTAGGCCCGCGACCGGTTCGCCGCGTCCGGAATCCCCACCAGGTCCAGCAGCTCCACCGCCCGCCGCCGCGCGTCCCGGCCGGACAGGTCGCGGTCGTGGGTCAGCAGCGCCTCGGCCACCTGGTCGCCGACCGTGAACACGGGCGTCAGCGCGGAGAGCGGGTCCTGGAACACCATCGCCACCCGGCGACCGCGGATGGCCGACAGCTGCTTGTCCGACAGGCCGAGCAGCTCCCTGCCCCGGAACCGGATCGAGCCGGACACGGCCGCGTTCGGCGGCAACAGGCCCATCACCGCCAGCGAGGACACCGACTTGCCCGACCCCGACTCCCCCACGATGCCGAGGACCTCGCCAGGGCCGACCGCGTAGGACAGTCCACGCACCGCCTGCACCCGGCCGGTCTCGCCGGGAAAGGACACCGCCAGGCCGTCGACCTCGAGCACCGGCCCGGTCATCGCCCGCCTCCCGACGACGGGTCGATGGCGTCCCGCAGGCCGTCGCCGACCAGGTTGACCGCCAGCACGAACGCCACGAGAAACCCCGCCGGGGCGAGGAAGAGCCACGGGTAGGTCGTGGCGGAGCCGGTGCCGGCGGCGATCAGGGTGCCGAGCGAGACGTCCGGCGGCTGCACGCCGAACCCGAAGAAGCTCAGGCTCGTCTCGGTCAGCACGGCGACGCCGACGTTGATGGTGGCGTCCACGATCAGCAGCGACGCCATGTTCGGCAGGATGTGCGTGGCGATGATCCGCCAGGCCGGCTGTCCCATGAACTTCGCGGCGAGCACGAACTCCCGCTCCCGCAACGACAACGTCATGCCGCGCACGATCCGTGCGGTGATCATCCAGTTGAACGCCGCCAGCAGCGCCACGAACACCAGCCAGTTCGCGCCCTTGAACCACGGCGACGCGATCGCGATGATCAGGAACGCCGGCAGCACCAGCAGCAGGTCGGTCACCCACATCAGCACCCGGTTGGCGAACCCGCCGAGGTACCCGGCGGTCGCGCCGACCACCGCGGACACCGACGTCGAGATCACCCCGACGAGCAACCCGATCGTCAGCGACTTCTGCAGACCACGCATGACCTGCGCGAACACGTCCTCGCCGATCTTGGTGGTGCCGAACCAGTGCGACGGCGACGGGGCGGACAGGAACGCCGCGTAGTCCAGGTCGTCGTAGCGCCACGGCGTGAACACCGGCGCGACGAACGCCAGCAGGTACAGCAGAACGATCACGACCAGCCCGGCCAACGCCAGCCGCCGGCGCCGGAACCGGCGCAGTACCAACCGCCCTCGGCTGATGACCTCTACCGGTGCCTCGACCGGCGTGGCGCTCGCCGAGACCTCGTCATCCCGCATGAGCGTCATGCCGGAGCCTCCCCGAACCTCGTCATGACCGCACCCTGATCCGGGGGTCGAGCAGTGCGTAGAGGACGTCCGAGAGCCATCCGGACACCAGCACCATGACCGCGATGAACAGGGTCACCGTCGCGACGATGTTGGTGTCCTGGCTGGAGATGCCCTGCACCAGCCACTCCCCCATGCCGTGCCAGGAGAAGATCCGCTCGGTGAACACGCCGCCGGTGATCAGCAGCCCGAAGCCGAAGCCGAACAGGGTGGCCATGGGGATCAACGCGGTGCGCAGCCCGTGCTTGAACAGCGCGCGCCGCCGGGTCAGCCCTTTCGCCCTCGCCGTGCGGAGGAAGTCGCTGCCCAGCACGTCGAGCATCGCGCTGCGCTGGTAGCGGCTGTAGAACCCGATCTGGAAGAGCGCGATCGTGATGGTCGGCACGATCAGGTACCGCAGCCGGTCGCCCAGTGACGCGAGCCAGCTCCCCTCGAAGCCGGGCGTCGACTCGTTGGTGTACTTGAGATAGTCGCTGCCGACCAGATCGTTGACCTCCAGCGCGCCGTACTTGAGCAGCGTGCCGAGCACGAACACCGGTGTGGACAGGATCACGAACGACGCGATCGTGATCACGTGGTCGCTCGGCCTGTACTGGCGGACCGCCGACCACACGCCCAGCAGCACCCCGATCAGGATGCCGACGGCGGTGCCGAGCAGGAACAGCCGCAGGCTCACCCCGGCCCGGCGCCACAGCTCGTCGGTGATCGGCTGGCCCTGCCAGGTGTTGCCGAAGTCGCCGTGCAGCACGCCGGTCAGCCAGGTCAGGAACCGCCGCGGGATCGGCTGGTCCAGCCGCAGCTCGTGGAACTTGGCCTGGATGGTGGCCTCCGGCGGCGGTGGCTGGCGCTGGCGCAGCAGGCCGATCGGGTTGAAGGTGGCCGCGGCGAGGGTGAACGCCAGGAACGTGGCGACCAGGCACAACACCACGTAGCCGGCCAGCCGCCGAGCCAGGTATCCGACCACGCGCCGATGTCCCCCTTCGTCAGTGCCACGCGGATTCTCGTCGGCCGGCAACTGTTCGCGCACGCGCTCTCACGGGATGAGATTAGGCGACCCGACCAGCCCGGCTCGACCACGCGGCATTCCCAATAACCGGGCCGGAAATTGGGAAACAGGCAAACGGCGCAGATACGCGTTTTCGGCTTTCCGCCCGCTGGACCGGACGCCGCACCCGTTCCGCACCCGAAGGCGACCTGCCGGACAACCTCCGCTTGTGACCGTGGAGCTACACACACAAGACGGAAGGGCTCAGCACATGTTTGGTTTCGCGGTTGGCTCACTTCTCATCGCCTCGGCTGCGCTGGTGCCCAGCGCCTCGGTGACCGACACTCCGGCACCGAGGGACAACGGCCTCCGGGTCGTGGCAGAGGCGATCGTGGCGGGAACGAGCGCCGCGAGCACCGCACCAGCGGCTGCCTGCACCGACAACGTGTACGCCTTGGAAGGATGGCGGCACACCGCGACGTTCAAGTGGTTCTACAACCCGGCGGGTGCCCCGGCGAAGGTCGCGCCGACCGCGCTGGCAACCCTGCAGAAGGGCACGAACACCGTGTTCACCGGCCAGAACCGCTGCGGCATCGCACCGAAGCTCGCGATGACCCAGGCCTACCAGGGCACCTCGGTCAAGCTCGCCCAGGTCTCCAGCGCCGGCGCCTGCACGGGTAACGACGGCGTGAGCGTCACCAGCTGGGGCAACCTCCCCCCGACGACGCTGGCCTACACCTGCACGTACTACCGGAGCAACGGCTCGGTCGCGGCCTCGGACACGCTGCTCGACAACAAGCTGCACCCCTTCTACACGACGAAGCCCGCCGGCTGCGCGAACATGTGGGACCTTCTCGCCGTCGTCGTCCATGAGCGCGGCCACACCGCCGGCCTCGCGCACGTCGACCAGGCCGCGCACGCCGTCGCCACGATGAGCCCCCGCACGCTGGCCTGCGACTCCTCCGAGGTGACCCTCTCCATGGGTGACCTGGCCGGGCTGCAGAAGCTCTACCAGCTCTGAGGTCAGGGCACGGATCTCACACGAAGGCCCAGTGCGATCGATCCAGTGAGATCATGGTCCGCGGTACCGGTATCCGGCACCGCGGACCGCCTCTATGGGCGACTCGTCGTGGTCCCAGCCGAGCTTGCGGCGCAGGCGCAGCACCGCGAACTTGACCCGCTCCGGCCCCAGCCCGGTCGGGTCGTCCCAGGCATGGGCCAGCAGCTGCGCCGGCGTGAGCACCGCACCCACATGCTGTACGAACGTGTTCAGCAGGCGGAACTCGGTGTTCGTCAGGTCGACCTCCCGCTCGCCGCCGGGCTCCGGCAGGGTCACCAGCCGGCTGCGACGGTCGATGGTCACCAGCCCGTCGACATACCGGTCGTCGCGGGCGGTGGGAATGTGGGCGGCGCGGCGCAGCAACGCCTCGGCGCGGGCCAGCAGCTCGTTCGGGGCGAAGGGCTTGGTCACGTAGTCGTCGGCGCCGCCGCGCAGGCCACGCACCTTGTCGCTCTCCATGCCGTGCCCGGTGAGCATCAGCACCGGCAGGTCGGCGAGGTCGCGGATGCGTTCCAGGACGGCCCAGCCGTCCATGCCCGGCAGCCCGACGTCCAGGAGCACGAGGTCGGGGCGCTCCTCGTGGAGCGCGCGCAGCCCGGCCGGCCCGTCGGCGCGACGCACGAACTCGTAGCCGGCACGCTCGAACACCCGCTGGAGCAACGCCGCGATGTCGGGCTCGTCCTCGACGGCGAGGATCTTCGTCATGACGGTCCTCCCGGCTCGAACCGTACGGGCCGGCCGGGGAGCGGTCAGCACGGCTCGCGGAATTCACCCGGTCGAGACCGCTCGCCCGCTTGGGACATTCGCCGAGAACGTGAGTGATCTTGCAGGTCACGGGGTATCCGTCGACCAGCGGAAAAGTGCCTCTTCGTTGGATCGGTGGTGGAGCCATGTACACGCATCGTCTACATGAGGGCGGAAGCTTCAGTACTACCTCGGGCGCGCGGCGTCGCCGCGTTCGCGCGGCTCGCCGCCGGACGGCCGCGTTGCGAGCCCGGCTGGCCGACGAGTCGCTCACCTCGAAGGTGGACCTCGACCGGGACCAGAGCACGTTCGGCGCCCGGGACGCGTAGTCCCACGTAGACCCACGAGGTGGCGAACCCGCTTCACGGGACCGTCACCGGGGTGCCGGTCAGGACCAGCCGCACGTCGATGTCGGGGGCGAGCCGGGCGACCGCGTCCTGGTAACGACGAGGGTCCCGGTCGGACCTGGTGATCATCCGGTCGCCCAGCCGGCCGCTGTGGAAGGCGTAGTGGTGGGGCACGGCCAGCGTCGGGTTCAGGACGGCCGTCAACCCGGCCGCCTCCTCGGCGTCCATGACCACCTGCCGCAGGTTCATCGTCCGGACGCACAACCCGTTGGTCGGCAGGATCGCCAGGTCGACCGGGCCGAACCGCGCCGGGACGGTGTCCAGCTCCGGCACCCGCAGCGAGTCGCCGCCGAAGAAGACCGTGCGGCCGAAGGCCTGGATCACGAACGTGACCTCGTGGACGCCGTGCCGGCCGGGGGTCGCGGTCACCGTGAGGTCCCCGACGCTCGTCGCCGCCCACGACTCGATCACGCGGATGTCGCGGAAACCCTTGTCCCGTGCGATGTTCGCGACGGTGCCGGGCCCGATCAGCGGGGTGTCGAGGTCGAAGCCCGCGGTGACGAGAGCCGCCAGGTCACAGTGGTCGTAGTGCTCGTGGCTCACCACGACCGCGTCGACCGGCCCCAGGGACCCGGCGGTCGACGCGACGGGTTCGCCGGGGTAGTAGGTCGCTGTCTGGGTGAACCACGGGTCGGTGAGCACCCGGAGGCCGCCGATCTCGATCAGCTGGCAGGCGTGACCGATGCGGGTCACCGTCAGCGGACTACGCATGCCGGCCCCCGAGGTCGAGCAACGCGCCCAGCAGCTCCTCGGGCGTCTCGACCTGCGGCAGGTGGCCGGTGCGGGGCAGCAGGGTGAAAGTCGACAGCGGGATCGCGGCGGCGTACGCCCGGCCGTAGTCGGGATCGACGATCCCGTCGCTCTCGCCCCACACCACGTGGACCGGGATGTCGACGCCGCGCAGCCGCTCGGCGAGCGTCGGGTCGGACATGGTCGGTCCGGTGTAGCCGATCAGCGCCCGCACGTCCGGACTCGGCCCGGGGGCGCCGCCCGGCGGCACCGGCGCCTTGCTCGGGTCGTGGAAGGAGTGGGCACGCAGCTCCGCCGGCGAGAGGCCGCTGACGTCGGTGATCGGGTGGCCGTCGACCTCGATGCCGACCGCGTCGACGAGCACCGCGCCGCTGACCCGTGGGCTGTGGCACAGGGCGATCTCGGCGGCCAGCCAGCCCCCGAAGGAGTTGCCGACCACGGTCACGTCCGTGAGGTCGAGCCGCTCCAGCAGCGTGACGTACGTCCGCGCCAGCGCCGCCACGCCGGTCAGCCCCTCGCCCTTCGGGGTGCCGCCGAAGCCGGGGTGGGTGGGCAGCAGCACCCGGGTGTGGGTGCGCTCGGCGAGCAGGTCGGCGAAACCGGCCATCGTCGCCACGCCGCCACCGCCGTGCAGCAGCAGGAACGGGCGGGTGCGGTCGCGGTCCTGGAGAGTCAGCTCCACCGGGCTGTCGAGCGTGTAGGTACGGGTGGGCCGGAGGGAACCGGCGGCGACGGGAGGGGTCATCAGCTCATTCACATAAGGAACCTTATCTAAGGATACTGATATAAGCAACCTGACTTCAGCCGCTACGATCGCCGCATGAAGCACCGACCGGCCGACGTCGCCCTGGCCGTCAAGCGCCTGCAGTACCGCCATCACCGCGCGCTGAGCCGCGCACTGGCGCCCCTGGGCCTGTCCCTCGTGCAGTGGGACACCCTGCGCCATCTGCACCGGCGGCCGGACGCCTCGCTGCACGACCTCGCCGTGCTGACCTTCCAGACCGACCAGTCCTTCGGCTCACTGGCCACCCGGATGGCCGACCGCGGCCTGATCGAGCGGGTCCCCGGGCCCGGCAGGGCCGTGCGGCACCGGCTCACCGAGGAGGGCGCCCGGCTGCGTGCGGCCGGCCAGGCGGCCGTGGACGTCGTTCTCGAGTCGAGCTTCCACGCCCTGTCGGACGCCCAGCTCGGCCAGCTCGGCGAGCTGCTGGACGCCGCCCTCGGCCCCGACCCGACCGCGTTGGGGACCGGTTCGTCACACGAGCCGCCGCGCGGTGCTGTTTGATGTCCGGAGCAGCACGCCATGACCAGGGTGGAGGTGAGGCGGCCCCCGACGGGCCGCGGACGTGTCACACGGTGAAACACGCACGATGCCGAACCAGGCCGAGGCCGGGCCGGGGTGGCCGGCCGCGCCCGTCGCGATCGTGGTCGTGGACACCGACGGGGTCGTCGCCGACGTCAACGACGCAGGCCGCGCCCTCCTGCCGGACGTGGCGGTGGGCACCGTGCTCGCCGACCCGTGGCTGCGGGACGCCCACGACCGGGTCCTCGCCGGCGGCGCGGAGACGGCGATCGGACGGCTGGGCGAGCGGAGCATCGTGGCACACCCGGTGCGGCACGGCGCCGACGTCGCGTGGTGGCTCGTCGACACGACCGCCGAGGAGGAGCTCCGCCTCGAACGACGGCGCACCGACTTCCTCGCGACCGCGTCGTCCGCCCTGCTCGCGTCGCTGAACCCGGACCGCTGCATGGAGATGACCGCCCAGCTCGCGGCCACCTACCTCGCCGACGCGGCGCTGGTCATCGCGCCGGGGCGGCAGGGCTGGCTCCCGATGGTGTCGTGCGTGCGGGACGGACATCCCGTGCGGGACGAGCGGGTCGCGAACCCCGACGAGGTGCCGGGCCTCGGCGAGGCGCTGCGGGGGTTCCCGCCGGTGCCGTCGCGGTGGATCGACCCGGCCGGCGCGCCGGAGTGGCTGCGCCCGCCGGACTTCGGCGAGGTCGGCTCGCTGGTGGTGACGCCGCTGCCGGGACACGGCGTGCCCGCCGGCGCACTGGTGCTGCTGCGCCGCTCCCAGCAGGCGGTGTTCAGCGACGACGAGGAGCTGTTCGCCCGCTTGTTCGCCGCGCGGGCCGGGAGCGCCCTGTCCGCCGCGCACGCCTACGCCCAGCAGGCCCTGATCACCGACGTGCTGATGCGCGACCTGCTGCCACCCGCGCTGCGGGAGGTCGGTGGGGTCGACTTCGCCGGCCGGTACCGGGCCGCGTTGGACACCGACCGGGTGGGCGGCGACTTCTACGACGTGCATCCCGCCGGCGACGGGCGCGCCGAGACCCTCGCCGTCCTCGGCGACGTGTGCGGCAAGGGCCTGGAGGCCGCCGTGCTCACCGGCAAGATCCGCACCACGCTGCGTGCGCTGCTGCCGATGGCCGACGACCACCAGCGGCTGCTGCGGCTGCTCAACGACGCGCTGCTGACCCCGGCAAGCACGAGGTTCGCGACGCTCGTGCTGGCCTCGGCCGTCCGCGACGGCGCCGCCGTACTCCTGCGGCTGACCGCGGCGGGGCACCCGCCGCCGCTGGTCGTGCGCGCGAACGGCGAGGTCGAGGAGGTCGACACGCGCGGCATGCTGGTCGGCGTCCTGCCCACGATCCGCTCGCGGACGGCGACCGTGACGCTGGACCCCGCGGACACGTGCCTGCTCTACACCGACGGGATCGTCGAGGTGCGCGGCGGCCCGCTCGGCAACGAGATGTTCGGGGAGCGGCGGCTGCGCGGGGCGCTGGCGGAGTGCGCCGGCCTGCCCGCGGAGGCGACCGCCGAGCGGATCCACATGCTGGCGATGCAGTGGGCGGGCGACCGCCCGCACGACGACATGGCGGTGGTCACCATCACGGCCTCCCGCGGGCAGCACCTCACCGCCGTCGGGGGGCATGGACGCGGGCGGTACACGTCGTGACCGCCACCCGCGCGGTCGCCGGGACCCGGTACCCCGAGCTGCTGTGGGACGCCGTGCTGGCGTGCGACGAGTACGCGGCCCGCGACGTCGCGTTCGCCGCGCTCGACGCGGGGGTGAGCGCGGAGTCCGTGCTCCTCGACGTCGTCGGGGCGGTGCAGCGCCGGGTCGGCGTCGAGTGGGCGGCCGCGCGCATCACCGTCGCACAGGAGCACGCCGCCACCGCGATCAACGAACGCGTCATCGCGGCACTCGCCACCCGCACGCCCCGGCCGGCGGCCCGGCACGGCCGGATCACGGTGTCCTGTGTGGACGGTGAGTGGCACGCCCTGCCGGCCCGGCTGCTGGCGGAGACGTTGACACTGCGTGGTTTCACGGTCGACTACCTCGGCGCGCAGGTCCCGGCGCCGCACCTCGTCGCGCACCTGCACCGCACCGCGCCCGAGGCGGTCGCGCTGTCCAGCTCGATCCCGACCCGCCTGCCCGTCGCGCACGCCACCATCACCGCCTGCCAGGCGGCGGGGGTGCCGGTGATCGTCGGCGGCGCGGCGTTCGGGGCGGACGGCCGCTACGCGCGACTGCTCGGCGCGCAGGCGTGGGCGCCGGACGCCCGCGCCGCGGCCGACCGGCTCGCCGCGGCGCCGCTCCCCCGGCCCGTCGGCGCGCACCAGCCGATCGACGACCTGCCCCACCTCGCCGACCAGGAGTACTCGATGGTCGCGCGCTCGGCGACCTCGCTCGTCGCGGCGGTGTACGCGGGTCTCGCCGAGCGGGTGCCCGCGATGCGCGACTACGGCGAGCAGGAACGCCAGCACACGGCGCAGGACCTCGCGCACATCGTCGACTTCCTGGCCACGGCCCTGTACGTGGGCGACGAGGAGCTGTTCACCGGGTTCGTGGCCTGGACCGCGGGCATCCTCGCCGCACGCGGCGTCCCGCCCCACGCGCTGCACGCGGGGCTCGACCTCCTCGCGGCGCGGCTGCGTGACTTCCCCAGAGCCGGCCGCCTCGTCGCGGCCGGGATCGACCAGCTCGAACGGATCCACTGATGCCCACACTTCCGCAGTTGACCTACTCCTGGGACAGTCCGGCCGCCGCGGTCAGCCGTGTCCGGCTCGTCGGGAACCTGGTCAACGAGAACGCCGACCTGCTGCTGGCGGCGATCCTCGAGGACCTGTCCGGCCACCCGGCGGCGCGTGAGCTGCACGTCGACTGCGCGGACGTCGGGCTGTGCGACTCGCGTGGGCTGTCGGTCCTGCTGATGCTCCGCCGCCGCACCGACTCGCTCGGGATCGCGCTCCACGTCGCCAACCGCGGGCAGGCGCTGGCGCACCTGCTGGAGCGCACCGGCACCGCGGAGTACCTGGTCCCCGCCCACTGCGCGGCCGTCCCGGACGAGGAGACGTCCGGCTGAGCGGTGCCCGGCTGATAAAGTGAACGGGATGCGACAGTCCGGTGTGGTGACCGACGTGCGCCGCCTCGGCCCGCACGATCATGTCTGCTGCGGGTTCGACGACCGCACCGAGTTCCGGACCGCCGCCCTGGCGTTCCTCGACGCGGGACTGGGGCTCGGGCATCGGGTCTGGTACGTGGGTGAGTCCGGTGACGGCGTGCACGACGCGCTGACGGGCGCCCGGCCAGGTGCCGTCCAGCTGGTGTCCGTCGCCACGCAGTACGCCGCCGACGCCACTGTGGCACCGAACGAGCGGGTCGAGACCTACGCGACGGCCACGCGGAACGCGCTCGCGGCCGGGTTCACCGGGTTGCGTGTCGCCACGGACGTCACCGCCATGGTCCGCACGCCGGCCCGGCTCGACGCCTTCGCGCGGTACGAGCACCAGGCCGACCAGCTCATGGCCAGGAGCCCGTTCTCGGCCATGTGCGCCTACGACCGGCGGGTCCTCGGGCCGGACCTGCTGACCCAGCTCGCGACCATGCACCCGCTGACGACGGAGGCGGCGTCGTTCCAGCTGCACGCGAGCGGCAGGCTGGACTGCGCGGCGGCCATCAGCGGCGAGCTGGACCTGGCGAGCGCCGAGCTGCTCGCCCTCGCACTCGACCGGGCGGAGCTGCGGCCGACCGGCGGCGAGCTCGTGCTCGACGCGACCGAGCTGACCTTCATCGACCGGCGGAGCCTCGCGATGCTCGCCGAGCACGCGAGGGCCCTCGGCGCGACACTGGTGCTGTGCACCGACCAGCATGTCCCCCACCGCCTGACACAGGTGCTGGCCTGGGACAACGTCCGGATCGACGCGGCGTCATGAGGACGGGAGCCGCCGCCGGGCATGTCGGGTACTACCACGAGGCACTCACCTACGCCTCGGACGCGGAGCTGCTGGCGGTCGTCGTCCCGTTCCTGAGCGGCGGGGTGGCCGAAGGTGAACCGACGATCGTGGCGCTGGGCGAGCAGCACGCGGAGCTGGTCCGCGCGGAGCTGCCGCCGGAGGTCGCGGGCAGGGTGGAGTTCCACCCGGGTGGGGACATGTACGCCCGGCCCGCGTCCGCCATCCGCTCCTACCGCGAGATGCTCGCCGGCCACACGGCCGGCGGCGCCGGCCAGATCCGGATCATCGGCGAGCTGCCGCCGGCCGAGCTCGGCGCGACGTGGGACTGGTGGGCCCGGTACGAGTCGGCCATCAACCACTCCTACGACGAGTTCCCGCTGTGGAGCATGTGCGCGTACGACACGAGGGTCACGCCGGCGCACGTGCTGGCCGACGTCGCACGCACGCACCCGCGCACCGCCCGGCCCGGCGACGAGCACGCGCCGAACGCCGACTACGTCGTGCCCGGCGAGTTCCTCGGCCGGCACACCCCGGTGGCGCTCGACCCGCTGCAGCTGACGCCGCCGGCCGTCGACCTGCAGGACCCGGCCGCGGCCGAGACGCGCGCGGCGATCGCGCGGCTCAACGAGCGCGGCATCCTCTCCCGGCGGCAGCTCGGCGACCTGCAGCTCGCGATCACCGAGGTGGTGACCAACGGGCTGACCCACGGGACCCCGCCCGTCACCGTCCGGTGCTGGGCGGGTGCGGACCGGATCGTGACCACGGTGACCGACCGCGGCAGGGGCCCGAAGGACCCGTTCGCCGGCCTGCAGGCCGCGGCCCACGCCCCGAACGGCGGCTTCGGCCTGTGGCTGGCCCACCAGCTCTGCGACCACGTGGCCATGACCCGCGACGAGGACGGCTTCACCCTCCGACTCATCAGCGGCGATCCGTACCACCGCGTCGGCGAGGCGTGACGAACGGTTCGACCATTCGCCGCGGGCTACCCCTGGGTCATGACGACCTACACGTACGCCGCCGACGCCGACGTTCCGGCGGACGTGCTGTTCGCGTACCTGGCCGACCCGCGGAACATGCCGCGGTTCGTCCCGCGGATGACCAGCGCCGAGCCCGGGGACGGGGAAACCGTGCACGTCGAGGCCGAGGTGCACGGCCACCACATCGAGGGCTCGGCCTGGGTGCGGCCCGACAGGTGCGCACGCCGCCTCGCGTGGGGCGCCGAGGGCGCGGGCGACTACTACGGCGAGCTCCAGGTCGACGAGATCGAGCCCGGCCGGTCCCGCATCAGCGTGGCGCTGCACAGCGTCCGTGCGGTGGAAGGCGGCGAGGTCCAGGAGGATCTGGAGCAGACCGTGGCCACGCTGGCGCAGGCCGCCGCCGCGGCCGGCGAGGCCATGCGGGGCCGCTAGTGTCCCGCGCCGGAAATCAGGCAACTAATTCGGCGGCCCAGCTTCCCGCTGGCGGCGTTGCCGGTTCGCCCAGGTACGACCCAGTACGAGGACGAACCGGCGCCTTGCCAGCAGAAACCCGGATCCACCGACCTAATCACCGCATTCCCGGCGCGGGACACTAGCTAGGGACGTCCGCGACGAGCGCGGACGACCAGGTCCGCCATGCTGCCGTGTGCGTGCGCGCGGGTCCTCGACTCCGCCACCTCGACGTCCCACCGCTCGGCGGGCAGGGCGCCGGTGACCGCGTCGGCACCGATCGACGCCCGCTCGGGTGCATGGGCCGCCGAGTGCTCGTCGGCATGGTCGTGGCCGACGACGAGCAGCGTTCCGCCCGGGGCGACGGCCTCGGCCAGCCGGGCGACGAACTCGCCGAAGGGCACGGTGGGATGCACGTACTGGCTGACCACCAGGTCGTACCGCTCCGGCGGCTCCCACGTCGTCAGGTCGGCGACGACCCACGAGATGTCGAGTGCCGCCGCGAGGTCCCTGGCATCGCCGATGGCGGTCGGTGAGACGTCGACGGCCGTCACCCGCCAGCCTTGCCGGGCGAGCCAGATGGCGTCCGTGCCACGCCCGCAGCCGGCGTCGAGCGCCGTTCCGGCGGGAAGACCCGTCACCTCGGCCACCAGCTGGGGGCTCGGGGCATCGTGTGCGGTCCTGTGGCCCTGGTAGTGGTCCTCCCACCATTGCGGGCCGAAAGCCGTGTTCATGGCTCCACGGTATGACGATCTTCGATTTTGGCAACCAGGTTTGCGATATTGGCAAGAACCCGCGTAGCATCGCGGCCATGTCCCAGGTCGATCTGTCCGATGTCGTGCGCCAGCGCATCCGTGGGCTACGCCAGGCGCGGGGGTGGAGCCTGGACTCGCTCGCCGCCCGGTGCCACCTCGGCCCGTCGACGCTGAGCCGGATCGAGACGGGTCACCGGCGCATCGACCTCGACCAGCTCGTCGCGCTCGCCCATGCGCTGGACACCACCATCGACCATCTCGTGGAGCCGATCGACGACGCCGACGTGATCATCCGGCCGGTACGGCATCAGGAGGCCGGCCTGACCACGTGGGTCCTGTCGCGTGACGCGGCCCAGCACGGCGGCCGCCTGGTGGCGAAGATGCGGATCACGCCAGAACGGCGCGCCGGCCCGGGGCAGCTGGCCGTGCACCCCGGGCGGGAGTGGTTCACCGTGCTCAGCGGCACCGTGACGCTCCACCTCGGCGAGCGAGTGCTCACCGTCGGCCCGGGTGAGGCGGCGGAGTTCTCCACCATGATCCCGCATTCCATCGGCGCACCGGAGGGCCCGGTCGAGATCCTGACCATGTTCGACCAGGACGGGGAACGGGCGCACCTGCGGCCGGCGGAGTGACCGGCGCCTACCCGAGACCGGCCAGGTCGCCGTTCCGCATCACCGCGAGCACCTGCCCGACCGGGCCGCTTTCCGGGGGTGGCACGGTGACCCGCACCAGCCCCTCGGCCTCGGCGGCCGCCGCGCCGGGCAGCACGTCCTGCCACGGCCGCCCGGAGGGCATGTTCCCCGTCAGCACGTCGGAGACCCGGTCCACGTCACCCTTCAGGCAGATGATCTGGGTGCCGTCCCCGCGCACCCCGACCGCCTCGCCGGTGCCCTGGAGCTGGGCCGCGACCACATCCCCCAGGCATTTGGCGAGACCGACCAGCACGTCGTCGCCGGCCAGTGTCTCGTCGCCCGGTTCGGTCACCCACTCGACGGCCTCCTTCGCCGGCGCGAAGGCGAACCTCCCGTCGCTGGTCACGATGTCGTTCAGCTGCTGCAGCGGCACCGTGTCGGCGAACGGCCCGCCGAGGTCGATCTCGTAGTCGCCCGCGGACCGCCACCGGGTGCCGCCGTAGGCCGGCTCGCCGTCGATGTCCAGGTCGCGCAGCTTCCCCTCCACGGCGTCGACGTCGTAGTCGCCCCAGAGGACCGTGGCCTGCTTCGGCGCCTTGCCGGCGAAGATCGCGCCGTCGAACCCGTCGAGGCGCAGCCCCAGGGACTCCTCGAGGGACACGCTGAACGAGGCGATCGAGCTGTAGCCGACCCCCTGCAGCATCTGGTAGCGGAGCTTATCCTTGGCGTTGTCCTTGCCCTTGACCTTGTCCACCAGCGCTTTCACGGCGGCGGGCTCGCCGTACTCGACGGACGCCCGAGTCTGTTCGGTGGCGTGGACCCGGCCGAGGGCGAGGAGCAGACCACTGCCGAGCAGGCCGCTCTGGCCGGTGGAGTCGTCCGAGCAGCCGGCCAGCACCAGTCCGGTGGCGACGATGATCGTCAGGGGCTTGCGCACGGCCAGACCGTACAACAGAACGACAGCTGTCACAGTGACCATGAGGATCTCCGGAATGCGCTCTGCGGGAACGGCATCGTGGTCGATCAGCGTCGACCAGTGGGACCAGTTGCTGGAGTGCGCACTGTGGATCCGGGCCGCGGAACGGATCGAGGTGCCGGCCGGCGGGCCGGTGACCGGACCGCCGGACGTCGACCCGGCGCCCGAGCCGTCCCTGCCCGCCGGTGACGGGTTGGCCGAGGGGTGGCTCTGGTGGTGGCGGACCCTGCTGACCCGAACCGCGACGCCGGACCTGGCCGAGCTGTCCCGGTGCGGCCCGCCCGACTTCGAGGGCCTCGCCGGTCATCCGGCGCTGCGGGACGTCGTGAGTGCCCGGTGGGGCGAGGCGCAGTCGTGGTACTCGGCCCGCAAGCGGGCCGGGGTCAAGGCGTTCCTGGCGGCACACAGCCGCGCGCGCGAAGGCATGGTCGTCCGGGCGGTGGAGGCCGAACTCGGCCACGACGCCGAGCCGTTCTCGGTGCGGATCGTCGTGCTGCCGGTCCACGACGAGCAGATCCGTTCGGCGGGCCAGGCCACGTTCCTCGTTCCCGAGCGCGTGCACGCCACCAGCGCCTACGACGACTGGCTGCACGCCCTGGTCCGCGCACTCGCCTGAGCGCGGCGATACGCTGCCGGTCATGACCGGCTACCCGCGTGGAGTGTGATGGGGCGCCCTCCCGCGCACTCCCCCGACGACTTCGTCGACGCCGCCGTGCGGCTGTTCGCGGCCGGCGGCGCCCGTGCCGTCACGATGACGTCCGTCGCACGGGAGGTCGGGGTCCACAGTGGATCCGTCTACCACCGCTTCCCGGGCCGCCCGGCGCTGCTCGCCGCGATGTGGCTGCGCACCGAGCGGCGGTTCCACCAGCGACTGCTGCGGGTCGTCGACGAGCACCCCGGCGCCGACGGCGTGGTACGCGCGAGCGGGTGGATCGTGGACTGGTGCCGGGACAACGCGGGCGAGGCGGCCGTCCTGCACGCGGGCGTCCGCGCGTTCTCGCCCGACACCTGGCCGGCCGCGGCCCGCGCCGAGCTCGACGAGAACACCGCCGTGCGGGACCGGGAGGTCGCCCGAGTGACGCGAACGCTGCGGACCCGGACCGGACGCGACGCCGACGAGGTTCTCCTGGCACTGATCGACCTGCCGATCGCCGTCGTCAGCCGCTACCTGGCCCGCGGCACCGTCCCACCGGCGTCGGCCACCCGGCTGACCAGGCGGATCGCGAAGCTGATCATGTCCTGACCCTGGTCGCGACGATCGTTCCCTGGGCCACCGCGCACAGCACCGAACCGCCGTCCGGGCCGAGGACACGCAGCTCGGCCGTGCACACGGCCTGCCGCGAACCGGCATGCACCACCACGGCTTCCGCCCGCAGCACGCCGTCCCGGGCCGCGCGCAGGTAGCTGATCGTGAAGCCGGCCGTGATGACGTCCGGGCCGAGGACGCTGCCACCGGCGAACGTCAGCACGTTGTCCGCCGCGTATGCCAGGACACCGCCGTGCACCACGCCGTACTGCTGCCGGTGCAGATCCCTGATGTCGATCTCCAGCGTGGCCGCGCCCCGCTCCAACACCGTGCACCGCGCGCCCACCTGCCCGTTGAACGGCTGCGCCGCCAGCACGGCGTTGCCGAGCTCGACCGTGGGCCGGAAGTCCGTCATGACGCGACCACCAGCCGGTAGCCGACGTCCAGTGACTCCCGGGCCAGCAGGTCACCGTGCCGGCGCCGCCACGCGCCGGTACGCAGGTCCGCGGCCAGCCGAGCCATCGCCGGCCCCACCACGGACGCCGGCAACGCCGCGACGCCGGACATCCCGGCCCGCACGCCATCGTCGAGGTAGGCGGCCGGCCGTCGCCAGTACGCGGCGAGAAAGCCGTCCGTGCAGTCCCACGGCACGTCGACGACCCGTACCTCCGCGCCGTCGAGCACGCGCAGCACGGTGTCCACCGTGGCCAGCCGCCGTTCCCGGACGGTGATCTCGGGCAGGTAGTCGGCGACCAGCCAGTAGCGGGCCATGACCTCGACGTCCCAGGTGAGCACGACCTGCCGCCGGGCGACCCGGCGCAGTTCGGTCAGGCCGGCGACCGGGTCGCGCCAGTGGTGCACGGTGAGCAGCGCCAGCGCGACGTCGAACCGGCCGTCGGCGCAGGGCAGGTCCTCGGCCACCGCCCGCACGGCCGGCGCCGCGCCGGGACCACGCTGCCGCACCATCGTGACGGACGGCTCGACGGCCAGCACCCGGCGCCCGGCGGGCTCGTACGAGCCGGTGCCCGCTCCCACGTTGACCACCGTCGCGGCGTCGGCGAGCGCGGCATGCAGCTGGCGAGCGATACGCGGGTCGGGACGGCGCACCTCGGCGTAGCCACGGCCGAACGTGCGGTACGGGTCGGTCGGTGACGGCACGGTTTTTGAGGATAGCCTCAAAAACTCGGGCGTGGTGAAGTCGCGGGAACTCGGGCCGGGCTTCGTGCGACTACGGGAGCTGCCCGACTGTGGTGGACGGGCCACACGGACGCCGTGCCGATGCGGTACCCACCGGCACGGCGTCCTGCCCGGCGAAGTCAGGCTGCCTGCGACTGACCTCCGGTCACCGGGGTGATGCGGGCGCAGGCCGCGAGGGCGCGGTGGAGCGCCAGCTCGGCGGTCGGGCCCTCGGCGAGCAGGATCCCCGTGCAGCCACGCTGGTCGGTGAGGTGTGGGAGCTCGTCGCCGACCGATGCCGTGGGATACCACTCGGGGGCGCCGGGGAGACCTGGCAGACGGTCGAGGCCGGACCGGCCGGTCAGGACCCCGGGCGCGTGCGGGTACGACAGCACGAACGCGACACCCGTGCCCGCCGGCAGGTCCGCCGTCAGGAGGGCGGGCTCGCGGCCCAGTGCCATCGCGATCATCGCCGTGTACACGTTGGTGCGCAGCGACCGGCACAGCGCCTCGCCGATCATGGCGCCGCCGATTCGCTGGTTGATCTCCACGACCTCGGGGCCGGCCGCGGTGAGGATGAACTCGGTGTGCGCGAAGCCCTGCGCGTGGCCCGCCGCCGCCAGCACCCTGCCGATCCAGCCGCCCAGCCGACCGAGCTCGTCGGGTGGGAACGCGACCGGGAACGCGGCCGCCTCCTCCCTGCGTGCCGGCTCGGGGGAAAGCTGGCGGCTGGACACGCCGAGCAGGCGGGTGCGGCCCCGCCACGTGATCGTCTCGGCGCTGTACAGCGGGCCCTCGAAGTACGGCTCGGCGATGAGGTGGACCATCACCGCGTCCCCCGCCCGGACCAGCACCCCGCCCAGCTCGACGTCCTCGGTGGCGACGTGGGTGAAGCCGGCCGACGTCACGGTCGGCGTGAACCGCAGCAGCTCGTCGATCGCGCGGTCCAGCAACCCGAGGTCGGCACGCAGCGCCGCCAGCTGCCCGGGGTCGGTGAGCAGCGTGTAGGTGAAGTTCCCGATGTGGTTGGACGTCGTGTCGAGGCCGGCGTAAAGCAGCGTCACGCCCACGGCCACCAGCTCGTCCTCGCTCAGCCTGCCCTCGTTGTCCCGCGCGGCGACGAGTGCTCCCAACAGGTCGTCGGCCGGCTCCCGGCGCCGGGCCGCCACCAGCTCCGCGAGGTAGGCCTTCAGCTCGGCGAACGCCCGGTGGATCTCCTCCGGGGTGAACGCGGTGGTCGCCAGTGCCACGTCGATCCACGCGGTGAACCGGTCGCGGTCGGCGAGCGGCACCCCCAGCATCTCGCAGATGACCGCGACCGGCAGTGGCATCGCCAGCCCGGCGACGAGGTCCGCGGGCGACTCGAACCGGTCCAGCAGCTCGTCGGTGACCAGCTGGGCATGCGAGGTCAGCCGCTCGAGCTGCCGGGGGCTGAACGCGCCGGCCACCAACCGGCGCAACCTGTTGTGTTCCGATGGGTCCATCGTGTGCAGGGTCGGGTCGGTCAGCCGCCGCGGCGAGGTGCGGGGCACGTCCCGCGCGAGCAGCGCCGCCCGGCTGAACCGCGGGTCGGTCAGCACCGTGCGCACGTCCGCGTGCCGGACGGCCAGCCACGCGTCCCCGCCGTGCGGCAACGTGATCCGGCTCAGTGGCTCGTGGTCACGCAGGTAGGCGTACTCGGGTTCCAGCGCCAGGGCCTCCGGCTCGCGGAAGGGGTAGGCACGGGCGGTCGACGTCGGGCTCATCGCGGTTCCATCCGGTCGGCGCTGTGTCGTCCCGAATAGTCGCCAAGACACCCACGCCGGTTCCCGCGAGTTCAGCCGGTGCCGTTCCGGCGCTCCCCACCGGCGAGCACGCCGTCGAGGTCGTCCCGGGCGCGAGCGATACGCGAGCGGATGGTGCCCACCGGGCAGCGGGCGATCTCGGCGGCCTCGGCGTAGGTCAGGCCGAGCACCTGGGTCAGCACGAGCGCCTCGCGGCGTTCCGGCTCCAGCTGGTCGAGCAGCACGTTCAGCTCGACGACGTCCTCGAACCCGGCCGCGGCGCGATGCGTCGCCGCCTGGCGCTGGTCGGCGGCGACGGTCAGGTCGACCGACCACGCCACCCTCGGCCGGGACCGGGTGGCACGGATGTGGTCGACCACGACCCGCCGGGCGATGGACAGCAGCCACGTCCGCGCGCTGGCCCGCCCCGCGAAGCGGGCGAGGCTCGGGATGGCCCGCAGGAAGGATTCCTGGGTCAGGTCGTCGGCGAGGCCGACGCCGGCCAGGTGCGCGACCAACCGCCACACGTCGTGCTGGGTGGCGCGAACGAACCGGTCCAGGGCGTCCCGGTCCCCCCTGCCGGCGGCGAGCGCCAGCGCGGTCAGGTCGTCGCCGTGTTGCAGGGTCGGCACGATCGAGAGCGTATCGGTCACAGCGGGCATTTGGGAAACGGTCGCCGGGAACTATTACCCCCCGCTGGACGACAATGACCGCTGTGGACTGCCTGACCTGTCGCGAAGCACTCTCCGCCCGCCTCGACGGCGAGGAGGAACCGGCTCCCGCCGCCGAGACCGACCGGCACCTGGCCTCCTGTGCGGAGTGTCGCGCCTGGGAGACCCGCGTGACCCAGACGTCCCGGCTGCTGCGGGTCCGGGAGGCGATCCCGGTGCCCGACCTGTCCTCGGCCATCCTGGCGACGGCGGTGCCGCCGCAGAGCACCCGCGGCTGGTGGGCCCGTATCGCGCTGGTCAGCGTCGCGGTCGCGCAGGTCGGCCTCGCGCTCACGCAGGTGCTCGGGTCCGGCGTATCGGCGGGACATGGCGGTGGTTCGCACGCCGCCGTGCCGGCGGCCGAGCACCTGTTCAACGAGAGCACCGCGTGGAACCTCGCGATCGGCGTCGGGCTGCTGTGGGCGGCCTTCCGGTCCCGCGGCACGTCCGGGCTGATCCCGGTGCTCGCCGGGTTCGTCCTGGTGGTCGGGGTGTACTCGGTCCAGGACCTGGTGTCCGGCACGGTCGCGGTCACCCGCGTCCTAGAGCACGCCCTGCTCCTGCTCGCGCTCGGCCTCCTGATCGTGATCAACCGCCGCTACGGCGACCCGGCGCCCCGCCACGAGGCGTCGTTCGACGAGGAAGGCCTCCAGGCCGGCGACGACGAACCCGAACGGGCTCCGGCCGGCGACGGCACGGTCCGCCGCACCCCGCTGCGCCCCGCGGGCCGCCACCGCGCCGCCTGACCGATGCGCCACGGGTGCGTCGCCCCGCGGCGTGCCGGCATGCCTCGGTGGCCGTGATGTGACGGGGGTCACTGAAAGTCGAACGGAACCTTCCCGGGTCGACGGCGTGTTCCAGGCATGGGTCAACTCACGAGAGACCGGACAGGAACCCGTGCGCCGGAAGGAGTCGGATGGCGACCGAGGTGAGCGGCCGACCGGCGGTCGTTCCCGCGGCGCTCGAACACGTGCTCGAGCAGCAGTGGATGCCGCTGGTCCGGCTGGCCGCGCTGCTGGCGGGTGACGCCGACGCGGCGCGGGACATCGTCCAGGACTGCTACGAGGCGGTGTGGCGGCTACAGCCCAACGTCGGCGACCCCGAACACTTCGTCGCCTACCTGCGCAAGGCCGTCCTCAACCGGTCGCGGTCCCGGTTGCGGCGCCTGCGGACGGTCCGCCGCTTCCTCGCCCAGTCCAGACCGCCCGCCGACGCGCCGCCCGCCGACCGCTCGCTGCTCGTCGCCGAGTTGCACCGCGAACTCCTCGCGCACGTCGACCGGCTGCCGGCACGCCAGCGCGAGGTGATCGTCCTCCGCTACTACTCCGGGCTGTCGGAGGAGCAGACGGCGGCCGCGGCCGGGGTCTCCCCCGGCACGGTCAAGTCCTCCACCCACCGCGCCATCGCCACCCTCCGCCGCAAGATGAAGGACGTCCCAGAATGAACACCGAGCTCGAAGACTCCCTCGCCGACGCGTTGCGCGCCAAGGCGAACGCGGTGGCGCCCTCGCGGATGCCCCGGCTCGGCCGGGCCGCGCCGGCACGCGGCCGGCTCGTGCCGTTGGTGGCGGCCGCGGTCGCCGCGGTCGCCATCGGTGGGGCCGCGATCGTGCTGGCCCCCGGCGACGCCGCGCCGGCGGTGAAGGTCGCCACCCCGGGTGCGCTGGCGCCCGGCGAGGTCTACTACTCGCTGCGGCTGACCTCGCAGGCCAACGGCCAGGCGATCATGGAGAAGCAGCTGTGGCAGCCGCGGCAGCGGACCGGCGAGTGGCGCCAGCGGATGGCGACGGGCCGGACCATCGAGAACGGACGGGTCGTGCCCGCCGGCGCCGTCACGCCCCGGCCCGGCGGGAAGTGCTACCCGGCCTACAAGGTGACCGACGAGAACTGCACCGCGCCCGGCTCCTGGCTCAACCCGACCGTGGACTTCCTGGCGACCGCCCCCCGCGACCCGGCGACGATCGGCGAGCAGTTCCACGCGGCGGCGGTCGCCCAACTAGAGGGCGACCAGAGCGGCGACCTGGCCTACCTCGTCGAGCTGCGCATGATCGGCGAGTTGCTCGCGGGCAACGGCGTGCCGCCGGAGCTGTCCGGCGCGCTGCGGCAGGTCGTCGCCGCGATGCCGGGCATCGCGGTGACCGAGGGCATGGCCAACCTCACCGGCGCCCAGGGCACGGGCTACAGCCTGCCCAAGCCCAAGGGCAACCCGCAGACCGTGATCTTCAAGGCGGACAACACCTATCTCGGCTCCCCCACCGAGTCGATCCGCCACGGCATCGCGCCCGGTCTCGGCCAGCCACCGTCACGAATGCTCGACTGACCCCGAGGGGGGCGGACGGCCGCGTGCTCGTCGCGGCCGTCCGCGAAACCCCTATCCGACCGTGACCGTGTCGATGTTGACGCCCGACAGCCTGACCACCGGCCTCGTGCCGTGCAGGTCCCCTGGCCGGTAGGTCGCGGTGACCACCTGTGACTGGCCCGGCCACAGCACGATGTCGTTCTCGTTCCAGGTGGCCCACGGGGCGCCCTGGATGTCCGCGCGCAGGAAGAACGCGACGGTGTCGGATCTGTTGGTGATGGTCACCGACGCCGACCCCGGCCTGACCGCGACCGTCGCGCCGACCCGAGTCCTCGGAAGCGCCTGCAGGGCGGTCAGGTCCGCGTACCGCGTCATCGTCGCCTGCGGGTTTCCCTGGGTGGCGGCCCAGTCCACCACGTCCGGCGTGGTCGACCGCCAGTACACGTTGCGGTCGACGACCTTCCCGTGCCGGCTCAGCGTCAGCTCGACGAAGTACGCGGGCCCGGTCGTCGGCAGCGCGGGCGACAGGACGTCGTTGCGAACCTGTTGGCTGGTCAGGGAGATGTCGTCCACCCGCTGGTCGTCGAGCACGTTGCCGGCCAGGTCACGCACCCTGGACCGCAGCGAGAGGCCGTGCTCGGCGCGGGCGCCGAGGTTGTCCACCGCGACCGTGTCGTCGTCGTAGCTCAGCAGGGCGTGCAGCGGCTTGTTCGCCTTCTGCGCGCCGTAGAACGCGCCGGGCTGGTCACCGTCCTGGTTGAACAGCGACCACAACAGGGTGGGCCAGCCCTTGTTCAGCTGCCAGTACACCACGCCCGTGGACGGGTTCGCCGGGTCCGTGGAGTGGTCGATGAACGCCTCGAACTGTGAGCGCACGTTCTCGTAGTTGGCCACCTGCGCCAGCCGCACGTAGCTCTCCAGGTCGGACCACGGCCCGTACCGGTTCGCGAGCGCGGTGTCGAACGTGTAGAGCGTGCCGAAGTGGTAGCCGCCGTGCCCCGTCGAGTAGTTGGCGTGGTACTGGTTGTACTCCGGGTCCTGCCAGAGCTTCGCCTGTTCCTCCGGCGACAGGAAACGCCGGAGGGAGTCCAGCGTCGGCACGGTGTGGCCGGCGCTCTGCTCGCTCGCGAACGCCCACGAGCCGCCCACGTTCGTCCTGGTCGAGTCGCGCGGGTCGAAGTGCGTGGTGTCGTACCAGTAGCTCGGCGGCACCCAGTCGTACGGGCCCTCCTTCTCCCCGGCCGGCCCGAGCTTGTCGGTCTTCTTGTACTCCGCCGAAGCGACGATCGGCACCTGGAAGTCGGCCTCGGCGAACCCCGCCAGCGACTCGGTCTCCTGGCGTGGCAACGGTTTGTTGTCGCTCCAGCCGTAGGTGACGACGCTCGGGTGGTTGCGCTCGCGTTCGCCGATGCCGCGCGCGGAGTCGTGCAGGATCCGGAAGTCGCGTTCGGTGAGGGCCGCCTCCGAGGCCGGTTCCCAGCTGTCACAGCACAGGAACCCGCCGAGGATCATCAGTCCGGCACGGTCGAACTGCTGGTAGAAGTCCCGCGGCATGTCGTGGCCCTCGACGCGGACACCGTTGAGCCCCATGCTCTTGATGAGCGCGATCTGCCTGGCCGTCTCGGACTTCGAGTAACGCAGGAACATGTCCGGCATGTACCCGCCACCCCGGAACACGAACTCCTTGCCGTTCACCGCGAAGACGCGTGCGCCGTCGGGCGCCTGCGGCGAGGCGCCGGCCAGCCGGCTCGTCACGGTGCGGATGCCGAACGTGTCGGACGAGGTCGTGGAAACCCTGCCGTGCTGCGAAACCGAGGTGCGCAGGGTGTAGAGCGGCTGGTCGCCCATGCCGTACGGCCACCACAGCCGCGGCCGGTCGATCGTCACCGGGTCGAAGGACACGGTCCCGGTGCTCGACGCCGGGATGTCGACGTCCCTGCGCAGGACGACCGGCGCTCCCCCACCGGGCGGAGTGATCGTCGCGCTGACCGTGCCGCGCTGGCGGCTGGTCGAACTGTTGGTGACGTCGAGCTTCACGGTGAGCCTGGCCGACCCGGGGCTGTTCTGCTGGACGACGTGCGCGTTCGAGCCGGCCAGCGCGTCGGAGAGCTGGAGCTGGACCGGGAACTGGATGCCGGTGTTGTTGTCGGGCGGGATCTGGCTCCAGTCGAGGTGGGAGACCGTGAACATCTTCTTGGGGTTGTTGGGATACATCATGATCGCCAAGGAGTTCCGGCCCGGATGGACCAGCGAGGTGACGTCGAAGGTGTGTCCCGCGTAGGCGCCGCTGACGATGTCGCGGCCGGCCACGAGCGTGCCGTTCACCCAGACGTCACCCTCGCCGACGACCCCGGGCACGATCAGCCGCGCGTTCTGCCGCGAGGTGAGCGTGAAGTCCGTCCGGAACCACCACGGCACGGCGAAACGCGGGACGGTGACCGGCCCGCGTTTGCTCATGTAGCCGAAGCACCGGCGCATGTTGTCGCTGAAGAAGACGTTCGGGCACTCGCCGTTCTGCAGCAGGGCGTTGATCTCCGTACCGGGCGCGCCGGCGTCGTCGGGCCGGACCGGCAGCCAGCCCGTGGTGTCGAAGGAGGGGTCGGAGACCTGTTCACCGGGCTGTGTGGCCACGGCGGAGCTCTGCACCTGCCAGCCCTCCGCCCCGAGCGTACGGAGCCCACCACCCCGGCTCGCGGCGGCCACCGGCGCGGTAAGCACAGCCGCCGCGACGACCAACGCCCCTCCCAGCGCGATGACCCTCATGTCGCCGAGGCCTCCTCGATCTCGAAGCCCCTCGTCCCGGCCGGTGAGTCCATGGCACGCCTCCCTAGCGTTAGGAAAATTACTAACACAGACCCGACACCGGGCGAAAGTCCTCACCGCGAGCGGACACATACGCGCGAGAGCGACGTCGCGGCGCGACCCAAACCCCGCGACGACGATCGCTTCCCGCGGATCCAGACCCGTTTCAGTGTGGAGGTGCCACCTCACGGCTTCTGCAGAAGGGAAGGCCAGAAGATCGTGATCACCAGAATCACCAGCGCCGCGAGCCCGAAGAGCGACAGGCCGATGGCCCAGGTCTTGACGCCGGCCAGGCGCGCGAACGCCGAGAACCAGCCAATGGCCGGGTCAGTGCCGTTCCTGGCGTGCTGCCACACGAGGCCGTGAGCCTGACCGCTGCCGTAGCGTCCCTGCTCATACTGCTCAAGCCAGTGGGCGTCGGTGATCTCCGCTTGGCGGTGGCGGGTGAACAGGTGGATGGTCAGAAACGTGATGAGAAGGGACAGCGCGCACGAGACGATCCTGGCCGTGGGCCTGGTGTCCGCGCCCAGGGCGATGGTGAACAGAAAGGCTTGGGCGGTAATCGTCAGGACGGGTACCTGCCACAAGAGGTTGTCGAACTGCGTCCGTCGCGCCGCTACCACCGCGTACACCTCGGGCATCGCTGCCGTGGGACCGATGCCCCGGGAACTTGCCATCCACGTCGTCCTCTCGTCCACGACTGGTGATGCGACCGGCCGCGTCAGGTTGTTCTCAGCCGATAACGGCCACGATCGATTCGTTCGAGATCGTCGTAGGTGGTGCCGGCGTTGTCCGGGGCGTTCCAGCACAGGTGGCCGGTGATCATGGTGCGGATGGTGGACTCCGCATAACCGGTTTCCCGGCGGGTCATCTCAGCGACGATCTCGACAGGAGTGAACGTGTCACCGCCGGAACGTGTCAGGACGGCACGGATCGCGTCGAGAATCTCCCGGCGCGCCCCATCCCTGGTCGAGCGCTCGGGAGGCAGCGGTTCGGTGACGTCGTCGGGCTGTGGCGCGACCGGGTCGACCCGGTACACGGCCAGCCGGAGAGCGTCGTCGACGGGCAGCAGAGCGAGCCGCTGCGCGGTCACATGGTGGGCGGCCAACTGTGTGCCGATGATCGTGGTGGCCGTGCTCGGCAGCGCCGCGACTCTGCCGGGGCGCAGGATCACGGTGTCGGCATCCAGATCCACCCCGTACCGGGCCACGACACCGGCCATGTACCGACGGAGTTGGGCCGTCTCAACGAAGACGAACAACCGGTCGACGGCACCCGGGTAGACGGCCAGCCGGTAGAAGTCCTTGAGCACCTCACCAAGGGCCGTCGTCCAAGCCGCGTTGGCCGGATTCGGCTCTCGCGGATACTGCAACTCGATCGACGCGACCGGGCGATCCCCGCCAACCACCAGGTCGACCCGTGCACCCTTCAACACCGGGTGGGCTGCCTCCACCCGTAACGACGCCACCTCCACGCCGGCGTCGACCAACGCCCGGGCCGCACAGAACCGCACCGCATCCTTGGTGAGCAGCGCGCCGAAACCGCGTTTCCGATACTCCCGAACCTCGATCGCGACCACCGCCCACACCGCTCGCGACAACCACACCCGCACATCCGAGCCGAAACCGTCCTCGTCCGCCCGCCCTGGCCACCGCGTCATGACACCTACGTCGACGACGACCGGCCGCCCGTAACACCCCTTCGACACGGCTTGGTCTCGCATCGCGCACAGCCTCGAACCGTGAACCTCGTGGAGCTGCGGGGTTTCGTCACACGGACTACCGGATCCGCGAACCGCGGCCACCGCGACCTGCGTCCCATCAGTCGCGACCGGCCCTCCGCGGCCGGGCCGTGACCAGGGAGCAAAGCCGGGACAACGCGGTGCCAAAGCCCGGCGTGCCAGCGTCGGAGGTTCCGGTACCTCGGTGTTGCCGCGTCAGGGGGTTCTCGTGTTCGGTCGCAGACTTGGTCTGGTTGCCGCGGCGCTGCTCGTCGCGAGTGTGGGGGTGGCGCCGGCCGTCGCCGCGGCGCCTCGCACTAACAGCGATGCCATGCTCACGGCAATGCGCCGGGATCTCGGGCTCACCGCCGACGCGGCCCGGCAGCGGATCGCCGCGCAGGAAGCGGCCGCGCGCACCGATCAGCGCCTGCGCGCGCGGCTCGGCGCCGCCTACGCCGGTGCGTGGCTGGACGCCGGCGGCCTACGGCTGATCGTCGCGGTCACCGACCCCGGCGCCGGCGATGTGGTGCGGGCGGCCGGTGCCGAGCCCCGGCTCGTCAGCCGCGGTCGCGACCGGTTGTCCGCGATCGCCGCGCTGCTGGGCCGGGCGGCGGGCGAGGTGCCCGCCGCCGTCGCCGGGTGGTACGTCGATCTCGACCGTGACACCGTCGTCGTCGAGTCGACCGCGGGTGGGCCGGCCAGTGCGTTCGTCGAGCGGGCCGGTGCCGGTGCGGCACTGCGCCAGGGTGCCGTGCGCGTCGTGACGGTCGGCGCGAAGCCGGCGCCCCTGTACGGGGTCCGCGGCGGCGACCGGTACTACATCAACAACCTCAACCAGTTCTGCTCGGTCGGGTTCGCGGTCGTCGGCGGGTTCGTCACCGCGGGGCACTGTGGCGCGGCCGGCGACGTCACCTTCGGCTACAACCAGGTGGGACAACAGGGCACGGTGCGCGGCCGGGTCTTCCCCGGCGCGGACTACGGGTGGGTCGCGGTCGGCGCCAACTGGAGCACCGGCTCCTGGGTCAACACCTACAACAACATCAGCGGCAACGTCAGCGTCGCCGGCGCGCAGCCGGCGCTCGTCGGGGCGGCCGTGTGCCGGTCCGGATCGAGGAGTGGCTGGCACTGCGGCGTCATCGAGGCCACGAACGCCTCGGTGAGCTACGCGCAGGGTGTGGTCAACGGGCTGACGCGCACGAACGTCTGCGCCGAACCCGGCGACTCGGGTGGTTCCTGGGTCGCCGGGCAGCAGGCCCAGGGTGTCACCTCCGGCGGCTCGGGTGACTGCGCCACCGGGGGAACGACCTACTTCCAGCCCATCGCGCCGATCCTGGCCGCCTACGGGCTGACCCTGGTCGTGAACGCGACGCCGCCGCCGGTCATCGAGCTCATCCGTTGCGAGGGCAGCCTGACGTGCGAGGTCGACGCGAACTACCCGGGGGCCGACCTCCTTCGCTGGACCTTCGACGGCGTCGCGCTCACCGGCAACGACGGCTCGTCGCTGATGTACATCCCGTGCGGCACGGGCTATCACGACGTGACGGTCACGGTCAGCGGCGCCACGGGAACCGCGAGCCAGACGGTGCGGCCCTGGTGCAGCGGAAACGGCGGCGACACGTGACCTCGTCGTAGGGCAGCGGCACACGCCAGCGCACGTCTCCCTTGGCGGGTCAACGGAAAGCGCGAGGTCCGATCGTTCGCGGGGCCGCCCAGCGGTGACTGCCACACCACGCCGGTGCTGCCGGCCCCAGTCCGCATCTGAGCAAGGATGCCAGCAGCCGCTCCGCTACGGCGTCCACCCTCACGGTTCTCGTGGACACCGCACTACGTGATGAACCCCTTCGCGATCATCCAGTCGCGCGCGACCTTCGACGGGTCGCCGCCGTCGACGTCCACCTTCTTGTTCAGCTCGATGATCTCCTTGTTGTTCAGCGCCGCCGACACCGGCGCCATGACGTCGGCGATCCGGGGGTGCTGGTCGAGGAACTCCTTGCGCATCGTGACGGCCGCGTTGTACTGCGGGAAGAACTTCTTGTCGTCGGCCAGCACGCGCAGGTTCAGCCCGGCGATCCGGCCGTCCGTCGTGAACACCTCGCCGAAGTTGCAGGTGCCGCCCGCGACCGCGCTGTAGATGGCACCCGTGCCGAAGGTCTTCGTCGTCCGCACCTGGAAGCCGTACGTCCTGCGCACGCCCGGCATGCCGTCGGGCCGGCTGGCGAACTCGGTCTCGACGCAGAACACCGCCTCGTCCGGATTCTGTGCCAGGAACCGGGTCATGTCGGAGTTGGTCCGCAGGTCGTGCTCGGCGGCGTAGGACTCCGTGGTCGCGAACGCGTAGGTGTTGTTGACCGCCGAGTACGGCAGCCACACGATGCCGTTCTGCTTCAGGTCCGCCCGGGACACGGCGTCGTACTGGGCCTTCTCCTCCGGGATCGGCTTGTCCTGGCCGAGGTAGGACAGCCAGCCGGTGCCCGTGTACTCCCACTGCAGGTCCACCTGACCGTCCAGCAACGCGTACCGGGAGCTGTTGGAACCGCTGATGTTGGTCAGGTCGACGGCGTCGGCCCCGGCGGCCTCCAACGCCAGCTCCGCGATGTAGCCCAGGATGATCTGCTCGGTGAAGTCCTTCGATCCCACCGTGATCTCGACGCCCGCCAGCTCCGGCACCGGCCTGATCGAGCCCGGCCGCACCTCGAACGGCAGCGCCGTGTTGACGTTCAGCCCGCACGCCGCCGTCGCCGCGACCAACGACAGCGCGACCAACGACAGGACGAGGATGCCCCGCGGCCTCATGACAGTCCCTTCGGTCCGAGGTACTCCTCGAGCAGCGCGCCCAGCCAGTCCACGAGCAGCGCGAGCCCGGCGGCCAGCACCGCGCCGACGACCAGCACGGACACCCGGTTGAGCTTGTACCCGGCGTCGACGAGCTCACCGAGGCCGCCGCCGTTGACGAAGAACGCCAGGGTCGCCGTGCCGACCGCCAGCACGAGCGACGTGCGCAGCCCGGCCAGGATCAGCGGCACCGCGAGCGGCAGCTCGATGCGCAGCAACACCCCGCCGGCCGACATGCCGGTGCCGCGGCCCGCGTCCACCACGGCGGGGTCGACCGACTCGATGCCGGTGATCGTGTTGCGCAGCACGGGAAGCAGCGAGTAGAGCGCGATCGGCAGCGCGGCCGCCCACAGGCCGTCCTGGCCGGTCCACAGGAAGTACAGCACCAGCACGCCCAGCGCGGGCGCGGCCTGGCCGATGTTGGCGAGACCGATGAACAGCGGCGCGGTACGCCTGGCCCACGAGCGGGTGACCAGCACGCCGAGGGGCACGGCGACGAGGACGACGATGGCCGCGACCACCACCGTGATCAGCAGGTGCTCCCACGTCTTCCGCAGCAGCACGTCCGCCTGGATGGACTGCGCCTCGATCTCGTCGTTGTCCCGGCTGAACGCCCACACGAGCACGGCTCCCACGATGAGGACGACCGCGGCGGGCTGTGCGTACAGCCGTACCCGGTCGGCGCGGCGGGAGCCCGACTCCGTCGAGAAACCGGTGATCTCCGGCGTCATCCGCTCGGTGCTCACGGGGCCGCGCTCCCGCCGTCGTGCTCGTCGCGGAGCTGCTGGATGGTGTCGGTGACCGTCCTGATGTCGATCGTGCCGAGGTACTCGCCGCGGCCTCCGGTGACCACCGCGTTGCCGCCCTCGACGAGGATCGCCTCCAGCGCGTCCTGCAGCGTCGACTGCGTGCTCACCGAGTCGCCGACGGGCCGGCCGACGCCCGCGAGCGAGGTGGCCGAGGACAGGTCGCGCACGTGCACCCAGCGCTCCGGGCGCCGCCGCGCGTCCAGCACCAGCGCGTAGGTCCTGCCCTCGTCGGTCATCCGCTTGCGCAGCGCCGCGGGCGACTCCTCGCTCCCCGCCGTGATGGCGTTGTCGCGGTAGTCCACGTCCCGCACGCGCAGCAGGGTGAGCTGCTTGAGCGAGGCTCCCGCGCCGACGAAGCCGGCGACCGTGTCGTCGGCCGGGTTGGCCAGGATCGCCTCCGGGGTGTCGTACTGCAGGATCGCCGACCGGTCGCCGAGCACCGCGATCTTGTCGCCGAGCTTGACGGCCTCGTCGAAGTCGTGGGTGACGAACACGATCGTCTTGCGCAGCTCGGCCTGGAGCCGCAGCAGCTCGTCCTGCAGGTGGCCGCGGGTGATCGGGTCGACGGCGCCGAACGGCTCGTCCATCAACAGCACCGGCGGGTCGGCGGCCAGCGCCCGCGCGACGCCGACCCGCTGCTGCTGGCCACCGGAGAGCTGGCGCGGGTAGCGGCGGCGGAACTCCGCGGGATCAAGCCCGACGAGCTCCATCATCTCGTCGACGCGGTCGTCGATCCGCCGGCAGTCCCAGCCGAGCAGGCCGGGCACGACCGCGATGTTCTGCGCGACCGTGAAGTGCGGGAACAGGCCGGCCTGCTGGATCGCGTAGCCGATCCTGCGGCGCAGGTCGTCGGCGTTGAGGCTGAGCGCGTCCTCGCCGCCGATCGTGATCGTGCCGGACGTCGGCTCGATCAGCCGGTTGATCATGCGCATCGTGGTCGTCTTGCCACAGCCGGACGGGCCGACCAGGATCACGATCTTACCGGCCGGGATCGTCATGGTCACGTCGGAGACGGCTGGCTCGCGGGTGCCCGAATAGCGTTTGGTGACGCTCTCCAGCTGGATCTCGGCCCCGCTTGCGGCCCTTTCTGCGGTGTCAGCCACGGATTCCCCTCGAGACGGTGAGACGAGCGATCAGGAAGTAGACGCCCTCGAGGAGCAGGGCGAGGATCACCACGCCGAGCGTCCCGGCGAGGGCCTGGTTGGTCGCGTTGGCACTGCCCGCCCGGACGAGGCCGAGGAACACCTCACTGCCGAGGCCGGGTCCCTTCGCGTAGGCGGCGATCACCGCGATGCCCATGAGCATCTGGGTGGCCACCCGCATCCCGGCGAGGATCGCGGGCCAGGCAAGGCGCAGCTCCACCCTGGTCAGCACCGCGACCCGGCCCATGCCGATGCCCTTGGCCGCGTCGGCGACGGCGGGGTCCACCCCGGCGAGCCCGACGATCGTGTTGCGGGTGATCGGCAGCAACGCGTACAGCACGAGCGCGATCACCGTGGGCGCCGCGCCGAGCCCGAACACCGGGATGAGCAGGCCCAGCAACGCGAACGACGGGATGGTCAGGATCGTGCTGGCCAGGGCCGTGGCCACGGCCGAGCCGGCCGGGCTGCGGTAGACCGCGACGCCGATCAGCACGCCGGCGACCGCCGCGATGACCGTGGACTGCACCACCTCGCTGACGTGCAGCAGCGCCTGGAGCGAGAGCCGGTCCCACCGGTCGGCGACGTACTCGAAGAGGGTCACGTCCGGCCGCCCCGGCCGGTGCCCTTCTCGCGGTTCCGTGTCAGGGAGCGCATCATCCTGTCCTCCTGTGAGCCGTTCGGCTCAACACCCTAGGCTCTTGGGCCCTTGCCGAGGGTGACGAGTAGGACAATCGCAATGATCTTGCGCATACCGTTATCCGGCAACATCGACGACGGCCAGGTCTGACCATTCGGCCCTGACGAAAACTTTGCGACAGGTCTAGAAAAGTTCCACCGATCCAGTAATCATCCAACGCGGAGTGCTTGTTCACGGTCAGAAAGGAACAAGATGCCTCGCCCTGCGTTCATCAACCGTCGCACCATGCTTCGCGGCTCCCTTGCCGTCGGCGCCGGTGCGCTCGTCGCCCCCGTGTTGCTCCCCGGCGTCGCGAACGCCTACAGCTGGTCCCGCACCCTGCAGGAGGGAATGACCGGGTCGGACGTCACCGAGCTGCAGATCCGGGTCGCCGGCTACGCCGCCGCGAGCGCCAGCCAGACCCGCGTCTCCATCGACGGCGAGTTCGGTCCGGGCACCGCGGCCGCGGTCAAGCGCTTCCAGTCCGCCTACGGCCTGGCCGCGGACGCGGTCGTCGGGCCCAGCACCCAGACCAAGCTCAACGCGCTGGAGCAGTCGGACGGCTCGACCGCCCACTTCAACTGGAGCGAGTTCACCGACCGGGTGAGCGGCACCTTCAACGGCGGCAAGGTCAGCGCGGCCACCGCGCGGGAGAACGCACGCCGGTGCATGTACAAGCTCGAGGCGCTGCGGCTGAAGCTGGGCAACAAGCCCATCACCGTCAACTCCGGCTTCCGCAGCATCCAGCACAACTCCGACATCGGCGGCGCCAGCGACAGCATGCACATGTACGGCACCGCGGCCGACCTCGACGTGCCGGGCGTCGCGAACAAGACCGTCTATCAGAAGGCCGAGACCTGCGGCTTCTCCGGCCTGGAGACCTACAACACCGACCACCAGCACGTGGACAGCCGCGCCGATCTCGGCCGCTCCTGGTGGTGGGAGAACGGCACCGTCTGACCAGCCGCACGAGCGAAACGCCGGCCCGTCATGGTGACGGGCCGGCGTTCTGCTCGACGAGTCCGGCCAGCGGACGGCACGCTCGCCGGAGGAGCCGTCAGCCGCCCAGCACAGCCCGCGGCGGCACGTCGTCGCGGTCGATCGTGAACGTGGCGAGGAAGTAGGCCGCGGCCACGCACCGGTTGGCGCTGTCCCCGGTGAGCTTCGCGGTGAGCGACCGCTGCTGGACGATCAGCGCCGCGCCGTCCGGGGCGCACCCGGTGAGCACGAACGCGAACCCCCGCCTGCCGGCGCCGGGCTGGGCGCCGAGGGCCTGGCGCGCCTGGTCGAGGTTGGTGCTGCCCGCGCTCTCCAGCGCGTGCAGCAACGGGCCGGTCCCGTCGGTGCCGAGCTCCGCGGGCCGCACGTCGTCGGCGATCGGCGCCGGGCCGAGCCGGACCAGCTCGCGACGGTGGCCGGGACCGACGGGGTCCACCGGTGGCCGGCCGCCGATGGTGCGCACGCCACGCAGCAGGTCGGGCCGGACGGCGAACTGCGCGACCGGCCCGATCTCGCGCGCGCACCCGGCCTGGCCCGACGGGTCCTGCTCGCCACCGCTGAACCGGACGGTCAGGTCGTCGCCCGCGCGGACCAGCTCCGCGCCGGTCGGCGTGGCGCACCCGGTCACGCCGGTGACCACCACATAGCTGACTCCCGGCCGGGTCCCGACCGTGTCGGACGAGGTCGCCCCGGCGCCGAACCAGCTCTGGAACGCTCCCATGTCGACGGGGGTCTCGCTGATCGCCCCGAGCGCTCGCGTCGCGTAGCCGCCGGGATCGAAGGAGACCAGGTCCGCCCGAACCGTCTCGCCACGGCCCCGCGCCGGCTCATTCGCCGGGGCGCCACCGCACGCCGTCACCAGCGCGGTGACCAGCACCGCCGGTACCGCAAACCGTAGGACCCTCATGCCCGACAGGACGGCGACGACCCCGGATCCGGTTGCACCCGGCGGCGTTCGTGGCGGGTGGCGTCAGGCGCCCGGCACGGTGACCGGGATGGCGAGCATGCTGGCCTCACGGGCGGCTTTGCGGGCGTGCTCGGCGAAGTCCGGTGCGGCGCAGGCGAACAGCGTCTTCCCGTCGGCGCCGCCGAGTGCGCAGGCGTAGACCGGGGAGCCGGGCTTGACCTCGTCGGTGACCGTGCCGCCTTCGGTGACGCGGAGCAGCCGGTCGCCGGTGGCGTCGGCGATCCACAGCGCGTCCTCCGCGTCGAGCGCGGCGCCGTCGGGGGCGACCCGCAGCGTCGGCAGCACCTGCTCGATCTCGCGGTCGGTCGGGAGTGGACCGAACTCGGCCCACACGCGGCGGTTGACCAGCGAGCCGTCGCCGGTCAGGTCGAAGGCGGTCACCCGGTTGCCGAACGTCTCGTTCACGAGCAGCACGCCCTTGCTCGTGATGGCGCTGCCGTTGGGGAACCACAGGTCCTCGGCGACCTGCGTGACCTGGCCGTCCGGGTCCACCCGGTGCAGCGCGGCCGGCGCCAGCGGGGCGCCGCCCATCAGGTCGAACCCGAAGTTCCCGACGTAGGCCCGGCCCTGGTCGTCCACGACCATGTCGTTCACGTGCCCGCCCGCGTGTTCGGCCAGGTCGGCGTGGACGACCAGCGAGCCGTCCGCCTCGCGGCGCAGCACCAGGCGGTCGACCATCGAGATGACCAGCAACCGGCCGTCGGGCAGCCAGCCCAGGCCGGACGGCTGTCCCGGTACGGTCGCCTCCACGCGCCGGTCCGAACCGTCCGCACGCATCGAGGTGACCTCGAGGCCGTAGAAGTCCGAGAACCACAACCGGTCCTCGTGCCATCGCGGCGCCTCCAGGAAGTGGAAGCCCTCGGCCACCGTTCGCGCGGTCATGATCCTCACTCCGCTCATTGTGCTGACTAAGCGCATAGTCATTCGGTACGGTGGCCATGTCAAGGACCACCCCCGGACAGGACGCGCGAATGCCCAGACGGCAGGCCCGCTTCACCACCCAGGACCTGGCGGACAACCCCTGGCTGCGGGACCACTCCGCCGGCCTCTGGAGCGACCGGCTCGGCGAGGTGCCCCGCGGCCTGCTGACCTCGGCCGTCCGCTGCTTCGCCTCGAACGGCTACCACGCCACGACCACCCGCGACATCTGCGAGGGCGTCAACCTCACCCCGGGCGCGCTCTACGTGCACTTCCCGTCGAAGGAGCTGGTGCTGTACGAGATCATCCGGACCGCCCACGAGCGCGCGCTGGCGTACACCAGGAACCCGTTGACCGCGCCGGACTCGGCGACACGCCTGCACACGGTCGTGTCGCGGTACACCGAGTGGCACGCACGCCACCACGTGGCGGCGCGGGTCGCCCAGTACGAGCTCGCCGGCCTCACGGCGGAGCACTACGACGAGGTGCTCGAACTGCGGCACCAGACCAGCAGGTTCTTCCGCGACGCCGTCGCCCGCGGGATCGCCGACGGGTCGTTCACGCGCGTCGACGTCAAGCGGGTCACCCGCGCGATCCTGTCGCTGTCCATCGACCTGGTCCGCTGGTACCGGCTCGAAGGCTCGGACTCACCCGAGCAGCTCGGCGAGTTCTACGCCGACCTCACACTGCGGATGGTCACCTGACAGTGCGCCCGGCCCATGCGCGAAGGCGCCGCGGCCAAGCCGGCCGCGGCGCCGGGTGAAACGCCGACGGTCTCGTGTGGACGGCACTTCTGCCGTCCACACGAGATCCTGCCGGCCGTCGCTCCCAGGTCAGGCCGGCGCCACCGCGCGGCCGGTCTGCGGGGAGATCATGCCGGCGCAGAGGTTCTTACTGGCCAGCGTCTGCGCGATCCGCGGGATCGCGGCGCGGGTGTTGGCCGGCCATTCGTGCATGAGGATGATCTGGCCGTTGGTCAGCCGGCCGTTGGCGGCCACGATCGCGTCCACGCTCGCGCCGTTCCAGTCCTGGGAGTCGACGTCCCAGATGATCTGCCGCAGGCCGTATCTGGCCTCGACCGCCTGCAGCGTCCCGTTGGTCTCGCCGTAGGGCGGGCGGAACAGTCTGGGCGTGCCGCCGCCCGCGTTCGCGATCGCCTGCTGGGTGCGGGAGATCTCCGAGTCCATCTGCGCCTGGCTCATCTGGGTCATGTGCGGGTGGGTGTAGCTGTGGTTGCCGACCCACATCCCGGCCGTGACCTGTGCGCGGACCTGTGCCGGCGCGGAGGCCGCGAACTGGCCCTCGTTGAACATCGTGGCCCGCAGGCCGTTCTGCCGCAACGCGTTGAGCAGGGCCGGGGTGTTGCCGTTGGACGGTCCGTCGTCGAACGTCAGCCCGACGTACCCGTTGCAGGCCGCGGGCTGGGCCGAGGCGGCGGGGCCGGCGGCGATGCCGGTCACGACCAGCGCGACGGCGGTCAGCGCCGTCAGCAGTGCGCGTGTGGTCCGCATGGTTCACCCCACCGTCAGGTTCGAGTTGCCGCTGCTCTGGTAGCCCTCGGTCGCGAGGATCATGTAGTACCGGAAGGAGCCCATCGGCATGCCGACACGGGACCAGGCGTCGAAGTGGTTGCCGGTGGTGATGGTGCCGCCGGTCTTCTTCGACTGCCGGACACTCCAGTACTGGTTGAACGTCTTGGTGCCCTCGACCGAAGGCGCGTTGTACCGCGTCGTCATGTAGATGTCGTAGGTGCCGCCGTCACTGTTCACGGTGCCCTTGTAGGTCCCGGTGGGCCGGTAGTTGCCCCAGTTGTCGACGATGTAGTACTCGACGAGCGGGTTCGACGTCCAGCCGTACAGCGCCAGGTAACCGTTGCCGGACGGGTTGAAGCTGCCCGAGTAGCTCACCGTCCGCCGGGAGCCGTTGCTCCAGCCCTTGCCGCCGACGAAGTTGCCGACGTTGCTCCACTGCATGCTGTAGTTGCCGCCGGAGCCGAAGTTCATGCAGGCCGAACCGCCGCCGTCGGTCCAGAACGAGTAGTAGTAGCCGTTGTTCGTGCCGGTCTGGCTCGAACAGGTCGCGGCGACACTGACGTCGTCGGCGGTGGCCGCATTGGGCAGCACCGCCATGACCAGTGCGGCACAGGCCGTGCCCACGAGCAGCCTGAGACCGCCGCGTTTCGTGCCTACCGGGGAATTCGTCCTGAGCATGGCTACCTCCTCGTTGAGAGCAGCGTCGTATGACCCGACGGGCGAGCGTCGGCTCCGGGTAACGCGATGAGAGCTGACCGGCCGGAGGATCAGGTTGGCGGCAGTGACCCTTCTCGGCGGTGATCGAGCTCCGTCGATACACCCAGTGTTGTTGCGACTGCGTGGAGTTGTCAACGAGTTTCGCGAATGTTTCAGGAATTTGATCGCGCGCACAAAGCTATCGAACAATATGTTTCCGCTGGTCAAATACGATGGCGAGTCGATTCAGAGAAGGCCCGAGTCAACGAAAGTTTCGGCCGACAATCGCGATCCGTGTCCGGAATATCGAAACTTCCGGGAATACCCGGGACGATTCCGGTCAGGTGGCGAGACCGCCGATCAGCAGGTCGACGATCCGGTGCGCGAGGTCGTTTATCTCCTCGGTGGACTGGCCCTCGATCCTGCGGTACCACGTGTCGACGGCGTTGAGGTTGCTGAGCAGCGTCCTCGTGGCGAGCGCCGGCTCGACGGCACGCAGCGAGCCGTCGGCGACGCCCTCACCGACGACGCGGCGGAACATCCGCTCGTAGTCGCTCCGCAGTTGGTTCAGCGCCAGCAGGGCGTCGCGCTGGCGGGTCTTGAGCGCGGTGTGCATCTCGCCGCGGACGGCCTGGTGGACGACGTTGTGGTAGGCGAGGTCCGCCATCAGGTTGACCTCGTGCGCGACCGCCATGGCCACGAGCCGGTCGCGGCCGGTGCCCGGTCCGTCGGCGAGGGGTTCGACCCGCCTGCGGACCCGGTGCATGGCCTCCTCGTACACGGCGAGGGCGAGGTCGAACTTCGAGCGGAAGTGGTAGTAGATCAACCCCTTGGTGGCGCCCACCTCGCGCGCGATGTCGTCGATGGTCGCGCTGGCGTACCCGGCCCGCATGAACGCCTCCGCGGCGGCGTCGAGGATCCTCGCCCGCGCGTCGGGCTCGATTTCCGGGCTCGCGCTCACCAGTTCGTCCTCCTCCCGCTCCGGCCGACCCCCATCGTCGCACGTGTCCGATTCCGGCCGTTGACATCCCACACATCGTCAATTTAACGTGATACTCAGTAGTATCGCAGGTCAACGGGCAGAAAGCGACTCCCGAAAGGCGTCCAATGACGAACGCGAAAGATCTGGTGCACGAACTCGCGACCCGGAAGGCCGTCACCCGGTTGCTGCCCGTGCTCGGCATCGCCTATTTCATGTCCTATGTCGACCGGACCAACGTCGCGCTCGCGAAGACCGCGCTGGCGGCCGACATCGGGCTCTCCGCCGCCGCGTACGGGCTCGGCGCCGGCCTGTTCTTCGTGAGCTACGCGCTGCTGGAGGTGCCGAGCAACCTGGTCCTCTACCGCGTCGGCGCCCGCCTGTGGATCACCCGCATCGCGGTGACGTGGGGCGCGGTGTCGGCGGCCATGATGTTCGTGGCGAACGAGTGGTCGTTCTACCTGCTGCGGCTGCTGCTGGGCGCCGCGGAGGCCGGCCTCTTCCCGGCCATGATGTACATGGTCACGCTGTGGTTCTCCCAGAAGCACCGGGTCGCGGTCGTCGGGCTGATCTACACCGCGCCGTGCATCGCGACGATCATCGGCTCCCCCCTGGGCGGCGCGCTCATGGAGCTGCAGGGCGTCGGCGGCCTGCACGGCTGGCAGTGGATGTTCCTCGTCGAGGGGCTCGTCACGATCCTCGTCGGCGCCGTCGTCTGGTTCTTCCTGCCCGGCCGGCCGGCCGACGCGCGGTGGCTCACGAAGGACGAGGCCGCCGCGCTCACCGAGCACGCCGTCGGCCAGAACGCCCCGTCGCCGACGAAGGTGCGGGGGAACCTGCGCCTGGCGTTCGGCCGCTCGACCGTGCTCCTGCTCGCCGGGATCTACTTCATCAACCAGGCGATCGGCGGCGGCATCGGTTTCAACTTCCCCGCGTTCATCCAGTCACTTGGCCTCGACAGCCCGTTCCTCATCGGACTCGTGGCGGGCGGCGGCGGCATCACCGCACTCGCGGGCGTGCTGTTCTTCCCGTGGCTCAAGGGCCGCATCGGCAACGAGGTGCCGCTCATCGCGCTGTGTGCCGGCGCCGTCCCGTTCATCCTGGTGGGCTTCCTCCTCTCCGACAGTCCGGTGTGGAGTGTCGGGCTGGTGTTCCTCTACAACTTCTTCGCCTTCGGCACCCTGCCGCTGTTCTGGTCGGTCGCGATGTCGCGCATGTCCGGCCTGATGGCCGCGGCCGGGCTCGCGTTCATCAACATGGTCGGGATCACCGGCGGGTTCGCCGGCCCCTACGGCTACGGGCTCGTCGAGGACGCGACCGGGAGCCTCCTCGCGCCGTACTACGCGTTCGCCGTCGCCGCGGTCGTCGCCGTCGCACTGGTGCCCGTGCTCGCGCGGTCCATCCGCCGGGACGCGGTCGGCCGGCACGACAGCACGCCGGTGGACCAGCCGACGGAGGTGCTGTCATGAGGCTGGCGACAGTGCTGGCGGCGGTGCTGGCGGTCGTGCTCGCGGCACCGCCGGCCGTCGCGGACACCCAGCGGTACGTGGCACTCGGCGACTCCTCCGCCGCCGGCCCGCTCATCCCGACCGAGATCGACCACACGTGCCTGCGGTCGAACCGGAACTGGCCGCACGTGCTGGCCACGCGCCTCGGCGCCACGCTGACCGACGTGACCTGCTCCGGCGCGACGACGGCCCACCTCGCCGGCCGCCAGTTCGGCACGGTCGCGCCCCAGTTCGACGCCCTGCGGCGCGACACCGACCTGGTCACGCTGGCCATCGCGGCCAACGACATCGTCCTGAGCTCGGCGTTCACGACGTGCGCGACCCCGAACGGGCAGACGTGCCGGGAACGGTTCACCGTCGGCGGTGTCGACCAGTTCGCCACCCGCATCGACGCGACGGCGCCGAAGGTGGCCGCGGCGCTGGCGGAGATACACCGCCGGTCCCCGCGCGCGCACGTGGTCGTGGTCGGGTACCTGACGTACTGGCGCCCGGGCGGCTGCTACCCGACCGACCCGTACACCCCCGCGGACGCCGACTACATCCAGTCCACGTTCGACAACCTGATGGCGATGCTGTCCCGGCAGGCCGCCAGGAACGAAGCGTCCTATGTGGACATCCGGACGCCCAGTGCCACGCACGGTCTGTGCGCGTCACCGGCGGGGCGCTGGCTGGAGGGGGCGAACCCGGCCTCGCCCGCGTACCCCTACCACCCGAACGCCGCCGGCATGGCCGCGGCGGCCGGCATCATCGCCGGGGCGGTATAGGTGTTCGCCTAGAAGTCCTTGCGGGGCAGGGGTTTGACCGCCGGTCCCTCCAGCACCGCGCCGTCGACGTCGAAGCGGGAGCCGTGGCATGGGCAGTCCCAGCTGGTCTCGGCGCCGTTGAAGCGGAGCAGGCAACCCAGATGGGTGCACCTCAGTGACACGGCGTGTACCGTGCCGTCCTCGTCGCGGTACACGCCGGCACGCTCGAGTCCGTCGCGCAACACGCGTGCCTCGCCGGGCGGGACGGCCGAGGGGTCCGCCACCTCCCCCGGGCGCAGCCGGTCGCCGACGAGGTCCACCGCCACCTTGGTGTTGAGCCGGGCGAGGTGCGGGAGGGCACGCAGGCTCACCCGGTACGGGGAGAACACCGAGGCCCACGGGTGGTCCTTGCCGTTGATGGCGTCGGTCAGCATCTCGGCCGCCGCGGTGGCGGTGGCCAGTCCCCACTTCCGGTAGCCGGTGGCGACGTACAGGTTCCGTGAGCCGGGCAGGTACGGGCCGATCATCGGCAGCCCGTCGTAGGCGTACAGGTCCTGCGCCGACCAGCGGTGCACGATCTCGGCGACGTCCCAGTGCCGGCGGACGAACGCCTCCAGCGCGCCGTAGCGCCCCATGTCCACGCCACGTTCCCCGGCGGGGTGCCCCTGCCCGCTGACGATCAGCAGGTCGCCCGCCGACGCGACCGACCACACGGGGTCGCCCGCGTTGATCGCCAGCGCCTCCGGCGGGTTGCCCGAACGCAGCCGCGCCGCCACGCAGTAGGACCGGACCGCCTCCATCCTGGCGAAGTACCCGCCGCGGTCCAGCAGCGGCGCGTGCGTCGCGATGACCACGTGTTCGGCACGCACCGCGCCGCCCTCGGTGTGCACCCGCCCGGCGCGGACCTTGTGCACCCGGCTCTGTTGGAAGACCGTGCTGCCCTCGCCCGCCACGGCGGCCGCGAGCCCGCGCAGGTAGCGCACGGGATGCAGGGACAGCTGGTCGTCGAGCCGTACCCCGCCGTACACCGGGAAGGGCAGGTCGGGGCTCTCCCGCTCCACGTTGAGGCCGGCGCCTCGTGCCGCCGCGAACTCGGCGGCGATGCTCGCCCGCTCGGACTCGTCGATCGCGTAGGTGACCGCGGGCCGGTGCCGCAGGTCGCAGTCGATGCCCTCGCGCTCGACGATCTCGGCCACCGTCTCGACGCCGGCGAGGCTCGCCCCCGCGTAGCTCGTCGCGGTGGCGACCCCGTGCCGGTTGGTGAGCTCCGAGTAGACGGTCGACTGCAACGCGCTGACCTTCGCGGTGTTGTTGCCGCTCGCGCCGTGCCCGACCCGGTCGGCCTCGACGACCGCCACCCGCAGCCCCGCCCGCTTCAGCTGCAGTGCCGTGGTGAGGCCGGTGATGCCGGCACCGACCACCGCCACGTCCGCGGTGGCCGTCCCGGCCAGCGTCGGATAGGTCCTTCCCGGTTCGGCCAGCCACAGCGACTGCCGTTCGGTCGTCGTCCTCATGCGACTGCGCTTACCCAGGCGGACCGGACCTACACCGGTCGTCACCGGTCGTCACCCGCTCGTCAGCCGCGGTCCTCCTCGGCGCCGTGCGTGGTCACCGACGGGTCGGCGGTGCCGCCGAACGCCGCCACCGCGGCGAGCACGCGGAGCCGCTCCACCGTCTCGGCCTGCCGGTGCGCGCGGTCGAGCAGCACGTCGAACCGGTCCTCGTCGAGCCGGGCGTCCTCCGCCGCGCGGGTGCGCAGGCTCCGCCACGCCGACGCCTTGCCCTCGATGCCGAGCCCCATCATCTCCAGCTCGATCACCTGGCTCAGCGGAGACCGGGAGAACAGGCGTCCGTTCGGTTTGAGCCGCCCGACCTTCTCCCCCGCCCAGCCCATCCAGGTCTTGTAGTGACTCACCGGGACGTCCAGCGCGGCGAGCACGTCCAGCAGCTCGTCACGGTCGTCGGCGATCTCCTGGGCCAACCGGGCCAGCGCCTGCCCACCTGCCCGGTCGCGGTTCTCGCCGGCCAGCCGCTTGATGAGCTCGACCCCCGCCGTGGCGCCGGCGAGATGGTCGTTGAGGTAGACGCCGAGCATCTTGTCGTCATGGGGAGTTCTCGTCATGCCCCGGGCATACCCCGTTCGGGGCCGGGTAATGAACTTCCCGGGCTCCCTGATGCCTGCCCAGGTCGGCTCTCGCCGTTCACAAGGTGGCATTGACGGTGAGGTTGTACCATCGATCGAACCGACCACGTCAATGAGCGGCGGGTTTCTGGGCTGTCTGGGGTGTGACGTGGGTACGAGTTCGAAGGCTCGCAGAGTCGCCGTGCTGGACGTGGGTTGTTTCAGCGCTCATCTGCTCGTGGTGGACCGCACACCCGCCCGGCAGGTGGTCTCCCACAAGGTCCGGCTGCGGCTCGACCGGGCGATCGACGGGCACGGTCGCATCACCTCGCGCGGCATCGAGCACATCGTGGCCGCCGTCCGTGCCACCGAGCGACGGCTGCGGGGCGTGCGCACCGGGCGGTTCCTGCCGTTCGCCACCTCGTCGGTGCGGGACGCCACGAACGCCGCCAAGGTGGTCGACATCGTCGCCGGGCGCACCGGTGTCACCCTGCGGTTCCTGACCGGTGACCAGGAGGCCCGCCTCGCCTACCAGGCGGCCCGCCACTGGCACGGCCCGGCCGGGCCGCTGACCGTGCTGGACGTCGGTGGCGGCACCATCGAGATCGCGTACGGGCACGACGACAAGCCGGCGTTCACGTGCTCGCTCCCCCTCGGTGCCAGAACCCTGACCAGAGCGGGACTCACCGACACCACCCGCCTCGCGAGCACGAACGCGTGGCTACGTGACGAGATCCGCGCCGCCATCCCGCCCGACCTGCGCCGGCCGCTGGCCAAGGCGCCGGCCACCGCCTGCTCCAAGGTGTTCCAGTCCCTGGCCAAGGTCACCGGTGCCGGCCGCCTGCAGTCCGACGACCTCGCGGACTGGATCCCACGACTGGCCGCGCTGCCACCCCGCCGCCGCGCCGAACTGCCCGGGATCTCCGCCCACCGCGCCCACCAGGTGTTCGCCGGCGCCGTCGTCGCGCGGGCCCTCATGACCGCCACCGGCCACGAGGTCGCCGACATCTGCCCGTGGTCCACGCGCGAGGGCGTCCTGCTGGGCCTCCTCGAACGAGGCTAGCCGGAGGCCCGCGGGGTTTGGGTCGGGCGCGGTCGGGTATCACCCTGCCAGAGCGTCAAGCAGCTGGCGTGGCCGTGGTTCGCCCTTTGGGCGTCGAACGTGCCGGCGCCGGTGTGAGTGTCCCCCCGGTTGTCGCATCCGACCGGAGAGAGGCTCACCTTGCTGAAGATCGCCATGGTCGCCGAGCGTGCCCAGCTGCGTGGGACGGCCCGGACACCGCACGTCGTGGCCCTGTCCGAGGCGCTGACCCGCGCGGGCCACGAGGTCACGGTGCTCCCCCGCGGCGCCCGCGACCTCGCCGCCGCCGTGCGGGCGTGCCGGCCCGACGTCGTGCACGCGCACTGCCGGTCCGACCACGCCGCGGCCGTGGCCCGCGCAGTGGACGTCCCGTTCGTGTTCAGCCCGCACGCCGACCTGCGGGATCCCGCCGTGCCGTCGCGTGCCGACCACGTCCTCGTGACGTTCACCCGCCAGCGGCAGCGGCTCATCGCGGCCGGCGTGCCCCGGCAGCACACCTCGGTCGTCCCCTACGGCGTGGACATCGACCAGTTCACCCCCGACGGCGGCCACGCCGACCGGCGCCGCCCCCAGCTCGTCATCGCCCTCGGCGCCATGGCGCCGCCCTCCGGGTTCGGCACCGCCGTCGCCGCGCTGCCCGGGATACCGGACGCCGAGCTGGTGGTCGTGAGCGAGTCCCGCAAGGGCACACACGCCGCCGAGCTGCGTGACTACGCGGACTCCCTGGGTGTCGCGGACCGGGTTCGCCTCGTCGGTCCGGTGCCCGGCGCGGACGTGCCCACCCTGCTGCGGTCCGCGGACCTGATGGTGTGCAGCTCCTGGGAGGGGACCTTCGGCATGGCCGCCGTCGAGGCGATGGCCTGCGGCCTCGCCGTGGTCGCCAACAGGACCGGCGGCCTGGTGGACACGGTCGTGGACAAGGTGACCGGAATCCACGTCGCGCCGAGGCGACCACGCGAGCTGGCCGCCGCGCTCCGCCGGATACTGAGCCACAAGGCGACCTGCGAGCAGCTTGGCGCGGCCGGCCGCGACCGGGCCACGGCCCGCTACTCCTGGGACCGCGTCGCGGCGGAGACCGTGTACGCCTACCAACGCGCCGGCGCGACCGACCCGGCGGTGCTGGCCCACGAGGCCGCCGAGGCGGCCCGCAAGCGCGGCACCCGCTGACCGCCCGACCGGTTCGCCGGGCCGGCCCCGGGGCCGCCGCACGACCGGCCGAGGCACGCGCCGCCATCGGGTGAACACCCGCATTCCGGTCATGGCGGCGGTTCCCCCGTGGCCGCCCGCCGGCGTCGCGCTGCGCTCCCAGCGACTCACGTGATCCCATGGGATCCTCGACCGGAGGGAGTGGGCGCTGAGCGCGTTGGTGGCGGAGCTGTTGTCCGCGGGCCTGCTGGTGTTGGTGCTGGCGGCCGCGGTGGTGCGGCCGTGGCGCCTGCCGGAGGCCGTGGTCGCCGTCCCAGCCGCCGTGGTGGTGGTCGCCACCGGCGCCATCTCACTGCCGGACGCGGTGGACGAGGCGGCGCGGTTGGGACCGGTGATCGGGTTCCTGGCCGCGATCCTGGTGCTGGCGCAGCTGTGTGACGACGAGGGCCTGTTCCACGCCTGCGGCACCTGGCTGGCCCGTGCGACGGTGGGCCGGCCGCGGCGGATGCTGGGTGGGGTGTTCGTGCTCGCGTCGGTGATCACGGCGGTGCTGAGCCTGGACGCGACGGTCGTGTTGCTGACGCCGGTGGTGTTCGCGACCGCCGCGCGGGTGGGGGTTCGCCCGAAGCCGCACGTGTACGCCTGCACCCACCTCTCGAACTCCGCGTCGCTGCTGCTGCCGGTGTCGAACCTGACCAACCTGCTGGCGTTCGCGGCGAGCGGGCTGGCCTTCACCCGGTTCGCCGGCCTGATGGCACTGCCCTGGCTGGTTGCCATCGCGGTCGAGTACGTGGTGTTCCGGTGGTTCTTCGCGTCGGACCTGGGCGGCGTGCCGTCCCGCGCGGTCGAGGAACCCCGCGAGCTGCCGCTGTTCGCGGTGGTCACGGTCGCGGCGACGCTGGCCGGGTTCGTGCTGGCCGCCGCCGTCGGGTTGAGCCCGGCGTGGGCGGCGCTGGCCGGGGTGCTGGTGCTGGGCACGCGCGCGCTGGTCCGGGGCCGCACGACGGTGACCGGGATCGTGCGGGCGGCGTCGGTGCCGTTCCTCGCGTTCGTGCTGGCGCTGGGCATCGTCGTGCGCGCGGTGGTCGACAACGGGCTCGCCGGCGCGCTGTCGCACGTGATCCCCGACGGCACCGGCCTGCTGTCCCTGCTGGGTGTCGCGGTGGTGGCGGCGGTGCTGGCGAACGTGATCAACAACCTGCCGGCGGTGCTGGTGCTGCTGCCCCTGACCGCGCAGGCGGGCGCGGGGGCGGTGCTGGCGGTGCTGCTGGGCGTGAACCTCGGGCCGAACCTGACCTATGCCGGCTCGCTGGCCACGCTGCTGTGGCGGCGGGTGGTGCGGGCCCACGACAGCGAGGTGAACCTCGGCGAGTTCACGCGGCTCGGGCTGCTCGTCGTGCCCGCGGGCCTGGTGCTCGCCGTGGTAGCACTGTGGGCGTCACTACACGTGGTCGGAGGCTGACATGTCCCTCGGGAAGGTCGTCGTGTGGGTCGTCGAGGGCACCTGGCCCGCCTGCGTGGACGCCGCCGGGGTACACGCGCCGGACGCGGGCGAGATCGTGCTGCTGCACGTCACCGGCGTCGACGTGCCCGGCGCGGCGCACGGCGCGTTCGCCGGGTTGCTCGGCCGCTGGCATCGTGAGCGCGATCCCGGCGTCCGGCTGGCGGAGCTGGCCACCGCGGCCGCCGACCAGCTCCTCCGGGACGCCGCGGCACGCCTGGGTCGCCCGTGCACGACGACCGCGCGCGCCGGCAGGGTCGAGCGGGAGGTGCTGGCCGTCGCCGAGGACGCCGACCTGCTCGTCGTGGCCCGCGATGGCGACCGGCGCCGACTCGGCCCGAAGAGCCTCGGGCCGCCGAGCCGCTTCGTCGTCGACCACGCGCCCTGCCCGGTGCTCCTCGTCTGGCCCGAGACCGCACCCGACCTCACGACCATCCCGCCGCCACCACAGCACCCACCACCGCATCACCCACCACACCACCCGCCGCCACCGCACCCGCCCCAGCACTGACCTGCGGGCCCGGATACCAGAGCCGGCAGTGGAAGGCGGACCGGTCAGGTCCGGGCGAGGGTGAGGCTGGAGACGCCCGCGGTGTTGTCGATCAGGTAGCGGTCGGTGGCGGTGTCCCAGCCGTCCGGGGTGTAGACGGTGCCGCCCGCGATTCCGGTGTGGACGGTGCCGTCGATGGTCGCCGAGCCGGCGCCGCCGGTCATGCGTACCTGGGCGGCGATGTCGCGCGGCAGCCGCAGGTCGAACACCGAGGTGCCGCCGGCCATCCGGACCGGCACCGTGCCCTCCGGCACGGGCAGGGTCGCCTCGATCCGCGAGTTGCCGGCGCCGAAGTCCAGCCCCGTGAGCCGGCCGTGCGCCATCGCGATGGTCGCCTGCTTCGCACCGCCGTCCAGCCTGATCTGCCACTCCACCTTGGTGTTCAGCTCGATCACCAGGTCCGCCCCGCCCCTGCCGCCGGTGTCGGTGAGCGACACGTGGACCGCCTGGCCGGTCACGTCAACGGCCGGCACGACCCGCGCGCCTTCCGGCGCCGACGCCCGGAACAGGTCGTCGCCCAGGTCCGCGGCACGGACGGTCACCGTGTCCGCGCCGCTCACCACGTCCAGCTCGGCCTGGTGCCGGCCGGCCAGGTCGCCGGTCACCACCCGTCCGTCCGCGTCCGCCGAGTCGCAGCCGGCGACCACGGTCACGACGGCCAGCAGCACCACGGCGACGATCCCCACACGTCCAGTCACCCCAACGGGATTCCCGGTCACCGCACGGGCAAACCAGAGGCTGGGCCGCCCCCGGTGCGCGGAGGGCGGCCCAGCTCGCCGCGGGTCAGCCCGCCGGCAGGCGCCAAACCTGGCTGGCCGCGCCGTTGCAGTCCCAGATCACCAGGCGGGTGCCCTCGGCGGAGCTACCGCTCGTGGTGTCCAGGCAGCGACCGGCCTGCGGGTTGCGCAGTGCGCCGCTCGACTGCGCCTCCCACGTCTGGGCGCCGGTGCCGTTGCAGGTCCACAGCTGGATCTGCGTCCCGTTCGCGGTGCCGCTGAACGAGACGTCGAGGCACTTGCCCAGCGCGGAGACCACGCCGCCCCGCACCGTCCACTGCTGCGCCCCGGTGCTGTTGCACGTCCACAGCTGCACCGGGGTGCCGTCCGCGGTGTTGCTGCTCTGCACGTCGACGCAGCGGCCGCCGACGCCGGTGATTGGTCCGGCGCCACCCGACGAGCCGGTCAGGTACTGGCTGTTCGCCACGTTCCAGTGGGTCGCCAGGTAGCCGCCGGCGGTCGGGGTGACGTCGAAGTAGTCGTCGTTGTTGCAGTCGATCTGGTTCTCCGGGGCGCCGGGGCACACCTTGACCAGCCCGCCCGGCGGGTTCGGCAGCCCGCCGTCGTCGTAGCACATGATGTCCTCGTCGTCCCAGCAGTGCCCGTACGCCGACGAGTGCGGCGCACTGCGTTGGACGGCGCCGAGCGTGTGCAGCAGCTCGTGCGCGCTCGCCTGCCACGACCAGCAGCCGGTGCCGAGCGTGGCGTAGTGCGGGCCCGCGTTGTACGGGTTGTCCGTCCCCGGCCGGTCGTCGCCGCCGTTGCCGAACGCGAGGCCGCACCCGGAGCTCTCGTACCAGTACAGGTACTTCCGGTCGGTCCGGTTGTAGCCGCGGGTCTTGAGCGCGGCGGTGATCGCGTCCACATTGGACATCGAGGACTGCGGGATGACCACGTTGTCCACCACCGCACGGCATGCCGAGTTCGTCACGAACCGCACGTGCCGGACGCCGCCGGTGCGTGTCCCGGCCTCCACGAACGCCTGGTCGATCTGGTCGGCGAAGGACTGGAACTGGCCGACGAACTGGCTGTACCGGTCCGCCTGCTGGTCACCGCGCACGTAGATCGCCTGGACGCGCCTGCCGCTGACACCGTCACCGTCGCAGATCGTCGCCGCGATGCTGAAGCTGGGCGCCGGCGGCGCGTCGGTGAACGCGTTCGGCGAGTCGGGCACCGCCCCCGGCGCGGGGGCCGCGTTCGCCTGCCCGGCCAACGTCATCCCGGCGAGCGCCAGGACCGTGACCAGTAGCCTCCTCATGGCAGCCTCCAGGTCTGCGCGCCGGTGTTGTTGCAGGTGTAGATCTGTAGCTGGGTTCCGTTGGCGGTGTTGCTGTTCGGCACGTCGAGGCACTTGCCGGACGGCGGGTTCACCAGCGCGCCACCGGATCGGGGCCACCACTGCTGGGCGCCGGTGCCGTTGCAGTCCCACAGCTGGACCTTCGTGCCGTCGGCGCGGCCGCTGCTGGCCACGTCCAGGCACTTGCCGAGGGCGCGGACGCTGCCGTCGGACGCGAGCGTCCACGCCTGCGCGCCGCCTGCGTTGCAGTCGTACAGCTGGACCTTCGTGCCGTTGGCGGTGGCGCCCTGGTCGACGTCGACGCACTTGCTCGCCAGCCCGCTGATCGCTCCGGTGCGTGGCGGGTTCGGCCCGACGTCGAACGACGGCGGGGCGTCCGCGGCCGCGCTCCCCCAGCCGGTGTTCGGCGCGGAGCCGAGCGTGAACGCCAGCGTGCCGCCGCTGTTGACGAACGACTCGGGCAGCCACGCGCGGTTCGACGCGGTGCCGTTGACGCTCAGGCTCTGGACGTACTTCACGCTGTCGGAGGCGTTCGGCGCGGTGACGTCTATGGTGACGCCGTTGCCCCGGTTGATGGTGATGGCCGGGAACTGCGGGCTGGCCAGCACCAGCTCGGCACGGCCCGGGATCTCCGGGTACATGCCGAGTGCCGCCCACACCGCCCACGACGACATCTCGCCGAGATCGTCGTTGCCGACGTAGCCGTCCGGGGTCGCCTTGAAGATCGACGTGAGCGCACGCCGGACCACGTCCTGCGTCTTGTACGGCGCGCCGACGTAGGCGTAGGCCCACGGGGTGTTCAGCGTCGGCTCGTTGCCCAGGTACGCGTAGGGCTTGTCCGGGCCGGCGTTCAGCTCGGTGAAGAACGCGTCCAGCCGTGGCAGCACCGCCGCGTTGCCGCCCATCGCGTCGAACAGGCCGCGGTAGTTGTGCGGCACCATCCACGTGTAGTGCTCGGCGTTGCCCTCCACGTACTCGTTCTGCTGTGTGGGGCTGAACCCCGGGAAGGTGGCGTCGGTGTTGCGGGGCTGGAGGTAGCGGTTGCCCGACTCGAACAGGTTGCGCCAGTTCTGCGCGCGCCGCAGGTACAGCTCGGCGTTGGCGGTGTCGCCGAGCCGCTGCGCCAGCTGGGACACGGCGAAGTCGGCGCTCACGTACTCCAGCGTGGTGGACGCCGTGCCCCACACGTTGCCGGTGCCGACCGGGACGTAGCCGTACGCGTCGTACTGGGCGTACCCCGGCCGCTCGCGGCCGTCGTGGCTGCCGGCGACCGCGCGGCGCAGGCCGTCGGCCGCGTCGAAGCCCTTGGCGCCGAACGCGTACATGCTCGCGATGATGATCGACAGCGGGTCGCCGTTCATCACGCCGGTACCGCCGCTCGCGACGGTCCAGCGGTCGAAGTAGCCGCCCTGTGCGGCCTGGTTGACCGCGGACTGGGCGATGTCGCCGGCTCTGGCCGGGTCTACCAGCGCGACCAGCTGCGTCTGTGAGCGGTAGACGTCCCAGCCGGAGAAGTTGGCGTACTGGGCGTGCCCGGCCGCCGCGGTGTGCACCTGCCCGTCGAAGCCGGCGTAGCGGCCGTCGGTGTCGCTGAACACGTTGGGGTGCAACAGGGAGTGGTACAGGTTCGTGTACAGGACACGCCGCTGGGTGTCGGTGCCGCCGCTGACCGCGACGCGGCCGAGGATGCCGTTCCACGCCGCGCGGTTGTCGGCACGGGCCTGGTCGAACGACTTGCTGCCCAGCTCGGCCGTGGCGTTGTTGCGGGCACCGTCGAGGCTGACGAACGAGACGCCGACGCGGGCGGTCACCGTGGTGGCGTTGAAGGACACGAACGCGGCCGCGGCGAACGGCTGGACGTCACCGGTGGTGGCCGTCGGCGGCGACGCCTTCTTCGTGTCCACATCGGACTGTTGGGCCGCGGTCTTCGGCGAGGCGGGCACGGTGCCCTTGCTCTCCCCCGTGATGCTGCGCCGGTCCGGGTCGACCTTGCCGTCCGCGCCCACGACTCCGGTGGTGGCGAAGTTCTGGTCGAACACGACGTTGAAGTAGAGCCGGTAGCGGTTGCCGGCGCCGCAGAAGCCGCCGCTGTCGGTGTAGCCGGACAGCGTGTTGGTGCCGACGGTGATGGACCCGCTCGCCGCGTTGAACGCCTTGGCCGCGTCGACCGAGAGCGACGCGCGCTGGCCGGCCGGGTAGGTGAAGCGGGCGATGCCGGAGCGGGGTGCCGCGGTCAACTCGGTGCGCACGCCGTTGCCGAAGGCCACGGAGTAGTAGCCGGGTGCGGCCGACTCGTTGGCATGCGAGTACGTCGAGTAGCTGACCGGGGACGAGCCGACCGTCGGCATGAACGGCACGTTCCCGAAGTCGCTGCAGCCCGGGCCGGACAGGTGGGTGAGGCTGAAGCCGTAGATCCGGTTGTCGTCGTAGTAGTAGCCGCCGTGCTGGTGCGTGACCGTGTCGGGACTCCACTGGAGCATGCCAAACGGCGCGTCCGCGCCGGGGAAGGTGTTGCCGGCGCCGCCGCCGTGGCCGAAGTCCGGGCCGCCGGGTTTGGTGCCTACCAACGTGTTCACGTACTGGGCCGGGTCGTCGATCGTCACCGCGGCGGCGCTCGTGGCAGGAGCGACCGTCAGCGCGGTGACGCACGCGAACACGGCGATGTATACGCGCGATCTGGACATGGTTGAACTCCCGCAGGGGTAGGAGTGTTGAACCAGAGAAATCCGGGGCGCCCAGGGTGTATCCGAAGGTAGCCGACCTTTCACTGTTTGAGAATGACTTCGGAGCAAAGTCAGCCAACTTCTGTCCGAAACAAGACAAAGTCTCGCTGTACCAATCTGCGAACGAATCGAATCGACGTTGCCTTAGTTCAAGGCTTGTTCGAAGTCGCGTCGAATCGACCGGGCGCGCCGCCCCCACCTCGGCTCGACACGGAACGATCCGCGTCGTATAGTCCACACGGAATAACCGACACGGACTCCTCGGAAGGGAGTAGTCGTGGTCAAGTCCGCGGCGCCACTGACCCCGCTGGCGATGGCTGTTCTCGAGCTGCTCCACCAGCGGGACATGCATCCGTACGAGATGACCCAGATCATGCGCAACCGGCGGGTCGACCAACGGGTCAAGCTGCGGCCCGGGTCGCTCTACCACACCGTAGAACGGTTGGAGAGCCAGGGAGCCATCGAGGTCGTCGGCACGCAGCGGCAGGGTCGCCGGCCGGAGCGGACGGTCTACGCGCTGACCGAGTCGGGCCGGGACGCGTTCGTCGAGCACGCGCGAGCGATGCTCGCCATCCCCGCCCAGGAGTACCCGCAGTACCCCGTGGCGCTGTCGGCGGCGAACAAGCTCGACCAGGCCGACGTGCTGGAGCAGCTCCGGCTGCGCATGCTCTACCTGCGTGCGCGGATCGCCGGCGACCAGGTCGTCATCGATCACAGGCTCTCCAGGGAGCTGCCCGACATGTACTGGATCGAGTTCGCGTTCGTGCACCACCAGCGCCAGTCCGAGCTGGCCTGGACCGAACGGCTGATCGAGGACCTGGAGTCCGGCCGGATCCCATGGCCGGACCACGAACCGAACGAGCCGACCACACCAAACCTGTCCGTCGTGGACGACAGCACGGGGAGAGACGATGACAAGGCCAGTCAAGGCAAGGCCAGTTAACCCGTGGGCGGCGCTTACCGCGTTATGTATCGGGTTCTTCATGATCCTGCTCGACACCACGATCGTGACCATCGCGGTCCCGACGATGGTCCGCGGGCTGAACACGAGTCTGAACTCGGTGGTCTGGGTGATCAGCATCTACCTGCTGGTCTACGCGGTGCCCATGCTGTTCACCAGCCGGCTCGGTGACCGGTTCGGCCCGAAACGGGTGTTCCTGGCCGGCATGGTCGTGTTCACCGCGGCGTCGCTGTGGTGCGGTCTGTCCGGTACCGCGGGGATGCTGATCGCCGCCCGCGCCGTCCAGGGGCTTGGCGCGGCACTGATGACGCCGCAGACGCTCGCGTTCATCACCCACCTGTTCCCGCCGGCCAAACGCGGCCCGGCGATGGGCATGTGGGGTGGGATCGCCGGCCTGGCCACGATCACCGGCCCACTGCTCGGCGGCGTGCTGGTCGACTCGCTGGGCTGGGAGTGGATCTTCTTCGTCAACGTGCCGATCGGCGTGGTCGGGCTCGTGCTGACGGTGTTCCTGGTGCCGGACTGGCAACCCGGGCGCCTGCGCTCGTTCGACTTCCCCGGGATCGTCCTGTCGGTCGCGGCGTTGGGCCTGCTGGTGTTCGGCATCCAGAACGGCCAGCACTACGGCTGGGGGACGGTCGCGGGCTGGCTCACCATTCCGGAGTTCATCGGCGCGGGCGTGGTGCTGATGGTCGTCTTCGTGGTGTGGCAGCGGTACAACCGCGGCGAGCCGCTGGTGCCGTTGCGGGTGTTCGGCAACAGGAACTTCTCGACCGGCACGGTCACCGCGACGGCCATCGGGTTCGCGATGACCGGCATGTTCGTGCCGCTGGTCCTGTACACCCAGAACGTGCTGGGCCTGAGCCCGACCAGGGCCGGCCTGCTGACCGCGCCGATGTCGTTGCTGTCCGGGCTGATCGCGCCGTTCATCGGACGGTTGTCGGACCGCGCCAACGCGAAGTACCTGGTGATGGTCGGCTTCCTCGCGCTGGCCGGCGGGCTCGGGCTCATCGCCCTCCAGGCCCGGCCGGACACCAACCCGTGGTCGCTGGTTCCCGCGCTGCTGCTGGCCGGCGTCGGCACCGGCTGCGTCTTCGCGCCGATGAGCAACATCACGATGCGCGCGGTCGAGCCGGCGCTGGCCGGCACCGCGTCGGGCATCTTCAACACGTCCCGGCAGGTCGGCGGCGTGTTGGGCAGCGCGGCGATCGGCGTGCTGCTGCAGGCGCGGATCAGCGCGTCGATGGCCACGGAGGCCGCCGACGCGGCGAGATCGCTGCCGCCGGAGTACCGGGGAGCCTTCGTCGAAGGCCTCGCCCAAGCGGCGAGCTCGGCGAACGAGCTGAACGGCCGGGTGGGCACGGACGTGCCGTCGAGCCTGCCGTCGGATGTCGCCGACCAGATCCACCGGCTGGCCCAGCAGGTGGTCCACAACGGACTGACCGACGCGACCCGCGAGTCGATGATCCTGCCCGTCGCGGTGCTGCTGATCGGCGCGCTCGCCGCCACCCTGATGCGCCGGGTCCCCGCACCCGAGCCACCGCGAACACGGGAGCCCGCGAGCCAGCAGGCCTGACGGGCGAGGTCCTCGGTGTGCCGGCCGATATCACTACCAGAGCCCACCGATGCTCAAGTCCAATGTGGACAACATCCCGGGCAGCCGCCTACCTGGCGGGTCCCAGCCTGCGGACGAGCATCTCCTGGGCGGCGGTGGCGGCCAGGTCGCCGGCCTGCGTGAACATCGCGGCTCTGCCCACCGCGCGGGCGCCCGCGGCCGACGGGCTGTGGCTGTCGTAGAGCAGCCACTCGTCGGCGCGGGCCGGGCGTTGCAGCCAGATGCTGTGGTCGAGGCTCGCGGTGCGCACCTCGGTGCGGGCGACGTCGTGGCGGACGAACGCGCCGTGCAGGATGGCGAAGTCCGACAGGTAGACGAGCAACGCCTGGTGCAGCACGGGATCGTCCGGAAGGGAGCCGTTGACGCGCAGCCAGACCGACGACGACGCGCCGCCAGGAACCGGCGGGCACGCGCGCAGGTCCACCGCACCCGCGGTGGCGGGGCCGTCGGGCGAGACGAGGAACGGGGTGCGGGCGGGCAGGTCGTCCGGATCCGGCCGGGCGGGCATCGGGTCCTGGTGGGTGAGCCCCTCCTCCGGGGTCTGGAGGGACACGGTCATCGACGTGACGATCTCGTTGTCCTGCAACGCGTCCACCCGGCGGACGGCGAAGGACCGGCCGTCCCGCAACGTGGTCACGGCGAACTGGAACTTCACGTCGGGACGCCCGGCGCGGACGAAGTACGCGTGCAGCGAGTGCGGGACCGCGGGCGGTGTGACGGTCATGGTCGCGGCGACGACGCTCTGCGCGAGGAGCTGCCCGCCGAACACGCGCCGGCTCGGCACGGTCGTGCTGTGCCCGGTGAAGGCCGACTCGGACACCTGCTCGACCGCGAGCACGCCCACGAGCTCGTCCGAGGCGGCCACGCCGGACCGGTGTTCCCGCCAGGCCGTCAGGTCGCGCATGGGTGAATCCTAGGCGGACCGGCTCCCGGCGCGGGTGTGACGTTGCGGACGACCGCGTCCGCAACGCGTCATGGCCAGGACGGTGACCCGAGACCCATATCGCGACTATGTTGGCAAGATTTTCACGGTAGGCTGGGTGCCATCGCGGTGAGCTGGGGAGTGACATCGACATCCTGACCGTGTCGTTTCCCCTTGTCCGCGGTACGTCGGGTTCGACTGGGGAAAGGAATCAGTGTGTCATTGCTGTCACGCAACAGACGTGTGCTCGCGGCCGTCGGCGGCGCCCTGCTGGTCACCGCGACACTCGCCGTGGTGCCCGCGTCCGCCGAACCGGCCGCGATCGCCATGAACGACGCGCCGGTCAGCGGCCAGCTCGTGCCCGCCCTGCGCGGCGCGGCCGCGGTCAAGGCCGGATCGTATGTCTCCCAACGGTTCCATCAGCAGTCCACCGCCCACGCCCAGGCCATCCCGCCGTGGTCGGGGAGTCTGCACGCGGCATGGGGCGTGTTCCCCAACAACGCGTCCAACGGTGCGCAGGCCACCCACACCGTCGACCCCAACATCCACATCCCGTCCGGTAACCCGGACATCATCTACGCCCCGACGCTGGACCCGAGCGGCAAGACGTGCATCGAGGTGACCACGTACTACTGGCAGGGCGGCAACGCCGTCGGCGCATGGGACTGGTGTGCCGCCTCGCCCGGCTTCGCCGCCATCGCGGGGATCGACACCAACTTCATCAACAAGTACACGACCACGGTCAACGGCAAACGCGCCTACACCATCCAGGACGTCCAGACCAACGCGACCACCAACTCCTGGACCGCCTACCTGTTCAACTACACCACCAACGCCTGGGACGCGTTGTACACCAGCGCCAACACCAGCAAGCTCACCGAGACCCACGGCGGCTGGGACATGTTCGAGGTCTACACCGAGTACAACCCGGCCACCGGCGAGGGCTACTACTGCGGCGCGACCGTCGGCTCGTCCTGGGCGGCGTCCAACATCCAGATCAGGTTCGGCACCACCTGGCAGACGCTGACCACGTCCAACTCACAGCTCCAGAACCCGTCGACGGTCAATCCCGCCGACCTCGGATGTACGAACCTGACGTTCGCCGTTCCGTCCGCCAACAGCAGTTGGCGGGTAACGCACTGACACGACCGGTGGCGCGCCGCCCGTTCGCGGGCGACGCGCCACTCGCGTAGTCGTCGGTGTTCGTGCCGGAGACGCGGTCGCCGACCGCCGCGTTAGGACGGTGAGCACGGCACCCGCGCCACCCTGACTACTCGGGCAGGGCGAACACGATCAGCGCACTGCCGTGGCCCGCGCCGAGCATGCCAGGGAGGAACCCCTCGGCCCAGCCGCCCCAGCCGACCGGCACGGCGACGTACTGGCGGCCGTCGACCATGTAGGTCGTCGGGCTGCTGTGGTGGCCGCTGCCGCACTGGAACTGCCACAGCAGCTCGCCGGTCCGGGCGTCGAGCGCGTTGAACTCCCCGGACGGCTCACCGGCGAACACGAGGTCGCCCCCGGTGGCCAGTACCGACGCGCACATCGGCAACTCGTTGCGCCAGCGCCACTTCTCGTCGCCGTTGGCGTCGAACGCGCTGACGCTGCCCACGGCCTCCTCGATGTCCACCTGCACGCCGGCGCCCCAGTACGGGATGCTCTCCTTGAACTCGCGGCGCCGCCGGGTGGCCGTCGCCCCGACGTCCTGGACCGGCACGTAGAACAGCTCGGTCCTGGGGCTGTAGGCCGCGTGCGTCCACTCCTTGGCGCCGGCCGGGCCCGGGTAGAAGTGGACCGGCACGCCCTCCTCGTCCGGGTACACCTTCGCCGTCACCTGGCCGTCGCGGGTGATCGCGCCCCAGGTGATCCGGTCCACGAACGGGGTGATCCGGACCAGCGAGCCGTCCGTGCGGTCCAGCACGAAGAAGTAGCCGTTCTTGTCGAAGTGTCCGAGCAGCTTGCGCCCCTCCGACTCGAACAGGATGCACTCGCCGATGCTGTCGTAGTCCCACACGTCGTGCGGGGTGCACTGGTAGTGCCAGCGGATCCGGCCCTCGTCGACGTCGACGGCGATGATGCTGTCGGTGTAGAGGTTGTCGCCCTCGCGGACACCGCCGTCGAAGTCGGGCGCCGGGTTGCCGGTGCCCACGTACAGCAGGTTGGTCTCCGGGTCGAACGTGCCGGTGAGCCAGCAGTTCGCACCGCCACGCGCCCATGCCTCGCCGTCGGCCGGCCAGGTCTCGGAGCCGGGCTCGCCGGGCTTCGGGATCGTGTAGCAACGCCACTGGTGCTCGCCGGTCTCCAGGTCGAACGCGTCCAGGTGGCCGCGCACCCCGAACTCCCCGCCGGAGCTGCCGACGATCACCTTGTCCTTGACCACCAGCGGTGCGACCGTGGCGCTCTCGCCGGCCCGCACGTCGCCGTAGGTCCTGTCCCAGACCCGCTTGCCGGTCGTGGCGTCGAGCGCGAGGACGTGCGCGTTGGCCGTGACGAAGAAGACCTTCCCCTGGGCGACGGCGACGCCGCGGTTCACGTTCCCGCAGCACAGCGACACGTCGAAGGGGACCGCGTGCTTGTACCGCCAGATCTCGACGCCGGTCTTCGCGTCCAGCGCCCAGACCCAGCCGTCCCAACCGGACAGGAACATGATCCCGTCCACGACGATCGGGGCGGCCTCGAACGAGTAGGTGGACGCGCCCGCGATGATGCCGCTCGCGCCGGCCTGGAAGATCCACGCGGGGCCGATCCGCTTGACGTTCTCGGTGTTGATCTGGTCCAGCGGGCTGTAGCGCTGGCCGTTGTAGGCGCCGTAGTAGGTGAGCCAGTTGTGGGGCTCCGACCGGGCGTTCAGGATGCGGTCGTAGTCGACGTCCCGCACGACCGGCGGCGCGATCTCTCCCCCGGCGACCTTGCCGGAGAGCCTTCCCTGGTCGACGGCCTCGCCGGCGTCGACGTACTCGACGGTCATGGAATTCTCCTCCAACTCCTAGGGTCGCGGCTGGTCGGGACGGTCGAGCCGGGCCTCCGGCGGCACCTCGCCGAGCACGACGATGGCACCGGTCAGCCCCCGGCCCTCGTCGTTGCCCGTGGGTGAGCTGAACCAGTAGTAGCCGGGCCCGTCGAGGTTGAGGGTCGCCCGTCCCTTCGAGTGGTTGACCAGCCAGATGAACTTCCGGTCGCCGTTGCTCGGCAGCAGCGCGCAGTGCGTGTTCAGGTCGTCGTTGATGAGCTCCAGGTCGATGTCACCCCCGTGGGGCATGACCAGGATCGCCGGGTCCCAGCTGATCTCGTCCGGCCGGATCCGGATCGTGGCCGACATTCGTCCGTCGGCCCCCTCGGTCGCCCGTCCGATGGTCCCGGTCCCCAGCACCCGGCCAAGCGACGCCTTGTTCTGGGCGTTCAAACCGAGCTCGTTCAGCAGGTCGGCGCGCTCCTGCGTGGTCGTCATCGGGCCTCGCCTCCTCGGCCAAGAATCGTGTGCGCGACACCAGGAGAGAACACGGGGTCCGACATGGCAAATGGCTCGGGCGGGCCGTGCCGTTCGTCCGTCACGGGCTACCGTTCGTGCCCGTTTCCCCGCCGCTGTCGGGAGATCAGGACAGGTCATACCGGTCGAGGTTCATGACCTTGTCCCACGCGGCCACGAAGTCGTGCACGAACCGCCCGTGCGCGTCGTCGCTCGCGTAGGCCTCGGCGAGCGCCCGCAGCTCGCCGTTGGCGCCGAACACGAGGTCGACCCGGCTGGCCGTCCACCTGACCTCGCCGGTGCCGCGGTCACGGCCCTCGAACGCGTCCTCGGCCGTCGCCGTCCACGTCGTGCCCATGTCGAGCAGGTTCACGAAGAAGTCGTTGGTCAGCACGCCCGGCCGGTCGGTCAGGACGCCCAGCGAGGACTGCTGGTGGTTCGCGCCGAGCACGCGGAGGCCGCCGACGAGCACGGTCATCTCGGGAATGCTCAGGCTCAGCAGGCTCGCGCGGTCGACCAGCAGGCGGTCCGACGGCAGCCCGCCGGCCTTGCCGCGGTAGTTGCGGAAACCGTCCGCGACCGGTTCGAGCACGGCGAAGGACTCGACGTCGGTCCACTCCTGGGTCGCGTCCGTGCGTCCGGGGGTGAAGGGGACCTCGACGCCCGCGGCCCGCTCGACCGCGGCGCAACCGCCGAGCACGATCAGGTCGGCGAGCGAGATCCTCTTACGGTGGAAGGACTCCTGGATCTCCTCCAGGACGCCGAGCACGTGCGCGAGGGTGGCCGGGTCGTTGACCTGCCAGCCGCGCTGCGGTTCGAGGCGGATGCGGGCCCCGTTGGCCCCGCCGCGCCGGTCGCTGACGCGGAACGTCGAGGCCGACGCCCACGCGGTGGACACCAGCTGGGCGGTCGACAGCTCCGAGCCGAGGATCCTCGCCTTCAGCGCGGCGATGTCGGCCGCGTCGACCAGCTCGTGGTCCACGGCGGGGACCGGGTCCTGCCAGAGCAGCCGCTCGCGCGGGACCAGCGGGCCGAGATAACGCTGGATCGGGCCCATGTCCAGGTGCGTCAGCTTGAACCAGGCCCGCGCGAACGCGTCGGCCAGCCGGTCCGGGTGCTCGTGGAAGCGGCGCGCGATCCGTTCGTAGACCGGGTCCACCCGCAGCGCGAGATCGGTCGTCAGGATCGTCGGGGCGTGGGTCCGGTCCGGGTCGTGGGCGTCCGGCACGGTGCCGGCGCCCGCGCCGTCGCGTGGAACCCACTGCCACAGACCGGCGGGGCTCAGCGCCAGATCCCACTCGTAGTCGAACAGAGTCTCGAAGAAGCTGTTGTCCCACCTCGTCGGCGTGGGTGTCCACGTGCCGTCGAGCCCGCTGGAGATGGTGTCGGCGCCCATGCCGATGCCGTGGCCACTCCGCCAGCCGAGGCCCTGCGCCTCGATCGGGGCGGCCTCGCGTGCCGGGCCGAGGTGGCGGTCCGGGTCGGCCGGGCCGTGGGTCTTGCCGAACGTGTGCCCGCCCGCGATCAGCGCGACGGTCTCCTCGTCGTTCATCCCCATGCGGCGGAACGTGTCGCGGATGTCGCGCGCGGAGGTGAGCGGGTCCGGGACGGTGTTCGGGCCCTCCGGGTTCACGTAGATGAGGCCCATCTGGTCGGCGGCCAGGGAGTGCGCCAGGTCACGAACGCCGCCGTGGCGCTCGTCGCCGAGCCAGGCACGCTCGGGACCCCAGTCGACGTCCTCGACCGTCCACGCGTCCACGCGACCGCCCGCGAACCCGAAGGTCCGCAGGCCCATGGACTCCAGTGCCCGGTTGCCCGCGAACACCATCAGGTCGGCCCAGGAGAGCCCGCGGCCGTACTTCTTCTTGACCGGCCACAGCAACCGGCGGCCCTTGTCGAGATTTCGGTTGTCCGGCCAGCTGTTCAGGGGCGCGAAGCGTTGCAGGCCGGCGGCCGCGCCGCCGCGGCCGTCGAACGTGCGGTAGGTGCCGGCGGCGTGCCACACCATCCGGACCACGAGCGGGCCGTAGTGGCCGAAGTCGGCCGGCCACCAGTCCTGGGAGCTCGTCAGCACCGCGTCGATGTCCCGGGCCACGGCGTCGAGGTCGAGCGTCCGGAACTCGACGGCGTAGTCGAAGTCCGCGCCCATCGGGCCGGGGTCGCGCTCGCGGAGCGCCGAGAGGTCGAGCCGGTTCGGCCACCAGTCGGACACGGGCATCCCCTCCGTGTGCTCAGAAGTCCAGCGCGCGACGCACGGCCGGCGCGTTCCGCCGGGAGACCGGCACCAGCTCGTTCGCCCGCTCGTCCATGACCAGGGACAGCTCGCCCCTGGCCCCGCGCTCGACCTCCCGGATGCGGCCGAGGTTGACGACGTACCGGCGGTGGACCCGGAGGAAGCCGGCACCGGTCAGCTCGCCGTCGAGCTTGTCCAGGCTCAGGGAGGCGGCCCGCAGCCACCCCTGGTCGGTGGCGAGCCACACCTCGTTCCCCCGCGACTCGGCGAAGGAGACTTCCGACAGCCGCAGCAGCACCATCCGGTCGTCGCGCGTGGCGACGAGCCGGCGCGGCCGCGCCCGGGTGCGCGCGGCCCGTTCGGTGTCGGGCAACGGCGTGCCCTCCGTGGTGCCGAAGGAGACCAGGTTCCCGATCAGGTGACCGGCGGAGAGGACCGGCCGGATGCTGACCGAGGTCGGCTCGTGGGCGAGGTGGGTGACGAGCTGGGTGGAGCCGACCCAGTGCGGGTCGTGGACGGCCTGCCCGCCGGCGTGCCGGGCGGCCGCGATCAGCTCCGGCAGCCCGGGGTTCCAGCGCAGCGTCGGGTCGACCGCGGGGGTGGCCGCCGGGACGCCCAGGTGCACGCTCGCCAACTCGTCGGCGATCACGACCTTGCCCGCGGTGTCCACCGCGGCGAGTGCGGGGCCGGCGTGTGCCCTGGCCCGGGTGTACGCGGCGACCAGCTCGGCGCCGGTGTTCCTGGCGTGCCGCTTCAGGGTGTGCTGGGTCATGGTGACCGCGTTCGCGAGCCAGCTGACCGCGAGCGTCGGCAGCTGGCCGCGCCAGCAGGAGATGTTCAGCACGGCGATCGGTTCGCCGGTCACGACGTCACGGGCCGCGATGCCCGCGCAGACCCAGTCGTGGAAGGCCTGGCACCAGTGCTCCGCGCCCCTGATCGGCACCGGGCCGTGCGCCTCGAGGGCGGTGCCCATCGCGTTGGTGCCGGCAGCCCACTCCGACCAGCAGAACCGGGGCGCGAGATGGACGTCGCCCGCTCTGGCGAGGGTGGCCTGGTCGCCCCACTCGGCGAGAACGCGGCCGGTGGCGTCGGCGACCGTGACGACACCGCCGATGTTGCTGACCTCGTGCGCCATGGCCGCGGCGCGGAAGCCCAGCTCGGCGAACACGCCGTCGTGCTCGGGCGTGTGGTCGGCCGTCGCGACGGCGGCCGGCGCCCCGGTGAGCTGGGGGTCCACCCCGTACTGCTCGCGGCAGCGCTGCCAGGAGATCGCCACGAGGGGGCGGACACCCGGAACCTGGTCGTCGCCCTGCACGAACCGTTCCCACGCCTCGAGCACGGTGCCTGAGTGAGCGTCTCTCATGGTGACTACTTCGTCGCCGGGTGTGTCACCTTCACTCTAGGTAGTGGTGTCCACCAATGCACGCACCAAAACGCGACGGGCCCGTACCGCCGGGCTCAGGCCGGTACCCACAGGGTCACGCGGGTGCCGCCACCGGGCCGTGACTCGATCGTCGCCGTGCCGCCGACCTCCGCCATCCGCCCGACGATCGACTCGCCGAGGCCGAACCCGGGCCGGTCCACCATGTCCAGGTCGAAGCCCGACCCGGTGTCGCGGGCCGTCACCGCGACCCCGCCGGCCCTGGTCTCGACCGTCACCTCGGCGTCGCGGACACCGCTGTGCCGGGCCGTGTTCTGCAGCGCGGCGCCGACCGCCTCCCGGATGGCGCTGCGACGCTCGGGCGGCAGACCCGTGTCCACCCGTGCGTCCAGTCCGTTCAGCTTCAGGCGGGTGCGCAGTCCGTGCCAGTACAGCTCCGCGACCACCTCGGCGAGATCGTCGCTGAGCCGGCCCTTGCGCTTCCGGTCGAGGTTGCGCCGCAGGACCGCCGCGTACTCCCTCGCCACCTGCTTGGTCTCCGGAGTGCCGGCGAGCACGGCGATCGCGTCCAGCGCGGGCAGTGCGGTGTCGTGGATCCGCTTGTCAGCCCTGGCTTCCTCGATCGCGCGGCCGCGCCGCACACCGGCGGTGAACGCCGCCCACACCCCGAGGCCGAACAACAGGATCACGGCACCGGCGAGCGTGTAGTCAGCCATGCCCACCCCTGCGGGGCATGTCCGTACGCGAGAACGTCGTTGCCATGCCAGAACACTACGAACAACGCCGGCAGGGTGGTGACGGTCGAACACCCCTCAAAGTTCGTCGACCTTGACCAGACCGTCCTGGATCGCGCGGGCCACCAGTGCCGCCTTCGTCGGTGCCTCCCGCCCGACGCTCGCGTACTTGACCCGCACCCGGTCCAGGTACGAGTTCACCGTGCGCGTCGACAGGTTCAGCTTCTGCGCGACCATTTCCTTGGACTCGCAATGGAACCACTGCAGCAGCACGTCGACCTCGCGCGGCGCGAGCCGTGGCCGGTTCGACCTGGTGTCGGTGCCGAGCGCGCCGGACAGCGCGGGCGGGGTGTAGGGCGTGTTGCTCGCCGCGGCCTGGATGGCGCCGACGAGGTGATGCTCGCCCTCCGCCTTCGTGAGGTAGGTGAACGCCCCGATGTCCAGGCAGGTCAACGCCGTCTCGCGGTCGTCGCGCATGGTGTAGACGACCACCTGCCGGCCGGCGTCGACCAGCCGCTTGAGCTCGCCGTACGCCGGGCCCGCGACGCCCAGCTGCAGGTCGAGCACCACCACGTCGGCGGTGTCCCCCGGCGGGAGCCACGCCGCGCCGGCGTCCGTGCCGGAGGCCACGACGGTGATCGGCGGCGACGCACCAGCACACCATGCCCGCACCCCGGCGGTGACCGCCGGATGATCGTCCACGACGACGACCGTCGTCATTCCGGTCCTTCCTGTGCTCGCCACGTCGCCTCCACCCAGATCCGGTCCTCGGCCACCACCGTCGAGGTGGTGACCCCGTCGCCGCCGACCTCGGGAACCGTGTCGGGCGGGGCGTCGGCGACGACGCTGACCGTCACGGTCCCGTCGAGCCCGACGACGGTGAGCCGTGCCGTGCTCTTCGCGGTCGCCAGCACCGCCACCGCCGGCTCGGTGAGCAGGCGGCGCACCCGCGTCGGCATCGGCGGCCGCTCGCCGCGTTCCGCGAACCGCACGGCGACGCCGTTGCGCTCGGCCAGTTCGATGCACGCCCGCAGCTCGTGCACGAGCGGGTCCGGCGCCGTCGGGTCCTCCGCGAACAGCCGCCGCATGCGGGCAGCCTCCACCGCGCACGCGCGGCGGACCGCCTCGTCCGCCGGGTCGAGTGCCCCGGACGCCAACCCGCCGAGCAGCGGGGTGACGCTCTCCGCCAGCGACGCGTAGCGGTCCCGGCGGTCGGCGTGCAGCTGTTCCGCGACCGCCTCGGCGGTACGGATCCGCTCCCGTTCCCGCGCCGTCGCGGCCGCGGTCGCGGCGATCCCGCGCAGCAGTATCGCGAACACGCCGACGGTCAGCTGGAAGGCGGCGGTCACCGCGGTCACGCTCACCGCGCCGGCGAAGGTCACGGCGGCGGCGCCGCCGATCGCCACCTGCACGATGGTGACGCAGTAGTGCACGGCCAGCAGGCCTGCCACGACGGCGACACCGCTGCCCAGGGTCAGCAACACCAGCGGCCAGCCGGCCGTGCCGTACACCCAGTGCGCGATGCCGAACCGCTCACGCGGCACCATGGCCGCCGTCGAGGCGAACGACGCCGCGCACACCACCGCGACGAGCGGCCAGCGCGACCGGCCGAGCTCGCGGTGCCACGCGGTGGCGGCGGCGACCACCAGCGCTGCCGCGGTGAACACCGCGATCGCCAGCACCTGCACGGTGAACGAGGTGTAGGCCGCCCGGTTCGCGAGCACGACCGGCACCTGCAACCCGAAGACCACGACCAGGGTGACGGCGACGGTCGCCCATCGCAGGCCGCGCAGGACGTTGGCGGCGATGAGCTCGGCGTCGTCCTCAGGCACCGGACCACTCCATGTGCACCGCTGTACCCCGGCCGGGCCGGCTGGTGATGTGCGTGCTGCCCCCGGTCCTGGCCATCCGGGCGACGAGCGAGCGGGTGACCCCGTAGCGGTGGCCGGACACGCGGTCGGGGTCGAAACCGGTGCCGTCGTCGCACACCTCCACGACGATCGCGCCACCGCCGTCGCGGCGGACGGACACCGTCGCCTCGTCGACGCCGGCGTGCCGGACGACGTTGGTGAGCGCCTCCCGGGCGCCGTGACACAGCGCGGCGGCGACCCGTGCGGGCACCCGCGGCTCGCCCTCGGTCAGCCAGGTGACCCGCAACGGCACGTGTGCCGCGGTCTCCCGCAGCATGCGCACGAGGTCGACCGGGTGGTCGGACCGTTCCGGGTCCCTGCCGATGACGTCGAGGTCGCGTGCGGCCTGCGCCGCCAGCCACGGATCACGGCCGTCGACCACCCCGGTGCCGACCATCAGCAGGGTCGCGGAGGCGGTGTCGTGCAAGGCGGCCAGGTACTCCTGCTCGTCGGCACGCCGTGCGGCGGCCACCGCCGCGTCCCGCCGCGCCTGCTCCTCACGCTCGACGATCTGGTCCGCCCGGCGGCCACTGCGCCGGAGCAGGACGAACATGCCGCGGGAGAGCACGGCCTCCACGACCATCCACGAACCGAGCGGCAGGGCGTCGGTCCAGGTGCCGGGCGCGGTGAGCGCGGCCCCACCGAGGTATGCGACGACGATGACGCCCGAGGCGGCCGCGCCGAAGACCGGCCCGACATGCCACTGGTAGGCGACGACGACGATCGACACCAGGGCGAGCACCCACGTCGTGCCGTCGAACGTCGGCTCCGGCACGGAGGTCCACACCTGCGCGACGCACACGCCGCAGACCAGGGCGACGTCCACCGGCACCAGCCAGCGGGGCGCGCCGCGGTACATCGCGTAGGTGTACCAGGCGGTCCAGGCGCAGAAGGCGACCACGACGACCCAGGTGACGACCGGTTCCCGCGCCTGCTCGGCCACGGCCGAGGTCAGGCTGGTCACGCCGATCACGAGCCCACGCACGAGCACCGAGAACCGCAGCACCAGCCGGGTCAGCTCACGCTCGGCGGAACCGGGTCTCACCGGGGTCACCCGAAAACCCCCAATGAAGTTCGGCGTCAACACCTGACGAACGGGAATCCTAACGTCAGACGGGCCGGCGCCGGTGAACCACGCGTACCAACGCGGCGGCGACCACGGTGCTGACGATCACCGGCGCGCCCGGTATTACTGAGACCTGTGAATGGACACGAGGTTCGCGCGTTGCGGGCGTTGACAGCGGGGGACGTCGAGCGTGCCAGTGCGGAGCTGGCGAACGGGACGACCCTGCCCCTGCTCAACGACGCGCTCAGCACCTATCTGACCGGCGACGGCGACGGGCGGGTGTACGACCAGCCCGCCGCCTTCACCGCGTTCATCCGGGGCGGGGGCAACGTCCGCCTCTACGACGCGGTCAGCCGCGTGCTCGCGGAGCGGTACCGAAAGCTCGGCGTCCGCTCGCTCGTGGACATCGGGTGCGGGGACGGGCGAGCCGTGCTCCCGGCCCTCGCCGCGACACCCGTCCCCGCCGTCACACTGGTCGAGCCGTCGCGGCCCCTGCTGGACTCCGCGCTCGCGGCGGCTCCCGCCGACATCGGCATCATCCCGTGCCAGGCGGACGCGGCGGCCTTCGTCGCCGGGGCCGACCGGCGGTTCGACCTCGCCGAGTCGACCTTCGCGTTGCATGCCCTGCCGCACGAGGAACGGTCGGCCGTGCTGTCCGGCCTGCGTGGGCACGTGTCACACCTCGTGCTGGCCGAGTTCGACGTGCCGGACCATCCGGTGGGCGGCGACGCGCACCTCGAGTTCCTCGCCGCCACCTACGAGCAGGGGCTCGCCGAGTACGACGGCTCGCGGGACCTCGTCGCGCAGGGGTTCCTGATGCCGGTGCTGACCGGGCAGCTCGCGCCCGGCGCGCGGCGCAGCACCTGGGAGCAGCCCGCCACCGCGTGGGCGGAGCAGGTCCGCGCCTGCGGCTACCGGAACATCGGCCTCGAGCCGCTGGTCGACTACTGGTCCTCCCCCGCGTTCCTACTCACCGCCGAGGCATGAACTCCCGTGCCCATTCCTCGAAACCGGTGAGCGGCAGGCCGAAGTCCCGCGCGAACTCCGGCCGTGCCCGCTGGCCGGCCACGTTGAGCCACTCGTGGCCGGCGCCCGCCAGGGGCAGGCCGGCGGCGCGGGCCTGCTCCTCGGTCATGTCCGGCGCGACCAGGTCGGTGCCGAGCACGCGGGACAGGACCGCGGCGACCTCCCGCATCGACAGGTACTCGCTCGCGAACTCCAGCTCGACCTTGTCGAACCGCTCGGGCTCGGCGATGGCCGCCGCGGCGGCGGCGCCGATGTCTTTCACCGCGGTCAGCGCCAGCCGGGTGTCGGGCCGCACGAGGGTCACCAGTCCGCCCTCGATTCCGCGTGGGAACAGGAAAGCCATGGACGGCAGGAAGTTCTCCATGAAGAAGCCCGGCTTGAGCAGTGTCCAACGTGGAAAGCCGGCGTCGCGGAGCCGCTGTTGGATCGTGCTCTTGGCACTCAGCGCGGGCTCGATCGACGCCCAGCGGCCCTCGGCCCAGCCCGGCACCTCGGTGTGCTGACCGGCGCCGGTGACGGACGTGTGCACGAACTGCGGCACCCCGGCGGCCTTCGCGCCCTCGATGAGGTTGACGCCCTGGGTCACCTCGCCCGCGAAGTCGAAGCCGTCCGCGGTGAACGCGGGCATCTGCACGGAGAAGACGGCGCGGGTGCCCTTGGCGGCGCGGATCACGGAGTCGCGGTCGGACAGGTCGCCGGTGACCAGTTCGGCGCCGAGCGCCTCGACGGCCCTGGCTCGGTCGGTGGCCGGGTCGCGTACCAGGGCACGGACGGGAATGCCGCGTTCGAGCAGGGCACGGGCGGTGGCACCACCCTGCCTGCCGGTGGCGCCGGTGACCAGGACGGAATCAGTCGACATGAATGCTCCTTAAGTGGCGGGGTCCGCCATTTACTTCGGGGTACGATACGGCGGGACCCGCCACTTAGCAAACAGGGAGATGACCGCCGTGCCCGAGCGCCAGCGTGCGGACGCCCGGCGCAACTACGCGCTGATCCTCGCCGTGGCCGAGGAGGAGGTCGCGACCCGTGGCGCCGCCGCGTCGCTGGAACAGATCGCCCGCACGGCCGGGGTCGGCTCGGCGACCGTGCGCCGGCACTTCCCCAGCCGCAGGGCGTTGCTGGAGGCGGTCTCCCGGGAACGGATCGAGGCACTGCGGGTCCGCGCCCACGAGCTGGCCGGCCGGGGCGACGCGCGGGACGCGCTACTGGACTGGCTGAGTGACGTCGTCGCCTACTGCGTCGCGGCCCGCGGCCTGGCGGCCGCACTGGCCTACGACGCCGACCCGGTCCACGAGAACAGCTGCGCGACCACCCTGCAGGACGCGGCGAACCCCCTGCTGCTGCGTGCCGTCGAGGACGGCGCGGTGGCGGCGGGCGTCACCGTCGCGGACCTGATCACCCTGATCGTCGGCATCACCCTGGCCACCGAGCACTACCCCGACCCCGGTGCCGAGGCCGCCCGCCTGTTCCGGCTGGCCGTGGCGGGGTTCAGTCCCCCACCCGCACCTCGGACCAGTCCAGCCCGTCCAGGTTGACCACGATCGCCTCCTGGGTGGTGCGGGCGATCACCACGACGGCCTCGGTCCGCGGGTCCGGGTTCTCCTCGCGGTGCGGGACGTACGGTGGCACGAAGACGTAGTCGCCCGGACCGGTCTGGAGGTGCTTCTCCACCGGCTCCTCGCCGTCGACTTCCAGGAACACGAACCTCGGGTTGCCCGACACCACGTAGATCGCGGTCTCCGACGCGCCGTGGTGGTGGTTCGCCGACGCCGTCGACGCCGGCACGTGTGTCTGCCCCATCCACAGACCGCTGGCGCCCACGGTCTTTCCGCTGATCGCCTCCAGCCGCCGCATCCCGGTCGTCTGGGTCGTCGCACCGATCAGGCCGCTCGGCGCGACGTGCCGCAGCGCGCGGTGGAACGGGTCGATCTCGGCGGGCACCAGCGCGCCGCTCGGCGTACGGACGAACTCGCCGTCCGCGCTGCCGGACGGGACGTGCGACACGGACATCTCAGCTCCTTGTGCGCGAGCGCGGCTCCCGGGCGGCGGTGCTACTGCAGGCCGGCCCGGACGGAGGTGATGCGCTGGGTGTTGAAGCCGAGCCAGTGCATGCGGCCGACGTACCGGGCGTGCTCGACCTTGATGCAGCGGTCCATGACCACGGTCACGCCGCCGTCCTCCGCGATCCTGCCGCCGGTCTCGTTGACCACGCCGAACTGGCACCACAGCGACCCTGCGCCGATCCGCACCGCCTGCTCGGCGATCTCGGGCAGCGCGTCCGGGGCGCGGAAGACGTTGACGATGTCCACCTTCTCGGGCACGTCGAGCAGGCTCGGGTAGCTGGTCTCGCCCAGGATCTCGCTCGCGCGGGGGTTCACCGGGATCACCCGGTAGCCGTGCCGCTTGAGGTAGTAGCCGACGAAGTAGCTCGCCCGCAGCTCGTTGTTCGACAGGCCCACGACGGCGATCGTCCTCGCGGTGTTGAGGACCCGCTGGATCGTCAGTGCGTCCTGGTAGCGCGCTGGCACGCTCATGCGGTCGCGACCTCCTTCTCGACGGTGGCGGCCACGACCTCGAAGCCCTGCGCGAGGTCCCAGATCAGGTCGTCGACCGACTCGGTGCCCACCGACAGCCGCACCGTGCCGGGGCCGACGCCGGCCGCCCGCAGCTCCTCGTCGGACAGCTGGCGATGGGTGGTGCTGGCGGGATGGATGACCAGGCTCTTCGCGTCGCCAACGTTCGCCAGGTGGGACCACAGGGACACGCCGCGGATCAGCGCCTGTCCCCCGGCCCGGCCGCCGGCCACGTCGAACGAGAACACCGCGCCCGCGCCCCGCGGCAGGTACTTGCCCACCAGCGGCTGGTACGGGCTCCCCGGCAGGTCCGGGTAGGTCACGCGCGACACCAGGTCGTGCGCCGAGAGGAACGCGGCGACCTTCCGCGCGTTCTCGACGTGGCGTTCCATCCGCAGCGACAACGTCTCCAGCCCCTGCAGGAACAGGAACGCGTTGAACGGCGAGAGCGCGGCGCCGAGGTCACGCAGCGTCTCGGCACGCAGCTTCATCAGGTAGCCGTAGGTCCCGAACGTCTCGTGGAACCGCAGCCCGTGGTAGGCCGGCGACGGGTCCGCGACCACCGGGAACCGTCCGTTGGACCAGTCGAACGTCCCGGCCTCGGCGACCACGCCGCCGATGCTCGTGCCGTGCCCGCCGATGAACTTGGTCGCCGAGTGGACCACGACGTCGGCGCCCCACTCGATCGGGCGGCACAGGTACGGCGTCGCGAACGTGTTGTCGACGACCAGTGGGATGCCGTGCTCGTGTGCGACGGCGGCCACCGCCTCGATGTCCAGCACGTTGCCGCCGGGGTTGCCGATGGTCTCCGCGAAGAACGCCTTCGTCTCCGGCCGCACCGCCTGCCGCCACGCGCCGAGGTCGTCCGGGTCGACCCAGGCCAGCTCGATGTTCATCTTGCGCAGCAGGTGCTTGAGCTGGTTCACCGTGCCGCCGTAGAGGGCCGAGGACGACACCACGTGGTCGCCCGGCTCCAGCATGGTGAACAACGCGGCGGCCTGCGCCGCGATCCCGCTGGCGAACGCCACCGCGCCCGCCGCGCCCTCCAGGTTCGCGACCCGCTCCTCCAGCACCGCGACCGTCGGGTTCATGATCCGTGAGTACGTGTTCCCGTACTCCTGCAGGTTGAAGTAGGCGGCCGCGGACTCCGGGTCCTCGAACACGTAGCTGGTCGTCTGGAAGATCGGCACCGCGCGTGCGCCCGTGTTCGGGTCCGGGCGCTGCCCGGCATGCAGCTGCCGGGTCTCGAACCCGAACTCGTGCGCCGGCTCGACACGGGAGGAGTCGTCGGTCACCAGTACCTCTTTCTAGGGGCCGGCCAGGAAGCGGCGGACGATCGGCGTCTGCCGCGCCTCTTCCAGCAGGAAGCAGTCGTGGCCGTACGGCGCGTCGATCACGTGCAGCTCGGTCGGCCTGCCGAGCGCGCCAAGCGCGGCGTGGATCTCCTCCGAGGCCACCGGCGGGTACAGCCAGTCGGAGCTGAACGCGATCAGCAGCGTGCGTGCCCGCACGCTCTCGAGCGCTCGTTCGAGCGACCCGCCGCCGTACTGCCGCGCGAGGTCGAAGTAGGTCAGGGCACGCGACATCGTCAGGTAGGTGTTGGCGTCGAAGCGCTTGACGAACGAGTCGGCCTGGTGGCGCAGGTAGCTCTCCACCTCGAACTCGGGCTCGGCGATCGTGTACCGGATGTCGTCGCTGAACTGCAGGCGGCGGCCGAACTTGTCGTTCAGTGCCGGCGCCGAGAGGTACGTGACGTGACCGACCATCCGCGCCACGCCCATGCCGGCGTCGGGGTCACGGCCGGTGCCGTAGTAGCGCCCGCCCTGCCAGTCGGGGTCACGCATGATCGACTCGCGGGCGATCGCGTTCCACGCCATGCCCTGCGGGTGCAGGGCATGGGTGCTGGCGATGACCACGACCGAGTCCACCTGGTCGGGGTAGGACACCGCCCATTCGAGGGCCTGCATCCCGCCGAGCGAGCCGCCGGCCACGGCCGCGAGCCGCTCGACGCCCAGCGCGTCGAGGAACGCCCGCTCGGTGCGGACCATGTCCGCGACCGTGAGCACCGGGAAGTCCGGTCCGTACGGCTCGCCGGTCGCCGGGTCGGTCGACGACGGTCCGGTCGTGCCGCGGCAGCCGCCGAGCAGGTTCGTGGACACGACGAAGAACTCGTCGGTGTCGAACGCCTTGCCG
>Ga0164298_10000018_pt1 | contig 105889 bp, 76 predicted proteins | sample Whisoiple_216_MG_FD_109713 | JGI IMG/M metagenome (GOLD analysis project Ga0164298, IMG submission 109713) | Unamended control soil microbial communities from upstate New York, USA - Whitman soil sample_216_MG | ecosystem: Environmental > Terrestrial > Soil > Agricultural land ...
GGAAATGCGGTGATCAAGTCGGTGGATCCGGGTTTCTGCTGGCAAGGCGCCGGTTCGCCCTCGTACTGGGTCGTACCTGGGCGAACCGGCAACGCCGCCAGCAGGAAGCTGGGCCGCCGAATTAGATGCCTGATCTCCGGCGCGGGACACTAGTCGAACAGGCGGGCCGGCACGGCGGCCGCCATCACGCCGTAGCCGGTCGGGTTGAGGTGCAGGTGGTCGCCGACGTCGTAGGCCGCCAGCAGCTGGCGCGGTGCCGCCGGGTCGCGGACGGCCCGGTCGAAGTCGATCACCGCGTCGAACTCGTGGCTGGTGCGGATCCACTGGTTGACGGCCTGCCGCGCGGTCTCGCGGACGCCGGCCGGGTCGTCGTAGCCGGTGTTGCCGCCGAAGGGCAGCAGCGTCGCGCCGAACACCTCGATGTCCTTCGCGTGCGCCCGGGTCACGAACTGCTCGTACGCCGCGATGAGGTCGGCCGCGACCTGTTGCTGTGCCTCGGGAGTGGCCGCCGCGGTGCCGATGTCGTTGATGCCCTCGAACACGACCAGCCACTCGATTCCGCTCGTCGCGAGGACGTCCCGGTCGAAGCGGGCGAGCGCGTTCGGGCCGAGACCGTCGTTGAGCACGCGGTTGCCGCCGGCGGCCTGGTTCAGGATCGCGACGTCCGCGGTGCGGTGGCCGGCCTGCAGCCGGTCGAGCAGCTGGTCCGGCCAGCGGTCGTTCGCGTTCGTGGTGGATCCTCGGCCGTCGGTCAGCGAGTCGCCCAGCATGACCGCGCCGGACGTGCCGCGCTGGGCGAACGCCTCGACGCCGCTGAGGAAGTACCAGTGGTCGGCGCGTGCGGCGCCGGGCAGGTCGGCGTCCGCGACGTGGTTGCCGGCCAGCAGGTAGGAGGAGGTGCGCGAACCCGGGTGCGAGGTGATGTTGTTCGACGCCTGGCCGGTCGCGAGGTAGAGCGTGACGGCGAGGATGGTCCTCGGCCGGACGCGGAAGCCGAGCGGGTCCGACACCATCTGCGCGCCGACGGGGACGACGGTCGACGGCCGCCCGTTGAAGGTGACCGGGCGGGCGGTGTCCGGTTGGATCGCGGACACGCCCGCCTGGCCGCCCGCGGGCAGGGCGACGGAGACCGCGGTGATCGGCAGCGCCGCGCCGCCGAACGCGTTGGAGAACCGGAGCCGCAGGTTCGACCCGCCGACGGTGACGCGCACGGTCTGGCGCAACGTGGTGTCGGCCATGACGAGGCCGTCCTCGGTGAACGGGGGCGGCGGCATGTTGCCCGGCTCGGTCAGCTGCGGCATCGAGGTCCAGGTGTTGACCCAGCCGCCGGCCGCGACCGGTGACCCGTTCGCCGCCACCGAGTGCGGCGCGAGTCCGACCGAGACGGCCAGCACTCCCGCCAGACCGACAACGAACCGTCTTCCGCGCATGGCCCCATCGCCTCCCGCAGTATCGATGCTCGTTACGGAACCGGTTTCCGAGAATTATCGGAAATCATCGGCCCTAGCGGGAACGTAGAGCATTGTTTATTTCCCGGTCAACAGGACAACTGTCGCCGAAAATATCGCCGGCAAGTTCGGACACGATCGCGGAAACCCCTACTCCGCGGGAGTTACGTCGCTAAGGTCTGCGCATGAAAGCCGCGGTGCACATGAGGTACGGCCCACCGGACGTGGTCTCGGTCGCCGAGGTGGACAGGCCTTCGGTGGGCGAGCACGACGTGCTCGTCGCGGTGCACGCCACCACCGTCAACCGCACGGACTGCGCCTACCGCGCGGCCAGGCCGTTCTTCGTGCGTTCGGCGACCGGGCTCACCCGGCCGAAGCGGCCGGTCCTCGGCACGGAGTTCGCCGGCGTCGTCGCCGCGGTCGGCCGGGACGTCTCGAACTTCGACGTCGGCGACCGGGTCTTCGGCTACAACGAGGGCGAGTTCGGCACGCATGCCGAGTTCCTGGCGCTCCGCGCGAGCGGGTCGATCGCACTCATGCCGCCGGACGTGCCCTTCGCCACCGCGGCGGCCGCCACCGAAGGGGCGCACTACGCGCTCGCGTTCATCCGGACCGCCGGCATCGAGGCCGGGCAGGACGTGCTCGTCCACGGCGCGACCGGCGCCATCGGCTCGGCCGCCGTGCAGTTGCTGAAACACCTCGATGTCACCGTCACCGCGGTGTGCGACACGGCGAACCTCGCGCTCGTCGAGGGTCTGGGCGCCGACGAGGTCCTCGACTACACGACCGGCGAGTTCGCCCGTCACACCGGCACGTACGACGCGGTGCTCGACGCGGTCGGCAGGTCCACGTTCGGTCAGTGCCGGCGACTGCTGAAACCGGACGGCGGCGTCTACCTGTCGTCCGAGATGGGGCCATGGGCGCAGAACCTGGTCCTGCCGCTGGTCACGGTCCGCCGGAAGGCGCGGGTCAGGTTCCCGGTCCCGCGGCATGACCAGCGGATGATCGCCTACCTCGCCACGTTGCTGGCGACCGGCGCGTTCACGCCGGTCATCGACCGCCGTTTCACGCTCGACGAGATCGTCGCCGCGTACGAGTACGTCGAGACCGGCCGCAAGGTGGGCAACGTCGTCGTCGATGTCATCGGGTGACCGGCACGGCGACCGGTCGGATGCCGGTCAGATGATCGCGGCGGGATCGAGCCAGTCCCGCAGCGTCGGCGGCAGCCGCTTCTCCATCCCGTACGGCTCCAGGTGCGCGCCGAACACCTCGGCGAACGCCCGCGCCACGCTCTCGTCGTCCCAGCTCTCCCTGGTCAGGATCGGCGCCTTGAAGTACGGCTGGCCCATGATGTGCAGCTGCGGCCCGTTGCAGCGGATCACCTGCCCGGTGACGCCGATCGACCGGTCCCCGAGCAGGAACGTGACCAGCGGCGCGATCCGCTCCGGCGTGCGGTCCGGCGGGCAGTTGCGCATCGCCCTCTCGGTGGCGAGCACCATCCGGGTGCGGGCCAGCGGGCACACCGCGTTGACCCGGATGCCCGCCGCCTCCAGATCGAGCGCCCACGAGTACGTGAGCGACGCGACCGCGCCCTTGCTGGCCGCGTACGTGCCGAGCGCCCGCTGCCCGAGCAGGGCGCCGGAGGAGATGTTGACGATCGACGTGCCCGGGCGCATCACCCGCACCGCGGCGAGCCCGGTGTAGATGACGCCGAGGACGTTGACCTCCACCAGCTCACGCACCCGGTCGGGGTCGTCGTCCCAGGGCAGCGCCGAGTAGTTCAGCGCGGCGTTGTTGACCAGCCCGTCGAGCCGGCCGAACTCCTCGACGCACAGGTCGACGAGCTCCCGTGCCTCCCGTGCCTCGGCCACCGAGTGCAGGCTGGCCACGGCGACGCCGCCGGCGGCCGTGATGGCGGCGACCGTCTCGTGCGCGAGGCCGGCGTCGACGTCGTTGACCACCACCGCGGCTCCCACCGAGGCGGCATGCCGCGCGAACGCACGCCCAAGCCCCTGTCCCGCCCCGGTCACGATGACCGCGCGCCCGTCGAGCGTCGTCAACCTCGTCCTCATCCTCGTTGCCATGTCCGACTCCCCACAGTCGACCACCGTGATCGACACCAGTGTCCAACGTCGCTGGCCAGCGCGGGGCCGGTCGCGCCAGGAGGTCGCATCCTGCGCCAAACGCGCTGTCCGGAGTTCGGTCCGGGCGTACCGTCCGGCCGAACGTCAAGCGGCGTAACGTCGGGTTGGTGACGAGTGCGGACCTGTTGGTCGACGCGTTCGGGCGGATCCGGGAGATCGTCCACGCAACCGTCGACGGGCTCAGCGAGGACCAACTGACCTACCGGCCGGGGGACGATGCGAACTCCATCGCCTGGCTGGTCTGGCATCTGACCCGCATCCAGGACGATCATGTCGCCGGCGTGGCCGGCACCGAGCAGGTCTGGCCGAAGTGGGCGGACCGGTTCGGGCTGCCGTTCGACCAGCGGGACACCGGCTACGGTCACCGCTCGGCGGACGTCGCCGCGGTGCGGGTGCCGGCCGAGCTGCTCACCGCTTACCACGACGAGACGTGCGAACGGTCGCTGGAGTATCTTCGCCAGATCACCGACGCCGACCTCGACCGGATCGTGGACCGGCGCTGGGATCCGCCGGTGACACTCGGGGTCCGGCTGGTCAGTGTCGTCTCCGACGACCTGCAGCACGCCGGGCAGGCCGCGTTCGTGCGCGGGCTGTTACCCGGTTAGGGGGACTGGGCATGGGACGTGGCTGGCGGTGGCGCCGGCGAAGGCAGGACTGGCTCACGCGCGACCTCGACAACACCGAGTTCATGCTGCGGCTCACCCGCTGGCTCGCGTCACGCTGGACGCGCCACGACTTCGACGTCGGCTCGATCCTGCTCGACTACACCCGCCGGCTCAACGAGGCCGGGCGGCACGACGAGGCACTCGCCGCGCTCGACGAGGCCATCGCCATCGGGCGCCGGCACGTGCACGCGAAACCGGTGCGGTACGCGCCGAACCTGGCCGCGGCGTTGCTGATGAAGGGGCACCTGCTGGCCGAGCTGGGGCATCTCGACGAGGCCATGTCGTCGGCCGAGGGCGCCGTCGACATCTACCGGACCCTGGTGCCCGGCGACCAGCTGCGGTTCGAGCCGATCCTGTTCGCCGCGCTGACATCGCTCGGGTTCTGGCGCCACCAGCGGGGTGAGTTCGCCGCGGCGCTGGGCCCGTTCGAGGAGGCGTCGGTACTCGCGCGGCGCCTGCCGCCCGCGCGGCTGGCGGACCAGGCGATGGCGTTGAACAACCTGGGCGCGGTGCTGCAGGAGGTCGGGCGGACCTCGGACGCGCTGCCGCCACTCGAGGAGGCGGTCGCCATCCGGCGGCGGCTGCTGGCCGAGGACCGTGCGCGGTTCGAGCCGGATCTCATCGCCTCGCTGCGCAATCTGGAGCAGGCGCTCAGCGGGCTTGGCCGCTACGTGGAGGCGGTGCACGTCGTGGACGAGCTGGCCGCCCTGAACAGGAGCTCCAGCCCGGCGAACGACGCGGAGCCCGGCCCGGCCTAGGAGCTGATTCGAGCACGCCGTCGCGTGCGGTTGCTCACGGCGAGCGGGTTTGCCTTCGGCGAGCCGAGTTCGGCTCGCCGAACAGTCGGTGGTGACGTCGATCGCGGAACTGCCCGCCCAGGTCGGCGAGCGCCGCCCGCTGCCCGCCTGAGGGACCGAGGGCCGTTGGCCTGCGGTCCCTCCGCGTTCGCACCCCTCAGGTCGTTCGGCGACCAGTTCGGTTGTTTCGACGATCGTGAGGGTGGGGTTATCAAGTCCCCGGGCGTGACAGCGGACGAACGCGACACTGTCGCTAAATTGCCAATCGTCGTCTACTTCTTGCTACCAGCAGCCGCGATGTTGCATGCTGTTATTCGAACGTCGGCACCCCTGCTTGTCTCAAAGAAGAGAGACGCCCATGAAGCGTTCACGGCTGACCGCTGCCCTTCTCGTGGCAGGGCTGACCGCCATCGGCATTTCCGTCACCCCGGCGTCCGCCGCGAGCGGGGCCGAGCCGCCGAGTGCGGCGGCGGTCGCCGACGTGCCGCTCACCAGGACGATCTCCGCCAGCAGCGCGCTGCCGGGCTATCCCGTCGGCAACGCCGTCGACGGCAACCAGGCCACCTACTGGGAGAGCGCCAACAACGCGTTCCCGCAATGGATCCAGGCCGACCTCGGCTCGACCAGGGCGCTCACGCGGATCGTGCTGAAGCTGCCGGCCGGCTGGGAGGCACGCACGCAGACCCTCGCGGTTCAGGGCAGCACCAACGGAACGTCGTTCGGCGACCTCGTCGGCTCCACCGGCTACACCTTCTCCCCCAGCGCCAACACGGTCACCGTCCCGCTCACCGCGAGCACCCGCTACGTGCGCGTCAACGTCACCGCCAACACGGGCTGGCCGGCCGCGCAGCTGTCGGAGTTCGAGCTGTACGGGCCGGACTCCGGCGACACCCAGGCGCCGTCCGCGCCGGGCAACCTGGTGCTCACCGAGCCGGGCGGCGGCCAGCTGCGCCTGGCCTGGTCCGCCGCGACGGACGACGTCGGCGTCACCGGGTACACCGTCTACCGCGACAACGTCGCGGTCTCGACGCTCACCGGCACGACGTTCACCGAGACCCGGCCGGCCGGCACGCGGATCGAGTACTTCGTCCGTGCCAGGGACGCGGCGGGCAACGAGTCAACCGACAGCAACCACGTCGTGCGTGCCGGTCCCGTCGCGGGCGCGAACCTGGCGGTGGGCAAACCGATCGAGGCGTCGTCGAGCGTGTTCTCCTTCGTCGCCACCAACGCCAACGACGACAACACCGGCACCTACTGGGAGTCCGGCGGCTACCCCGGCACGCTGACCGTCAAGCTGGGCGCCAACGCCGATGTCACCTCGGTCGCGGTCAAGCTCAACCCCGACCCGGTGTGGGGCGCGCGCACGCAGAGTTTCCAGGTCCTCGGCCGTGACCAGGGCGCCACGAACTACACGGAGCTGGTCGCGCGGGCGGACTACGCGTTCAACCCGGCCACCAACCAGAACACGGTGACGGTCCCGGTCACCGCGCGGACCGCGGACGTGCGGCTCCAGTTCTTCGCCAACAGCGGCGCGCCCGGCGGGCAGGTCGCCGAGCTGCAGGTCTTCGGCACCCCGGCGCCGAACCCCGACCTGGTCGTCACGAACACGACCTGGACACCCGCGAACCCGACCGAGGCCAGCCAGATCACGTTGTCCGCGACCGTCAAGAACGCGGGCACCGCGAACGCGCCCGCCACGACCGTGAACGTGAGCCTCGGCGGCGCGGTCGCCGGCGACGCGCAGGTCGGCGCGCTGGCGGCGGGCGCGTCCGCGACGGTGACCGTCAACGCGGGAACCCGGCCGACGGGCACCTACGCCGTGTCGTCCACAGTGGACCCGGCGAACACCGTCGTCGAGCAGAACGACACCAACAACACCTACACCGCACCGACTCCGCTCGTGATCACCCAGACGCCGGGGCCGGACCTCGAGGTCACCGGCATCACGTCGAACCCGCCGAACCCCGCGGCCGGCGCGGCCGTCACCTTCGCGGTCAGCGTGCACAACCGGGGCACCAGCGCCGCGGCCGCGAGCGTCACCAGGGTCAGCGTCGGCGGCACCACGCTCAACGCCAACACGGCGACGGTCGCGGCCGGCGCGACGGTGAGCGTGCAGGCCGGCACCTGGACGGCCACGAGCGGCGGCGCCACCGTCACCGCGACCGCCGACGCGACGAACGCCGTCGCGGAGACCAACGAGACCAACAACCAGCTCTCGGTGGCCATCGTCGTGGGCCGCGGCGCGGCGGTGCCGTTCGTCGAGTACGAGGCGGAGGCCGCGCAGTACCAGGGCCAGCTCCTGGAGGCCGACCCGCTGCGCACGTTCGGGCACACCAACTTCGCGACCGAGTCGTCCGGCCGCAAGTCGGTGCGGCTCGACAGCACCGGCCAGTACGTGGAGTTCACGTCGACCACCTCGTCGAACTCGATCGTGGTGCGCAACTCCGTGCCCGACGCGGCCGGTGGCGGCGGCCAGGACAAGACGATCAGCCTGTACGTCAACGGAACCTTCGTGCAGAAGCTGACGCTGTCGTCGAAGCACAGCTGGCTGTACGGGACCACCGACGACCCGGAGGGCCTGACGAACACGCCGCAGGCCAACGCGCGGCGGCTGTTCGACGAGTCACACGCGCTGCTGGCGCAGTCCTACCCGGTCGGCACGAAGTTCCGGCTGCAGCGCGACGCTGGCGACGACGCGGCGTTCTACGTCATCGACCTGATCGACCTGGAGCAGGTGGCGCCCGCGCTGCCGCAGCCGTCCGGCTGCACCTCGATCACGCAGTACGGCGCGGTGCCGAACGACGGGATCGACGACTCGACGGCGATCCAGCGCGCGGTGACCGACGACCAGAACGGCGTCATCGGCTGCGTGTGGATCCCGGAAGGGCAGTGGCGGCAGGAGAAGAAGATCCTGACCGACGACCCGAACGTGCCCAACGGCGGCGGCCAGTACAACCAGATCGGCATCTCGAACGTGACCGTCCGCGGCGCCGGCATGTGGCGCTCGCAGCTGTACTCGCTGATCGAGCCGCAGGACGCGGGCGGCATCAACCACCCGCACGAGGGCAACTTCGGCTTCGACATCGACAAGGGCGTGCAGATCTCGGACATCGCGATCTTCGGCTCCGGCCGGATCCGCGGCGGTGACGGCAACAAGGAGGGCGGTGTCGCGCTCAACGGCCGCTTCGGCACCGGCACCAGCATCACCAACGTGTGGATCGAGCACGCCAACGTCGCCGTCTGGGTCGGCCGCGACTACGACAACATCCCGGCGCTGTGGGGCCCGGCCGATGGCCTGCAGTTCAGCGGGATGCGGATCCGGGACACCTACGCGGACGGCATCAACCTCACCAACGGGACGAGGAACTCGAGGGTGTTCAACTCGTCGTTCCGCACCACCGGCGACGACTCGCTCGCCGTGTGGGCCAACCGCTACGTGAAGGACCCGAACGTCGACATCGCGCACGACAACGTGTTCACCAACAACACGATCCAGCTCCCCTGGCGCGCCAACGGAATCGCGATCTACGGCGGCTACGGCAACCGAATCGAGAACAACCTCGTCCACGACACGATGAACTACCCGGGAATCATGCTGGCGACCGACCACGACCCGCTGCCGTTCTCCGGCACGACCGTGATCGCCAACAACGCGCTGTACCGGTGCGGCGGCGTGTTCTGGGGCGAGCAGCAGAAGTTCGGCGCGATCACGTTCTTCGCGCAGAGCCGGGACATCACCGGCGTGACGTTGCGGGACACGGAGATCTACGACTCCACCTACGACGGCATCCAGTTCAAGACGGGTGGCGGCCAGATCCCGAACGTCGCGGTCACCAACGTCCGTGTCGACAGGTCCAACAACGGCGCCGGCATCCTCGCGATGAGCGGCGCGCGGGGCAGCGCGACGCTGACGAACGTGACGATCACCAACTCCGCGACGGGTGACGTCGTCGTCGAGCCCGGCTCGCAGTTCGTCATCAACCGGTGAACGAGGGCGCGGCCGGTCGGTCCCACCGGGGACCGGCCGGCCGCGCCGTTCGACCCCGCTACCTGCCCTCGGCGGTCAGGAGGCGGTGCGTCCTCATGATCTGGTCGTAGGACCGGGGCTTCGCGGTCGCGGTGCGAGCCGCGGCCGCGGCGGTGCCGTTCGGGCCCACCGCCGGCTTTCCCTTGGTGTAGAGCCAGGTGTTGAACAGACTGCCCAGCCGCTGGCCCGAGATCTTCTCCGCCAGCGCGATGAACTGCCTCGTCGTGCCGGTGCCGTACCTGTGCTTCGCCACCCACGTCCGCAGGATCCGGAAGAACGCGTCGTCGCCGACCGCGGTGCGCAGTGCCTGCAACGTCATGCCACCCCGGTCGTACACCGCGCCGTCGAACTGGTTCGCCGCGGTCGGGTCACCGGGGAGCACCTGCCAGAAGTCGTCGTCGGCCGGGATGCTGTCGTACCGGAACTGCGCGACCTCGGCCGGCGTGCCCTCGCCGAGGTAGTCCGACCACAGGAACTCCGCGTAGGTCGCGAAGCCCTCGTTCAGCCAGATCTCCTTCCAGTCGTTCACCGAGACCGCGTCGCCGAACCACTGGTGGGCGTTCTCGTGCGCGACCACGTAGGTGTCGGCGCCGTCGACGAAGAACCCGCCGTCGTAGACCGGGCGGGTCTGGTTCTCCAGCGCGAAGCCCAACCCGTTGTCCACGACACCGCCCTGCGCCTCGAAGGGGTACGGCCCGAACCAGCCCGACTCCGCCTCGAGGATCTCCGGCGTGCGTTCCACCGACGCCCGCGCGGCCGCGCCGCTGTCGCCGAGGTCGTCGCCGTAGGCGGTGATGACCGGCTGGCCGTTCGGCGCGGTCCCGAACCGCAGGTCGTACTGGCCGACCGAGATGAAGGTCAGGTAGGGCGCCTGCGGCCTGGTGCTGCGCCAGTTCCACCGCACCAGGTTGGGCACCTGCTGCCGCCTGCTCACCAGCACACCGTTGGACACCGCCTCGACGCCCGGCGGCACCGCGATCGACACGTCGAAGGTCGCCTTGTCCCGCGGGTGGTCGTTGCTCGGATACCACCACGGCGCGATCTGCGGCTCGTCGCTGGCGAGCACGCCGGCCGGCGTGCGGTGCCAGGCCTGGTAGTCGTACAGCTCGTGGCTGCCGGGCGTGTCGGTGTAGCTGACCACGATCGTCAGGGCGGTGCCCTTCGGCAGCCTGGACCTCGGCGTGACGGTCAGCTCGCCGGCGTCGGTCCGGAAGGCGGCCGGCACGTTGTTGACGCGGACGGAGGACACCCTGAGCAGGAAGTCGAGGTTGAAGGACGACAGGTCCTGGGTGGTGCGCGCGAGGAGCGTGGTGGTGCCGGACAGCACGTCGGTGGTCGGCACGTAGCTGAGCCGGATGTCGTAGTGGGAGACGTCGTACCCACCGTTGCCGTCCAGGGGGTAGTACGAGTCACCGATGCCGGCCGCGCCGGGCGAACCGGCGGCCGCGGCGGCGGGCGAGGCGAAAAGCACCGCGGCCAGACCGGCCACGATCAGTGCAGGGGCTCTTCTCATGTCCGGCACCCTAAGTCGGCGGTGCGCGTGCTCACCACCCGACAAACGTGTTGTCCCGCAAGGTAAAACACCACAAACCGGACCTGTCGGTATGATCCGCGCCCGGCCTCCGACACCTCGTCGGGCGGGCCCGGCCCAGGTCGGCGGCCAGGGGCCACGCGGATGACGCGGGGGGTAGCCGGTGCGCGGCTCGGTGTCGCGATCTTCCGCCGCAAGGGTGACACCGGGGTGCATCCTCGTCCGGTCTCGGTTAGGCTCGACATCTTCCCAGGTCACGGAGGCTGTCATGCCTGAACTCGACGACCTGCTGTGGCTGGAGCGGTCGGTGGAGAACCACTCGGTGGTGGTGCGGGCCGTCGGCGAGGTCGACATGCTGACCGCGCCGCGGCTGTCCCGGCAGTTGGACCTGGCCGAGGCGATCGTCGTCCCGCCTGCGCCGGTGGTGCTCGACCTGACCGGGCTGACGTTCCTGGCCTCGGCCGGCCTCTCCCTGCTGCTGGCACACGACAAGCGCTGCACGGAGCTCGGCAGCAGCCTGGCGATCGTGCCGGGTGGGCGCGCGGTCACCCGGCCGCTGAAGCTGACCGGCCTGGACAAGCTCCTGACCGTCACGCCCGATTTTGTCGGTGGGCCTGCCTAACCTGTCCCGCATGAGCACCGGAATAGCCGCTGACCTGCACCGATACCTCCAGCAGAGCCGGGAGTCGCTGCTGCGTTCGCTGGCGGATCTGCCGGAGTACGACATCCGCCGGCCCATGACCCCGACCGCCACGAACCTGCTGGGAATCGTGAAGCACCTCGTGGGCGTCGAGCTCGGCTACCTGGGTGACTCGGTCGGCCGGCCCGCGCCGGTGACGCTGCCGTGGCTCGAGGACGGCTCGGTGTGGGAGAGCGCCGACATGTGGGCCAAGCCGGACGAGACCCGGGAGTACATCGTCGACCTGTACCGCCGGGCCTGGACACACTCGGACGAGTCGATCGAGCGGCTGCCGCTGGACGCGCCCGCCTCGGTGTCCTGGTGGGCGGAGGACCGCCGCGAGACGACGTTCGGCTCGCTGCTGGTGCGCGTGCTGGAGGACACCGCGCACCACGCCGGCCACGCGGACATCGTCCGCGAGCTGATCGACGGCCAGGCCGGCAGGGACCACACCGCGACGGGCGACGAACAATGGTGGACGGACTACACCCGGCGCGTCCGGGAGGCAGCCGACCACCACCGCTGACGCCGGCCACCACTACCTTCGGGCACGGTCTTCCCTCGCCGAGCAACCGGGGCGAGGTGGGCACGTCCACCGGGCATGAGGTTCCTCGTCACGCAGCTGCTGCGCTTCGCGTGGGTGGAGGCCCGCTGCTGCGTCTTCGCGGTCGCGGTGTTCGGCGGGCTCGCGGTGTCCAGGATCGTGCCGTTGCCCATCGCGCGCTACGACGCGCTGCTGGTCTACTGCGTCCTGGTCACGGCGCTGTTCTGGCGCATCGGCTGGGAGACGGGCCGGGAGGTGCTGGTCATCGCCGGCTTCCACCTGGTCGGGCTGGTGTTCGAGCTGGTCAAGGTGCCGCTCGGCTCGTGGGCGTACCCCGAGGCGGCGGTCACGAAGGTGCTCGGCGTGCCGCTCTACAGCGGCTTCCTCTACGCGGCGGTCGGCAGCTACGTCGTCGCCGCGTGGCGGCTGTTCGACCTGCGGGTCTCGGGCTACCGGGCCGTGCCCACCGCGGCGGTCGCCGGCGCGATCTACGTCAACCTCATCACCCACTACTGGCTCCCGGACCTGCGCTGGCCACTCGCCGGGGCGCTCGTCGCGGTGACCTGGGGCGCGACCGTGCACTTCACCGTCGGCGGGCACCGCTACCGCATGCCGCTCGCGCTGTCGTTCGTGCTGATCGGGTTCTTCCTGTGGCTGGCGGAGAACATCGCGACGTTCTTCGGCGCGTGGCGCTACCCGCACCAACTGGAGGCGTGGCGGGTCGTGGACCCGGCGAAGTTCGGCGCGTGGGCGATGCTCATCAGCGTCACGTTCGTGCTCGTCGCGGCGTTCCACGCACGCGCGGGCCTGCTGCGGGAACCGGTAAGGCCTTTGCCAGCTCACCGATGAGCCGCCAGCACCACCCCGAGCGTCATACCGGGTGCCGGTCGGGCAGGCCGAGGTTCTCGCGCAGTGTCGTGCCCTCGTACTCCGTGCGGTACACGCCACGCTCCTGCAGCAGTGGAACCACCTTGTCGGCGAAGGCGTCCAGCCCGCCCGGCGTGATGTGTGGCACCAGGATGAAGCCGTCGCTCGCGTCCCGCTGCACCAGGTCGTTGATCTGTGCGGCCACCGTGGACGGTGCGCCGATGAACGTCTGCCGGGCGCTGACCTCGATCATCAGGTCGCGGATGGACAGGTTCTTCGCCGCGGCCAGCTCGCGCCATTTCCGGGCCACGGCCAGGGGATCCTTGTTCATGCGCACGCTCGCGCGGCCCTTCGCGACCGTGTGCTCGCCGAGCAGCGGGTCGTCCTCGGGCAGCGGGCCGTCCGGGTCGTGGGCGCTCAGGTCGCGGTTCCACACCTGTTCCAGCAGCTTGATCGCGGTCTGGCCGCTGACCTGCTGGCGCCGCACGAGCGCGGCCTGCTCACGGGCGTCCGCGTCGGTGTCGCCGAGCACGAACGTGGCCGCCGGGAACACCTTCAGCGAGTCGGGTGTCCGGCCGAAGCGTGCCAGCCTGCCCTTGACGTCCGCGTAGAACTCCTGTCCCGCCTCCAGCGTGCCGTGCCGCGAGAAGATCGCGTCGGCCGTGGCGGCGGCGAAGTCGCGGCCCTCGTTCGAGTCGCCGGCCTGGAAGATCACCGGGCGGCCCTGGGGACCGCGTGGCACGTTGAACTGGCCGGCGATGTCGAAGTGGTCGTCGGTGTGCGCGAAGGCACCCGGCCTCGGCCCGGCCAGGAACTCGCCGGTCTCCTTGTCCGCCACGATCTCGTCGCCGCGCCAGGAGTCGAACAGCTCCCACGCGGTGCGCAGGAACTGCTCGGCACGGCGGTAGCGGTCGCCCTCCGCGAGGAAGCCGCCGCGGCGGAAGTTCTCGCCGGTGAACGCGTCCCAGGAGGTGACGACGTTCCACGCCGCCCGGCCGCCGGACAGGTGGTCGAGACTGGCGAACTGGCGAGCGACCTCGTAGGGCTCGTTGAACGTCGAGTTGATCGTGCCGGCCAGGCCGAGGTGGGTGGTCACCCCGGACAGGGCGGCCAGCACGGTGAACGTGTCCGGGCGGCCCACCACGTCGAGGTCGTAGATCTCCCCGCCCTGCTCGCGCAGCCGAAGTCCTTCCGCCAGGAAGAGGAAGTCGAACCTGGCGCGCTCGGCCGTGCGGGCGAAGTGCTCGAACGACGAGAACTCGATGTGGCTGCCGGCCGCCGGGTCGCTCCACACGGTGGTGTTGTTGACGCCCGGGAAGTGCGCGGCCAGGTGAACCTGCTTGGTCATCGTGCCCCCTGTGTCATCGTGCCCCCTGTGTCGCCGCGTAACGGTTCTCCGGCCTCGGCAGGCCGAGGCGGTCGCGCAGCGTGCCGTTCTCGTAGGAACGGCGGAACACGCCGCGCTGCTGTAGTTCCGGCACCAGTCCCCTGGTGATCGCGGTGAGGTCGTGCGGCAGCGTGCCGGGGCGCAGCCGGAAGCCGGTGAGACCGTGCTGTCGCCACGTGAGGAGAAGGTCGGCCAGCTCCGCCGGGGAGCCGGTGAAGACGGCGGTGTCGGTGCTCAGCTCGGCGCGGTCGTTCAGCCGGGCGAGGCGGTCCGCGCCGTCCATGAACACCGTCAGCTCGCCGAAGACGTGTGGCACGCCGGTGATCTGGGCGGTGATCGCGGCCGCGTCGTCGGCGTCGCGGGGTGTCACGAGCACGACGTCCGCGGCGCGTTCGGCGAGCCGGTAGACGGGGGCGGCGTGCGCGAGCGCGAAGACCAGCGGCTGGCCCTGCGGCGGGCGCGGGGTGATCGACGGGCCCTTGACGTCGAACCAGCGGCCCGCGAAGTCGATGTAGTGCAGCTTGTCGCGGTCGACGAAGCGGCCGGTGGCGGTGTCGCGGATCTCGGCGTCGTCCTCCCAGCTGTCCCAGAGCCGCCTGACGACCTCGACGTAGTCCGCGGCCTCGTCGAGGAGGTCGGTCCGGTCGAGCGGCGCACGGCGGCCGATGTGCTCGGCGTGGTCCGGGTCGACCCGCACCCGGACGCCGGCGCGGCCGGTGCTGGCGTAGTCGAGCGTGGCGATGGCCTTGGCGATGTGGAACGGCTCGGTGTGGGTGGTGATGACCGTGGGCACGAGGCCGATCCCGCTGGTGCGGGGCGCGACCGCGGCGGCGATGAGCGTGGCGTCGAGCCTCGCCGGGAGCCCGAAGGAGTCCTCGAAGGTGACCAGGTCGAGCAGGCCGCGCTGCGCCTCCCGGACCAGGTCGGTCCAGTAGCGGGCGGTGAACAGCTCGGTCGGGCGGGCGTCCGGTTCGCGCCAGGCGGCGGGATGCCAGCCGGCACCGTCCAGGGCGACGGCGAGGTGGAGGGTCATAGCTCGGCCACCGCGGCGTCGATCCTGGCCTGGAGGTCGGGCGCGAGCACGACGCCGTCCGGGGTGCGCTCGATCTGCTTGTCGATCAGGAACAGGCCGGTGAGGACGTGCCGGGCGCCGAGGGCGGTGAGGACCGGGCGGAGCGCGTAGTCGAGGGCGAGGGCGTGGACGGGAGCGCCGCCGGTGAGGATGGGAAGGACGGTCTTGCCGGCGAGCGCGGCGGGCGGGAGGAGGTCGAGGAAGGTCTTCAGGACACCGGAGTAGGCGGCCTTGTAGACGGGCGAGGCGACGATGAGAGCGTCGGCGTCGGCGACCTTCTTGACAACCTCGCTGACCGCGGGGTCGTCGACGTCCGCGCCGAGCAACGCCTCGGCGGGCAGCGCACGGATGGGAACGACGTCGACATCGTGCGTATGACTCGCGATGTGCCGGAGCAACGCGACGGTTCGAGAGTCGACCGACGGACTGCCGGCCAACGCGACGATCGAGGGCACGGAACCTCCTGTTGGGACAGAGCGAACCGCGGCACCGCCCACGCGTCCACCGCGAGACGGTCCACGGGCACGGCGCGGCGCATGGTCACCGCCTTCTCCCCTGGCCCTTTCATTCAAGGCACGGGACGCGGACCAGGCAACGGAGTCCGCATCGTGGAACCGGCCGGGCTGGTGATCACCCGCGGCGGTCGGGCAGAGCCGCCGGCCGGCGGGCGCCGGGCGCCAGGCGCCCGGTGCCCGGCGCCGGGTGCCGGGCGGCGGCTGCTGTGGGGCGGGCGGCGGGTGCTGGGCGGCGGGCGGGCGGGGCCGGCGGGTGCCGGGTGCCAGGTGCCGGCTCGGACGCCGAGCCTGCGTCTGTTCCTGGGCAGCGGATGGCCCGCGGAGACTTCTGGACGGTGGCGATGCCGGGCACGCGTCTCGATACCGGTCATGATCGATACCCGACCTGCCTCGAGCGCGCCAGATCCGCTCGCGAGGGCGGGACACGGGCGCTCAGGTGAACTGGGCCAGGATGTGGCGGGCCACGGCGTCGTTCTGGCGGAAGCCCACCGCGTTCGTGTTCGGTCTGGTGAAGGCGCCGGGGGCCCGCGAGCTGGTGTGCGGGCCCAGCGCGAACCGCCGGGGGTGGGGCCAACCCGTGGCGTCCACCAGCAACCCCGCCTCCGTGGTCAGGATGCGCCCCGTGCTGTGTTCCGCCGCCGCGTCCAGGAGGACCTCCTCGGCCAGTTCGCCCCGGCCGTGCATCGCCCGCAGCAGCGGGTCCGTCGCCCGCCGGATGCTCGGGGCCGGGAGCCTCGCCTCCACCAGCGTGCTCGCCTCGATCTCGCCCGGCACCGCCGGGCTGCCCGCCACGAAACGGCCGTTCTCCGCGCGTACGAACATGTCCGGACCCACGAACCGCACGACCCCCGCCTCCGCCAGTGCCAGCAGCTCCCGCAGCCGATGCCCCGGCGGCCCGCTCGCGAAGAAGCTGAAGAACCCGAACCACCAACCATCCACATCGTCCAGCTGCGAGGACGGCCGCAGCTTCCCGGCCGCCACCACCCGCGCCAGCTGCCCGAACACCGCCAGCAACGCGTAGAACGCGCCAAGGTCCGCGCTGTACGACGCGTCCGCCCGCCGCGCCAGGTCCGACTCGACGTAGGCGCCGATGTGCGCCGTCAGCGCGGCACGAGAAGGGAACGACAGGTCACGGAGCGGACGATCCAACGCCGCCAGGTCCAGCCTGTCCCGTTCGTCCGGGACCGCCTTCGCCACCAGGGCACGCATGTCCGCGCTGTCCCAGGCCAGCGCCGCGTAGCGGTCGGCGAACTCGTCGAGGTCCAGGCGCACGCGGGAAGGGTGACCCGTGAACAGCTCGTGGTAGTAGCCCCAGGTGATGTCCTTGGCCATCAGTGGCCAGAGGTCGGTCCGGAAGTCCAGGCGGCCCGGTCTCGCCAGCAGGCGCTCGATCTCGGCCGGACCGAAGAACTTCGGCAGCTCGGGCGGCGTGCCCTGCCGCTGGTACTCCGGCTTCGCGTGGTACGGCACGCCTCGCCGTGAGCCCACGTACAGGACCGGCTCCCGGCCCGACGGCACGTAGCCGCTCGGCGTGAACCGGCCGCCCCGGCTTTCGGTCAGCAGTACCGCCAGGTCCACGAACGCCAGGCCGAAACCACGGAGCAGCAACGGTTCTCCCGGCCGCACCGCCGACAGGTCCAGGTCGGCGGTGTACGCCGGCGGGACGTAGCGCAACCCGTGCACGCGGGCATACTCCGCCAGCCTGGCCTCCTCCGGCGCCGGAGCCGCGTCGAGGTGCCCGAGCGCCAGCACCACCAGGTCGACCACCAGCGGCTCGCGGCCGCCGGCCAGCCAGACCCGCTGCACGCCGTCCTGCTGACCGGTCACGTCCACCGCCCGCGCCGCGTGGACGCGCACCTCGACCGTGTTCGGCAGCGCCTCGCGGACCCAGTCGTAGAACCAGTTCAGGTACGCGCTCTGCAGGCGCCGGGTCGGGAACGTCGTCGGGGTCATCGAGTGCAGCTCGTCGAGCAGTGCACCGTCCACTGTGGCCACCAGCTCGCCGTCGCGGACCGCCACCACCCACTCGGCCAGCGTGGGACCGGGGCGGATCGGGCCCGCGCACTGGACACTGCTGTCGGTGAACATCGTGACGTCCTCGGGCATCGAGTTCATCCGCAGCAGCGGGGACTGCGCGAACCGCCACACCCGGCCGGGCCCGGGCGGGAACGGGTCGACCAGGTGCACGGTCAGCCGCCCACGCAGCAGCTCGGGCGCGTTGGCCGCGATTCGTTCCAGGAGCCCGATTCCTCGTGGACCGGCGCCGACGATGGCGATCGCGTGCGTGTTCTCGGGTGACCCCATCCGTCCCTCCCACCGGTGACGGTACGGATTTCCTGGGTCGCGAGCAGCTACGTCCGCATCCTGGGAACCGTTGACGACAGCCGGTGCGGCCGGGTCCGATGATGAGCGTGCCACCGAACTCGACCGTCGTCGTGCAGCTGAACATCGAGCTGCCGAGAAACCCGGACACGCTCGCCAGGCTGTCCGATCTGCTGCACTCGGTGGCCGAGCTGCCCGGTGTCGCCGTCCGGCAGCCCGCGCTGCCCGATCTGCCGCTGCCCAGACAGTCCACATCGGACGAACGGCTGCGGATCCTGCCCCACGCGCGGACCGTGTTACGTCAGGGGCTGCCGATCCCGTTGACCCGCCTGGAGTTCGACCTGCTGCTCTACCTCACGGAACGGCCGCGCCGCGTGCTGCCGCGCCGCACCCTGATGGCCGACGTGTGGGGCATCGACGAGCCGATGAACAGCCGCACGGTCGACGTCCACATCCGACGCCTGCGGGACAAGCTCGGCCCGGACGAGCCGCGGATCACGACCGTGCGCGGCATCGGCTACCGCTTCGACGGCGCGCACGACGTGATCATCGAACTGGCGCCGGAGTGGATGGTGGTATGACACACAGACACCTGGCGCAGGAGTCCACGAACACGCGGATGGCGGGCCGGTCGTCGTCGGTGCGCCACACGACCGCGAGCCGGCTCGGCGGCAACCCGCCGACCGGCCGGCAGACGACGTCCTCCCGCTGGTAGATCTCCACGTTGCCCGCCGCGAGGAGCGTGACGCCGAGTCCGGACGCGACCGCCTCGAACGCCTCCTCCGCGGTCGCCGCCTCGGTGGCCACGCGTGCCGGCACGGTGCGCTGCTCGGTGGCGAGCCAGAAGTCGCGCGCCGGACCGGCCGGCAGCGCGACGAAGGCCTCGTCCTCGAGCCGGGCGAACGGGATGACGTCGAGGGACCCGAGCGGATGCCCCGCCGGCAGCGCCACCCAGCGGTCCTCGGTGGCGACCACCCGCCACGACAGCCCGGCGACGGGCACCGGCAGCCACGCGACGGCCACGTCCACCTCGCGGCGCAGGAGTCCGGCCGTCGCGTCCCGCCAGGACACCTGCCGGAACGACAGCTTCCAGTCCGGCAGCCGCGCCGCCATCGCGGCGGTGACCCTGGGGATCAGCCCGCGGCCGATACGGGTCTGGAACCCGACGGTCAGCGTCGTGTCGTCCGCCGCGACGGCCACCGCGTGAACCGTCTCCTCCCACTGGGAGATCAGCAGACGGGCCCGCGCCAGCAGTTCGGCGCCCGCGGGGGTGAGTGCGACCGTCCGCCGGTCGCGGTCGAGCAACCTGACCCGCAACGTGCTCTCCAACTGGCGGATCTGCTTGCTCAGCGCCGGTTGGGAGACGAACACCCGCTCGGCGGCCTTCGTGAAGCTCAGCTCGTCGGCGACCGCGACGAAGTAGCGAAGGTCCCGGATGTGAGCGTCCATAACCAAAGGCTATAGGTTCGTCGCCCTGGATCGTCGCCCTGGATCGTCGTCGCGGAACGGCCGGTGCGCGGGCAGATTTTCGTCGCGGGCTCTGGACGGTCGCGCCCTGCAACGAATAATCTCGTTTCGTTGCCCGCATGAAACGATTCAACCACTCAGCGAGGGTCACGACCCTCGAACAGGCCCGGCGCCCCGGACTCCGGCGGTACGTCGCGGCGCAGTCGGCAGGCCGCGGCAGAACATCACATCGAGGTGATGACCAGGCGTGAAGAGCGATCCGACGACAGAGATCCGGTGTTCGTTCGCGGCGAGGCAACAAGGCGGTTGGGTGCTGTCCACTCGCGCGCGCCGAACATGACCCCTTTCCGCGCCGCGCTTCACAGCGATCACTGGACCAGACAGGAGTTGCCATGAACCGTCCGATCCGCGCGACGAGTGAGCCGACGTCGACCGACCGCCAGACCGACCTTCGGCCCGCGCCGGTTGCCAGCACGTCGATTCCGGTCGACTGGAACGGACCGAGCACCGTGTCCACGACGGCGCCGACGCTCCAGGTCGTGGTGAACCCGAAGATCCTGCGGACGTCGCCGATTCACGACAGTGTCTTCCGCGCCCTGCGGACCCTGGACGCCGACTACGTGCGCTTCGTGCCCTGGTTCCCCTATCCGAGGTTCGCGGTCGCCGAACTGGAGCCGCCGGCGGACGGCCGGACGAGCTGGGACTTCTCGCTCATCGACCCGCTCATCGAGGACTTCCAGAACGCCACGGCCGGCCGGCCGGCCATCCTCAACTTCAGCACCATCCCGGAATGGATGTGGCAGCCCATCCCGTGGACGCTGGAGGACGGGGCGTTGCACGTGGTCGGCGGTGACAACGCGCTCGCCGCGGGCGGGATGGACTGGACTGACTACACCTTCGACGTCGGCGTCACCCCGCTCGGGACCGGCTCGCAGGACGGGATCTCCTTCGCGCAGGCGGGCTGGCTCATGCGGATGCGGGATCCGGGCAACGGCTACGGCTTCGTCCTGTCGAACTACCCGTACACCTCGCCGGCGGCGCCGGGGTACATCGTCTTCATCCTGTTCAGCAGCGGCCAGATGGCCAGTGTGCAGGCAACACCGTTGCCCTTCGCGGTCGAGGCCGGCCGGACCTACCAGGTGCGGACGACCGCGACCGGCGGCGACTTCGCCGTCACGGTGAACGGCACGGAGGTGTTGACCGTGCACGACGACACCTTCGCCACGGGCACCGTCGGCTTCCGCGAGCACGGCTCGGAGTCGGCCACGTTCCACGACGTCGTCGTGACGGCGTCCACCGGCGCGACGCTCCTCGCCGACGACTTCTCGGGCGACCTGTCCCGCTGGACCGCCGCCGCCACCTACCCGGACGACCCGGAGCAGGTGGCGTTCGCCTACTCGAAAGGCACTCGGCTCGCTGTCTCGCCCGAGGTCGTGGCCGACTACTTCAGGCGCCTGGTCTCCTGGTACACCGCAGGCGGCTTCACCGACGAGTACGGCGCCTTCCACGCCTCGCCCCACCACTACCCCCTGCCGTACTGGGAGGTGCTCAACGAGGCCGACTTCGAGCACACCATCAGCCCGCAGGACTACACGACGCTCTACGACGCGATCGTCACCGCGATCCGTGAGGTGTCACCAGGCACGAGGTTCGTCGGGCTGTCGCTCGGCAACTCCGCCGGCCTGGACTACTTCCGGTACTTCCTCGACCGGGACAACCACGAGCCTGGTGTTCCGCTGGACCTGATCAGCTACCACTTCTACGCCCAGCCGAAGGCCACCGACACGGTGGACGAGTACGGACCCGACGGCTTCGCGCAGGCGGACGGGTTCCTCGCGAACGTCGAACAGGTCGAGAACATCCGCAGGGCACTCGCACCCACGGTGGGCACGACCGTCAACGAGCTCGGCACGATCCTCCCGGGGTCGGCCACCCAGGCCGATCCGGCACCCATCCCGGACGCGTACTGGAACTTCTCCGGCGGCGTCTACGCCTACGTGTTCGCCCGCCTCGCGCTCATGGGCATCGACATCGTGGGCGAGAGCCAGCTGATGGGCTATCCCAGCCAGTACCCGTCGGTCTCGATGCTCGACTGGACGACGGGCGAGCCCAACGCCCGGTACCGGGTGCTGCAGCTGATCCTCGAGGAGGCCAAGCCAGGCTGCCGGCTCATCGAGATCCCGGACCAGTCCTCGGGCGGCAGTCTCCACGCCCTCGCCATGAACGACCACGGGCGCCGCAAGGTACTGGTGATCAACAAGACCAACACGCCCGTCGAGGTCGGCATCGACGGCCTGCGAGGAGGTCAGGTCAGGATCGTGGACCAGCGGTCCGCCGGCGGTCCGATCCGGGACGAGCAGAACTCGGGCACCTTCACCCTCGGCGGGTACGCGGTCGCGGTCGCCATACTCGCGGCGTGAGCCGACTCGTCCGCCGCCGGCACGAGGCACCGGCGCACGTCATCCGGGCACGCGGCCCGCGCCGTGGCGGTCCTCGGTCTTCCGTGAGCTCGACGGGACGTAACAGAGGCCGAAGAACACCATGCCGAAGAAGATCGTCTTCACGAACTGGAGGCTGTCCCCGCGCAGTGAGTACATGAACGTCGCCACGAACAGCACGTTGAGGTAGGTCCACCAGTCGGATCGGTCCGACCGGTTGACGATGAACCGGTGGACGAGGGTGACGAGGAAGAACACCACGGGGATGCCGACCATCCCGAAGTTGAGGTAGGCCTCGCCGGTGAGGGAGAAGCCGTAGCCCCCGTTCGATCCCGGCACGTACAGGTCGACCAGCCACTCACTGAGCGGCGTGCTCCTCGTGTGCAGCCAGTTCGGCAGGATGTCGAGCAGGGTGTCGAGGTAGGTCGTGCCGTCCCGGTATGGGAGGTAGTCCGGCACCACGCTCATGACGAAGGTGTCGACGAAGGCGACGGACCCCAGGTTGAGCGTCTGCTCCAGGTTGAGCTCCTGGGTCTGCCGGGCCGCCGCCAGGAAGGAGGCCACGGCGATGCAGATGGCGCCGGCCAGGACGAGCCGCGTCGACCCGGAGCGGTTCTTGAGCAGCTGAGCCTGGATGAGCACGCTGAGGAGGATGAAGATGAAGTCGCGCTCCGCCGTCGCCAGGCAGTACAGGAGGTACAGCCCCACGTTCACCCAGTAGATGTTGCGAGTCAACGGGGTCCTGATGGCGATGAAGTACATCGACAGCGCGAAGGCCTCCAGCAGCAGGTAGTTCCGGTGCCAGGGCCCGGCCAGTGCGATCCGCTCCAGCTTGTCGACCCCCATCATGGGCAGGCCCTTGGTGACGAGGACGAACAGGGCGTACGCCGCCAGGCACGCCAGCGCCACCGGCAGCAGCTCGTAGGACCTCGTGGACCGCGCGGGCCGCGCCTCGTCGAACGTCCGCCGCTGCGGTGCGAGCAGGTCCGCGATCGCCATCGCGACGAGGGCGAGCGCGAACCCCGTGGCCGCCCTCGGAATCTCCTCCACCACGATCCCCGAGTACGCGGCGGCTCCCGCGATGAGGTTGACCAGCGGGCCGAACGTGACGAACACGAACACCGCGGCGATGCTCACCAGGACGTTCCGCGTCCCGCCTCGGAGGTAGAGCCGGACCAGGACGGCCAGTGAAACGGCGAGGTCGACCAGCACGACCGCCGCGGCCTGTGCGGTCAACCGGACCTCTCGCTCTCGCCCGAGGAAGCGCGTTCCGGTGCGCGGTCACCACGCGTCGAAGCGTGCCCATGTCCCCGGGGTCCCGTCCCGACACCGTGGTGCGACACGGCCCCGAAGCGGTCGGACAGGTCTCGGCTCACGGTGTTGCCACCCATCGGTCAATCAGCTGGCTGGTGGGACCCACCACCGCCCGTGACGCTAGGGGAGGCTGGACGCGGCCCGCCACACGGAACGATCGATCTCAGCCCAACGGTGGGGATGTCCGCTCGAACGGGTGGTTCCGGTCCACGCCGGCGACACCCGATAACCAACGGCGATAAGAGAAGGTCTTGGACCCGTCGTGCCTGCCCGGGCCACGCTGGCGAGCATGGAGCTGGGAGTACAGGGACTGAACGCCAAGGCCGTGCTCGGGCCGGACCACACGGTGCGGCTCGCGCGGCTCGCCGAGGAGCTGGGCTACACGTCGTGGTGGGTCGGTGAGCACGTGGTGCTGCCGAGCCCGCGAACCCCCGAGTCGCCGATGGCGTCGACCGATCCCATCCTGGACCCGTTGGCGCAGCTGGCTTTCGTGGCCGCCGTGACCACGCGGATCCAGCTCGGCACCGGGATCGTCATCCTGCCGCAGCGCAACCCCGTGGTGCTGGCGAAGCAGGTGGCCAGCCTGGACGTGCTGAGCGGGGGGCGGTTCATGCTCGGCGTCGGCGCGGGCTACCTGGAACCGGAGCTGGCCGCGGTCGGCGTCGACCTCGCGACGCGTGGCAGCCGGACGGACGAGTACCTGGACGCCATGGCGTCGCTGTGGCACGACGAGGCGCCCGCGTTCCACGGCCGGCACGTCTCGTTCGAGAAGGTCGACGCGTATCCACGCCCCGAGAACGTGCGGATCGTCGTCGGCGGGCACAGCCGGGCGGCGTTCCGGCGGGCGGTGTCCCGCGGCCACGGCTGGTTCGGCAACGGCGGGCCGGAGGACCTGGTGGCACACCTCGATGGCCTGGCGCGGGCCGCGGACGAGGTCGACCGGCCGGCGCACCTCGGTCGCCTGGAGATCAACTACATGCAGCTGAACCCAGTGCGGCTCGACGCGCCGACCGTGGCCCGGTACGCGGCGCTCGGCGTCGACCGGTTGATCGTCTTCCCGCTGCCGCTCGAGGACCCGGACGACGTCGCCCGGTTCCTGGAGTACCACGCGGACCTGGTCACCCGCCGGCGACCGGGCTGACCCGGCTCCGGTGTCACGAGAAGTCGCCGGTCGATCCCTCGGATGCAGTATGCGGTATGCCTGTTTTCCCGCGTACGATCTTGCGCGAGACCCTTTTCCCGCGAAGGGATCACCGCAATGACGAGGCAGCACGACGACGTGTCATCTTCGGCGGCCTGGCGGTTCCCCGCCCGGTACCTGCCCCGGCCGGAGGTCCGGCCGTTACCGGCGCCGCCGGCGTCCACCTGGCGCATCATCGGTCCCGGCGTCATCGCCGCCGGGGTCGGGCTGGCGTCCGGCGAGTTCATCCTCTTCCCCTACATCGCGTCCCAGGTGGGGCTCGTCTTCGTCTGGGCGGCGGTGGTCGGGCTCGTCACGCAGTTCTTCCTGAACATGGAGATCGAGCGGTACACGCTCGCCACCGGCGAGACCGCGCTCACCGGCTTCAGCAGGTTCTGGCGGCACTGGGGCCTGGTGTTCGCGGTGCTGACGATCTTCGCGAACCTGTGGCCCGGCTGGGCGACCAGCTCCGCCACGATGATCACCTACCTGACGGGCGGCGGGAACGTCGCCCTGATCACCGTGGCGCTGCTGCTGTTGATCGGCCTCATCCTGACGCTGGCGCCGGTGGTCTACGTGGCCCTGGAACGCGCGGAGATGGTGAAGGTCGCGGCCGTGCTGGTCCTCCTGCTCGTCGGCGCGATCGTCGCGATCTCGGCGGACGCGTGGGCGGACGTGCCGAAGATCGTCACCGACGCGTCGGTGCCCGTCGACACGCTCGGGCTCGCGCTGCTGATGGGCGCGCTCGCGTTCGCCGGCGCCGGCGGCGGGCAGAACCTGGTGCAGAGCAACTGGATCCGCGACAAGGGCTTCGCCATGGGCCGGTACGTGCCGCGGATCACGAGCCCGGTCACCGGCAAGCCCGAGGCCGCGCCGAGCACCGGTTTCATCTTCGAGCCGACCGACGAGCACCTGTCGCGCTGGCGTTCCTGGTGGCGTTTCGCGAACCGCGAGCAGCTGTCCACGTTCGTGCTGATCACGTTCCTGACGATCCTGTTCACGTCGCTGCTGTCCTACTCGACCGTGTACGGCAAGCCGGACCTGGAGAACAACATCGGCTTCCTGCAGACCGAGGGCGAGGTGCTCAAGTCGGACGTTGGGCCGTGGTTCGGCGTCCTGTTCTGGGTGATCGGCGCGTTCTCCCTGTTCGCCGCGGCGCTGGGCATCGTCGACTACACCGCACGGCTGGTCGCGGACGTGGTCAAGACCTCCTACGCCAGGGACACCAAGGAAAGCACGCTCTACTTCGGCGTGGTGTGGGTCCTGGTGCTGGTCGGCTGCCTGATCGTGGCCGCCGGCTTCGCACAGCCGCTGGTGCTGCTGGTGATCTCCGCGTGCGTCGGCGGTCTGATGATGTTCATCTACTCCGGGCTGCTGATCCTGCTCAACCGCAGGGTGCTGCCGCGGCAGATCCGCATCCGCGCCGGGCGGGCGGCGGTGCTCGGCTGGTCGGTCGCGCTGTTCGGCGTGCTGAGCGTGCTGACACTCATCGAGCAGCTCGGCAAGCTGTTCTGACGGGGGTGCCGACGGCCGGCGGCGACTGGTCCAGAACGTCCACAGTGGAGGGTGGCGGAAGGTGCGCGGTCAGAAGTCGCGTGCCGCCTGCTCGACCTCGTCGAGGTCCTCGGCCGTCACCAGCCGGTACTCGGCGACCCGCTTGCCGACCGCGAACCTCGGGTTCTGGATCCGCCCGCTGCGGGCCTCCGAATAGGGGTCCGCCAGCTCACCGAACGCGATCTGCGACACCGCCCGGATCGCGTCGTCGACCCGTTGCGGCCGCTCGAGGTTCCACGCGTCGCCGCCGCGCCAGGCGCGGATCCGTTCGTAGATCCGGCGGTTCGTCGGCGGGAACGGGGAGTCGTCGTCGCCGGCCAGCCACGGTTCGGCCAGGGCCAGGGCGACGTACCACTCCTTGGAGCGCCGGGTCAGCTGTCCTTTTCGGACATGCGGCTTCAGCTCGGTGTCGTGGTGGACCGAGGCCATCGGATGCTCGGTCACGGCCGTGTAGTGCACGGTGAACGTCATCAGCAGGTCCGTGTACAGGTCGATCCCGACCCGCTTTCCCGCCAGCACGATCAGCTCGTTCTTGCCGTCGTCCAGCAGGGCACGCATGTCCCGCACGAGCGTCACCCGCCGCGCGCCGCCCGGCGCGTCCAGCAGGCTCGACAGCCGGCCCTCGCCCGCGCCGAGCCAGCGCAGCCACGCGGCCTCGGCGCCGACGACCAGCTCGGCCAGCGTGCCCGACACGTGCGGCGCGCAACCCGGCAGCCGCAGCTCGACCCGTCCCGGTCCGGGTCCGGCCGCCGAATGCGGGTCACGACCGAACACCAGCCGCTCACCCGGGCCGAGCATCACCGGATGCAAGTCGCTGCCCCGCACCATGACCTGCGGCATCCCACTCCCCACCATCGGATCCGATGGACGGCAGACTACCCGGCGCGGGACCGCCACCGGGAGACGAATGGCGGTAGACATGGCCATACGGTCGCATTTCCGAGCGCCGCCGCGCAGGCGGAACGTTCCTAGTGCCCCGTCCAGGTGGAGTGGGCACTAGCAGCCGATCGAGGAGAGGCGCTTCTCCCCCGCGTCGGCGAGGTTGTCACACAGGCGCCGCACCGCCGCCGCCGGTTCCAACTGCCAGACGCCGACGTCGGTGTCGGTGCCGCCGGACACGAGCAGCTTCCCGTCGGCCGAGAACACGATCTCGTTGAGCGGTGAGGAGTGCCCGGAGAGCACGGCCAGCAACCGCCGGTTGGGCAGATCCCACAGCCGCACGACCGAGTCGTCCGTGGTGATCGTCGCCAGCGTGCGGCCGTCCCGCGAGATGGCGACCTCCCGGACGGTCGAGCTGTGCCGGCCGAACCGGTAGCGCACCTTCCCGGTCGCCGCGTCGCGGACCTGGAGGTAGCCGCCGACGCCCGCGGTGACGATCGAGCGGCCGTCCGGCGTGAACACCGCGGTCACCAGCGTGTCGGTGTCGAGTGGAACCGGCTTCTCCTTGCCGAAGTCCGGCAGCCGCCACGACAGCATGGTCGCGGTGTTGTCGCCGTCGGTGTCGCTGCCGACCCGCGAATCACCCTGGTTGTCGATGAGCGCGAGCAGGCGGCGGCCGTCCGGTGAGAACGCCAGCTTGGCCGGGAACTGGTCGTTGCCGAGCGGGAGGTCCGCGACCTGTTCGAGCGTGGCCACCGCCCACACGCCGACCCGGTAGTCGGCCGGCATCTCGAGGCTCACCGGGTTCTGGTGCGCGGCGGCGAACAGCTTCCCGTCGGGTGAGACGGCGAGGACGCCCCGGAACTCGCGCTTGTCGAGGTGGATCGACCGCGGGCGGGTGAGGTCGCCGTTGCGTGCCGTCACGGTCAGCGTGCCACCGACGGACCCGGTGATGCGCGTCCCGTCCGGGGTGTAGCGGATGGTGTAGGTCGCGGAGTCGAGGCTCGACTGCCCGACGTCCGCGCCGGTGCGGATGTCCCACGTGGTGAGCGCGCCGTCCGCGTCGCCCGCGGTCGCGGTCCGGCCGTCCGGGCCGATGTCCAGGCCGGTCACCGACGCGGTCAGCTTCGAGTGCCAGTTCACGTTGGTCTGCCAGCGAAGCACGGTGCCGTCGCTGGCGGCCGCGACCCGCGTGCGGCCGTCTGCGGACACGGCGATCGAGAGCACGGTGCGGCCGGTCGTGGTGCCGCTCCTCGGCCCCTGCGTGAGGGAGCCGGAGAAGTCGCCGTTCAGCGGGTCCCACAGGGTCAGCGCGGTCGAGTCGCTGTTGGTGTACAGGACGGTGCCGTCGGGGTTGAACGCGATCGACGACGGCCCCTGCCCAGGATCGGTGGTGTGCCTGGTGATGTCGGGGAAGGCCCGCACCAGCGCGCCCGTCTCCGGGTTCCACAGCCGGATCGTGTTGTCCGCGACGCTGGCGGTCGCCAGCAGGTTGGGGGAGAACGCCACGAGCACCGAGATGATCCCGTCCTCGCCGTGCCGCCCGGTCTTCGCGTGCTCGGTGTTGGCCGACACGAGCGTGCCGTCGACGGTGTTCCACAGGTCCAGTCCGCCTGCGCCGTCACCGACCGCGAGCCGTTCGCCGGAGTTGCTGTAGGCGAGGCTGAACGTGTTGGTCCTGCCGGTGCCGATCCAGCGGTTCACCCTGCCGGTCCTCGGGTTCCACTCCCCGATCCCGATGGTGAGGTCCGACCGGATGCTCACCGCCGCCAGCGCCGTGCTGTCCGGGCGCCACGCCACCGGCCCGATGGCGGGCTGGGCGTCGGCGAGCCGGCTGACCGGCTTGCCGTCCGGGATGGACCAGACCCTGATGCCGCTCGTGGTGTCGCCCTTCTCGGCGTTGACCGACGAGACCGCGAGAAGACGGCCGTCCGGGGAGAACCGCACCGCGAGGATCGAGCCCTTCAGCCTGATGTCGATGTCGAGCCGCTCGCGCCTGGTCATGTCCCAGACCACGACCTGGCCCTCCCCCGAGCCGACCGCGATCATCCCGCCGTTCGCGGTGACGTCGATCGTGTAGCCCTGGGGCAGCCCGGAGGCGAAGTGCGACGGGTAGGTGAGCATCGGCGCGGACAGCAACGCGCCGCGGGCCTCCGAGGTCGGGCTGGTGTGCCAGCTCCTGACGGCCTTGCTCATCGCGTCGATCGGGTCGGTGTACGCCTCCGCCTGCGACTCCGCCGCGAGTGCCCGCGACTCGGCCACGTTGCGGGCGTCGTCCGCCTCGCCACGCGCGACGAACGCGACGAAACCGGCCACGAGCGCGAGCACCAGGAACGTCGCGAGGCCGACGACCACGCCACGCAGCCTGCGGTTGGTCCGCCGCCGGTCCCGCTCGCCGGCCCGCAGGAACGCCTGCTCGTCGTGCGTCAGGTCGGTCCGCCCGTTCGACCAGTCGAGCGCCGCGGCCAGCCGCGCGCCCCGGTACAGGTCGCCGCGGTCCTGCCCACCGGTCCGCCAGTTGGCGGCCGCCTCACCGAGCCGCTGGCGCACGAGCAGGCCGTCGCGGTCCTCCTCGACCCACTGCCGCAGCCGGGGCCACGCCGTCAGCAACGCGTCGTGCGACAGGGAGACGGCGTCGCTGTCGACCGTGACGAGCCGCGCCGCCACCAGACTTTCGAGGATCCTCGGCGGCACCTCGGCCCTCGGCGCCCGCCGCCGCGCGATGCCGCCGCCCTCCAGCAGCGTGACCATGCGCAGCAGCGTGGCACGCAGCGCCCACCGGTCCGGCTCGGCGAGCCGCGAGTACACGCCGTCGGCGGTGAGCGCGACGGCCCGGTCGACGCCGCCCGTGCGCTGGTACCCCTCCAGCGTCAGCCGGTTCCCGTGGCGGTTGTGCCAGGTCTCCCGCAGCGCGTGCGCGAGCCGCGGCAGCGCGCCCGCGTCGTGGCCCGCGTCGGTGATCAGCCGGTCCACCAGGCCGGGCTCCAGCTCCAGGCCCGCCGCCTCGGCCGGCAGGGTGACGACCCGGGTCAGCTCGTCGGCCGTCAGCGGGCCGAGCACGTACGGCGCGTCCAGCGACGGCTTCAGCGACGGCAGCGTGATGCAGTGCTCGACGAAGTCCGCGCGCACCGCGACTACCACCCGCGCCGGCCACGCGCTCGCCAGCGCCGTCGCGAACGCCTCCCGCTCGCGCTGGTTGGCGCACTGCGTGAACAGCTCCTCGGCCTGGTCGACGGCCACGACCAGCGGCGCGTTCCCGCCGGCGGACCTGCACAGCTCGCCGAAGTCGCCGGGCCGGACCCACAGCCGCTGCGCGAGCTCGCGCGGGTTCGTGTGGGTGAGCGCGGCGAGCCGGGCGGCGAGCGTGCCGATCGGCCGGTCCCCCGGCGTCATGGCCAGCGACTTCGCGCCGGCCTTCGCCTGTGCGGCGAGCAGCCCGGCGTTGAGCAGCGACGACTTGCCGGCACCCGACGCGCCGACGACCAGCAGCGGGCCGTCGTTCGCCTGGTGGCGGGCCAGCCGCGCGAGCAGGTTCCGCACGGCCTCCTCGCGGCCGAAGAACCAGTCGCTGTCCCGGATCCCGAAGCTCTGCAGGCCGGGGTAGGGGCAGCTGTCGGTGCTCGCGGCGACCGGCGGGGTCGCCTGGTCCCGCAGGAACGACATGAGCAGCTGCACGAAGTGGTCGCCCTGGTGGGTCGTCGCGACCTCGGCCGCGGTCGGCGCCTCCGCCGTGACGGTGCTGATCACGCTGGCCGCCGCTTTCATCAGCTCCCCGGCCGTCGGGTACCGCCGCCGGGGGTCCTTCTCCATGCCCGTGCGCACGACGAGGTCCATGGCCGGCGGGATGCGCCGGTCGAACAGGGACGGCGCGGGCGGTGGGTCGGACAGCTGGGCGGCGAGCTTGCCGACGGTGTCCGGCGCGGGGAACGGCACCCGCCCGGTCAGGCACTGGAACAGCACGCAGGCCAGCGAGTACACGTCCGACGATGGGTCGAGCGTGCCGTCGGTGCCCCGCATCAGGCGCTCGGGCGCCATGTAGTCGAGCGTGCCGACGTAGTCGCCGGTGTTGGTCAGCTGCGTGACGTCCTCGGCGATCGGGCGCGCGATGCCGAAGTCCGCGAGGTAGGCGTTGCCGGCCTCGTCGAGCAGGATGTTGGCGGGCTTGACGTCCCGGTGCAGCACCCCGGCCGCGTGCGCGGCGTCGAGCGCGCTCGCCACCTGGCCGAGGACCTCGATCGCGCGGGCCGGCGACAGCGGCCCGTCGGCGAGCACCCGCTTGAGGTCCGGGCCCTCGATCAGCGCCATGTCGAGGTAGAGCCGGCCGTCGATCTCGCCGAAGTCGTGGACCGGGACGATGTGCGGCTCGTTCAGTCCCGCGACGAGCCTCGCCTCCCGGCGGAAGCGGGCGAGGAACTCCGGCTCCGCGAAGCCGGGGAGCCTCTTGAGCGCGACGTGCCGGTCGCGGACGGTGTCGTAGGCGCGGTGCACCTCGCCCATGCCACCGCGCCCGAGCAGCTCCTCTATGCGATACGGACCGAACAACTCCGCGACCGTATCCGTCATGTGCGCGCCCTCCCCGCTTCTGTTCCTACGGGCGCATGATTATTTACACTTGTCGCGCATGTCCTGGATGGCGGCGCTCACCTCCGCGTCCGACGCGGTGGAGGGCAGGTCCCAGATGAAGTGCTTCGTCGCGTCGACGCACGGCTGCAACGCCGAGTTCTGTGACTCCAGGTCACCGTTGTGCTGCTGGGCGTCGGACTTGTCCCCCTCGGCCGCCGAGGCGTCCTTCTTGGCGTCGGCCAGCTCGGCCTGCTTGTCGTTCAGTACCGAGGTCGCCTTGTCGTGGTCGCTGTTCGCGGACACGAACAGGCCGGCGAACACGCCGGCGCCGGCGAACATGAGCACCGCGGCCAGGATCAGGATGATCTTCGCCGTGTTCTTCGGCCTGGCGGGCTCCGGCGAGAGACCCGGCTGGCCGCCCGTGTAGTACGACGGGAAGGACGCCGTGGGCTGGGGCTGCTGCTGTGGCATGCCCCCGGCCGGGGACTGCGGGTAGGACGAGGCCGGGAACGGGGCCGAGTAAGGGTTCTGCGGCTGCTGCTGCGGGATCCCGTACGGGTTCGACGGCTGCGGGGCGCCGTAGGGGTTCGGCGGCGGCTGCGGGGGGTCGTACGCCTGCCCGGCCTGTGTCTGGTCGTTCGAGCCCGGGTAGCCGGACTGGTTCTGTGGGTTCGAGAAGTAGTCGGTCATGTCAGGACCCACCCGTCCCCAGGTCCTTCGGGCAGCTGTCCACCATCTGGTCGACCGCCTTCGTCAGCGCCGCCTGGTCGCCGTTGCCGAGGGCCTGGAGCGCGGCCTTGGTGGCGTCCGTGCAGGCCTGGAGCTGGTCATGGGTGCTCTGAAGACCCTCTCCCTTGTCCCGGAGGTCGGTGGTCTCCGACTTCGCGTCCGAGAGCTTGCCCTTCTGGTCCTTGATCTGCTGCTCGGTGTTCGTGACCTGACTGTTCGTGTCCGCGGCCGCGCCCTTCTCGCTGAGAAACAAGAAGAGAAACAAGCCCGCGGCGAGCGCAAGCACCGCCACGAGCACGCTCAGGACGATGGTCGCCGTCTTCTTCGAACCGTTCGGCACGCCGGGTGGCGGCCCGGCGGGGGTGACTGGTTGGAACACTTACGACTCCCACCTTCAGCGCGTCCGCGCACGCACCGGCCCTGCCCCGGTACGCCCGCCTCGCCATCAGTCTCGTCGCCTGGGACGGCAACGGTAACTGGAATGTTCCGTACCGGGACGAAATTGGGCCGACCGGAGGAACGCCTCGTTCAGGACGAACCAGCAAGCCTAACGTCCTCATGACCTCTCTGTGAACAACTCATCCGGTTCCGTTATCGAACAACGAAAACCCCGTGACCCCTGCCCTGGTTTCCGGTGATCCCGTTCAGGGACTCTTGCTTCGTACCGCGGTGACGAGGGGGAGCTGATGTGACCACCCGCCTGAGCGGCCGGGTCAACGCCGCCCCCGCCGAGTTGTTGCACGAAGAGATTCTCCGGCCACAGTTCGAGTACGAGGTCGCGAACCTGCTGCCCTGGTACCTGGTCATCGAGAAGGTGCTGCTGGTCGAGTACCTCCGGTTGGGACTGATCCCGGCCGTCGACGCCACCGCCGTTCGCGCCGTCCTCGACGGGACGACCGCGGCGGACCTGACCGCGGCACCGGACGTCAACATGTCCGACTTCGCGTTCGCACTCGAACGGCACGTCGAGGAGCGGCTGCCCACGCCCGTGCCGGCCTGGCACGTCGACCGCAGCCGCAACGACCTGCAGTCCTGCGCCCAGCTGATGTTCGGCCGCGACCAGCTCGGGCACGTGGCGCGCGACCTGCTCACCCTCGGCCGTGCCGCGCACCGGCTCGCGGGCGAGACCGCCGAACTGCCCATGCCCGGGTACACCCACCTGCAGGCCGCACAGGTGATCACGCCCGGGTTCTACCTGGCGGCCGTGGTCGAACAGGCGCTGCACACCGCGGACCGGCTGCTGGCCACCTACGACAGCATCGACCGCTGTCCACTGGGCGCCGGCGCGATGTCCGGACAGGAGCTGGACTGGGACCGCGACCGGATGGCCGCGCTGCTCGGTTTCCGGGCACCGCAGCCACACGCGCTGGTCGCCGTCGCGTCCCGCGAGTGGGCACTGGAGATCACCGCGGAGCTGTCGGTGCTCGGCGTGGGGATCTCGCGGTTCGCCACCGACCTCATGGCGTGGGGGTCCAGCCAGTACGCGTTCATCGAGCTGCCGGACTCGCACGCCGGGATCTCGGCCGCCATGCCGCAGAAGAAGAACTTCCCGCTGCTGGAACGGATCCGCGGCCGTTCCGCACACCTGTCGGCGTTCCATGTCGACGTGGTGCTCGGCCAGCGCGGCACGCCGTTCGCCAACATGGTCGAGGTCTCCAAGGAGGCCTCCGCGCACCTGCTGACCGCGCTCACCACGGCCCGGGGCACGCTGCGGCTGTTCACGGAGGTGCTCGCGCACCTCCGGTTCCGGCCGGACGGGATGCGTGCGGCGTGCGCGGCGGAGCACCTCGGCGGGTTCACGCTCGCCAACCGGCTGACGCTGCTGGAGGGCGTGCCGTGGCGGCGGGCACAGGTGATCGCCGGCCAGTATGTCGTTGCCACACAGGGAAGACCGCCGGCGGACACGTCGAAGGAGATCCTGGCGGAGGTCGCGCGGGCGGCCGGGTTCCCGCTGTCCGCGCCGGCGGCGGCACTGGCCGGGGCGTTCGAGGTGGACGCCGGGCTGTGGGAGAAGCGTTCCGCCGGCTCGGCGAACCCGGACTCGGTGCGCGATCTCCTTGCCGCGCAGGCGGTCCGGCTGGACGCGGCGGGCGAGGCGTGGGATTCGCGGCAGGAGCGGGTGGCCGGCGCGCTGGCTTCGCTCGACGAGCTACTCACCTAGGACTCCTCATGCGCTTCGACGGCATTCTCGACGCGATCGGGCACACACCCCTGGTCCGGTTGCGCATCGCCACGGCGCCCGGGGTCGAGGTGTACGCGAAGCTCGAGCTGCAGAACCTCTACGGCATGAAGGACCGGGTCGCGCGGCACACCGTGCTGGAGGCCCGGTGGACCGGCGTGCTCGCCGACGGGGCGCCGATCATCGAGAGCTCCTCCGGGACGATGGCTCTTGGCGTCGCCATGGTGGGTGCCGCGCTGGGGCATCCGGTGCACGTCGTGACGGACCCGCGGATCGACGCGATCAGCCTCGCCAAGCTGCGGGCGCTCGGGGCCGTCGTGCACGTCGTCGAGACGATGTCCGGTCAGGGCTGGCAGGGCGCGCGGCTCGCGCGGCTCGCGGAGTTGCGGTCGTCGCTGCCGGGCGCGTTCTGGCCGGAGCAGTACTCGAACCCGGACAACCCCGCCGCGTACCGGGCGCTCGCCGCGGAGCTGCTGGCGGATCTCGGCACGCTCGACGTGCTGGTGGGGTCGGTGGGCACCGGCGGGTCGCTGTGCGGGTCGGCACGGGCGCTCCGGGAGGGGCTGCCGGACCTGCGGGTCGTCGGTGTGGACAGCGTCGGCAGTGTCCTGTTCGGACAGCCGGACCGGCCGGGCCGGCTGCAGGGCGGGCTGGGCAACAGCATCCTGCCGAAGAACCTGGACCGGCGGCTCGTCGACGAGGTGCACTGGCTCAACGACCGGGAGGCGTTCTCGGCGACCCTGGACCTCGCGCGGGAGCACCAGATCTTCGGCGGCAACACGTCCGGGTCGGTGTACCGGGTGCTGCGGCGGGTGGCCGAGCAGTCGCCGCCGGGCACGCGGGTGGTGGGCATCCTGCCGGACCGTGGCGACCGGTACGTGGAGACCGTGTACTCGTCGTCGTTCTGGTCCGGCCACGGGGTTTCCGGCCAGCCGCTCGCGCCGGCGCCGGCCGTGGTAACGCCGGGGACGGTGGTCGACAGCTGGTCCTCCGTCGCGTGGCCGGCGCCCACCGGCCGGCGGCACCTGCTCTTCATCGAGGCGAACACGTCCGGGACGGGGATGCTGGCGCTCGAGGTGTCCCGGCGGCTCGGGCTGGCGCCCGTGCTGCTGACGAACGACCCCGCGCGCTACGGCGATCCCGGTGACGTGCTTCGGTGTGACACCAGCTCGATCGCCGCACTGCGGGCGACGATCAAGGACGAGTTCCGCCGCGACGAGCTGGCCGGCCTCACGACGACGAGCGACTTCTACGTGACCGCCGCGGCGGAGCTGGCCGAATGGCTCGGCCTGCCACGCAACCCGGTCAGGGCGATGCGGGTGTGCCGGGACAAGTCGCTGCTGCGGGAGCGGTTGTCGTTCGTCGGCGTGCGGCAGCCGCGGTTCGCGGTGGCCCGGCAGGTGGGTGAGGTCCGCGCGGCGGTGGCCGCGGTCGGGCTGCCCTGCGTGGTGAAACCGGTGGACGACTCGGCGTCCAACGCCGTTCTTCTGTGCCACACCGCGGAACGGGCGGCCCACCACGCGGCGGCCGTCCTGGCGACAACGGCGAACGTGCGCGGGCTGCCGACGGCCGGGGCCGTGCTGGTCGAGGAGTACCTGTCCGGGCCGGAGCTCTCGGTCGAGCTGTTCACCGTGGACGGTACGACCCACCTCGTCGGCATCACGGACAAGGACGTCACGCCGCCGCCGTACTTCGTGGAGCGCCGGCACCTGTTCCCCGCGGAGCTGCCGACCGCGCTGGCGTCGGTGGTCGAGTACACGGCACGGGCCGCGGTCGAGGCGGCCGGGGTGACACTGGGCGCGACGCACACCGAGGTGAAGGTGACCGCCGACGGGGTCGCGGTGATCGAGGTCAACCCCCGGCTCGCCGGCGGCATGATCCCCGCCCTGGTCGAGCACGCGACCGGCGTCGACCTGCTGGAGCAACAGCTCCGGGCGGCGGCGGGCCTGCCGGTGTCGCTGACCCCGACGCGCCGGGAGCACGCCGGCATCCGCTTCCGCCTGGCGAAGCAGGCCAGGAGCGGCTACGACCGGCTCGGCCACGTCATCGCACACGCGGACACCCAGGAGGGCGTGCTCGCCGCGCTCGCACTGGACGGCGAAGATCTCTTGGAGGACGTAGCATGATGCAAGCTCGCGCAGCCTGTACGTACGAATGGGACTTTCGTGCGGACCCAGGGAGCAAAAAGGACGGTCCGCTCGTTGCCATGGGGATAGCGTCGGGCAGGGCGGGCGTGGTGGCGTCATGATCTCGATCCCGCACGCCCTGGTCCGCTGGGCAGAGGAGCGGCCCGACGACACCGCGTTCACGTTCGTGGGCGGCGGCCTCGCCGTCGAGCGGGAGCTGACCTACGCGGAGCTGGCCGAGGCGGCCGGGCGCGTGGCCGGGTTCCTCCGCACCCGCGTCCAGCCGGGCGACCGCGCGCTGCTCCTGTTCCCACCCGGCGCGGACTACCTCGCCGCGTTCCTCGGCTGCCTGTCCGCCGGGGTGGTCGCCGTGCCGCTGTACCCACCCCGGCCCGGCGCGAAGCTCGACCGCATCACCGCCGTGATCCGCGACTGCCAGGCGCCGGTCGCCCTGACCACCGAGGCGATGCTGCCGCTGCTGAGCGACCTTCCCGTGACGCCGCACGCCGTGGACGGGCTCGCCGACGAGCCGTCGCTCACCCTGCCCAAACCCGCGCCGTCGATCACGCTGCCGAACCCCGAGGCCGTCGCCTTCCTGCAGTACACGTCCGGGTCCACCGGGAACCCCAAGGGCGTGATGGTCAGCCACCGCAACCTCGCGGCGAACCTGTCGGCCATCGAGGCCGGGTTCGGGGTGCGGGACGACGACGTGATCCTGTCCTGGCTGCCCATGTACCACGACATGGGGCTGATCGGCACGACCCTGCTGCCCCTGTTCACCGGCCGGCCCGCGGTGCTGCTCAACACGTTCGAGTTCGTGCGGGACCCGCTCGGCTGGCTGGTCGCGATCGACCGCTTCGGGGCCACCTGCTCGGGCGGTCCGAACTTCGCCTACCAACTGCTCACCGAGCGGTACGACGCGGACCGGCTGTCCGGGGTGGACCTCTCCCGCTGGCGGATCGCGTTCAACGGCGCGGAACCCGTCCGGGCGGACACCCTGGCCGCCTTCGCGGAGCGTTACGCGGCACACGGGTTCGCCGGCGGCTCCTGGTTCCCGTGCTACGGCCTCGCGGAGGCGACCCTGTTCGTCAGCGGTACCGGGGCCGGCTGCCGGACGAGCACGGTGGACGGGCGGGAGATCGTGTCGTCCGGCACGGTCGCGATGGACACCGAGGTCGTGATCCGCGGTGACAGCGGGCTTCCCCTGGCCGACGGCCAGGTCGGGGAGATCTGCGTGCGTGGCCCCGGTGTCGCGCGCGGGTACTGGAACAAGGACTCGACCGGCACCTTCCGCACGTCGATCCCCGGCCACGCCGGGGACTTCCTTCGCACGGGTGACCTCGGCGCGCTCGTGGCCGGCGATCTGCACGTCGCCGGCCGTGTCAAGGACCTGATCATCATCGGCGGCCGCAACTACCACCCGCACGACGTCGAGGCCGCCGCGGCGACCGACGACCGGGTCCGGCTCGGCTCCGCCTTCCAGGTGGACGACCGGGTGGTGCTGGCGCTGGAGGTGAACCTCCGGTCCTCGCTCGACGGTCTGGCGGACGCGGTTCGCCGCGCGGTCCAGACCACCTGCGAGCTGGAGCTGACCGAGATCGTGCTCGTCCGGCCCAACTCGATCCCGCGCACCTCCAGCGGCAAGATCCGCCGTGCGGAGACGCGGACCCGCTACCTCGCCGGCCGGCTCAAGGTCATCACCGCGACGACCGCCCCGACCGGGCGCGCGGGCGACGTGCGTGCCCTCCTGGCCGAGCGGATCGGGTTCACGCTCACCGACGAGGACTTCCGGCGGCCGCTCGCCGCGCTGGGCATGGACTCGCTGAAGCTGGTGGCCATCAAGGGCGCCGTGGAGCGGACCCTGGGGGTGTCGCTGCCGGTCGAGCTGTTCTTCGGCGATGCCACGCTCGAGGACGTGATCGCCGCCGCGGACGCGGCCACTCCGGTGGCGCCGCTCGCCACGCCGGACACGCACGCCGCCACGGACAGCCAGCTTCAGCTCCAGTTCTTCGACCAGCTCCACCCGGACGACCGGTCCAACACGCTGTCGTGCGCGTTCCGGTTGAGCCGGCGGTTCACCGACGTCGAACTGCACGCCGCGGTGAGCACGGCGGTCACCCGGCACGCCGCGCTGCGCACGACGATCGTCGACGGCGTCCAGGTGGTGAGCGACGAGCCGCGGTTCGGCTGGGACAGCCTCGAACTGGCCGACGACACGGACAACCACGACTTCCTCAACGTGGTCACCTACCGGCCGTTCGACCTGACCGAGGGTCCGCTCGTGCGGGCCGCGGCCGTCCACACCCCGGCCGGCACGACACTGCTCCTGGTCTGCCACCACGCGATCGCCGACTACGCGTCGCTGCGGATCGTGCTCGCCGACGTCATCGCGGAGCTGTTCGGCGACAAGGACTTCGCGCTCGGCACCGGCCCGACGACCGCGCTCGGCTGGGCCGCGGAGCAGACCAGGGACACCCCGGAGAAGCGCGCGAAGCTGACCCGGCTCGCGGCCCGCTGGCGGCCCTACCGCGACCAGGTCCTGTTCCCGTCGACGCCGGCCGCCCGCCGCCGGAACCCGGCGTCCACAGTGGACTTCACGGTCGACGCCGGCACGCTGTACGAGCACTGCAAGGAACGTGGCTTCACCCCGTTCGTCACGCTCGCCGCCGCCTACCTGCGGGCGCTGCACCGCGTGACCGGCTCCCCCATCGTCGCCGTCGCGACCCTGCACCACGGCCGCGCCGACACCCGGTTCGCCGGCTCGGTCGGGTACCTGGTCAACCCCGTGCCGCTGCTGGGCGACTTCAGCCGCGGCGACGACCTGCCGGCGCTGGAGGACCGCACGTGGCGCGGCCTGCGGGACGCGCTCGCGTGCGCGGAGGTGCCGTTCCCGCGGCTGGTTCGGGCGCTGTCGCCGGCGCGGCACGGCCAGAACCCGGTGTTCCAGGCCACGATCACGTTCCAGCAGTCCGCCGACGGCCGCCTCGGCGACGGGTTCGCCATCCCGTGGAGCGGCGCCCGGGCCACGGTGTCCGGTGTGGACATCGAGGTGGTGGACGTGCCGCCGCGGGACGCGGCGTTCGCGGTGAGCCTGTACGGCGCCCGCGACGGCGACGAGCTGGTGTTCCGCCTGGTGTACCAGCGGGACCTGGTCGACGAGCCGACCGCGCGCCGCGTCACCGAGGAGTTCCAGCTGGCCCTCGCCGAGGCCGTTGGCGGCGCCGAGCCGGCACGCGAGGAGATCCCGGCGCCGTCGCTGGCCTGGGTGCCGAACCTGGCCGACGGCTTCGCCCGCGCCGTGGAGCTGTTCGGTGACCGGACCGCGTTGCGGGAACGGGGCACCGGACTGTCCTATCGCGACCTGGACCACCGCGTCGCCGAGCTGGCCGGGGTGATCGGGGCAGGCGCCGGTGGCACCGTCGGCATCCTGCTCGAACGGTCGGCGGAGATGGTCATCGCGGCACTGGCCGTGATCCGCAGCGGCGCCGCGTACGTGCCGGTCGACCCTGGCACGCCCGCGGCACGCGTCGGGCTGATCCTCGCCGACGCCGCGCCGTCACTGGTGATCACGTCCACCGACCTCGCGGACCGCGTGCCGGACGGCGTGCCGACCCTCTTGGTGGACGAGCCGCTGCCGGCCGCCACGCCATTGGCGGCCGACTCCTGTCCGTCCACCTGGGACAGTCGGGCGTACGTGATCTTCACGTCCGGCACGACCGGCCGACCCAAGGGTGTGCAGGTCTCACACGGGAACCTGTTGCGGCTGTTCACATCCACCGAGCGGCAGTACGGCTTCGGTCCGGGTGACGTGTGGTCGCTGTTCCACTCGTTCGCGTTCGACGTGTCGGTGTGGGAGATGTGGGGCGCGTTGCTGCACGGCGGCTGCCTCGTGGTCGTCCCGCGTGCGACGGCCAAGGACCCGGCGGCGTTCCGTGAGCTGCTGCGGGCCGAGCGCGTCACGGTGCTGTCGCAGACGCCGACCGCGTTCAACCAGCTGGTCGCCGAGGACGTCCCGCACGCCGACCGGCTGCCGCTGCGCTGGGTGGTGTTCGGCGGCGAGGCGTTGCACTTCTCCGACCTGCGCCGCTGGGTCGCCAAGTACGGCGACGACGAGCCACGCCTGGTCAACATGTACGGCATCACCGAGACGACCGTGCACTCGTCGTTCCGCCGGGTCCGCCGCGCCGACCTCGACCAGGGCAGCAGCCTCATCGGCGTGCCACTGTCCGATCTGGACTTCGTGCTCGTCGACGAGGCGCTCAACCCCGTACCGCACGGGGAGATCGGCGAGATCGTCGTCACCGGGCCCGGTGTCGCGCTCGGCTACCTCGACCGGCCGGACCTGACCGCGGAGCGGTTCATCACCGTCGCCGGCGTGCGCGGCTACCGGTCCGGCGACCTCGCGGCCCGCACGCCGGACGGCGAGTTCGCCTACCACGGCCGCCGCGACGACCAGGTCAAGATCCGCGGCTTCCGCATCGAGCTGAGCGAGATCCGGGCCGCGCTCGGCGCCGTCCCGGGCGTGCTGCGTGCCGCGGTGGTCGTCGACAGTCCCAAAGCGACTGTCGTGAAGGAACGCGCGGTATCGACGCGGATCACCGACACCCGCGACCTGATCCGCGGCGCCGCGCCGGCCCCGAGTGCCGGACCACGGATCGTCGCGTACGTGGTCGGTGACGACACCCTGGTGCCGAACGTGCTGTTCGAGCAGCTGCGGGCGCGGCTGCCGGAGTACATGGTGCCGGCGTTCGTCGTCGCGGTCGACGAGATCCCCACCAACCACAACGGCAAGGTGGCCAAGGACCGGCTGCCCGCGCCGACCGCGGCGAACTGCCTGCGGGAACGCGAGGTCGTCGCCGAGGTGGCCGCGGGCACGGACGTCCAGCTGATGTGCGGCCTGTTCGAGGAGGTCCTCGGCACGACCGGGGTTCTGCCGGACGACTCGTTCTTCTCCGTCGGCGGCGACTCGATCATCGCGTTGCGGTTGCGGGCGACGGCCCTGGCCCGCGGGATCTCGATCGAGCTGAGCGACCTGTACTCGTTGCAGACGCCCCGTGCGCTCGCCGCCCACCTCGACCTCGCCGACGGCGCGCCGAAGTCCGGGGCACCCGTGCCGCTGGCGCCGTTCGACCTGGTCACCCCGGACGACCGGCGGGCGATGCCGGCCGGCGTCGTGGACGCGTACCCGATCGGCACCCTGCAGGCCGGGCTGCTGTTCCACAGCGCGTACCAGGCCGACGTGAACATGTACTGCGACATCTTCATGTTCCGGCTCCGCGCGCCCTACGACCACGCCGCGATGACCGAGGCGGTCGAGCGGGTGGTGGCCCGGCACGAGATCCTCCGCACGTCGTTCGACTTCACCCGGTTCTCGCTGCCGCTGCAGCTGGTGCACGAGACGGGGTCGCCGCGGCTCGACCTCACCGACCTGACCGGGCTGAGTGCCGGCGAGCAGGACGCGTCGCTGGGCGAGTGGCGGCAGCAGGAGATGACCACCCCCTACGACTGGGCCTGCCCACCACTCGTGCGGTTCGCCGTGCACGTCCTGTCGGACACGGAGTTCCAGTTCTCCATGGGCTTCCACGACGCACTGCTCGACGGGTGGAGCGAGTCGGCCCTGGTGACCGAGATCCTCACCGACTACTGGGCCATCCTCGGCGGCGCCTCCCCCGCCGTGAAGGAGCCGCCCGCGTTGCGGTTCGCCGACTACATCGCCGCGGAGCAAAGAATCCTGGCTCGTGAGGAGGTCCGTGAGTTCTGGGCCACCGAACTGTCCGAAGTGGAGCCGACGCTGCTCCCCCGGCTCGCGGCCGGCTCGACGGACGCGCACGACGGCCGGATGGGCTTCCTCAGCGTGGACGTGCCGGCCGACCTCTCGGCACGCCTCGACGAGCTGGCCGCCGCCAACCGGGTGTCGCTCAAGCACGTCCTGCTCGCCGTGCACGCCCGCGTGCTCGCGTTGCTGACCGGCCGCACCGACGTGATCCTCGGCGTCGAGTCGAACGGCCGGCTCGAGGGGCCCGGCGGCGCGGACGTGCTCGGCGTGCACCTGAACGTGGTGCCGTACCGGCTGTACACCTCGGACCTGCCGTGGACCAAGCTGATCGACTCGGCGCTGGCCAAGGAGACCACGCTGCTCGACGTCCGCGCGTTCCCGTACGCGGACGTGCAGCGGATCGCCGGCGTGCCCGACCTCACCGACATCAGCTTCAACTACACCCACTTCCACGGCTACCAGCGGCTCGCCGCGGCGACCGACATCGCCGTCCTCGACGCGAAGGCGTACCTGCAGACGAACTTCACGCTGCGGGCCGAGTTCAACAAGGACCCGTTCAGCAAGCTGCTGACGCTGGACCTCGAGGCGAACCTGGAGCGGGTCAGCGAACCGCAGCTGCGGCAGATCGCGGAGGCCTACGCAGGCGCGCTGGAGCACGCCGTGACCGCGCCGGACCAGGTGCCGACCAACCGGGACCTGCTCGGCGAGACACGCTGGCGGGCGCTGCTGACCGAGGCCGCCGGGCCGGTACGCACGCACGCGGCCAGCGGTTTCCTCTCGGTGTTCGCACGGGCGGCCGAGCTGTACAGCTCCACCGTCGCGGCGGTCTGCGGCCGGGACTCGATCACCTACGGCGAGCTGGCCAACCGGGTGGACCGGCTGGCGGGCTGGCTGCACGCGTACGGGGTCGACCGGGGCACGGTCGTCGGCCTGCGTGCCGGCCGGAACCTGGACTACCTGGTGGCGGTGCTGGCCATCATGCGGATGGGCGGGGTGTACCTGCCGCTGCCGGCCGGGCCGCCGCTCCGGGTGGCCGGCATGCTGCGGCGGGGCGAGGCCCTGCTGGTGCTGCACGACAGCGCGTCCGCCGAGCTGGTCCAGGAGGCGGTGGACGGCACGACGACGGCCACGATCGACCTGGCCGACGCGCTGTCGGCGGCGTACGTCCACGCGCCCTACCAGGCCCCGCACCCCGGCGGCGACGACAACGCGTACGTCCTCTTCACCTCGGGCTCGACCGGTGAGCCGAAGGGCGCGCTGCTCCGCCACGACGGCATGCTGAACCACATCCAGGCCAAGATCGAGGTGCTGGACCTGACCTCGGCGGACCGCGTCGCCCAGGACGCGGCCGCGACGTTCGACATCTCCCTGTGGCAGTGGTTCGCGCCCCTCGCCGTCGGCGCCACGACGGTGATCTACCCGGACGAGGTCGCGCAGGACCCGCCGACGCTGCTGCGTGCGGTCGCCGGCGACGGGATCACCGTGCTGGAGGTGTCGCCGTCGGTGCTCAGTGTGTTCTGCGGGGAGCTGGACCACTACGGCGTGCGGGCGTACCCGCCGTTCGACCTGCGCTGGGTGGCGTCGAGCGGCGAGACGCTGAAGCCGAAGACGGCCAACGAGTTCCGCCGCCTGCTGCCGTCGGTGCGGCTGATGAACATGTGGGGCATCACCGAGACCTCGGACGACTGCACCCACTACGAGGTGACCGGCGAGGCCGACGAGCGGGCGCCGTCGGTGCCGGTGGGCGGCCCGATCGCGAACTCGGCGGTGTACGTGCTGGACGCGAACCGCGAGCCGGTGCCGGTGGGCACTCCGGGCCAGCTTTACGTGGGTGGCGTCTGCACCGGCGCGGGCTACGTCAACGACCCGGACCGGACGGCGACGGCGTTCGTGCCGGACCCGTTCACACCGGGCCGGGTGCTGTACCGCACCGGTGACCGCGGCAGGCGGCTGGCCGACGGCGGGATCGAGTTCCTGGGCCGGTTGGACAGCCAGCTGAAGATCCGCGGCCAGCGGGTCGAGCTGGGCGAGGTGGACCGGGCACTGGCGAACGTCGAGAGTGTGCGGGAGAGCGCGGTCGTCGTCCGCACCGAGGACGGCGAGAAGCGGCTGGCCGGCTTCTTCGTCGCGCCGGCCGGACTGTCCACCTCGGTGCTGCGCAAGGCGCTCGGGGCGGTGCTCCCGCGCTACGCGGTGCCGGACTTCCTGGTCCGCGTGGACGAGCTGCCGCGTACCGCGCACGGCAAGGTCGACACCAGGGTGTTGCGGGCACTGGACGTGACGGAGCAGGGTGACGCCGCGGCGTCGCCGGCGGCCACCCCGACCGAGCGCGCGATCCTCGAGGTGATCGGCGGCGTGCTGAAGACGGCGGCCACCGACCCGACCGCGGACTTCTTCGAGCTGGGCGGTCATTCCCTGCACGCGACGCAGGTGATGGCGCGCCTGCGGGACCGTTTCGGCGTCGACCTGCCGCTGCGGCTGCTGTTCGAGCACCGGACGGCCCGCGGCCTGGCCCGGTGCGTCGACCGGGCCGACCTGGCGGCGGAACCGTTCGCCCTGGAGGGGATCCCGGGCCGGCCTGCCGGCATGACCCGGTTCCCGCTCGCGCTCAACCAGGCGAGCCTGTGGTTCCTGCAGCAGGTGGACCCGGACGACCGCGCGTACGAGAACACGAGCCTCCTGCACATCACCGGCCGCCTTTCCGTGGCGGCACTGCGTGCGGCGGTCGACACGTTGGCGCGGCGGCACGAGGTGCTGTCACTCCGGTTCGGCAGCGAGGGAGGCGTGCCGTACCAGGAACCCGGCCCCCGGTCGCTGGCGCTGGAGGTCGTGGACGACGCACCGGCGGACGTCGCGGCGTGGCTTCGTGAGCACGACGGCCGCTTCGATCTGGCCCGGGGCCCACTGGCGCGGGCGAGGCTGTGGCGGATCTCCGAGACGGAGCACGTGTTCGAGTGGAGCACCCACCACATCGTGTCCGACGGCTGGTCGAGCGACGTGGCGATGCGGGAGCTCCGCGAGTCGTACGAGGCCTACCTCGCCGGACGGTCACCGTCGCTGCCCGAGCTGCCGGCGCAGTACGCCGACTACGCCCGCTGGCAGGGCAGGTACCTGGTCACCCAGGCCGACACGGGTTTCTGGCAGTCCTATCTGGACGGTTACGAGGGCGAGCTGCCCCTGGCGACCGACTTCCCGCGCGGGGAGGACCGGTCCAGGACGGCCGGCTACGCGACCAGGACGTGGTCGGCCGAGTCGGCCGACCGGTTGCGGGAGTTCGCCACGGCTCGGCAGGCCACCCCGTTCATGCTGGGCCAGGCCGCGACGGCCGTGCTGATGGCGAAGGTCGCGCAGCAGTCGGACATCGTGCTGGGTGCGGTGGTCGCGGGCCGGACGGTGCCGGGCACGGAGAACCTGATCGGCTTCTTCGCGAACACGCTGCCGCTGCGGTACACGGTCGACCTGGACGACACGCCGTCGATGCTGCTCGACACGGTCGCGCGGAGTGCCTTGCGGGCACTGGAGAACCAGCTGGTGCCGTTCGGCCGGATCGTGGAGAGCAGCGGAGTCGGCCGCACGCCAGGGGTTCCACCGCTGGTGCAGGTTCTGGTGACGTTCGACAACTTCCCGCTGGACCTGTCCGGCCTGCCGGGCGTGTCGAGCACGGTGACGCAGGTCCCGCCGGCGACGAGCCAGTTCGACCTGCTGTTCCGGTTCGTGGAGTCCGACGGCCTGACACTGACCGTGCAGTACGACACGACCCTGTTCACGGCCGGGACGGTGGCGCGGCTACTGGACGGAATGGCCGCGTTGCTGGACTTCTTCGTCAGCAGGTCCGACGAGCCGCTGTCGGCGGCGGAGCTGGTTCGCGAGGAGGACCGGCGGACGCTGGTGACCCTGTGGCACTCGCTGACGGGCGAGGACTTCGAGCCCGTGGCGGCGCTGGAGTCGCCGGCCTTCACGGAGTTCGTTGACCTGGTCGAGAAGCGCGGTCTGCTGACGGCGCTGCTACTGGCGTTGTGAGGTATCGGTGAGCACTGACCGCGCGGACGCGTTACGCAGACGACTGGCCAGGCAACGTGGCCTGTCCGTGGTGGACGGCACGTTGGTGGGCGTCACGAGCCTGGACGAAGGCTTCCGCCGCACGGTGGCCCGCCACCCGGACCGCCCCGCGGTTCGCCACGACGGCACCACCGTGTCCTACCGCGAGCTGGACCGGCGGGTGACGGAGTTGGCCGGCGCGCTGGACGTGGACCCGACGGCGCCGGTGGGCATCCTGCTGGACCGGTCCGTCGACATGGTGGCCGCGGCACTGGCGGTGGTCCGCGCCGGCGCGTCGTACGTGCCGATCGACCCGGCCACCCCGCCGGCGCGCGTGGCCGCGATCCTCACGGACGCGGCACCGTCGGCGGTGATCACGTCGTCGGCACTGGCGGACCTGGTGGACGCGCCCGTGGTGCTGGTGGACCGGGCCCTTCCCACCGGCGGCGGCGCTCGTCCGTCCACCTGGGACACGAGGGCGTACGTCATCTTCACGTCCGGCACGACCGGGCGACCGAAGGGAGTCCAGGTCACCCACGGGAACCTGCTGCGCCTGTTCACGACGACGGAGGCACAGTACGGCTTCGGCACATCGGACGTGTGGACCCTGTTCCACTCCTTCGCGTTCGACTTCTCGGTGTGGGAGATGTGGGGTCCCCTGCTGTACGGGGGCTGCCTGGTGATCGTGCCGAGGGAGGTCGCGAAGGATCCCGTCGCGTTCCGCGAGCTGCTGCGAACCGAACGCGTGACGATGCTGTCCCAGACCCCCACCGCGTTCAACCAGCTGATCGCCGAGGACGCCCGGCACGCCGACCGGTTGCCGGTGCGCTGGGTGGTGTTCGGCGGCGAGGCGCTGCACTTCGGTGACCTGCGCCCGTGGGTGGCGAAGTACGGCGACACGGCCCCCGCGCTGGCGAACATGTACGGCATCACGGAGACGACGGTGCACGCGTCGTTCCGCCGGGTCCGCCACGCCGACCTCTCGTTGACGGGAAGCCACATCGGTACCCCACTGTCCGATCTGGACTTCACCCTGCTGGACGTCTCCCCGGACGGCGCCGGCGAGATCGTGGTGACGGGCCCGGGTGTGGCGACCGGCTACCTGAACCGCCCGGAGCTGACGGCCGAGCGGTTCGTGTCCGTCGAGGGCACCCGGGGCTACCGCTCCGGCGACCTGGCCGCGAGGCTGCCCAACGGCGAGTACGTGTACCACGGCCGCAAGGACGACCAGGTCAAGATCCGTGGCTTCCGCATCGAGCTGGGCGAGGTGGAGGGCGCGGTGCGTGCGGTCCCCGGCGTCGCGCGGGCGGTGGTGGTGGCACAGGACCTGCCCGGCCAGGGAGCGACCCTGATCGCCTACGTGGTCTCGTCGCTGCCGGCCGCCGACCTGCGCCAGGCGCTGGCGAAGTCGTTGCCGGAGTACATGATCCCGGCGCGGTTCGAGTTCCTGGACACGCTGCCCATGAACGGAAACGGCAAGCTGGACCGCGCGGCACTCCCGACCCCGGGCCAGGCGCCGCGCAGGGCCGCCACCGATCTGATGGACCCGGTCACGGCGCGGGTACACGCCATGGTGGCCGGCCTGCTCGACGCACCGGCGGTGACGCCGGCGGCGAACTTCTTCGAGCTGGGCGGCCACTCCCTGCTGGCGACGCGACTGCTGGCGGAGGTCCGCGAGGCGTTCGGCGTGACGATGCCCCTGCGCGAGTTCCTCCGCACGCCGACGGTCGCCGCCCTGGCGGCGGCGGTCCGCGGCGGCATGCCCGCGCCGCGGCCGGGCCCGCTGATCCGGTTGCACGACAAGAAGACCGGCAACCCGGCGGTCGGCATCCCCGGCATACTGGGCTTCGGGCAGTCGTTCGCACAGTTGTCGGCCGCGATGCCGGACCGCGCGTGGTACGCGGTCAACCTGCGGGACGTGGCGGCACGCCACGGCGAGCTGACCGTGCCGGTGCTGGTGTCGGACATAGCGGACCTGGTGACCGAGGCGGTGGGAGGACGGCCCGTACACCTGGTCGGCCATTCGTACGGCGGATGCCTGTCGCACTACCTGGTGACGGCGTTGCGGGAGAGAGGCCACCAGGTGGCCAGCCTGACCCTGCTGGACGCGTTGGAACCACGGGGTTTGGCGGCGGAGCTGGCGGACACGGGCGAGCACCGCGTGTGGGAGTTCCTGACGAACGTGGCGACCGTCTTCCCCTCGGCGACGACCCGCTGGGCCGGCGAGCTACCGTCCGCGGCGGACACACTGGCGACGGCCGAAGCCCTGCTGGGCGAGGAGGCCAAAGCCCTGTTCGACGGCGACCTGGCGGCGGCCTTCGAGTCCTACCGGCGCCTGGCGAACGTGACGTGGCCGTCGTCGCCCCCGATCTCCTGCCGCGCCTTGCTGGTGACGGCGACGAACCCGCCGACGGCGACGGCGGAACAGGCGTGGAACTGGCTCCCCCTGCTCCGGAACGGCCTGGAGAAGAGGGAGATCGCGGCAAGCCACGTCGGCATGGTGCAGGCTCCGCACGCCGAGCCCCTCGCCGAGCTGCTGACCGACTTCTTCGCGGACACGGAAACCCTGCCCCACAACCAGAAGGCCTCGTGATGGCCGCGCACCCTGGTCGCCTCGGGCACGTGGCGCGCGACCTGCTCACGCTCGGCCGTGCCGCGCACCGGCTCGCGGGCGAGACCACCGAACCGCCCATGCCCGGGTTCACCCATCCACGGGCCGCCCAGGTGATCACGCCCGGGTTCTGCCCGCGCGCCGCATCCGCACCGACCCGAGCCACCGCGGGCGCCCGTCCACCATCCCCGCCCCTGGCCACCGACCGTGTCCCGCGGCCGGGTCCGTTCCGTCCGGCCGCCCGCCGGCCCGCTCCCATCCACCGGAAGGGGTTCTGATGTCCGTACCCGTTCGGCCGCCGTTCCTGGCCAGGTTGCTCGTTGGCGGGGCCGGGATCATGAGCCTGGCCAACTCGATCACGATCCCCTTCCTCGCGATCTTCCTCTCCCGCCAGCTCCAGCTCGACCCGGCCACCATCGGCCTCGTCATCGGCTCCTCGGTCTTCTTCTCCATCTTCGCGGGGTTCCTCGGCGGCACGCTGTCCGACATCTTCGGCCGCGCCCCGGTGCTCCTCGCCTCCCTCCTCGGCGTCGTCGTCGCCTTCACCGGTTTCTACCTCGCCGAGCACGTCATCGTGGTCTTCGCCTGCAACGCGCTGATGGCCCTCTCCACCGCGTCGTTCAGCCCCGTGGCCAAGGCGCTCCTGGCCGACCTCCTCCCCACCGGTGACCGGGTCCGCTGGTTCTCCTACCAGTACCTCGTCTTCAACATCGGGTTCGCCGTCGGGCCGCTGCTCGGCGTCTTCCTCGGCGTGTCCGGCGGCCGCGGCGCCTTCCTCGTCGGCGCGCTCGCCTACGGCGTCTACCTCACGATCCTCGCCAGCGCGCTGCGCGTCGCGCCGGCGACCAACGCCGCGAAAACCGAGACCACCAGCGTCCTCAACCGTTTCGCCGGCAGCGTCCGCGCCGTCACCACCGACCGGCGGCTGCTGTGCTTCCTCGTCGCCGGCCTGCTGCTCGAGGCCGTACACCTGCGCATCTCCGCGCTTCTCGCCCAGGACCTCGCCATCGACTTCACCGACGGCGCCGCGATCCTCGCCGTGGTGATGACCACGAACGCCGTCACCGTCGTGGTGTTCCAGCTCTTCGCGTCCAAGATCGTGCTGCGGAAGGACCCGGTGACCGCGATCGTCATCGGTGGGCTGCTGATGTTCGCCGGCATGGTCGGGTTCGCCACCGCCACCGGCATGTGGGCCTTCATCGTCGCGATGGTCGTGTTCAGCATCGGCGAGACGTTCATCGTCCCGTCCGAGTTCGCCATCATCGACCGCATCTCGCCGGAAGAACGCCGCGGCAGCTACTTCGGCGCGCAGACCTTCGCCCAGCTGGGCGGGTTCGTCGGCCCGTACCTCGGCGGCCTGCTCCTCGCGACGTGGAACGGCACCGTCATGTTCCTCGGCGTCGGCGTCCTCGCACTCCTGAGCGCCGGCTTCTACCTGGCCATCGGCCGCCGCGTGCCCGGTCTCATGCAGCCGGTCGAGGAGGAGACCGCGAGTGCGGCTCACTGACCTGGCCGCACGCCTGGTCGCCCGCTCCGGCCGCGCCCGCCACACCGGACACCGCCGGGTGGCGGGCATCCGGTCCGAGACCACGATCACCCGCGACGACCGTGGTGTGCCGACCATCCACGCGAGCACCGAGCCGGACCTCTACTTCGCGGCCGGCTACGCACAGGCGCAGGACCGCCGCTGGCAGATGGACGTCCTGCGCCGCAGGGCACACGGCCGCCTGTCGGAGATCCTCGGCCCCGCGACCGTCGCCGAGGACACCCGCGCCCGCCGGCTCGCACTGACCAGGGTGGCCCGCGCGAGCGAACGGCTGCTGTCCGACGCCTGCCGCGCGAACCTGGCCGCCTTCAGCGAAGGCGTCAACGCGGCGACCCGCGGGTTCGCCCTGCCACCCGAGTTCCTGCTGCTGCGGTACCGCCCGGAGCCGTGGACCCCACTGGACTCGATCGCACTGGTCAAACGGCTCGGCTTCGACCTGGGCCTCAACCTCAAGTACGAGCTGTTCCGCGCCCGCCTCGCGGCGGAACACCCCGAGTACAACGATCTCCTGGGCGTGCCAAGGTATCCGGCGGACGGCCCGGTGACGATCCGCTCGCCCGAGGGGCCCGCGCCGACCACCGCCGCACTCCCCACCGAGTCCCGTGCGTGGCTGGCGGACCTCCTCGCCGGCGAGCAGTCCACCGGCTCGAACGCCTGGGTACTGGCCGGCGGCCGAACGGCCAGCGGGTTCCCGTTGCTGGCCAACGATCCGCACGTGTTGTTCACCCATCCCAGCCTGTGGTACCAGCAGGGACTGCGCCTGCCGGGCGCCCGGGGCTACGGCGTGACCGTCCCGGGAATCCCCGGCCTGATAGCCGGCGCCAACGACGATCTGGCCTGGGGCGTCACGAACTCCACGGTGGACACGCAGGACCTGTGCACACTGGACGGCACCCCACCACTCTGGCGCGAGAGCACGACGATCACCGTCCGAGGCGCCGACGACGTGCTGACAGAGGCCGCGGGCGGCGACGGTTACGTACACTTCGACGACGGCATCGGCCTGTTCTGGAGCGGCTGCATCCCATCCGCGGAGATCGAGTCCTGCCAAAGAATGTGGCGGACGGGGTCCTATGTGGACTTCCGCGAGGCACTACGGTCCTTCGGGGTGCCGGTACTGAACGTCGCGGTAGCCGGCCAGGACGGCACGATCGCACTGAAGACGGCCGGCAACGTGCCACACCGGGTCCGTGGCAGCGGCGTGGCCCCAGGCTCGTACGCGGACGTCGCCCGGTCCTGGCAGCGGTTCCTGGACTTCGTCGAGCTACCCGAGGTGGTCGACCCAGCGGAGGGCTACATCGTCTCGGCGAACCACAAGCTGCTGCCCGACAACGCGCGGATCGACGTGGGCCAGGACTGGGTGGCGCCGTACCGGGCGGCCCGCATCGAGGAGCTGATCGTCGCGACCCCACGGGTCAACCCCGAGGACTGCGCCCGCTGGCAGCTGGACGACCTCGACGGCCGAGCCAGAAGGCTACTGCCCGCTCTGCTGGAGGAACTACCGGAGGACTCGGCCGCCTACGAGCTGCTGGCCAACTGGGACTGCCACGACCGCCCCGAAGCCCACGCACCCCTGGTCTTCATGCGCCTACTACAGATCGCCGGCGACGAGTGGCTGGGCAACGCGGTGGGTTCGGACCTGGCCGCACTGGTCCCGGACCTGACGCAACTACTGGACCACCTGGTCCTGAACCCCGCCGCCCGCAAGGGACTGAACGCGAGCGCGGACACCTTCGCGGAGGCCGCAGCCCGGATCACCCCGACCCCCTACGCCGACATACACCGAATCGTGGACCCCCACCCACTGGCGAGGGCGGCATCGGTGTTCCACCGACCGCCAACCCGCGTGGGCGGCAGCCGACACACGGTGTGCCTGATGGCCCCGAACCCCGAGGGAGAGGTCATCGAGGGCGCCCCATGGCGTTTCGTGGCGGAACCACGCCCTGACGGTTCTCGTATGTGGGACGTCCTCCGGCACGGCAGCTCCGGCCACCCCCGCTCCCCCCACTACGACGACCAAACCCCGGCCCACACAAGCGGGGAGCTGCACCCGATGACCTTCGCCGCACCCCCGGGCAGACACCACCTACTACTGACACCACGTACGAATGGCGTGTTCGCTCGCCCCGACCGGGTGAAAGCTATCCACAGCCCCGGCTGACCAGGCATTTCGTCAGACCCGCCCGGTAGACTGGCGTGGCGGGGTGCCCCCGGGATCGGGTGGGGGCTGCCTACGCAACCATCACGGGGACGCAGATTCGAATTTTGGGTCACCAAGGTCGACTTCCTGCAGTCCCAGTCAGCCTTTCGGCTCGCGTATCGACCCCCGCGAACCAGCCCGGCTCACCGGTGCAATGACTGAAGTTCGGCGATTTCCGAGTTGTCAGCCTCCGTGGCGGACGGGGGAGAACCCCGACCCGGGCCTTCGCGCACCCGTCGATTCTGTGACTTTGCCGGCCCCAAGCGGGTTCGGCTGGCTGCCTACGCAACCATCGGGGACGCCGATTCGAATTTTTGGGTCACCGGGGCTGCCATCTCGGCGAGCCCAGGAGGCCGTCTCGCGGTTCGACCCGGCCGAGGACCGCATCCGTCAGGTCCGGCGCCGGCGGCTCCGCACCCCACGACCCGGTCAGCGTGGTAGCCGCCACGTACCAGTCCTGGCACTCCGGGCAGGAACCGAGATGCTCATCGGGCGAGGCCGGTTCCGTCTCGCCGTCGAGGCGGGCCGACAGGGCTTCACGGCACGTGTCGCAGTCCACGGTTCTATTGTCGCGGCACGCGGGTGTTCAGTTCCCGGCACCCTCCCGCACGAAGAGGCAGAACGGGTGCCCGGCCGGATCCAGGCACACCCGGACATCCCGCTGCGGTTGGTACTCCGCGACCTCCGCTCCCTCCGCCACCGCGTGTGTCAGCTCCGCCCGCAGGTCGTCGACCTCGATGTCCAGGTGGGCCATCATCAGCTGCGCGTTGTCCGCCGCGGGCCACGCCGGCCGCCGGTACCGCTTCTCCGTCTGGAACGACAGCCGCGCGGTGCCGCCCGGCTCACGCAGCGACACCCAGTCGGGCGAGTCCTCGGCCACCTCCCAGCCGAGCAGCCGGCGGTAGAAGTCCGCCAGCTCGCGGGCATCGGGCGCGTCCAGCACAACACCCGTGTACGTCATCGTCATGCCGGCAGTGGTTGCCGTACACACCCGCCGTCAAACGGCGCACACACGAAATGCTCAACTTGCGTGTCACGCAAGATTGCGTGCCACGCAAGTTCAGGCTATGGTTGCGCCATGACCGGACTGCGGGAGCGCAAGAAGCAACAGACCCAGGAGGCCTTGAGCTGGGCAGCGCTCCGCCTCAGCGTCGAGCGCGGCTTCGGTCAGGTGCTCGTCGAGGACATCGCCGCGGAGGCCGGCGTTTCGCCACGCACGTTCAACAACTACTTCTCCAGCAAGGCGGAGGCCATCGCGTGGCGGCAGCTGAACCGGGCACTGGAGACGGCGCGCGGCATCCGGGAGCGCCCACGTAGCGAGCCGCTCTGGGAGTCGGTCGCCGAGGCGCTCGTCATGCACGAGGGCATCGAGCGTCAACCCGATCCGCGATGGACGGCCGGCGTCCGGCTCATGATGACCGAGCCGGCCCTGTTCGGCGAGTACCTGAAGGCAAGCGCGGCAGCGGAACGAGCCTGGGCGGCGGCCATCGCCGAGCGAACCGGCACCAGGCCGACCGACATGTACCCGCAACTGGTCGCGGCGGCACTGAGCGCGGCGCACCGGGTGGCCACGGAGCAGTGGCTGCAGGCGGACCCACCGGTGCCGCTGGCGACCCTGGCGCGAGAGGCGTTGCGCCAGATCGCGGCGGGCCTACCAGATCCTTCGGTCCAGTAAGGCCGGACCCACACACGCGAGCACCGCGGTCGCGGTGCCACAGAAAGGCGTCCCCATGCCCGACGATGTCGTGGTGATCGGCGGCGGACCGAACGGTCTGCTGCTGGCCATCGAACTGGCCCTCGGCGGCGTCCGCCCAACGGTGCTGGAGCAGCACACCGAGCGGCCGTCGATCCTGAAGGCCAACGGACTGGTAGGCCGGGTGGTACAGGCCATGGACTACCGGGGCCTGCACGAGAGCCTGGGCGGCGGCCCGAGACCGGTCCGGATGCCGGGCTTCCAGTTCGGCGCCGTACCACTGAAACTGTCCGACCTGGCCGATCACGACCTGTACATGCTCCCGATCCCGCAGCTGCAACTGGAGAAGGTCCTGGCGGAACGCGCGGCGGAGCTGGGCATAATTGTCCACAAAGGACACACGCTGCGGTCGATCGACCAGGACGCCGACCATGTGACAGCGGAGATCGTCGGCCCACAAGGAAAGTACACGCTGACCACCCGGTACCTGGTCGGCGCCGACGGCGGCAGCAGCATCGTGCGCAAACAGCTCGGCATCGGATTCCCCGGCATCACGGACGACACGTTCGTGAGCCGCTCCGGCCAGGTCGCCATCACCGCACCGATGGCGACCGGCGACGGCTCACTGGAGATACCGGGCGTCGGCCTCCTGCGCCCGCGGTCATTCACCCGCACCGACAACGGACTCTTCGCCTACGGCATGTTCCAACCCGGCGTCTTCCGCGTATCCGCCCTGGAGTGGGGCGGCGACCCCCTGCCGGAGAACGAGAACATGCCGTTGTCGGAGCTGCGCGACGCGGTGAAGCGAGTCCTGGGCACCGACGTGCCGATGACCGAACCCGCGGACGCGCCGTCCGGCCTCCGCAGGCTGACCGGCATCAACTCCCGCCAGGCGGAACACTACCGGCGCGGCCGCGTGTTCCTGGTGGGCGACGCCGCCCACGTGCACAGCGGAATCGGCGGCCCAGGCCTGAACCTGGGAATGCAGGACGCACTCAACCTGGGCTGGAAACTGGCCGCCACGGTGCGCGGCTGGGCCCCGCCGGACCTACTGGACACCTACGAGTCCGAGCGGCACCCGGTGGGCCAGCGAGTGATCATGCAGACGCGCGCGCAGATGGCGCTGACCGTGCCAGACCCGAACATCACCGCACTACGCGACCTGATGACCGAGCTACTCGCCGACAAGCCGGCACGCCAGCACCTAGCCGACCTGATGGCCGGCGCGGACGTCCATTACGAGACAACGGACACGCACCCGATGTCCGGCCGCTGGCTCCCAGACCTGCCGCTGGACAACGGCAAACGAGTAGCCGACCTGATGCGAACGGGCCGCCCCCTGCTACTCGACTTCAGCAACACGGCCGAGGCGGTCAGCGACTGGTCCGATCGCGTCGACGTCGTCACCACGACAACGAACGCCACCACAACGGCAATACTCGTCCGCCCCGACGGCTACGTGGCATGGGCGAGCGACAACGGCGTGGCGGGATTGGAAGACGCCCTACGCGCATGGTTCGGCGAGCCTTCGAGCAAGTCCCACCATCACATCGCCTGACGAGCCCGGGCAACGGCATGCTGCGCCTCAGCAAGTACCTGCTGGCAACGCTGTAAGACCTCGAGCGTCATCCCTATGGACAACTCCATCGACCCCAACGCGACGATTTCAACCCCATCCCCGTCCGGATCAATCCGATATCTGATCTTCGTGTCGTCGAGGAGGTTGACGTATGCGCCGCCGCGAACAAGTTCTCCATCCACCGCCAGCCTCCTTATCTACTTTCCTAGAGCGTAACTTACATACGTAGGATCCTTCACCTCGCCAAAAGGGTGAATCTACGTGCGTAGAACCGTCATTTGTGGAAGACTGACGGCAATTGCCACAGAATGAGGCGTCCGCCATGAAGCCTGAGCACGTTCAGGTTGCGGCGACACTCCGCCGCATGCGCGAAGAAGCGCGGGTCACCAGAGACGAGGCGGCCCGCGTTCTTGGTTGCACGAGATCGAAGATCGGCGATCTCGAAACCGGCCGCTCCAAGCCCAAACCGGCCGAACTGGAACGTTTGCTCGATCACTACGGAATTCTCGGCGCCGAGCGCCACGAAATGGTTGAGTTCGCGCGGTCTTCCCGAACCCGGCGTAAACCCAGCCCGTACACCGCTTCGGTCATTCCCACGACAGTTCGCCGAGCCGTCGATCTGGAGACGCAGGCAATCTCCACAATGTTCTATTCGTCCGACCTGATCCCCGGATTGTTGCAGGTCACACCCTACGCAAGAGCGCTACTGGAGTGGGACGGGGAGAGACATCCAGAGGATGTCGCACGAGGACTCGAACTGCGGCTGGAACGGGCCCGCGTGCTCACTCGGACCCATCGGCCGCCGCTGCGTCTCTGGTGCGTTCTCGGCGAGGCCGCGCTGCGGACCGACGTCGGTGGCCCGAAGGTGATGCGCGAACAGATAGAACACCTCGTGAAGGTGAACCAGGAACTCAACAACCTGGTGATCCAGATCCTCCCTCTGGGGTCCGGACCACACACGTTCCTCGGCCTCACCGTGACCATGCACCGCTTTCCGTCGCCGGCGCCGGACATGATGATCTTCGAGGGTTACGAACGAGAGATGGTCCGGGACGCGCCTGCGGAGATCGCCCGGGTGACACACCATCTCGACCTGCTCCGGGCCAAGGCGCTCGGCAAGGAGGAGAGCACCGAGTTCATGCAGCAGGTGCATCAGGAACTACCCGAACTTGGCTAGCCCTGGAGCAGCTGGTACTCGCTGTCCTGGACGTCGGTGACGAACATGTGGCCGGGTGCGTGCGTGATCGCGAACGGCGGGCGGGACGCCATGAGCGCGGCCTGCGGAGTGACGCCACACGCCCAGAAGACCGGCACGTCACCAGGCTCGGCGACCGGCCGGTCCCCGAAGTCCGGACTGTCCAGCGCGGTGATCCCGATGGCGGCCGGATCCCCGACATGCACCGGCGCCCCGTGCACGGCCGGCATCAGCGCCGTCACGCGGACCGCCGTGTCGACGTGCTCGCCGGGAATCATCCGCAGCGACACGACCAGCGGGCCGTGCAGCCGCCCAGCGGGCCGGCACTGCCGATCGGTGATGTACATCGGCACGTTGCGCCCGTGACGGAGCGGCACCCCGGCCGCCCGCAACGCGGACTCGAACGTGAAGCTGCAGCCGATGAGGAACGCGACGAGGTCGTCGCGCCAGTAGTCCGTCGCGTCGGCGGGCTCGTCGGTCATCAGCCCGTCCCGCCAGATCCGGTACCGCGGCACGTCGGTGCGCAGATCGGCGCCGTCCGCGAGGACCGTCCGAGGGCTGCCGGGATCGGTGACATCAAGAATCGGACACGGCTTGGGGTTGCGTTGGGCGAAGAGCAGCGTGTCGTAGGCCCAGTCCCGCGGCACCGCGATGAGGTTGGCCTGCGTGTAGCCGGGGGCGAGTCCGGCGGTGGGCCCGGTCTCATGTGTCCGGACCTGAGCTGGAGTCATGACTCGAACCGTAGCTTTGGCTGGGTACCGTAGGCGCCCAGTCGCACAGGAATGGGACGGCATGAGTGGCTATTGGTGGAACATCGTGCTGGTCGGCGTCCTCGTGGTGCTGAACGCGTTGTTCGCCGGGAGTGAGATCGCCCTGATCTCGCTGCGGGAGGGCCAACTGAGGAGCCTGGAGCGGCGGGGCACGGCCGCGTGCCGCACCCTGGTGCGCCTTGCCCGCGACCCGAACAGGTTTCTCGCGACGATCCAGATCGGCATCACCCTGGCCGGCTTCCTGGCGTCGGCGGCCGCGGCGGTGTCGCTGGCGGAGCCGGTCGCCCCGCTGTTCAGCTTCCTCGGCAGCGCCCGGGAGGCCGTGGCGATCGCCCTGATCACCCTGATCCTGACGTTCTTCACCCTGGTCTTCGGCGAGCTGGCCCCGAAGCGCCTGGCGATGCAGAACGCGGAGCGCTGGGCGTTGACGGTCGCGCGACCGCTGGACTTTCTTTCCCGGCTGTCGAGGCCGGCGGTGTGGGTCCTGGGCAAGACGACGGACCTGATCGTGCGCGTGTTCGGTGGAGATCCGAAGGCATCGTCCGAGCAGTTGAGCCCCGAGGAACTGCGTGACCTGGTGATCGGCCACCGCGGCCTGAACGCCGAACAACGCACGATCATCACGGGCGCCCTGGAGATCCACGAGCGGATCCTCCGCGAGGTCCTGGTCCCGAGAAGGAACGTCTTCACGATCCGCGCCGACGTCCCGACGCCCGACGCCCGCAACGCACTGGCCTCGTCAGGGCACACGAGGGCGCCGATAGTGAGGGACGGCCACCTGGACGATGTCATCGGCGTAGTGACACTCCGCGACCTCCTGGACGACTCCCGCCCACTGTCCGAGGTGGCCAGACCACCAGTCGTCTTCCCCGACTCGGTACGTGTCTCGGACGCCCTGCGCCGCTTCAAGGACGAACGCGAACAGTTCGCCCTGATAGCCAACGAACACGGCGCGATCGACGGGATAGTCACCCTCGAAGACCTGTTGGAGGAGATCGTCGGCGAGATCTACGACGAGACCGATCCGGACATTATGGCCGTCCAGACTCGTCCGGACGGCGCACTCCAACTTCCTGGGACCTTCCCAATACATGACTTGGTCGACTTGGGAGTTGAGATCACCGACCGCCCCGAAGGGGACTACGCCACAATTGCCGGTCTGGTACTAACCGCCCTGGGCCGAATCCCAACCCAACCGGGGGACCAAGTGGTCCTTTCGGAGTGGACGATCGAGGTAACGGCCGTCGCGCATCACGCCATCACTGAGGTACGCCTACACCATCATCCGAACAGCGCCATAGAGTAGTTGGCCTTGGAGTAGTTATACATCGTAGTCGCCATCCTTCACGCTGGCGACGAAGACGCCCCACTCCTCGTAAGTGAACGTCGCGGTGCCGGCATCACGCCGCAAGTTGTTTCGGACGTGCACGACGTCGCCGGTGAACATCGTCTCCACGCACGTCGCGCCGTTCGATGTTCGCCGGGGGACGAACCAAGAGTTGATCTTTAACATGGGCCAAAAGTATGCACCAGACGACCGCACCACCGTGTCCGGGTCACCCCGAACGGTGATCGCGATCACCTACTATGGGTGACAAAGCTTAAACCCTGTTCACCATTGAAGGATTCGGCGGTCGTCACGCGGCCGGGCCGAAGCGGCGTCGGTAGGCGGACGGCGAGAGGCCCGTGTGGCGACGGAGTTGGGCGCGGAGGTTGGCGGCGGTGCCGAGGCCGCTGGCGGCGGCCACCCGGTCCAGGCGGAGCTCGCCGCGTTCTATCAGGCGGCAGGCCAGGGTCACGCGCTCGGTGGTCAGCCACGCCAGTGGGGTGGTGCCCAGCTCGGCGCGGAACCGCCGGTGGAGGGTCGCCTGGCTCGTGGCTGCCTGGGCGGCGAGTGTGGCGACGGTCAGGGGCTGGTCCAGGCGGGTGCGGGCCCACTCCAGGACCGTGGTCAACGACGTGTCCGGGATCGCTGGGACCGGGCGCTCCACGAACTGCCGCTGACCGCCGTCCCGGTGGCCGGTGAAGACCAGGCGGCGGCTCACCGCGTTGGCCGTCTCGGCGCCGTGGTCCTGCTGGATCAGGTGTAGGCCCAGGTCCAGGGCCGCGGCGCTCCCGGCCGCCGTCAGCACGTTGCCGTCGGCCACGAACAGGACCTCCGGTTCCAGGTGCACCGCCGGGAACCTGCTCCTGAACTCGGCCGCCCACCGCCAGTGTGTCGTTGCCCTGCGGCCGTCCAGCACGCCCGCCTCCGCCAACGTGAAGGCGCCCGTGCAGAAGCTCACCAGGCGCGCTCCCCGGGCGGCCGCACGCCTGATCACCGCCCGGACCGCCGGGGTCGACCGCTGTTCCGGGTCCGGGCGGTTCGGGACGATCAGGGTGTCCGCCGCCTCCGCCGCGGCCAGCCCGGCCACGCCGGTCATCGTGAACATGCCCTGGTGCATCCGGACCCTCGGCCGTGCCGCGCAGATCGTGAAGTCGTACCACTCGCGGCCCAGCTCCGGCCTCCGCAGGCCGAACAGCTCGGTCGCCACGCCCAGTTCGAACGGGTTCGAGCCCTCGTCGACCAGGACCGCCACTCGGTGCGAGGATTCTTGCGACATGTGCGATTCCTAGCACTCGTGCCGTCCCGGCGCAACGCGGCAGGATCACGCCATGAGCCAACCCGTCGCCCTCCACGACGTCCTCGCCTCGTTCACCGACGCCTGGAGTCCGCGCATCGTCGCCTACCTCAACGACTACGACATCCGGCTCGCCCGCTTCGCCGGGGAGCACATCTGGCACGTGCACACCAACACCGACGAGTTCTTTCTCGTGCTCGACGGGACCATCCACATCGGCCTTCGTGAACACGACGGGGAGCGGACCGTCATCCTGGGCAGGAACGAGATCTTCGTGGTGCCCAGGGGCACCTTTCACCGGCCCTCGTCCTCTGACGGCGCGGTCGTGCTGCTCGTCGAACCGACCGGGACGCTCACCGTTGGCGACGAGCACGACGACGTTCCCGACCACGTCGACGCCACCACCGGGCATCCGCGGAAAGGTCTATGACAGGTGTCATGATGCGGCTATCATGACACCTGTCATAGGAGGTGGCCGTGCGGGTGGGGTTTCTGGGGCTCGGTGTGATGGGGCAGCCGATGGCGCTCAACCTCGCGCGGGCCGGCACGCCGCTCGTCGTCTGGAACCGGACGCCCGAGCGGGCCGCGCCGCTCGCGGACGCCGGTGCCCTCGTGGCCGGCGGGCCGGCCGAGGTGTTCGACGTCAGTGACGTCGTCCTGCTCATGCTGGCCGACGAGACGGCCGTCGACGACGTGCTCGGGCGTGGTACGCAAGCGTTTTCCGCACGGGTGGCCGGGCGGGTGACCGTCCACATGGGAACCACCGCGCCCGGCTACTCCCGAGGTCTCGTCGCGGACATCGAGGCCGCGGGCGGGCGGTACGTCGAGGCACCCGTGTCCGGGTCGCGGATCCCGGCGGTCAAGGGTGAGCTGGTCGGGCTGCTCGCCGGGGACGCCGTCGACGACGTCCGCCCACTGCTCGCCCCGATGTGCCACCAGACCTTCGTCTGCGGACCGGTGCCCAACGCACTGCTCATGAAGCTCGCCGTCAACCTCTACCTGATCACCATGGTCACCGGGCTCGCCGAGGCCGCGCACTTCGCCGGCCGGCAGGGTCTCGACCCGCGGCTGTTCGAGGCCGTGCTCGCCGCCGGGCCCATGGCCAGCAGCGTGTCCCGCGGCAAGGCGGCCAAGCTCGTCGCCGGGGACTTCGACGTGCAGGCCTCCATCGCGAACGTCCTCGAGAACAACCGGCTCGTCGCCGAGGCCGCCAGGGCCGCCGGGCTCGCCTCGCCCCTGCTCGACGTCTGTCACGCGCTCTACGGGGAGGCCGCGAGCCTGGGGCACGGCCCGTCGGACATGATCGCCGTGATCCGCGCGATCGAGGCGCGGTCATGATCAGGGTGGTCCAGCCGGGTGACGGGGAAGCCCTCGCACGCATGATGAACCGGTGTTCGCCGCGCACCACCTACGAACGGTTCCACGGGGTGGTCACCGAGATCCCGCACGCCTACCTGCGGTCCTGCCTCAGCGGCGCGCACCTCGCCCTCGTCGCAGAACAGGGCTCCGAGATCGTCGGGCTCGCCAGCATGGCGCGGGACGAGGACGTGCCCGAGATCGGTGTCGTCATCGAGGACGGCTGGCAGGGCCGGGGACTCGGACGTGCGCTCGTCGCGGCGCTCGTCGAGAAGGCGGACACCCCGGTGGTCCGGATGGAGCTCTGCCGCGCCTCGCTCCTCGACTACGTCAAGGCCACGTTCCCGATCGTCGCCAGTGCGAGTCACGGGTGTGACGTGACGCTCGACGTCGACCTCGGCTCAGCTGTCCAGTAGTGGACCCAGCTCGGCGACCACCGTCGTCAGCGGACCCACGTCGCCGTGCAGCCGGGCCGACATGATCGCGCCCTCCAGCGTGCTGATCATCAGCGTCGCCAGCCGCTTCGCGCGCCGGGGTGGCACGTCCATCGCCGACAGCTCGTCCGCGACGGTGGCCTCCCAGCGTCCGATGCCGGACCGCAGCTCGGCCGTGACCGGCGAGTCCGTGCCCACCAGGTCCGCCGCGGCCGCCATGATCGGACAGCCCCGCGCGTAGCCGCGCTCGGTGAAGTCCTGCTTCCACTGCCGGGCCATGTGGGCGAACAGTCCGGACGGGGTCGGGTTGCGCGCCGAGCGCCGGTACGAACGCACCCGCTCGGCCGCGAAGTCCGCCGCCCACAGCACCGCCTCGCTCACGAGCTGGTCCTTGCCGCCGGGGAAGTAGTGCTGGAACGAACCGCGCGGCGCCTTCGCGTACGCCACGACGTCCCGCACGCCGGTCCCGGTGGCGCCCCGCGCACGCAGCAGCTGCATGGCGCCATACACCATTCGTTCTCTCGGCGTGTAGCTCATGACCAGGCTCCCTGTATGACGGCTGTCATAAGGCTACCCGAGGAACGTGACCTACCGGCAGTTCGCGGAAAGCGCTACCACGGCGCTCGGCACCCGGCTAGGTTCGTGTCACCCGTTCGGGTGACCAACGACGAAGGTGGATAGATGGGCAGTAGAAGAGCTGTGGTGCTGGGGGCGGTCGCGACCCTCGCACTGCTCGCCGGGGTGGCGAACGCCAGCGCGGCACCGTCCGGATCGGACGGACACGGGGTCGGGATCGACGCGCATCTCCGGCAGGCGCGTACGGCGGCCGACGATCCGCCGCTGTCGCAGTTCATCCCGGTGAACCCGTTCCGGGTGCTGGACACCCGAGACGGCCGCGGACCGGTCGGCCCGAACGGCACGACCGTGGTGGACCTGTCGGCGCAGCTGCCTAGCAACGCGACCGCCGCGGTGCTGAACGTGACCGGCACGGAGCCGACCGCGAGCACGTTCATCTCGGTGTACCCGGCGAGCGGGTCACGCCCGGCCGCGTCCAGCCTGAACCTTTCCCGCGGCCAGACACGGGCGAACCAGGTGAGCGTGGCGGTCAACGCGGACCGCGCGGTGGCGTTCTACAACCTCGCGGGCAACACGCACGTGGTGGCCGACCTCGCGGGCTACTACATCGACAACATCAACGCGGGCGCCGGTTCCCGGTACACCGCGCGGACACCGCAGCGGATCGCCGACACCCGCGGCGGCAGCCCGCTTCCGGGCGGCTCGGCCATCGTGCTCGACCTGTCGTTCCTGCCGGCCTCGGCGACCGCGGTGACGTTCAACCTGACCGGCCTGGACGCGTCACAGCCCACCGTCGTGTCCGCGTTCCCGGACGGACAGTCCGTGCCGCTGGTGTCGAGCCTGAACCTCGGCCGGAACGAGATCGTGCCGAACCAGGTCACGGTGCAGATCGGCGGCAACCGGCAGGTCGACGTGTACAACGCCTTCGGCTCGGTGAACCTCGTCGTCGACGTGGTCGGTTTCTACTCGACCAGCCAGGGTGACTTCTTCGCGCCGATCCCGCCGGAGCGGGCGATGGACACGCGGCCGGGCAAGGGACTCAACGGCGCGCCGGGCAACTTCATCGGGCTGTTCGGCTGGGGTGAGCAGACCGGTCCGGGCACCATCTCGGCGGTGGCCGGCAACCTGACCGCGACCAACCCGGGCAACGCCCAGTACGTCGTGGTGTGGCCGGGTGGTGCGGCGCGGCCGACCGCCTCCAACCTGAACCTGGTCGCCGGCCAGACCGCGGCCAACGCGGTCAACGCCGGGATCGGGTACGAGCCGCTGATCAACGGCGGCAAGCGGACGGTCAACTTCGCGAACAACGCCGGCTATGTCGACGTGATCTTCGACATCTCCGGGTTCTTCGTGACGCCGCCGACGCCCTGACAGCGGACGAAGGCGCCCGGACGGTCCACCGACCGTCCGGGCGCCTTCCCGTCAGAGCTTGACCGGGTAGGCCGGCTCCGGGACGCGCACCTTGATGCGGTTCTCCACGAAGATGCCGTGCCACAGCATGAACACGATAAGCGCCCACAGCTGCCGGCTGCGGTCCCGGTCCCCCGTGCGGTGCTCGTCGAGCAGGGCGAGGACGGCGCGGCGGTCGAGGTGCTCGTCGGTCTGGGACTCCGTGACGATGGCCCGTGCCCACTCGTACATCTCGTCGCGTAGCCACAGGCGGATCGGGACCGGGAAGCCGAGCTTGCGGCGGTTCAGCACGTGCGGCGGGATGATCCGCTTCAAGGCCTGACGCAGCGCGAACTTCGTGGTGCCGCCGGCCAGCTTCATGTACCGCGGCAGGCGGGACGCGACCTCGAACACCTCGGTGTCGAGGAACGGCACCCGCAGCTCGAGCGAGTTGGCCATCGTCACCTTGTCGGCCTTCACCAGGATGTCGCCGCGCAGCCAGGTGAACAGGTCGACGTGCTGCATGCGGGCCACCGGGTCCCAGTCCCTGGACACCCGGTACCAGGGCATGGTCACGTCCTTGAACCCGATGTTCTCGTTGTAGTGGCGCAGCACGGCCCGCAGCTGCTGGTCGCGGAAGTTGCGTGCGTTGCCGTAGTAGCGGTCCTCGAGCGACAACGCGCCCCGGCGCAGGAGGTCCTTGCCCCGCACGCCTTCCGGGATCTTCGTCGACACCTTGCCAAGCACGCGGCGCATGCCGTCGGGCATCTTCTCGAACGCGGCCAGCGACACCGGCTCGTTGTAGATCGTGTAGCCGCCGAACAGCTCGTCGGCACCCTCGCCGGACAGCACCGCCTTGACGTACTTGCGTGCCTCACGGGCGATGAACCACAGCGGCACGAGCGCCGGGTCGGCCACCGGATCGTCCAGGTACCACACGATCAGCGGCAGCGCGTCCATCATCTCCTGCGCCGACACGGTCTTCACCACGTGCCGCACGCCGATCGCCTCCGCCGTCTCGGCGGCGACGTCCACTTCGGAGTAACCCTGGCGCTCGAACCCCGTGGTGAACGCGATCAGGTTCGGGTTGTACTCCTTGGCGAGCGTCGCGGTGGCGGTCGAGTCGATGCCGCCGGAGAGGAACGCGCCGACGGTGACGTCCGGGTCGGAGATCATGTGCTTGCCGACCGAGTCCCGCATGACGGCGGCGATCTCGTCGTAGAGCTTCTCCGAGTCCGGCACCGGCTTGGCGTCGAACGTCGGGAAGAAGTACCGCTGGAACTGGATCCGCTGACCGGGACGGACGTGGAAGAACGTGCCGGACTCGACGCGGCGGATGCCGGTGTGCATGGACTCCGGCTCCGGGACGTACTGGAGGACCAGGTAGTGCTGCAGTGCCCGCCGGTCCAGCTGCTCGCGGACACCCAGCGGGCCGGACAGCTCCAGCAGGCTCTTCTTCTCGCTGGAGAACGCCACGCCGCCGGGGCCGCCCGACCAGTACAGCGGCTTGATGCCGAACGGGTCCCGCGCGCCGAAGACGACCTTGTCCTGGGCGTCCCAGATCAGGAACGCGAACATGCCACGCAGCTTGCGCACGGAGTTCGGCCCGAGGTGGTGGAACGCGGCGACGATGGCCTCGCCGTCCCCGTTGGTCCGGAACCGCACGCCGTACCGGTCGGCGAGCTCCTTGCGCAGCTCGCGGTAGTTGTAGATCTCCCCGTTGAAGTTGAGCGTGTAGCGCGTCGGGTTCTCCGGCGGGCCCCAGACCAGCGGCTGGTGCGAGTGCTCGAGGTCGATGAACGCGAGCCGGTTGAACCCGTAGACGACCTCACCCTGCGCCCACGTGTCGGTCTCGTCAGGGCCGCGGTGGCGCTGGCAACGCATGGCGGCGCGGATGGCTTCCCGACGGGCGACGGCGTGTGCCTCGGTGGGGCAGATCAGTCCTAGTAGGCCGCACACGCGTGATCTCACCTCGCTACTTCATTGGGGGATGTCACCCACTATGCCCTACGGCGACTGTCGCCGGGACGTGTGGGGCGACTGTCAGGTTGCACCCGCAACCGGAACTGTGCGCATCGTCGCCGGGTACTCCGCGCGGCTCACCCCGCGGTGAGCGACGCCACGCGCGGCGGACTGTAATACTCGATGGCGTGGTCTCTCTTGGTCTGCGGTTCGTCGGACACTCCACCGTGCGGATGGAGCTGGCCGGTCACGTCGTGCTGACCGATCCCGTGCTCACCAACCGGGTGTCGGCGCTGACCAGGGTGACACCGCCCGCCACGGCCGCCGACCGGGCCGACGTCGACCTCGTGCTGCTGTCCCACCTGCACGGGGACCACGTGCACCTGCCGTCGCTGCGGCTGCTGCATCCGCATGTCCGGGTGGTCGTGCCGCGCGGCGCCGGGGACTGGCTGCGGTCCAAGGGCGTGCGGCGGGTCGACGAGCTGGCGCCCGGGGAGGAGCTGACGCACGGTGACCTGCGGATCATCGGGGTCCGGGCGGAGCACTCCGGGCACCGCTGGGGACCGCGGCTGACACACGGTCCGCAGGCCGAGGCGATGGGGCACGTCATCGAGGGCGGCGGGCGCAGGGTGTACGCCGCCGGGGACACCGACCTGTTCCCGGAGATGGCCGGGCTGGGCGAGCTGGACGTCGCGTTGCTGCCGGTGTGGGGGTGGGGGCCGACGCTGGGGCCCGGACACATGAACCCGGAGCGTGCCGCCGCGGCCGTCGACCTGCTGAGGCCGAGGGTCGCCGTGCCGGTGCACTGGGGGACGCTCGCGGTCGCGGGGCTGCCGAAGGCGCCGGGGCGGCACGGGCGGCGGATGCGGCACCTCCTCGAACATCCGCCGGTCGAGTTCGCCGCGGCCGTGGCGGATGCCGGCTCGCCGACGAGGGTTCTGGTCACCCGCCCCGGCGAGAACGTCCGCCTGCCGGACACGGTCAGGTCATGACCGATGCGCCGGTGACCACCGCCGCGCGGCGCTCCCTCGCGGCACCCGCTACCGCGAGCGGCACGCCCGCCGACGCCGACGCCCGGCCAGACGCCGAGGGGCCACACGATGCCCCGCTGTCCACGTTCAGGGCGCGGCCAGCGTCCTCACGGCGCCGCGGCCGGCCAGGACACCGCCGCGACACCGACACCCCTGCCGTACGCACCAACACCAGGACGCCGGCCCTCGCGGGCGAGGGGCCGGCGTGAGCGGGATCTTCGGTGTCGACTGGAGCCACCCGTCGTCGATCGGGTACCCGGTCATCTTCGGGGGCGTGCTGGTCGGGTCGATAGTGCCGATCCTGCCGACCGGCGCGGTCGTCGGCGCCGGTGCCGCGCTCGCCATGACCGGCCAGCTGAACCTGGCCCTCGTCGTGCTCTGCGCGGTGGCCGGCGCGCTCATCGGCGACCTCGTCACGTTCGTCGCCGGGCGCGGGGGTCGCGGACCGCTGTCCCGGTTCTTCGAGCGGCGGCAGTCGGCCGAGAAGCTGGCCGGTGCGCGGGAGAGGTTCGGCCAGCGGGGCTGGCTGCTCATCGTCGTCGGCCGGATGGTGCCGGCCGGGCGCATCCCCGTGCTCCTCGCCGCCGGGGCGCTCGACTACCCGTGGCGCAGGCTGCTCCCCGCGGTCGCCGGCGCGTGCCTGCTCTGGGCGGTCGCCTACGCGCTGCTGGGCGTCGTCAGCGGTGGGCTGTTCGACAACCCGCTGGTCGCTACGCTCATCGCGACGACCCTGATCCTGGTGATCACGCTCGTCGTCGGGCTCGTGTCGCGCCAGCGGGAACGCAAACGCAAGAGAGGCCATGTCACCACAAGCTGACCAGGGGAGACTCCTCCGAGGTGGGCGTGAGATCGCCCGCCTCGTGCTCGTCTGGGCGCTCGTGGCCGTCGCGCTGCACCTGCTCGACCTGTGGCTCGTCGACTTCGCCATGCCCTACTGGTGGCAGCCCATCGCCCTCGCGGCCATGCTGGGCGTGCTCAGCGCGGGCGTGTGGCCGCTGATCATGCGGTTCGCGCCGCACGGCACCGTGCTGTTCCTCGGACTCGGCTCGTTCCTGCTGCTCGGCGCGGGTGTCCTCGGCATCTCGTTCGCGATCCCGGATGTCATCGTGGCGAACCTCGAGACCGCGGTGGTGGTCGTGGTCGTCATCGGCGCGGTGTCCGGCCTGGTGTCCAGCGGCCTCGCGATCGACGAGGACGAGGTGTTCTTCCGCCGTGCCGCCCGCCGGTTCCGCCGGGACGGCGAGGACATGGCCGACGGGCCGCCCGGCGTGCTGCTGCTGCAGATCGACGGCCTCGGCTACGACACCGTCCGCCGCGGCATCCGCGACGGGGACCTGCCGACGCTGTCCCGCTGGCTCGAGGAGGGCAGCCACGTCCTCACCGACTGGCACTGCGACTGGAGCTCCCAGACCGGCGCGAGCGTGTGCGCGCTGCTGCACGGCAGCGACGACGACATCCTCGGCTTCCGCTGGTACGAGAAGGACCGCGACCACGTGATGGCGTGCGCGCACCCGAACGACGCGGCCGAGATCGAGCGCCGGCACTCCACCGGCCAGGGGCTGCTCGCGAACGGCGGCGCGGCCCGCGGCGGCCTGTTCACCGGCGACGCCGACCACGTCAGCTTCACGATGAGCGCACTCCCCTTCCTGACCAGGGGCAGGCGGCGCGACGGGATGGGCTCCGGCTACTACGCGTACTTCGCCAACCCGGTCAACGTGCTGCGGACGTTCGGCTCCGCGCTGGTCGACGTGCTGCGCGAGATCTCCGCGTCGCTGCGCCAGAAGCGGGCCGGGGTGCGGCCGAGGGTCAAGCGCGGCCCGTTCTTCCCGTTCGCCCGCGCCGGCACCACGGTCATCGCCCGCGACCTGGTCGTCTCCGCGATCATCGGTGACATGCTGGCGGGCCGGCCGGTCGTCTACGCGGACTTCCTCGGCTACGACGAGGTCGCGCACCACACCGGCATCGAGCGGTTCGACGCGCTGGCCGTCATCCGGGCCATCGACCAGCAGATCGGCAGGCTGTACCGGGCGGAACGGCTCTCGCCCCGCCGCTACCACCTCGTCGTGCTGTCCGACCACGGCGTCACCCAGGGCTGGGCGTTCACCAACCGGTTCGGCGAGTCGGTCCAGGAGCTGGTCGGCCGGCTGTGCGGAGGGCGCCCGCCTGCCGATGGCCGCAAGCCGCCCCGGTCGGCCTGGCAGCTCGGCGCGGCCATGACCGAGGCGGCCACCGGTTCCGGGCCGATCGCGCTGGCGCTGCGGCGGCGCGCGGCGTGGGCGGGCACCCCGGACCGCCAGCGCGACGCCGAGGGGCAGCCGGCGGCCGTGGCCCGCGCGGCGCCCGGCGTGGTCGTGGTGGTGTCCGGGCACGTCGCGATGGTGTCGTTCACCGAGCACCCCGGCCGGGTCGACCTCGAGACGATCGAGCGCGAGTTCCCCGACCTGCTGCCGGCGCTCGTCGACCATCCCGGCGTCGGGTTCATGCTGGTCCGCAGCACGCGGTCGGGACCGGTCGTGCTGGGCCGCGACGGCGTGCGGCGCCTCGACATGACCGGCGACGACGCGGTGACCGGGGAGGACCCGCTGGCCAGGTACGGCCCGCACGCCGCCGACCTGGTCCGGCGCACCGACGGGTTCGCGCACTGCCCGGACATCATCGTCAACAGCCGGTACAACGAGGTCACCGACGACGCGTCGCCGTTCGAGATGCACGTCGGCTCGCACGGCGGGCTGGGCGGCGGGCAGTCCCGCGGGTTCCTGATGTACCCGGCGAGCCTGCCGGCGCCCGGCGAGATCATCGGCGCCGAGCGGCTGCACCGGGTGGTGCGGGACTGGCTGACCCACCTGGGCCACCCCGTGCCCGCACCGTCCGCGGAGCTGGTCCATGACGCCTGACTACGACCGCTCGCTCGCCTCCGTGCTGCCCGGGCTGCTGGCCGAGCCGGCACGGGCGGTCGCGTTGCTGCTGGTCGACGGGCTGGGCGCGGAGCTGCTGTCCGCCCACGCCGCCGACGCCCCGTTCCTGGCCGCCCTGCCCGACGCGGGCCCGCTGACCGTCGGGTTCCCGTCCAGCACGGCGACCAGCCTCGCGTCGCTGGGCACGGGGCTGCCGCCGGGCGGACACGGGTTGCTGGGCACGTCGCTGCGGCTGTCCGACGAGATCGTGATGGAGACGCTGCGCTGGACCGAGCACGGCACGCAGGGTGGCGTCGACCTGCGGGAGTCGTGGGTGCCGGAGTCCGTGCAACCGGCGCACACGGTGTTCGAGCAGGCCGCGGCGGCCGGGATCGGGGTGACCGTCGTGTCGCAGCCGAGGTTCCAGGGCTCCGGGCTGACCAGGGCGGTGCTGCGTGGGGGCACCTACGTAGGTGCGCACGCGTTCGGCGACCTGGCCGCGGCGACGCTGACCGCGCTCGGGACGCCGGGCAGCCAGCTGGTGTACGGCTACCACGCCGACCTCGACGCGATGGGGCACGTGCACGGGCCGGGGTCGCTGCCGTGGCGGCTCCAGCTCGCACAGGTGGACCGGCTGGTGGAGACGGTCGCCACGCGGCTGCCCGCCGACGCCGTGCTGGCGGTGACGGGTGACCACGGCATGGTCGCGATGGACCGTAGTTTCGACGCCGACACCCACCCCGACCTGCGCGCGGGCGTGCGCACGCTCAGCGGCGAGCCCCGTGCCCGCCACGCCCACGCGGAGCCGGGCGCCGCGACGGACGTGCTGGCGACGTGGCGGTCGGTCCTCGGCGACGACGCGTGGACGGTGTCCCGGGAGCAGGCGATCGACGAGGGCTGGTTCGGGCCGCTGTCGCCGCGCTTCGCCGACCGGATCGGCGACGTGCTGGCCGCCGCGCGCGGCACGTCCGGCGTGATCCGCTCGACGGCCGAGCCGTTCCTGTCGCGACTGGTCGGCCAGCACGGCTCGCTGACGTCCGCGGAGCAGCTCGTGCCATTGCTCATGGCGCGTGGCGTGCGGTAGACCTGCCCTCATGCCGCTGCTCACGGACCTGCTGGACGCGCTCTCCGGCGGTCAGGTCGAGATCGTCGACCTGACCGCGCCCCTGTCGGCCGACACGCCGATCCTCCAGCTGCCACCGCCGTTCGCCAACACGATCCCGTTCTCGCTGGAGCTGATCAGCCGCTACGACGCGGACGGGCCCGCCTGGTACTGGAACAACATCCACACCGGCGAGCACACCGGGACCCATGTGGACGCTCCGGTGCACTGGGCGTCCGGCAAGGACAAGGCCGACGTGTCGCAGCTGCCGCTCGGCAACATGGTCGCGCCCGCGGTCGTGGTCGACATGTCGGCGCGGGCGGCGGAGAACCCGGACTTCCTGCTGTCCATCGAGGACGTCAAGGAGTGGGAGGCCGCCAACGGGTCGCTCCCGGCCGGCTGGCTGCTGCTGCGCACGGGCTGGGACGAGCGGTCCACCGACGCCGCCCGGTTCCTCAACGCCGACGAGACCGGGCCACACACGCCGGGCATCGCGCCGGAGTGCGCGCGGTGGCTTGCGGAGGACACGCCGCTTCTGGGGCTCGGCGTGGAGACGGTCGGCACGGACGCGGGCGCCGCACACGGGTTCGAGCCCGCCTTCCCGTGCCACCACTACTTCCTGGGCGCCGGGAAGATGGGGCTGACGCAGCTGCGGAACCTCGCGTCGCTGCCGCCGACCGGGGCGGTGCTGGTGGTGTCACCGCTGCCGATCATCGGTGGGTCCGGCAGCCCGGCCAGGGTGTACGCGCTGGTCGAGCGGTGAGCACGGCGGACCTGGTCGGCTCGACGCTCGCCGAACTCGGTGTGGCGCAGGCGTTCGGCGTGGTCGGCAGCGGGAACTTCGTGGTGACCAACGCGTTGCGGGCGGGCGGGGTGCCGTATGTGGCCGCCCGTCACGAATGCGGCGCGACGGTGATGGCCGACGCGTACGCCAGGATGAGCGGCCGGCTCGCGGCGGTCTCGCTGCACCAGGGCTGCGGGCTGACCAACGCGATGACCGGAATCACGGAGGCCGCGAAGAGCCGGACCCCGCTGCTGGTGCTGACCGCCGACACCGCGGGCTCGGCGGTGACCGCCAACTTCCGCATCGACCAGGATGCGATGGTCACCGCGGTCGGCGCGGTGACCGAGCGGGTCCACTCCCCCTCCTCCGCCGTCGCGGACACCGTGCGGGCGTACCGGACGGCCGTGCAGGAGCGGCGGACGGTGGTGCTGAACCTGCCGCTGGACGTGCAGGCGGCGCCGGCCGTCGCCGCGCCGCTCACGGTTCCCGTTACGCCGCGACCGGTTCGGCCGCATGCCGACGCGGTCGCGGCACTGGCCGAGGCGCTGGCGAAGGCGCGGCGGCCGGTGTTCGTGGCCGGCCGCGGCGCCCGCCACGCCGGCCGGGAGCTGCGGGAGCTGGCCGCCGCCGCCGGCGCGCTCCTGGCGACCTCGGCGGTCGCGCACGGGCTGTTCGCCGGGGACCCGTGGTCGCTGGGCATCTCGGGTGGGTTCGCGTCGCCACGGACGGCGGAGCTGATCGCCGGCGCCGACCTCGTCGTCGGCTGGGGCTGTGCGTTGAACAGGTGGACGACCAAGCGTGGCGAGCTGCTCGGCGGCACGGTCGTCCAGGTCGACCTGGACCCGGCGGCGTTCGGGGCGCACAACCGGGTCGACCTCGGCGTGGTCGGCGACACGGCGGAGACGGCGCGGGACGTCCTCGCCGTACTGTCCACACAGGACGGTTACCGGACGGCGCCGGTCGGTCCGGTGCGGTGGCGGGACGTGCCGTACGAGGACCGGTCCACCTCGGACCGGATCGACCCGCGCACGTTGAGCGCCCGGCTCGACGAGCTGCTGCCGGCGGACCGGGTCGTCGCGGTGGACTCCGGCAACTTCATGGGGTACCCGAGCGCGTACCTGTCGGTGCCGGACCAGTACGGCTTCTGCTTCACGCAGGCGTTCCAGTCGATCGGCCTCGGGCTGGCGACCGCGATCGGCGCGGCGCTGGCCCGACCGGACCGCCTCCCGGTGGCGGCACTGGGCGACGGCGGGTTCCTGATGGGCGTGGCCGAGCTGGAAACCGTGGTGCGCCTTGGCATCCCGATGGTGATCGTGGTGTACGACGACGCGGCGTACGGAGCCGAGATCCACCATTTCGGCGCCGACGCGGACCTGTCGACCGTCACCTTCCCGGACACCGACCTGGCCGCGCTGGCCGCGGGCTTCGGCTGTCAGGGCCTGACCGTCCGCACACCGGCCGACCTGGACGGGATCACGACCTGGTCCCGCGACCGTCCACTCCTGATCGACGCGAAACTCACGAACGACGGCGGGTCGTGGTGGCTGGCGGAGGCCTTCGGCTAGGCACCGCTGGACTGGGTTGTCACAGCCAGTCGCGGTGTTTGAACAGGACGTACAGCCCGCCGCCGATGGCCAGGATCACGGCCGTGGACAGCCAGAAACCCCAGGCCTGACCGAAGCCGGGATAGGGGACGTTCTGGCCGTAGAACCCGGTGATGGCGGTCGGCACGGCGATGATGGCCGCCCAGCCCGTCACCTTCTTCATGATCAGGTTGAGGCGGTTGCTCTGCAGGTTCAGCTGCGTCTCGCGGAAGGTGGCGACCAGCTCGCGCAGCGAGTCGGTCCACTCCGTCACGCGCAGGACGTGGTCGTAGACGTCCTGGTAGTACGGCGCCATCGCGCTGCCGGAGCGCCGGGTCAGCGTGTTGATCACCTCGCGCATCGGCACCACGACGTGCCGCAGCATCCCGAGGGACCGGCGCAACGTCAGCGCCCGCCGCAGCATGAGCCGGTCGGCGGGGCGCTCGTCGAAGATCATGTCCTCCAGCTTCTCGATGTGCTCGTCGAGCGCCTCGACCATGTCGAACTGGGTGTCGGCCACGTAGTCGAGCAGGCCGTGCACCAGGAAGTCGACGCCGTTGCCCGCGAGGTGCGCGAGGTCGTCCCACCGCTTGACCACCTGGTCGATGTCGAACCGGTCGCCGGGGCGGACCGTGACGACCGCGCGCGCGGTGATGAACACCCCCAGCTCGGCCTTGCTCAGCCGGAGCGTCGCCTGGTCGAGTGACACCGCGTAGGCGGACAGGTAGGAGTGACTGTCGTACTCGTCGAGCTTCGCCCGCTGCCGCGACTGCACCGCGTCCTCGACGGCGAGCTCGTGCAGGCCCAGCTCGTCGGCGATCAGCGCCAGGTCGTCCTCGGACGGGTCGCCGAGGTCGAGCCAGATCGTCAGGCTCTCGTCCCGCAGGTGCTCGGAGATGTCCTCCGGCGGGAAGCCCTCCGCGACGAGCTTCCCGTCGCGGTACAGCCGTGTGCGTGCCACCGCTCAACAGTAGACACCCGGTCGCCGTCCGGCATCCGCTCTGGGATGATGCCGGCCAGCACCCACTGCCCGAGGAGGCGGCATGGCCGGTCAGTTCGAAGGCACCGCGGAGATCGACCGACCGATCGCCGAGGTGTTCGCGTTCCTCGCGGCCGGGACCAACGACCCGAAGTTCAGCCCCCGCGTGCAGCGGATCGAGAAGAAGACGGACGGCCCGGTCGGCGTGGGCACGGTGTTCGTCAGCACGGTGAAGGACGCGGGAATGACGACGGGACGGGAGTTCCGCATCACCGAGCTCGAGGAGCCCACGAAGATCCGCTGGGCCGAGCAGTCGAAGAACCTGGTCACCGCGGTTGAAGGTGGCTACGACCTGACCGATCTCGGCGACGGCCGGACCCGGCTGCGGGTGTTCAACGTCCTGCAGGGCAACGGTTTCGGCAAGCTCCTCGCCGGCTTCGCGCTCAAGGCGGCACAAAAGGACGCACCGGCGTTCGCGAACCGCATCAAGAATGCGGTCGAGGCCTCGTAACCCTTCCGCGGTAACGAGACCGCATCGATCAACATCGCTACGAAACACAGCCGTTCCCTGCCACGAAAACACGGCTGAGTTCGACCTGGGGTAGCGACGAGAAATCGGTGAGAATGTCCAACTTGGGGTATGCCGTCGTCGATGTCGAGACGACCGGCCTGTTTCCGGGGCGTCATGACCGGGTGGTGGAGATCGGGGTCGTGCTCGTCGACCGGGCGGGCCGCCAGGTCGACGAGTGGGGCACGCTGGTGAACCCCGCCCGAGATCTGGGACCACAGCACATCCACGGCATTCGGTCGAGCGACGTGCTGCGGGCGCCGTCCTTCGCCGAGATCGCCGGCGATCTGGCCGCGCGGCTGGCCGGGCGTGTCGTCGTCGCGCACAACCTGAGTTTCGACCTGCGTTTCCTGATCGCCGAGTTCGAGCGCGTACGACTCACGGTCCCGCTGGACTACGAACGTGGTCTCTGCACGATGATCCTGGCGAGCCGGTATCTCACCGACGCGGCACGTTCACTGGCGGCATGTTGCGCGTCCGCGGGAATCGACCACGCCAACCCGCACTCGGCACTGCATGACGCACGTGCCTGCGCCGAACTGCTCGCGTTCTTCATCAGGAGCGCGGGCCGGCCGGAGCCGTGGCGGGTCCTGTTCGCCGCGGGCCGGGACCCGTGGCCGCCGCTGCCGAGGCCGTGCGGTCGCACGAGTCCCCGGACGCTCGCCGAGGCGGTGCCACCGGCGTTCCTGGAACGCCTGATCGACCGGCTGCCGCGGGTCCAGCAGCCCGCACGCGCCGACGAGTACCTGGCCCTGCTCGACCGCGCGCTGCTGGACCGGCACCTCTCGGCGAGCGAGCAGGAGGGCCTGATCGAGGTCGCGCGGGCACTCGACCTGACCTACGCGGACGCCCTGGTCCTCCACCGCGACTACCTCACGGCACTCGCCACGGCGGCCTGGTCGGACGGCGTCGTCACCGACGACGAGCGGCAGGACCTGCGAAATGTCGCCGGCCTCCTGGGCCTCGGCGAACTGGACGCCGAGATCGCCCTGCGAACGGCACGGACGACGGAGGCGGAACCGCGGTGGGGCCAGTTCCGCCTGCGGCCGGGCGACCTGGTCGCGTTCACCGGCCAGATGGCCGGCGAGCGCGCGGAATGGGAGAACCGCGCCATCCGCGGCGGCCTGAAGGTGACCGGGGGTGGCGTGACCAGACGAACCAGGATCCTCGTCGCCGCCGACCCGGACTCCCTTTCCGGAAAAGCGGTCAGGGCACGGCAGTACGGCATCCCGATCGTCACCCCGGAGGCGTTCGAGAAGCTCATGAAGCAGCTGTGAAACCGGAGCCGTGAACCCGGGCGCCGGGAACACCGCGGACGCCGACGAGAGGCATCTCACGCCCGGCGTAATCCGGTCGATGGGGTGGGCCGGCGTCCCCTAGGCTCCCGTCATGTTGCCCTGGTCCACAGAATTGGCCGGTCGTATCGAGGACGGGATCGTCCACAGTGAGCTGTTGCGGGACAACCCGCTCGGCGACCCGCACGACCGGCCCGTCTACGTCTACCTGCCACCCGGCTACGACGACTCCGACCGGCGCTACCCGGTCGTCTACGTGATCCAGGGCTACACCGGGCACGTCGGCATGTGGTTCAACCGGACGCCCTTCCGCCGTCCCTTCCCCGAGCTGGCCGACGACGTCTTCAGGGCCGGGGACACCCCGCCCGCCATCGTCGTCTACGTCGATGCCTGGACGGCCTACGGCGGCAGCCAGTTCCTCGACTCCCCCGCCACCGGGCGCTACCACTCCTACCTCTGCGACGAGGTCGTCCCCTGGGTCGACGCCCGGTACCGCACGCTCGCCGACCGTGCGCACCGCGCCATCATGGGCAAGTCCAGCGGCGGCTACGGCGCGATGATCACCCCCATGCTCCGGCCGGACCTCTTCGCCGCGCTGGCCACCCACGCCGGCGACGCCCTCTTCGAGGTCTGCTACCCGGACAGCTTCCCGCTCATCGCGCGCACCCTCCGCGACGAGTACGACGGCGACTACGCGAACTTCCTCGCCGGCCGTGCCGGCCGGGTACACGGCACCAAGGACAGCGACGACGGGCTCATCGAGATCTACGGCTACGCCGCCGCCTACTCCGGCAATGCCGACGCCTCCGTCTCGCTCCCCTTCGACGACACCGGCGCCATCATCACCGACGTCTGGGCGCGCTGGCTGTCCCGCGATCCGGTCCGCATGGCCGCGGAGCCCGAGTACGCCGAGGCGCTGCGCTCCCTCACCGCGGTCTGGATCGACTCCGGCCGGTCCGACGACTACTACCTCGACCTCGGCGCGACGGCCTTCCGCCGCGCGATCGACAAGGCCGGCGTCGCCGACGACCGCGTGTACTTCGAGCTGTTCGACGGTCGCCACGGCGGCATCGAATACCGCTATCCATTGTCGCTGGCGTGGCTGTGCGCACGAATCGCTAGCTGATTTCGGCCAGGACCCATCTGATCGCGTCGATTTCGGGGGCGGGTCCCTGGAAAATCTCCAGTGACGTCAACCATTCCTGCTTGGCCTGTTCGCGTTCTCCCTGGGACAACAGACCAAGGCCCTTGATATGCAGCGCCCTGGTCTGGCCGTAAGGCGAGCTTACTTCCTGGTGAATCGCGAACGCGTTGCTCGCGTGGTCGACCGCCTGGGCGTGGTTGCCTTTTTCGTGGGTTATCCAGGCCAGGAGTATTTCGGCGTCGCCGCGAAGGCGGCGCAGCTCGCCCCGCTGGGCCAGGCCGATGGCGGTCTGGGCGTGTTCCTGGGCGTCGTCGAGATGGCCTGCCGACTTGTCGATCGACGCCAGCTGCAGCGTGGCCTCGACGCGGGCCTTGGTGTAGTCGAGCTCGTCGGACCGCTTGAGCGCCGACTCCGCCTGGGCGCGCGCCTGTTCGGTCCGGCCGAGGTCGTGGTAGATGCCCGCCAGGGAGACCAGGGAGTCGGTGATGTCGTACTCGTCGCCCAGCTCCTCGGCGACCGCCAGGGCCTGGGTCGCGTGGGCGATCGACGCGTCGATGTCGCCGATCTTCGAGTAGGCGTGGGCGAGTGCGCGGAGCGCCTCCGACTCGTAGTGCTGGTCGCCGCTTCGCCGGTACAGCTCCAGCGCGAGGAGGTACTCCTCGATGGCGCCGTCGAACTCGCCGCGCCTGATCATGATCATGCCGAGACTCAGGTGCGCCGCGCCTTCCGCCGAGTCGCTGGACTTCGCGTCGATCAGGTCGAAGGCGGAGAGCGCGTACTTCTTGGCGACGTCGAGCTGGTCCCGCTGTTCCTCGCAGAGGCTCAGGTTCAACAGCGCCAGCAGCTGGAGGTCGGTGAACTCGTGGCGCTCGGCGACCCGCAACGCCTCCCCGATCTGGTCGGCCGCGTCGCGCAGGTACCCCTGCGTCGCCAGCGCGTCGCCGAGGGCGATGCGCGCGCGGACCTCGCCCTCGGAGAACCCGAGCTCCAGGTAGTGGCTGAGCTCCGCCCGGATGTGCGGAAGCGCCCGCTGGACGTCCCGGATGCGCGCGTACACGGACGAGAACGCGGTGTGCATGGTCGCCATCGCGCGCCGGTTCCCGGTGCTCGTGGCGGCGCTCAGCGCGATCTCGAAGGCGCCCAGCGCCTCGATGCGGTAGTCCCGGTGCGTCACCACGTAGGCACGCAACGACTCCGACAGGTACCAGCCGATCTCCGCCGGCCCGTAGTGGGCGGTGTAGCGGATGGTCGCGATCAGGTTGGGTGCCTCGTCGTTCATCCACTGCGCGGCGTTCGACACCGCGGGCGCGCGCGGCGCCCCCAGGATGCTCGAATGGTCGCGCGGCAGGCGGATCCACGTCGGGTACAGGGCGTCCGCGGCGACGTCGGCGGTCGTGACGTAGTAGCTGTGCAGGCGTGCGAGTGCGGCGTGCAGGTCGCCGGGGTCGTCCTCGGTGACGCACCGGTCGTGGGCGTAGAGGCGCACCAGGTCGTGGAACCGGTAGTGCCGCGGCCGGCTGGGGTGGATGAGGCTCGCCGCCGTGAGCTCGCCGAGCAGCCGCTCGGCCGTCTCGGCGGGGACGTCGGCCACGTGTCGCGCGCACCTGCGGCAGAAGTCGGATCCGGGCACCAGGCTCAGCAGCCGGAACAGGCGCGCCGCGTCGGCGGAGAGCGTCCGGTAGGACAGGTCGAACACGGCACGCACCGTGGCACGCGGGTCGTCGGCGATCGTCAGCGCGGCGAGGCGGTCGCGCTGTTCCAGCTCGGAGATGAAGTCGGGCAGCGGGCGCGCGCTGTGCAGGTAGGCCGTCGCCGCGACGCGCATGGCCAACGGCAGGTGCCCGCACAGCTCGATGATCTTCCCGATGTCGGTGTCGGCCGGCATCGGCGCGGTGCCCAGGATGGCGCGGATGAGCTGTTCCGCCTCCGGTGGTCTCAGCGGCCCCAGCTGCAGCAGGCGTGCCCCGGTCAGCGCGGCCAGGCTCGGCATCTGCGACCGGCTGGTGATCAGCACCGCCGACTCGGGCGCGGCCGGCAGGAGGTCCTGCACCTGCTGTGCGTTCGCCGCGTTGTCCAGGACGAGCAGGATGCGTCGGTCGGCGACCAGGCTGCGGTAGGTGTTGGTGAGATCCTCGAGCTCCGTCGGTACCTGGGTGGAGGGCAGGCCGAGCGCGGGTAACACCCGGCTGAGCACCCGCGCCGGGCTCAGCGGCGTGTGTTCGGAGTAGCCGTGGAGGTCGATGAACAGCTGCCCGTCGGGGAACCGGGTCCGCACCTCGTGTGCCAGCTTGACGACGAACGCGCTCTTGCCGACGCCCGGCATGCCGCTGATGACGAGCACCGGCGTGCTCGCGCTGGACGGGGCCGTCAGCACGGTCCGGGCCATCGCCAGCTCCGCGGTGCGGCCGACGAAGTCGCCGAGGTCGGCCGGCAGCTGCGCGGGCGTGAGGCGCACGAGCACGGAGGTGCCCGCGGTGGCGTGCTGTGCGGTGTCGTCGAGGGTGTCGGTGAGCACGCCGTGGTGGGTGCGCTCCAGCTCGGTTCCCGGCGTGATGCCGAACTCGTCCGCCAGGTACGCACGCGCCCGCCGGTACGCCGCCAGCGCGTCCGCCCGCTTGCCGGAGCGGTACAGCGCCACCATCAGCTGGGACCAGGCGCGTTCGCGCTCCGGGTGCCGCGCGGTCATCGCGTGCAGGTCGGCGACCAGCTCGGTGTGCCGCCCCAGCCTCAGGTACGCGTCGGCGCGCTTCTCGATCGCCTGGCCGTACTCCTCCAGGAGGGTCTGCACGGCACGTGCCTTCGCCGTGCTCGGCGCGAGGCTCGCCAGCGGCTCGTCCTCCCACAGCGCGAGCGCGTCGTCGAACCGGACGAGCTGTTCGGCGCCCCGCAGGGTCTCCGCCTCACGCACGAGCCGGCGGAACCGCAACAGATCCACCGCGGTGTCGGCGACGATGAGGCGGAAACCGTCCGGTAACGCCTCGATCAACTCCGAGGCGTCGAGCGTCCGCCGCAGCCGCCGGACGTAGGCCTTCGCGCTCTCCCAGGCGTCGCTCGGCGGCTCGTCCTCCCACAGCCACTCGACCAGCTCACTGACCGTCACGACCTGGTTGGCACGCAACAGCAGGGTCGCCAGCACCACCTGCTGGCTGCCGACCGGCACGTGCACCTGCTCCCCAGCACGTAGAACGGCGATCGGACCAAGGACGCGGAATTCGTCCACAGACATCTCACCGCCGCCCTTCTCGATGTCCGCCGACCCCCTTGGCTACTCAGAGCACATGAGCCGATGCCGCCTGTTCCCCGCAGGATAATCCGCGGCATCGGCGCGGTGGTAAGGGTCTGGCAAACTCGTGCTGCGGACAGTTATCGAGCCGGCACAATCAGCTATAGACGAAGCGCGTACGCGATATGGATTCGACTATTCTCCCGCAACAGCTTGGCTACCGGCGTAAGGTACTCTGGCTCCCGAGCTTGGCCCGGCATCAGGAGCGCGCGATGAACACCTCGGCCGTCGACACTGTCGTCATTGAGTTATCCGACGAATACCAGCCCGCGGAGATTATGACGGGATGGAGCGGTCGCCGGACGGCAACAGACCAGCATCGGGGGAATGACTGATCGGTTGCTGGACGACCCACAGCTGCGCATCTCCTCGTGTGGTGCGCTGCTGTGGCACGCTGATCAGCTCGTCTGGCACGACACCCTGACCCACCGGCGTTTCGCCATCGGCGAGGACGCCGATCCCGTGCTGCGCTGTTTCACCACCTGGCAGCCGTTGAGCCACCTGCGCAAGCACGCCCGCGACGACGACCACGCCGAGGCGCTGGTCGCGATCGCCGAACGGTTGCGCACGGCCAACATCCTCGTCACCCGGGAGTCCGAACGGCATCGGGTCGAGGACGCCAACGAGGCCGCGTGGCACCGCTGGGGCCGGCTGGTCGCGTTGTTCCACACGGAGACCCGCAACCTCCGCGACCAACGGTTCCTCACCGCGGCGGCCGACCAGGAACGGCTGCGGGACCGCCTCGACCACGAACCGCCACCACCCGTCAGCCGGACGCGCCAGACCACCCATCGGGTACCGCTGGCGCCCGACCCGGCGCGGTGGACGCGTGGTGGCTTCCTGGAAGTTCTCTCGCATCGCCGTAGCACGCGCCAGTTCCGCGCCGACCCCGTGCCGTTCGAGGCCGTCAGCACGCTGCTGCGGCGGGCGGGCGGCATCACCGAGGTGGACGAGCCGACACAGACCGCCTTCAAGACCACCCCGTCCGGCGGCGGGCGGCACCCCACCGAGATCTACCTCCACGCGCACCGCGTCGCCGGGCTCCGTGCCGGTCTCTACCACCTCAACACCGGCACCGACGAGCTGGAGCTGATCGGGCCGCCGCAGTCCCCGGACGAGCTCGTGGAGCTATTGGGCGGCCAGGACTGGGCCGCCGGCAGCGGCTGCGTCGTGTTCTACACGTGCGTGCTGCCGCGGAGCATGTGGAAGTACTCCACTCCGCGTACCTACCGCATGCTCCACATGGATGTCGGGCACCTCAGCCAGACCGTCTACCTCCTCGCCGCCGCGCTCGGGCTCGGCGTGACCTTCACCGCGGCGGTCCAGGACGAGAAACTAGAAGACTTGCTGGGGATTGACTCCGCCTATGAATTGGTGATGGGCTGTTCAGTGATTGGGATGCCACTGGGTGTAACCTCAATCGAATACGGAGAGTAACCACAGGAGGGCGCAGAGTTGCCGGGGGACCACGCACGGGACGGTCGCGTCACCTACGCGGACATCTTCGGCGAACGCGAGTTCCGAGCGTTGTTCATCAGCCGGGCGCTCTCCACGATCGGCGACTACGTGGCACGCGCGGCGTTGGTCATCGCGGTGTTCTCGGAGACGAAGTCCACGGCGCTCATGGGCATCACCTTCGCGCTGACCACGCTGCCGGACCTCATCGGCGGCCCGGTGCTGGCCGGCCTGGCCGACCGGTACCCACGCCGCGCGGTCATGGTGGCCGCGGACATGGGGCGCGCGCTGCTCCTGCTGGCCATGGCGATACCGGGGCTGCCGCTGCTCGCCCTGTGGGCGCTGCTGTTCGTGATCCGGCTGCTGGACCCGCCGTTCTACAGCGCCTACCTGGCCACCATGTCCGTTGTGCTGCCCGGGAAACGGCTCGTGAAGGGGTCGGCGGTCACGCAGCTCGTCAACCACGTCTCCTACACGCTCGGCTACGCGGGCGGCGGCCTGATCGTCGGTCTCACCGGACTGTCGCTGGTCCTGGTGTTCAACGCCGCCACCTTCGTCCTGTCCGGCATCGTGATCCTGGCGGGTGTGGTGACCCGCCCGGCGACCGCGCTCGCCGACGCGCCGGCGACCTGGTTCGGTTCCACCCGCGCCGCGGTCCGTTACATCACCTCGCATCCGCGGCTGAGGCTCACCATCCTGTTCACGCTCCCCATCGCCTCGGTGCTCGTGTGCGAGACGCTCGCGGCGCCCTACGCCGTGGAGCTCGGCTACGGGTCGGCGGTCGCCGGGCTGCTGATGGGCGCCGGCCCGGCCGGCATCGTCCTCGGCCTGTGGCTGCTGCCGATGATCATCCCGGACCAGCGCGCCGGACACGTCGCGGTCCTGTCGGTCATCAGCGTCGCGCCGCTGATGCTGTTCATCGCCGTGCCGGGGCCGGCGATCGCGTGCGGGTTGATCGTGCTGTCCGGTGTCGCGCTGTACTACTGGATCCCGCTCGCCGCGGACTTCACCCAGTCCGTTCCGGACGACATGCGTGGCCAGTCCGTCGGCCTGCTCACCACGACGATGCGGGTCACCCAGGGCGCCGCCATCCTGATCTACGGACTCGTCGCCCAGAACGCGAGGTCGTCCACCGTGTTCGCCGCCGCCGGAGTAATCGGGACGGTGATGGTAATCGCCTTGTCCGTGGCTTGGACGCGGGCAAACGGAGCAGCGACAATCGCGGTGACACCGCGTACTATCCCGCCTCACGGTGATGCGGTGCAGTGACACCGCGGAGATCCGGTCGTCATCTGTGACATCGGTCGCGTTGCTGTCCGTCGTGTGTCCGTGAGCTGTCCGTGCTCACAAAGAACCTTGGAACCATGGGCACAGGGGGACACACAGGGGGAACCAACCAGGTCCACGACATGATCTCGGCTGCTGCCGTGCTGGTCAGCGCCGCGGTCTGCGGGGTCGGGCTGATCTGGTTGACGGTGCCGTCCGTCTCGTGGGGGACGGGGCGGAAGGCACTGGTACTCATTCTCTGCGGATTAATCCAGGCTGAGCTGGCCCGACGGACGGCGCACGCGGACACTCCCGGTGTCTCGGCCGCCGCCGTGTGGGTCGTCGGCGCGGCGCTGACCCTGCCGCTCGCCGGGGTCATGGTCGTGTCCGCCGTTCTGCTCACCCACGACCAGTTCCGTGGACCGCGCCGCGGATCCCACCTCGGCCGCGTGCTCACCGGCACCGCGGGCGCGGCGCTCGCCTGGCTGGTGTACTCGGCCGCCGGCGGCATGCTCGGGGCGGTGCTCGCCGGACTGGCCCACCTCGCCGCGACCAACGGTCCGACGCTGGTCCGCGAGGCACGCCGGCTGCTCCGCGACGCACACCACCGCGGCTCCATCGGTGACGGCATGACCTGCGCCGCACTGGGTGTGCTGCTCGGCTCGTTCGCACAGCACTCGCTGCTGGCCGTCCCGCTCGTCCTGCTGCCCGCCGCCTACCTGCAGCGCGCCGCACGTGGCCGCGCGCTGCGGCACGCGGCCGCGCACGACCCGAAGACGCAGCTGTGGAACCACGCGGCGTGGCAGACGCTGTCCAGCGCCGCGCTCGCGAGCCACCGCACGCACACGGCCGTGCTGATGGTCGACCTGGACCACTTCAAGCGGCTCAACGACACCTACGGCCACCAGGCCGGCGACGACGTCCTCACCTGCGTCGCGCACGTGCTGCAGACGACCACCCGCCGCAACGACATCGTCGCCCGCTTCGGGGGCGAGGAGTTCAGCATCCTGCTGCCCGGCGTCACCGAGCAGCAGGCATGCCAGGCCGCCGAGCGCATCCGCGACCAGATCGCCGCGCTGACGGTGATCACCACCAACCTCCACGGGCGGCCGACCACGATCAAGGGCATCACCGCCTCGATCGGCGTCGCCACGACCCACCAGGGCGAGGCGTGCGTCGACGACCTGCTGGTCCACGCCGACCGCTGGCTCTACGAGGCCAAGGAGAGCGGCCGCAACCGCGTCTGCGGCCCCGTGCTCGCCGCGGCCTGAGAAGAGAAAGGGGTGTCCCGGGTGCTCACCGCTCGCATCGGACTCCTGCTCGGCGCCGTGCTGTTCGGCGGACTCGCTCTGGTCGTGCCGCTCACCGCGGGCGACTGGGCCCTTGCCGGCACGGTCCTGGCGGCGGCGGTCGCACAGGCCGAGATCACCCGCCGCACACACCCCGGTCACCAGGATCTCCCCACCGCGACGGCCATGACGTCGGTCTGGTCGGTGGTGGCCGCGATCTCGGTGCACCTCACGCTCGCCGTCGCGCTCGTGCTGGTCCTGCACGCCTACCGCTACGTGCGTGACCGGCAGTTCCCCGCCGACGGCGGCGTGGTCGCGTGCGGGCTCGTCGCGGCCCACTTCGCCGCCTCGGCCGGCGCGTGGGCCACCCCCGACCCGGTCGCGGTGCTCGCGGTCTGCGCGGCCGTGGCCGCGCACCTGACGGTCAACTACGCGCTCGGTGGGCACCGCTTCCGGCGCGGTGCCGCGGACCTGGGCCTCGACGCGGCACTGCTGACCGTCGGCGGCGTCACCGGCGCGCTCGCGGGCGGCGGGCTCCTGGTCGTGCTCGTCGCCGTCCCGGTCGTCGTCACGCTGCACAACGCGGCCCTCACGAAGCAGCTCGAGGACGACGCGTCGTTAGACAAGAAGACGGGCATGGCCACACCGGCGGCCTGGCAGGCGCACGCCGAGCACGTCTTCGCCGAGGCCGTGCCGGCACGGCGGCCGGTCGGCGTGCTCATGATCGACCTGGACCACTTCAAGCGGCTCAACGACACCTACGGCCACCGCGCCGGCGACGACGTGCTCGCCACGGTCGGCGCGTGCCTGCGATCGGAGCTGCGGCAGGCCGACTTCGGCGGCCGGTTCGGCGGCGAGGAGTTCACCGTGCTGCTGCCGGACACCGACATCATCGACACCATGACCACGGCCGAGCGCATCCGCGCCGCCATCGCGGACCTGCGTGTCTCGACCGTCGACAACCACGGCGAGCACACCGTGATCACCGGGGTCACCGCGTCGGTCGGTGCCGCGGCCCACCCGCACCACGGCACCACGGTCGACGACTGCCTCCGCGTCGCCGACAGCCACGTGTACCAGGCCAAGGAACAGGGCCGGAACATGGTCGTCGGCATCGACACGGCCCGCGTCGCGCTGCACACCCGGCGCGGGCCCAAGCCGCCCGAGATCGGCTGAGCCACACCGGACGCCCGCCCGTGCCCGGGATGTCGCGAAGGCGGCCGATGACCTGAACGTGCCCGTTCACGCACGGCTGGCGCCGCGATCGCGCCGTTCGTGTGCCGCGTGCCCGGCGCGTGGTTTCTTGGTGGGGTGCGCCGAGTTCCGTTCGCCATCACGCTCGGGGGGCTCGCCGCGGCGGGGCCGCTCGGCGTGGACATGTACGTCGCCGCGCTGCCGACGATCGCGCGGGACTTCGGCACCGGTGTGTCCGTCACCCAGCTGTCCGTGACGGGGTTCCTGCTCGGGATCGTGTTCGGGCAGCTCACCTTCGGCCCGCTCGGCGACCGGTTCGGGCGGCGGCCGCTGCTCCTCGGCGGCACCGTGGCCGCCGCGCTGTGCGCGGTCGGCTGTGCGGTCGCCCCGAACATCGTGGTCTTCGTCGGCGCGCGGGTGCTCGGCGGGTTCTTCGGCGCGGCCGGCATCGTGCTCGCCCGCGCGGTGGTCACCGACCTGTTCCACGGCCCGAGAATGGCGCGTTACTTCGCCGGTCTCGCGATGCTGCTGGGTGTCGCGCCGGTCATCGCGCCCGCGCTCGGTGGGCTGGTCATGCGGTTCGGCTCCTGGCGGGTCGTGTTCGTCGTCCTCGCCGGGATTAATCTCGCGCTCACCGCGGGTGTGCTGCGGTTCGTCCCGGAGACCCGCGAACATCCGACCTCCCGGCCGCGGGCGATGGGCACCCTGCTGCGCCGGCGCGCGTTCACCGGCCACGTCCTGGTGCTCGCCTTCGCCGCCGTCGCCCTGTTCAGCTACGTCAGCGACTCGAGCTTCGTCTTCGAGAACGGCTACGGCGTCTCGCCGACGGTGTACAGCCTCATCTTCGCCTCCAACGCGTGCGCCATGCTGGCGGCCAGCAGCGTCTTCGGCATGCTCGCCGGCCGGGTCGACCCGGCGGCCGTGCTCCGCGCCGGCATCGGGCTCGCCACCGCCGCCACGACCGTCCACCTGGTGGTGACGGTGACCACGGGCGGTGGCCTGGCCGTCACGTGGGCCTGTCTCGTCGCGACGCTTGCCGGGCTCGGCCTCATCTTCCCCGCCGTCACGACGATCGCCCAGTCGCTGGGCTCGGCGACACCCGGCGCGGCGTCGGCTCTGCTCGGCGCCGGTCAGTTCACGCTCGGCGCCGTACTGTCACCGCTGTCCGGCCTGTTCGGCTCCGGCTCCCCCACCCCGCTCGCCCTGTTCATGCTGGGCGGCATGGTGTGCGCGGGCGCCGTCTACGTCACGGTCATTCCGCGCGCAGCTGAACCGCGATCAGGTCGTAGTGCGAGTAGGAGTTGATGTCGTCGGTCATCTCCAACCGGACCTCGAACCCGTCGCGGTGCCAGGTCTCCGACGGCTCAAGGCCTTCGGTCCGCTTGTCCGGATCGCCGAGCTCCGCGCGCAGCAGGTCGGACAGCCGGGCGAACTCGTCGTCGAACACGTCGCGCTCGGCGTCGGGATCCCGCTCCCACACCGCGGCGTACTCGTCGTCGAGGTCGTCCACCTCGTCCTCGCCTGCCGAGAAGCCGTCGTCGTCCCCGAACTCGTCGTCGGCGTCCTCGTCGATGTCCAGCGCGGGCCAGCACAACGCGCACGGCAGGCGGATCGACGAGCCCGGTTCGCCGGGCGGGTCGCCCAGCTCGAGCCGCCAGCCGTTCTCCTCGCCGCCGAAGTAGTGCGGCGCGCTCGCGCCCGCCGACCACTCCGGCGCCTCGCCCTCGGTCGCCCAGCCGGCCCTGACCAGCGCTGCCTCGACGCCCCCACGGGTCCAGTCGCTGGTCAGCGACAGGAGGACCCTGATTTCCGCCGGTGAGACCGGCAGTCTCTTGATGGACACCCGCTAGAGCGTACTACCGCTGTGGCACAAGGGTTTTCGACCACAGGCCGCCCCCTGGCCAACACGCGACACACGGCCCGACTCGTACTCCCGGCGCCCGACGTTCCGATCGTGGAGTACCCGGACGTTTGGCTGTCAGGGGGCATTGCCACCGATGTTCGAGAATCCCTGGAAGTGACCGTTGAGGACCTGTCCGACCGTAGCAAGGAGGTGGGCCTCGGAGAACGGTTTCTCCACGAGGGCTACGCCTGGTTCGAGGCGTCCCTGGGAGGCGAGGACCGGCCGGGCGTAGCCGGACATGAAGATCACTTCGATCTCCGGTTTGATCACCCGCATCTTCTCGGCGACCTCCTTGCCGAGCATCCGCGGCATGACGACGTCGGTGATCAGCAAGTGGATCTCGCCCTGGTGGTTGGCGGCGATGTCGAGTGCCTCCGGGCCGCTGGCCGCGGTGATCACGTGGTAGCCGTTGCGGGTGAAGATCCGTCTGGTCACCTCGCGCAGGGCTTCCTCGTCCTCGACGACCAGGACGGTCTCTCCCTTGGGCACCCGCTGATATGGCACGGACTCCACGACCGGGGTGGCCGCCTCCACGGTAGCGGGCAGCGTGATGGTGAAGGTGGTACCAGCGCCGGGTTCGGAGTAGATCCCGATGCTCCCGTCGGCCTGGGTGAGGATGCCGTAGATGGTGGCCAGGCCGAGCCCGGTTCCCCCGCTGTCCGACTTGGTGGTGAAGAACGGCTCGAACACGTGCTGAACGACCTTGGCGGGCATCCCGGTGCCGTTGTCGCTGACTCGCAGCCGCACGTTGCGGCCCAGCCGCGCTTTGGATCCTCCGGCGAGGGCGGATGCGTCCACGGTGAGGTTGCCGGTGTCGATGGTCAGTGTCCCGCCGGACGGCATGGCGTCACGGGCGTTGACCGCGAGGTTCACGAGCACCTGCTCCAACTGGCCTGGATCGGCCAGGACCGGCCAGAGATCACCGGCGAGTGAGGTCACGAGCTCGACGTGTTCGCCGATGGTTCGGCGCAGCATTTCCTCCACCGTGGTGATGACCTTGTCGAGGTCGAGAACCTGAGGCCGGATGACGTCGCGCCGGGCGAAGACGAGCAGTTGGTGGGTGAGCCTGGCCGCGCGTTCCGCCGCCTTCTTGATCTGTTCGAGGTCAGCACTGGCGGTTTCCAGGTGCGATGCCGGGTCCGGACCGGACGCGGCGGCGACCTCCTCGGCGACGAACGAGACGTAGTTGAGGATCACTGCCAGCAGGTTGTTGAAGTCGTGTGCTACACCTCCGGCAAGCTGACCCAGGCTCTCAAGACGCTGGGCCTGCGCCTGCGATCGCTCCTTCCGCTCCAACGTGTCGCGGTAGTCGCGGCGCTCCGCGTCGGCCGTCACCTCGGACCGCTCCAACGTGTCTCGCGCCTCCCGGCGCTCCGCGTCGGCGGTCACCTCGGTTCGCTCCAACGTGTCTCGCGCCTCCCGGCGCTCCGCATCAGCCGTCACCTCGGACCGCTCCACACCGTCCCGATCCTCCCGGCGCTCCGCATCAGCGATCACCTCGGACCGCTCCACACCGTCCCGACGCTCCCGGCGCTCCGCACCCGCCGTCACCTCGGACCGCTCCAGCGTCCCCCGACCCTCCCGACGTTTCGCACCCGCCGTCACCTCGGACCGCTCCAGCGTCCCCCGACCCTCCCGACGCTCCGCATCAGCCGACACCTCAGACCGCTCCACACCGTCCCGATCCACGCGACGCTCCGCATCAGCCGACACCTCGGACCGCTCCACACCGTCCCGACGCTCCCGGCGGTCCGCGCCCGTCGTCTCCTCGGGTGTGTCCGCGTCGCCCTGCTGCCCCTCGGCCTCCCACGACACCGTGGTGACACCGACAACGCCGCCCTCAGGACCGATGACCGGCTCAGCGGTCACCGACACCCTGATCGTCGTCCCGTCCTTGCGCACCCGGATCGCCTCGTACCGCTCAACGACACCGCCCGCGCTGATCTGCCGCAGTACCGCCTGCTCTCCCGCGAGGCTCTCCGGAGAACAGAGCACATCCATGGGAAGGCCGACGATCTCCTCGGCCTCGTAGCCGTAGAGGACCACCGCGGCCGGATTCCAACCGCAGACGTGGCCCGCGTCAGTGATCTCGACGACCGCGCGCGGCGACGGCGTCCCAGGCCCCTGCTCTTCCGCCGTGGATTCAGCCTGCTGAATCAAGGGTCTGATCATGGGATGTCTCCAGACTTGGCCGGCAGACGCCAGCCCACACCGGACAGGCGATCAACGCGACGGCCTTGGGACGAGGCGGAAACTCTCCGCAACGTCCTCCGGCAGGCGTGCGTCGGCGGGGGCCAGGCCATCCCGCAACGAAGACCGGGTGCTGTCCTCCTCAGGCTAACATGCATTCGGAGGCCCGGATTTGTGGGACGTCAGCTGACGCCTCTTGTCCACTGGCAAAATCTCCGCTGAGGCCGAAATCGCTCATCGCTGCGCGGGCGTCTCTTGGTTGTCGCCGACTGTCCGATTTGCACCAACACAAGGGTCACCCGATCTGATGGACTTCGCCGCTAGCACGCCACTCAGACACGGGATGTGCTATGGAGGCAAAACCGCTGGCCCAGTGGCACAACCCTGTTCGAGGTATGGCTACCAACACCGCGGTCGCGACAGTCGCAACGCCACCGCGAACCCACCCCGCTCCGATATCAGCGGACGTGGAAATCAGCCCTTTTGCGCGTGAATTCGTACCGTTTCAGGCCGGCGAGATCAACGAAGAACGTGAGCCAGTGAACTCCTATTTCCGCCGGTGAGACCGGCAGTCTCTTGATGGACACCCGCTGGGGTGTACTACCGCTGTGGCACAAGGGTTTTCGACCACAGGCTGACCCCCTGGCCATCACGCAGGTCCACGGTCAGCGCGCCGCTGCGGCCATCGACGGTCACCTCGCCGAAGTGCTGGAAACCCTCCAGCGGCGAGGCGTTGGCCGCCGGCGGCGTGTGCGCGAACACCTGTTGCGGCCCGAACGTCGGGTCCAGCGCGTTCGGCCCGAAGGCACCGGCGTGCAGCGGACCGGAGACGAACTCCCAGAACGGGTCGAAGTCCCCCACCGCGGCGCGGTCCGGCGAGTAGTGGTGCGCCGCGGTGTAGTGCACGTCCGCGGTCAGCCACACGACGTTGCGGACCCGACGACGCGCCAGCGCGCGGAACACGCCGGCCAGCTCGTGCTCCCGGCCGCCCGGCGCGCCGGGCAGGCCGTTCGCGACGCCCTCGATGTCGGCGCCGTCCGGCACGGTCAGGCCGATCGGCAGGTCGTTCGCGACGATCTTCCACGTGGCGCGGCTGCGGGACAGCGCGTCGACGAGCCAGCGGGCCTGCCGCGCGCCGAGGATGTGACCGTCACCGTCGCGCGGGGCGGTGTTGGCGTCCTTGTAGGAGCGCATGTCCAGCACGAACACGTCGACGTGCCGGCCGTAGGAGAAGCCGCGGTACACCCGCCCGTCGACCGCGCAGCGCTGGTCGATCGGCTGCCACTCGTGGAACGCCCGGAACGCCCTGGCGGCCAGGACGTCGACCCGCTTCTCCGTGTACTGCGGCAGGTCGAGGATCTCGCCGGGGTACCAGTTGTTGAGTACCTCGTGGTCGTCCCACTGCACGATCGAGGGGACCCGCGAGGCGAAGGCACGCACGTTCTCGTCCAGCAGGTTGTAGGCGAACTGGCCGCGGTACTCGGCGAGCGTCTCGGCGACCTTGGCCTTCTCCGGTGTCACGATGTTGCGCCAGACCCGGCCGTCCGGCAGCGTGACGGACTCCAGCAGGACGCCGTCGGAGTACACGGTGTCGCCGCTGTGCAGGAAGAAGTCCGGGTCGCGCCGCAGCATCGAGCGGTAGGCGGTCATGCCACCGGTGTCCGGGTTGATGCCCCAGCCCTGCCCGGCCACGTCGCCGGACCACGTGAACCGGACGCTCTCGCGGCCGGTGGGCGCGGTGCGGAACGAGCCGGTGAGCGGGGCGCTGCGGACCCGGCCGTCGAGGTCCTCGGCGGTGACCCGGTAGTGCACGGCCCGGCCCGGCGCGAGGTGGTCGAGCCGAAGCTTGCCGGTGCCACCGGTCTCCGGGGTCAGGACCGGGCCACGGACCACGTGTGACCGGCGGAAGCTCTCGTCGTAGGAGACCTCGACGAGCATGCGGGACGGCCGGTCGGCCCTGGTCCACACGATGGCGCCGTCGGTGGTCACGTCCCCGCTCTGCACGCCGTGCGTGAGGACCGGCCGCCCGTTCCCGGCCGCCAGCGCGACCCCGGGTGCGGCGACCCCGGCGGCGAGCACCCCCGCGCCGACCGCACTCGCCCGCAACATCGTCCGCCTGCTGACCCGATCGTTCGTCATGGGCGCTTTCTAATCGCCCATCACGAACGGCGCGTCAACCGGAGGTGAACGAACAGGCCGTCCGGGTCCGGTAACGGTTGGGTCACGCACCCATCCGGCGCCGGGAAGGTCCCCGAACCAGCCGTAGAGCCAACCGACCGGACGGGGTCCCTTTCCTCCCCTCAGGGACCCCGTCCACCCTTCCGTCCACCCTTCCGTCCACTTCGGACACACGGCGGCGGCGCCCACGGCCGCGCGATAGCGTGGCGTGGTGAGCGAGGACACCTGGGCCGGCCTGGCCGGCCCGTTCGTCGACGAGGCCTATGCCACGGTGAAGGGGTACGTGCGCACCTACGTGCTGCACCAGCACCTCCTCGAGCACCTGCCGCCACCACCGGCGACCGTCCTCGACGTCGGCGGCGGCGCGGGGCACCAGTCGTTTCCACTGGCGGATGCCGGCTACGACGTGACCCTGCTCGACTCCTCGCCGGCGATGCTGGACAGGGCCCGGCAACGGCTCGAACGGCTCCCCGCCGAGGCCAGGCGACGAGTGTCCTTCGTCCAGGCCGACGGTGAGCACGCCGTCGAGGCCCTCGACGGCCGGCACTTCGACGCCGTGCTGTGCCATGGCGTGCTCGGCTACCTGGCGCGGCCCGACGCGATGGTCGACCAGCTCTGCCGCTGCGTCGCCCCCGGTGGTCTCGTCTCGATCATGACGGGCAACGCCGACGCCGCGGCGGTACGCCCGGCCATGGAACGCCGCTGGGACGACGCCCTCGCCTCGTTCGACGCGCGGACGGAGATCGGCGTGCTGGGCGTGCCTGGCCGCGCCGACACTGTCGACGAGCTGAGTGACCTCGTCCGGGACGGCGGTGTGGAGCCGCTGCGCTGGTACGGCGTGTGGCTCTTCGTCGACTGGCTCGAGTTCGGCGGCACCGACCTGGACCCGGCCGACTCGGCACAGGTGGCCGCGGTCGAGCTGGCGGCCAGCCGGCGCGACCCGTACCGGCGGCTCAGCCGCGTCTTCCATCTCGTGGGACGCAGGGCCCCCGCCTCCCGGTGAGGAGGCGGGGGCCGCCCGGCGTCAGTTCGCCGGCACTCGCCTCAGGTCCCGGTCGCTCTCCTGGACGTCCAGCACCCTGGTGGCCGCGACCTGTGGCGCCACCGTGGTCTCCGCCAGCGCCGTCGCGCCCGGCGCCAGGGACACCGGCAGGCCGAGCCGGCTGTGGCCCAGGTCCAGCCGGACGGTCGCGCCCGTGCTGGTCGGCACCGTGGACTGCTGGTCGGACACCGTCAGCACGAGCCCGAGCACGCGGCCGGCCGGCAGCACCTTGTCGTGGGCCATCAGGTCGAAGTTCACCGTGTACCAGCGGTCCGGCTGCAACAGGCTCGGGTTCGACAGCGAGTCGCGGTGGGCCGCGTCCACCCAGCCCCGGGTCAGGACGGCCGCGTCGGACGTCACCACGTCCTTGACCGAGTCCCGGTAGCAGGAGTCGTCCGCCGCGGTGGACGCGCCGTAGCAGGACTCGGTGGACAGGGTGCGAATTCCCTCCTGGGCGCCCTGGTAGTTGACGCGGGTCGCCGTGCCGTAGTCGACGAGCCGCGCCGACAGTTCCGTGTTCGGCCTGTCGACCTTGACGCGCAGGGAGATCGTGGTCGTGCCGCTGATCCGTAGGTCCCTCGGCAGCGGCGCGGACAGGAAGACCGCCCGGCCGGCCACCGCGGTGTTGGGGTTCGCTATCGCGTCCCGCTCGCGGAGGTTCGGGTTGTCCACCACGGTCTGCGTGCCGGTCGTGTGGGTCAGGCCCAGCGTGCCGGCGGTGCCGTTGCCCGCGCCCAGCGAGACCGGCAGGGTGAAGGCGCCGCGCGCCGGCCAGGTCGACTCGTTCACCCAGCCGTCCGGGTTGCGCTCGATAGTGGCCATGGGCTCACGCATGACGCCGTTCGGCAGGCCCTGCAGCCAGTAGTCGAACCAGCGGTGCAGGGTCTCCACCCACTCGGGGCGCCGGAAGTCGAAGGGGTCGACGTGCCCCTCCTGGCTCAGCCAGATCTTGCGCGGGACGTGGTTGCGTGCCAGGGCCGCCCACCACTGCGCGAAGTGCTTCGGCTCCACGTTCTGGTCGTTGATGCCGTGCACGACGAACACGCTGGCCTTGACCTTGCGGGCGTCCGGCACGAAGTTCCGCTCCGCCCAGAACGCGTTGAAGCTGCCGTTGACGTTGTCCTCGCCGGCGAGCAGCGCGTCCCGCACCGGCTGGCACACCTCGTCGGGCCGGCCGTTGACGAAGCCGGACAGCCAGTCCGCGCCGCCGTTGACCGTGTAGAGGGCGCCGTTGTCCCGGTAGTAGTCGTACCAGCTGGAGATGGCCGAGATCGGGACGATCGTCTTCAGGCCCTCGACACCGGTGGCCGCGACGCCGTTGGCGACCGAGCCGTCCCACGACTTGCCGATCATGCCCACCTTGCCGCTGGTCCAGGTGGCGCGGGCCGGGGTGCCGTCGGCGTAGGTGGCCCTGGCGCGCCCGTTCAGCCAGTCGATCGCGGCCTTCACGCCCTCGATCTCCTCGCGGCCGCCGACGTCGCCGCAACCGGTGGACCGGCTGGTGCCGTTGAAGTCGACCGCGGCGAACGCGTACCCGCGCGGCACGAAGTAGTTGTCGTAGAAGAGCGGGAACTTGGTCACCGTGCCGTCGGCGGCGTACTGCTTCACCTCGCTCTCGTTGCCCCGGCCGCAGCACTGGTAGTACGGCGAGGCGTCCATGATGACCGGCACCTTGCCGGCCGCGGCCTCCCTCGGCCGCACGAGGTCGACGGCCACCTTGTCGGGCACGCCGTCGCCGTCGTTGTCGAGCCGGGTGGTGACCCAGACGCTCTCCCGGATGGCGTTGGCGTAGTCGTAGACGGGCACCGTCTCCGTGCCGTGGACGTGTGGCGGGCGGGGCGCGGCGGTCGCGGTCGCCGGAGAGACGACCAACCCGGCCAGGGCGGTCGCCGCCACGACCAGCACGGCCCGGCGCAGGGGGGAAAAGGCCATGTCGGCAACCTACCGGCGGGCCTGGGCCGGCGGTAGGTTCCCGTTTGCCAGCTGGCCGGACGGCCACTCGGCGCAACGCGCGAGTACCGAACGGCCGAACAGATCCTTTTCCACTAACGGCCCAGAAAGCCGCCGAACAGTCCGTTGACGTGGGCAAACGCTTGCGGTACGTTGTCAAAGCGGCAAACTTTGGACAGTCGACCAGCTGAAAAGTTGCCGCAAAAGTCGGGGATTAAATTAGTGGCGATCGATTGCGCCCAGAATATCCACTCAATTCATTACCTGGGGGAACAGGAATGAACATATCCAAACTCAGAACCATGGCCGCAATAGCGGCGGCCACGGCGACGGCACTGGTTCTCAACACCAGTTCGGCCACCGCGACACCCGACCGGGACGACCCGGGGATCCTGTCCAGCGACGGACTGATCCTCACCGGCGACTGGAACGGCGACGGCATCGACACCCCCGGCTTCTTCTTCGGCGGTTTCTGGTACCTGCACGACTCCAACACCTCCGGCGGCCCGGAAATCGCCTTCCAGTACGGGGACGACAGCGAGGAGGGCTTCCCCGTGGTCGGCGACTGGGACGGCGACGGCTTCGACACCGTCGGCCTCGTCCGCGGCGACACCTGGCTGCTGTCGAACTTCCTCGGCAACGGCTTCGCGGACGTGGTCTACAAGTACGGCGACCCCAACGAGACGGGCTTCCCGGTGGCCGGCGACTGGAACGAGGACGGCATCGACACGCCGGGCCTGGTCCGGGACAACCGGTGGCTGCTGCGGAACGCCAACAGCGGTGGTAGGGCGGACATCGACTTCACCTACGGCAGCCAGAACGAGACCGGCAGCCCGCTCGTGGGCGACTGGAACGGCAACGGCACGGACTCACCGGGCCTGGTCCGCGACGGCGTCTGGTTGCTGCGCAACTCCAACACCAGCGGTCCCGCGAACCTGACCTTCGCCTACGGCAACCCGGTGCCGCTGCACTGGCCGACCGCGGGCGACTGGGACGGCAACGGAACCGGCACCCCGGGTGTGGTCGATCTCAACCAGAGCCCGTTCGTCTGGCATCTGCGCAACACGAACGACTCGGGAATCGCCGACGTCACCTTCAACTACTTCTGATGGGCTGACGCCACAACGATCCGCACACCGCACCTCCCGGGGTCTTCGCTGATCCGGGAGGTGCTCCCGCGCGGCGTCGCGCGGTGCCCGACAAATTCATCACTGGGGGCTCGACGAAAATGAGCAAGATCAGAACCGTGGCCATCGGCGCGGTGGTGTCCACGGCCACGGTGCTGCTTCTCGACACCACCACCGCCACCGCCACGCCGGACCGCGACGACCCGGGCATCATGTCCAGCAACGGGGTCACGCTCGCCGGCGACTGGAACGGGGACGGCATCGACACGGCCGGCTACTACGGCAAAGCCGTCTGGCACCTGCGGAACTCGAACACCACCGGCGGTACGAACATCGAGTTCCAGTACGGGGATCCCGGCGAGGCGGGCTTCCCGGTGGTCGGCGACTGGGACGGGGACGGCATCGACACCGTCGGGCTCGTCCGCGGCGACACCTGGTACCTGTCGAACTTCCTCGGCAGTGGCTTCGCCGACGTGGTCCTCAGGTTCGGCGACCCCGGCGAGACGGGCTTCCCCGTGGTCGGCGACTGGAACGAGGACGGCATCGACACACCGGGCCTCGTCCGGGACAACCACTGGTTCCTACGCGACACCAACTCCACCGGTGGGGCGAACGTCGACTTCACCTACGGCAGCCAGAACGAGACCGGCATTCCGCTGGCGGGTGACTGGAACGGCAACGGCACGGACTCACCCGGCCTGGTCCGCGACGGCACGTGGTTCCTGCGGAACGCCAACTCCAGCGGTCCCGCGAACGTCTCCTTCACCTACGGAGACCCGTGGCCCCAGCACTGGCCGGTCACCGGCGACTGGGACGGTGACGAGACCAACACCCCGGGTGTGGTCGATTTCAACCAGGGTCCGATCCTGTGGTGCCTACGCAATTCGAACACCACGGGAATCGCCGACTTCTGCTTCGGTTACGCCGTATGAACCGACGCCATAGGAAACGGGCGCGGCCCGGACCTTTCCGGTCCGGGCCGCGCTCTTTCCCATGACCACCTCGGGTTGGCCGCCAGTTGGCGGAATCTTCTGTGCCTGAACGGTCGAACGATCCACCAGCTGAAACTTCGTCTGGTACTTCGTTGACGGCACACACGACTTCCGGGTAACTTGGTTTTTGCGACACTTTGGACGGTCAACTGGGGGGCGCTAGCCAGTTGGAAGTCGTTCGCGAACGTCGGGGGTTTAGCGCTGTTTTCGCGCAAGAGAACATCTGGAACCTTAAAAATCGCATGGGGGCAAGAAACCAATGAAGCTAGCTAGACTGGGTGCTGTGGCAATCGGGGCGACTGCCGCTGTACTGCTTTTCGGCACTGCGCAGGCAACCGCGGCACCCGACCGGAAGGACGTGGGGATCCAGTCGTTCAGCAACGGCGTCGCGCTCTCCGGGGACTGGAACGGGGACGGCATCGACACCCCGGGCCTGTTCGACTTCAGCACGGGCGTGTGGCTCCTGCGGAACTCGAACGACTCCGGTGACCCGCAGATCGTGTTCCAGTACGGCGACGAGGGGGAGTTCGGCTTCCCGGTGGTCGGCGACTGGAACGGGGACGGCATCGACACCGTCGGCCTCGTCCGCGGTGGTGACTGGTTCCTGCGCAACTCCAACACCACCGGTGGGGCGAACGTGAGCTTCACCTACGGCGACCCGAACGAGTCGGGTTTCCCGGTGGTGGGCGACTGGGACAACAACAACACGGACACCCCCGGGCTCATCCGTGACAACCAGTGGCTCCTGCGGAACTCCAACACCACCGGTGGGGCGAACGTGAGCTTCACCTACGGCGACCAGGGCGAGATCGGTTTCCCCGTGGTGGGTGACTGGAACGGCGACGGCAGCGACACCCCGGGCCTGGTCCGCAACGGCACCTGGCTGCTCCGCAACTCGAACTCCGCGGGTGGGGCGGACATCGGCCTCAGCTACGGCGACCCGATTCCGGTGCACTGGCCCGTCACGGGCGACTGGGACGGCAACAACACCGACACCCCGGGTGTGGTCGACTTCAACACCGACCCCGAGCACATCCTGTGGTTCCTGCGGAACTCGAACACGACGGGCAACGCGGACGTCACCTTCACGTACTTCTGATGGGCTGACGGTCCTACCGGTTCGAGAAACGGGCGCCGCCCGGGCCTTACAGGTCCGGGCGGCGCTTTGTCGTACCCGCTCAGCGGACCGTGTAGACCCCGGTCGTCTCCGCGTGATAGCCCTTCGCGCCGACCGCCAGCGCCAGCGGGCTGCGGAAGTCCTCGCCGGCGGACAGCGCCGACAGCACGTGCGCGAAGTCGTACCGCGGCGTCCAGCCGAGCGCCTCCCGCGCCCGGTCGTTCACGTAGACCCGGTCGATCTCGTCGAACATGCGCCAGCCGCGCCGCGCGTACTCCCCCGGCTGCGCGGGAAAGAGCCTGGCCACCACGTCCGCCGCCGACCCGTGCAACTCGGCCAGGTCGCTACGCGTGAACGGGGTCGTCGCGCTCACGATGAACCGGTCGAAGCCGATCTCCGGCGCCTTCGCCATCGCCAGCAGGTGCGCGTCGACCACGTCCTGGAGGTCCACCCGCCGGTACAGGTACTCGTTGGCCTTGAGGTTGGCGTCCGCGTAGGCGGTGCGGACCTCGTCGCGGTCGTCCGGCTCGGCGAAGAACCGGGACGTCCGCAGGACCACCACCGGCAGGCCGTGGTCGCGGTGCACGAGCTCGCACAGGTTCTCCGCGGCCGTCTTCGTGACGCCGTAGATGTTGCGCGGCACCGGCACGACGTCCTCGGTGACCCAGGTCGCGGCGGCGCCGCCGGACGTCAGTGCCCGGCCGAACGCGCTGGTGGTGCTGGTGAACACGAACCTCTCGACGCCGGCCGCCACCGACTCCGTCAGCAGCGTCAGCGTGCCGGTGATGTTGGTGTCGACGAACTCCTGCCGCTCGTGCGAGCCGACGTGCGGCTTGTGCAGGGTCGCCGGATGCAGCACCGCCGTGACCCCCCGCAGGCACGACCGCACCACGTCCCGGTCGCCGATCGACCCGACCACCGTGGTGAACGGCGAGTCCAGCACGTCGAGCCCGACCACGTCGTGGCCGAGGTCCGACAGCACCCGCACCAGCGCCTCACCGAGGTGTCCGGCGCTTCCCGTGACAAGAATCCGGTCCATGCCACCACAGTAGGTAACGGCGCCAGCCGGTTTTGTTGACCACTCACAGCCAGCGGGGGTTGACTGCAGGTGACACCGGAACTCGGCATCACGAGGAGGTCATGGTGCGGTTCAAGGGTTTCCTGCTGGCCCTGGTGCTGGTCTTCAGCACGCTGCTCACCGTCCCGGCCGCGGCGGTTCGCACCGCCGCGTGGGTGGTCTCGACCACTCGGCTCGACGACCGGTTGGTCGAGCTGGTCGTCCGTTCCCCCGCCGTCGGCCACGACGTCGGCGTGCGCCTGCTGCTGCCACCCGACTACGACCGTCACCCGGGCCGGCGGTGGCCGACGCTCTACCTGCTCCACGGTTGCTGCGACGGCGACACCGGCTTCCGCAGCTGGACCGACAAGACCGACGTCGAGGAGCTGTCCGCCCACACGAACGTCCTGATCGTGATGCCGGAAGGAGGTCCTGGCGGCTTCTACTCGGACTGGCTCTCCGGCCCGCGATGGGAGACGTTCCACCTCACGGAGCTGCGCCGGATCGTCGAGCACGAGTACCGGTCCGGGCCCCGGCGCGCGGTCGCGGGCCTGTCGATGGGCGGGTTCGGCGCCCTGTCCTACGCCGGCCGGCATCCCGGGTTCTTCCGCGCCGTCGCGTCGTTCAGCGGCGTCGCACACCCGACCTACCAGGGGGCGAGGAGCACCCGGCTGGTGCTCGACATCGTCCGCGGCACCGGCGCCGACCCGCTCGGGCTCTGGGGCGACCCGGTCGCGAACGCGGACGTCTGGGCCGCACACAACCCGTTCGACCTGGCACGACGGCTACGCGGGACGAAGGTGTTCATCTCGGCCGGCAACGGAGAGGCCGGGCCGTTCGACGCGCCGGGCTCCGGCGTCGACGGCCTGGAGCAGCTGCTCGGTGAGCAGTCGGTCGCGGTGGCGGACCAGCTGCGGCGGTACGGCATACCTGTGCGCACCGACTTCTACGGTCCCGGTCATCACGCGTGGCCCTACTGGGAGCGAGAGCTGCACCGGTCCTTCCCGATGCTGGTGTGGGCGGTGGCACACTGAGATCCCCGGATCGCGCTGCGTGACCTTGGTTACGGCTAGGCCGATCGCGCTCCCTTACCGCAGGGCCGATCGGCCTAGATGCCTTACGCCACAAGCGCTGTCAGACTTCCTCGAGCGCGTTCCGTAGCGCCTTCAACGCGTAGTACACGCGGGACTTGACCGTCCCCTGCGGCACGCCGAGCACCCTCGCCGCCTCCTCGATCGTGCGGTCGCGGAGGTAGGTCTCGGCGAGCGCCTCGCGATGTTTGGGGCTCAACGCCTGTAGCGCGTCGGCGATCACCATGGCGGACAAGGAGTTCTCCGAATCGTCGGGGATGGTCATCGTCTCGAGCGGCGCGGCGTCGACCTCGTGCGGGCGCACCTTCGAGCTGCGCCTTCCATCGATGACCAGGTTGCGCGCGACCGTGTACAGCCACGCGCGTACGCCGATTGACTCGCGGTCGAGTCGATCCGCGTTGCGCCATGCGCGGACCAGGGTCTCCTGCACCACATCTTCAGCCCATTGCCGATCGTTGCCGGTCAGGTACAGCACGTGACCGAACAACGCTCCGCCGAACTCCCGGTAGAGAGCCCTGATGAGCGCCTCATGTCTGTCCGAGACGTCGTCCGCGCCGGCTGCTTCCAATCTTGGACGCCGGCTCACGGGGACACATCTTTGCCCTATCGGGCGGTCGAAGTCGAGTGACCCAGGTCACAGTTGTTTCCTAGCCGTGATTGAACCGTGATTTCTCGTTGTCCGTACTTGCTGGTGACCACACGTGCTGGTGTCCGAGGAAATCCTTGCGAAGAAAGGAAACTCATGAGCACCCGACGCGACCGAAGAGCGATGGTCGCGGTGATCGTCCCTCTCGATCGCCGCAACACCGCAGGCGACGTCTAGTCCGATATGGAGGGAGAACGCCTCGGTCGTGTCGTGGCGGTGGCACCGTTGGCGCTGCTCACCCCGGTTGCCTGCGCGGCCTCGGAGTGTGCACACCTCGGCGCCCGGCCTCCCGCCGTCCCCCGGCAGCGCATCCCCCGCCGTGCAGCCGGGATGACGGCGAGGAGGCCCCCACCACCACCGACGAGACGATCCAGGGCGGCGACCCGGGTACTGGGCGGTACCGGAACGCCAGCAGTCCAGACGACACGCGAGCGAACTGCGGGTCCGCGTGTCCGTTCCCTCCGACCAACGCCGTGATCGACCACACCAGCCCGGCGGTTCCCGGGCCGGCCACCGCGAACGCGCCACCGAGACCGGCGCACGCGGACCGATCACGGTGACCGCACTGGGGACCGGCGACCTCGAAAACCCGAGGTAACGCCCGCCGCGACGCGCCACCTCCGCGCGCGGTGCGGGTCCCGCAACACGAAACGAGGCAACCAAACGATGGCTCGACACAATAACCCGCGGTACAACCGGAAACGCCTGGTCGTAGCGGGTATCGCGGCCGTGACGACGATCGGCGTCGCGGTTGGCATCGGCATCTACGGCAGTGCGTTCGCCGACCAACCGGACCCCAGAGCGGCAAGCGAGCAGTGTCTGCCGACGGACAGTGCGCCCCCGCCCACGTCGTCGGAGTCCTCGGAGACGTCCCCGCCGGACGAGACCGAACCGACCGACACGAGCACCGGCACGGCGACCGACCAGCCGACCGAGCAGCCGACCGACACCGGGACCTCGATCCCGGACTCGACGGAGACCAAGAAGGGTTGGCTTGCCGGCGGCAAGTTGCTGACCTTCCACCCCCCGAACGGCTCCAGCGCCCCGGGCGAGGACGCCGGTGACAACGCCGGTGACAACGGCGCAGGTGACAACGGCGCAGGTGACAACGGCGCAGGTGACAACGGCGCAGGTGACAACGGCGCAGGTGACAACGGCGACAACGCGGGTGACGGCGACAACGGCGGTCAGCAGGGCGGTGGAAACGGCGGCGGAAACGGCGGTGACTACGGCGGGCCGAAGCCGCCGGAGCAGGCACCGGAGCCACCGGACGGCGGCATGGACCAGTTCCCTGGTGGGGACCAGTGCCAGGACGTCCTCGGCCCGAACCCGGGCGACTTCGTCGCCATCGACGACGTCCCGCCGAACAACCTCGCGGACTCCCCGCAGGCCAGGGACACCGGCTCGACCGGCACGTTCGAGTCCCAGTGCGGCACCAACGAGAACGGGCACAGCAACTCGGCGAACTTCATCGTCGCGCCCGGCAACGAGAACGGTGCCCAGCACACGCACGACTACGTCGGCAACGAGGACACCGACGGCTTCACCGACAACGACAGCCTCGCGGCGGCGGGCACGACCTGCACCAACGGCGACCAGTCGACCTACTACTGGCCGATCGTCCGCCTGCGCAACGAGGGCTCGAAGGCCGTCGACCCGCTGAACGCGCACAACGTCGGCGACCCGGTCCGGCCGGTGTCGGCGCAGCTGCAGTTCCGCGGCAACGCGGTCGACAAGGTCGAGGCGCTGCCGGAGTTCATCCGGATCATCACCGGTGACGCGAAGGCGTCGACCAACGGCGGCGCCAACGCCAACGCCAAGTGGACCTGCACCGGGTTCGAGGACCGGATCACGACGAAGTACCCTCTCTGCCCGCAGGGCAGCAACCTGGTGCGGATCTCGGACTTCCCGGGCTGCTGGGACGGCAAGAACACCGACAGCGCCAACCACCGCACGCACGTCGCGTTCGCCGACGCGCAGGGCGCCTGCCCGGCCGGCTTCGAGGCGGTCCCGCAGTTGCGGATCACGCTGACCTACGAGCTGCCCCAGGGTGTCCTGTTCGCGCTGGACGCCTTCCCCGACGAGAAACACAACCCGGTCACCGACCACGCCGACTTCGTGAACGTCATGTCAGAGGAGCTGATGACCCAGGCCGTCGACTGCATCAACAACGGACAGACATGCAAGTAGGGCCGGCCGACCGCTGGCGAGATTGATGTGAACCGCGTGCACGAGCTGTCCGTGATGTAGGCGCAGCTCGTGCACGCGCCCACCGAAGTTTTCGACATCCAGGTGAAGCGTGCTGGTCTCGACGGGCTGGTCGCCGACGCGCCGCTTCCGCTCTCGGTGACAGTTCCCCGAGCAACACACGAAACGAGGCAACCACAAGATGGCAAGACACAAGAATCCGCAGTACAACCGGAAACGCCTGGTGGTGGCGGGTATAGCGGCCGTGACGACGCTCGGTGTCGCCGTCGGCATCGGCATCTACGGCAACGCCTTCGCCGCCGACCAGAACGCCCAGAACGCCGCGAGTCAGGAGTGTCTGCCGACTCCGCCGTCCAGCAGTGCGCCGCCGGCGGCGACCACGACGACGACGGAAACGAGCGCCTCGGACACGGCTACCCAGCAGCCGACCGACACCGGCACCGCCTCCGACACGACCTCCGAGTCCACCACCTCGGGCACCGCGACCGACCAGCCGACCGACACCGGCACCTCGATCCCGGACGAGACGACCGAGACGACGACCACCACCACGAAGAAGAAGGGCTGGCTGGCCGGCGACAAGATGCTGTCGCTGAACGGTCACCCGCGTGGCGGTCAGGGTGGCGGCCGTGGCGGCAACCAGACCAACCCGAACGACCAGGGTGGCCCCGTGCCGTCCGAGACGGCGCCCTCGGTGCCGGCCGGCGCCGCGATGCAGAGCTTCCCGGGTGGCCAGGCGTGCCAGGACCAGTTCGGCCCGGTCGCGTCGGACTTCGTGGACATCCGCAAGGTCCGCCCGTCCAACGTCGGGCAGAACCAGAGCACCCAGCGCGGCCGCGGCGCCTCGACCGGCACGTTCAACGTGAGCTGCGGCACCAACAAGAACGGCCACAACAACTCGGCGAACATGATCGCCGCGCCGGGCAACGTGAACGGCGCCCAGCACACGCACGACTACGTCGGCAACCTGACCACGGACGGCTTCTCGACCAACGAGAGCCTCGCCGCGGGTGGCACCACCTGCAGGAACGGTGACAAGTCGGCGTACTTCTGGCCGATCATCCGGATCCGCAACAAGGGCTCCAAGGCGGTCGACCCGCTGAACGCCCACAACTTCGGCGACCCGATCCTGCCGGCCTCGGCGAAGATCGAGTTCCGTGGCAACGCCAAGGGCCCGGTCGCGGCGATGCCGGAGTTCCTCCGGATCCTCACCGGTAACGCCAAGTCGGTCACCCAGGCCGGCGCCAACCAGAACGCGAAGTGGACCTGCACCGGGTTCGAGAACCGGATCACCGCGAAGTACCCGCTGTGCCCGCGCGGCAGCCAGACGGTCCGGATCGCGGACTTCCCCGGCTGTAACGACGGGAACACCGACAGTGCCAACCACCGCACGCACATCGCGTTCGCGGACGCGGCCGGCAACTGCCCGGCGGGCTTCAAGGCCGTTCCTCAGCTGAGGATCACCTTGAAGTACAACCTCCCACGCGGCAAGCTGTTCGCGCTGGACGCTTTCCCCGACGAGAAGCACAGCCCGATCACCGACCACAACGACTTCGTGAACGTGATGGATGCGAACCTGATGAACCAGGTCGTCCGATGCATCAACACCGGACGGCGATGCTAGAAATCGCGGCTGCGAGCCACGATGACGGCGTACGCGAGCTGTCGATCCTGTCGGCAAGACTCGCGTACGCCCTCATGTGCCTGACCCTGACGTGGGGCGTGCTGGTTTCGACGGGCTGGTTCGACCGGCTCACGGGCCGGCACGCCCTGCGTGCGTCCCACCAGGTCTTCGCGACGATCACACTGGCGTTCGCGTTCGTCCACGGGGTCGGGTTCCTTGTGATGGACAACGGCCTCCCCCTCGGCCGGATCATCATCCCGTTCACCGGCCCGCTCCGGGACACGTTCGGGACGCTGGCGTTCGAGGGCATGCTGGCCGCGTCGATCGCGGTGGGACTGAAACGATGGACGACCTACTGGCGCTGGCTGTGGATCCACCGGCTGGCGTACCCGGCCTTCGCGTTGGGCGTGCTGCACGCCTTCTTCCAGGCGCTGGCCCGGGGCACCCTCTCGACGGTGGCCCTCGGTGGGCTTACGCTGCTGATTCCCGCCGTGCTGGTGATCGCGCTGCGGCTCGTGCCGCCGAAGGCGCTCGAGGCAGCAGGACTGGCGGAAGGAGGGCCGTGAGCGGAGTTGGCGGAGCTTGCGTAGCGAACCCACGGCGCCACGCAGCGGGTGAGGCGGCGGCATGAGCGGAGCTTGCGGAGCGAACCATGAACACCCACGACGCCACCGATCCCGCGGAGGGCGCCGGAGGAGCGGAGCCTGCGAAGCGTTCCGACGCC
>Ga0164298_10000019_pt1 | contig 105824 bp, 76 predicted proteins | sample Whisoiple_216_MG_FD_109713 | JGI IMG/M metagenome (GOLD analysis project Ga0164298, IMG submission 109713) | Unamended control soil microbial communities from upstate New York, USA - Whitman soil sample_216_MG | ecosystem: Environmental > Terrestrial > Soil > Agricultural land ...
CGCCCTCACCCCGGCCGGCGCGCCCTTCCCGTACGGCAGGGACCCCGAGGACGCGGTGATCCGGATCGCGCCGACCTATCCCCCACTACCCGAACTGGCCGACGCGATGAACGGCCTGGCCGTGTGCGTGCGGCTCGCGACGGACGAGCACCTGGGGCGCGGGCCCGTCCGGTAGGTTGGCGGCGTCGTGAGGGGTGGTCGTTGAAGGCGTTGTTGTCGCGGGTGGCCAGTCCGGCCGGGTTCGGGCTGACGCTGGTGTTGTTCTTCCTGCTGCCGTTCCTGTCCGTCTCCTGTGACGTGCCGGACGTGGGCAGGTCGGGGCTCGACTACACCGGCACGCACCTGGTCACCGGCGCCAAGCCGGACTGGGTGTCCACCCCCGAGGTCGACGACCTGCTCGGCCCACCCAACCCGAACGACGTGCCGGACGCCGGCGTCGAGGTACTCGCGGTCATCATCGTCGTGCTGGCCGCCGCGGGCCTGGTCGCCGGCCTGCTGCCGCGGGTCAGGGCCCGGATGTACGGCAGCGCGGCCCTCGCCGCCGCCACGCTCGCCGCGGCCGTCGTCACCCTGGTCGTCGCGCGGTCCAACCTGCGGTCCGTCCTTCTTCCCCAGGCCCGGCAGATCGCCGCCGACTCGCCTCGGGAGCGCCTGGACCCGGACTCCCTCGTGGCCCAGGCACTGCACGTCGAGCTGGGCTTCTGGCTCGTCGTCGGCGTGCTCGCACTGGTCCTGCTGTTCAACGCCGGCACCGTGTTCCTGTCCAGACGCGCCGCACGGTAGGCGCGCCGGTGACGGTGCGTCCGCGTGCTCCGGTCACTGTGTGATCGGTTACGTCACAGGCCTGCTACCAGCACGAACGCCACGCAGCAGGGATGATGGGGTCAACCCATAACGGACAGTGTGCGTGAAGTGAGGCTCTGTGGAACTCGTCTACCCGCCGGTGATCCTCGCCTGCAAGACCCTCTTCCGGGTCCTCGACCTGAAGCTGGACATCAAGGGCGCCGAACGCATACCGGCCACCGGCGGGGCGGTGCTCGCCTGCACGCACGTCAGCTACCTGGACTTCATCTTCTGCGGCCTGGCGGGCCTGCCGGCCAAGCGCAGGACGCGGTTCATGGCCAAGCACCAGATCTTCGCCAACCGCGTCGCGGGGCCCCTGATGCGCGGCATGCGGCACATCCCGGTCGACCGTGCCGCGGGTCAGGGCTCCTATCGGGAGGCGGTGACGGCGCTGACGGCCGGCGAGGTCGTCGGCGTCTTCCCCGAGGCGACGATCAGCCAGTCGTTCACCGTGAAGTCGATCAAGACGGGGGCGGTGCGGATGGCCGCGGAGGCCGGGGTGCCGATCATCCCGGTGACGGTCTGGGGCAGCCAGCGGCTGTGGACCAAGGGGCACCCGAAGAACCTCACCCAGCGCCACGTGCCGATCCTGATCCGGGTCGGCGAACCGTTCCAGCCGTCCCCGCAGGACGACCCGGAGGTCACCACCGCCGACCTGCGCGCGCGGATGTCCGCGCTGCTCGACGCGGCACAGCGCGACTACCCCGAGACACCGGAGCCCGGCGCGTTCTGGCTGCCGGCCCACCTGGGCGGGTCCGCGCCCGCCCCGGAGCCGGCGCACTGACCGGTCACGGAGTGCAGCACGCACACCCGGCGGACTCGACCGGGGCACAGCACGCCTCGCCGCGCCATGCCTGCCGGCCCTCCCTGACCGCGACCGCGGCGATCACCAGTGCGGCCAGCGGGTCCGCCCACGACCACCCGAAGAGACCGTTGAGTCCCAACCCCACCAGGAGCACGGCGGAGAGGTAGGTGCACAGCAGCGTCTGCTTCGAGTCCGCCACCGCGCTGGCCGAGCCCAGCTCACGGCCGGCACGCCGCTGCGCGTAGGACAGGCCGGGCATCACGGCGAGGCTGACCGCCGCCAGCACGACCCCCACCGTCGAGTGCCCGGCCGCCGCGCCGCCGGCCAGCGCCCGCACCGACTCCACCGTCACGTACGCGGCCAGGGCGAAGAACGACACCGCGATGACCCGCAGGGCCGTCCGCTCCCGAGCCTCGCGGGCGGCGTGGCCGCGGGCGGAGAACTGCCACGCGACGGCCGCCGCCGAGGACACCTCGATCACCGAGTCCAGCCCGAACCCGACCAGCGCCGTCGACGACGCGGTCGTGCCGGCCGCGATCGCCACGACGGCTTCCACCACGTTGTAGGTGATGGTGGCCGCGACCAGCCATCGCACGCGGCGGGCCAGCAGCGTGCGCCGCTCCGGCGCCGGCGCGGACATCAGCAGCACCCCTCGGCCTCGGCGCTCGGGCACGCCTGGGGGTCCACGGTGAGCACCACGCCGAGCAGGTCGGCGAGCGCGTGCGCGAGCTTCGGCTCCGCCAGCTCGTACCGGGTCCGCCGGCCCTCCGGCAGGGCCACCACGAGGCCGCAGCCCCGCAGGCAGGCCAGGTGGTTGGACAGCTTGGTGCGGGACACGCCCAGCGCGTCCGCGAGCTCCGCCGGGTAGGCGGGTCCTTCGCGCAGCGCCAGCAGGATCCGGCTGCGGGTGGGGTCGGACAGGGCATGCCCGAACCTGGCCAGTACCTCGGCATGAGTGGCGACGGTCAACACCTGCCGAACAGTACAGCGAAGTCTGAACTCAGAAAAGGCTGAACTATTATCGGCGGCGAGCGACCCAGGAGGCCACACAGCCGCCCGCGGCCGCCATCACCAGGAGCACGCTGTTCACCGCCAGCCCGACGAAGACGAGCACCACGCAGAGCATCAGGACGACCGACCACCCCGGGGGAACGGGAACGCTGTCGCCGATGTCGGATCTGCCCGGTTCCCCGTCGGCGAGCTCCTTCCAGATCTCGCGAAACTGGGAGCGTTCCTCGCCTGTGAGCATGTACCGCTCGTCCGGATGTTCCATGACCTGCTCCTGGAGTCGACTCTTCGGCCGCACATGTGTCGTCTACCAGTCACGTACCCCGACACCCCAGAAGTCAACCCCGGCCATCCGGCGGAGGGGTATGGATCGAATGGGCTTCTAGACTCCGCGGGGTGTCGACACGTGAGCTGGTCGTGCTGGGAACCGCCAGCCAGGCACCGACGCGGCAACGCAACCACAACGGCTACCTGCTCCGCTGGGACGGCACCGGGTTCCTCTTCGACCCCGGCGAGGGCACGCAGCGCCAGATGCTGCTCGCGGGTGTGAGCGCGACCGACGTGCACCGGATCTGCGTCACCCACTTCCACGGCGACCACTGCCTCGGCGTGCCGGGCATCGTGCAGCGGCTGTCGCTGGACCGGGTGGCACACGAGGTGTGCGCGCACTACCCGGCGTCCGGGGCGGAGTACTTCCGGCGGCTGCGGTACGCGACGTCGTTCCACGAGGTGGCGGAGCTGCGGGAGGAGCCGGTCGAGCGGGAGGGCGTGGTGGCCACGGGCTCGTTCGGCACGCTGGAGGCACGGCGGCTGGACCACCGCGTCGAGACGTTCGGGTACCGGCTGGTCGAGCCGGACGGCAGGCGGATGCTGCCCGACGCGCTGGGTGAGCTGGGCATCAACGGCCCGGATGTCGGTGTGCTGCAACGGGAAGGCGTGCTCCGGCACCGCGGGCGGGACGTGCGGCTGGCCGACGTGAGCGTGCCGCGGCCCGGGCAGCGGTTCGCGTTCGTCATGGACACCCGGCTGTGCGACGGCGTGTACGCCCTGGCCGAGGGCGCCGACCTGCTGGTGATCGAGTCGACGTTCCTCGACGCGGACGCGGGTCTCGCCGCCGAGTACGCCCACCTGACCGCCGGGCAGGCGGCGCGGGTGGCCCGGGAGTGCGGCGTGCGCCGGCTGGTGCTGACCCACTTCTCGGGCCGCTACCCGGACCCGCGACCCTTCCACGAGGAGGCGGCCCGCCTCTTCGACGGCGAGGTCGTGGTGGCCGAGGACGTCTCGCGGATCCCGGTGCCGCCGCGGCGGTAGCGCGGCGGCACCGGGAGTAAACGCTCAGCCGCGCGGCGCCTCCAGCAGGGCCAGCATCTCCGGGAGGTCGAAGAAGCGGGCGATGTCCAACGCCGAACGCGGCCCGAGCGCGGGGTCGGCACCGGCGGCCAGCAGGTACCCGACACTGCGCTCGGCCCGGCGGAACACCGCCGCGCCGAGCGCTGTCTGGCCGCGGTCGTTGATCCTCGCGGTGTCCGCGCCCCGGTCGAGCAGCATGCGCACCGTGTCCGGGTGGTCGTGGTAGGCCGCCAGGACGAGCAGCGAGTCGCCGACCTCGTTGGTGAGGTTGACGGGGATCCCGGCGTCGACGGCCGTCACCAGCCGCTCGGTGTCACCGGCGCGGGCCAGGTCGAACATCGACCGGAGCAGGTCGATCTCCTCCTCCGTGAGTGGCGCGGCCTGCCCGGTCACGCGCTGAACCGCTCCCACACCCGGTGGGCGCCCAGCAGCTTCGTCACCTTGCCGAGCACCTCCGTCGGCTCGTCGGCCAGCACGATCCCCGGGCCCGTGGCGCAGCCGGCCGCATCCAGCGCCGCCCGCGCGCCGCCCCAGCCGCCGATCACCTTCGCGTGCCGGAAGCACTCCTGGATCATCAGCACCACCCGCGGGTCGACGGCCCCGTTCGGCACACCGGCCTTCGCGTCCCGCGCCGGCATCGCGTCCGTGCCCGGCGACGGGCTCGTCGCCAGCAGCAACGCGTCGAACTCGACCGACCGGGCCGTCAGGAACGTCCGCTGCGCGACGAGGCCGTCCTCGAGCGGGCCGCCCGTCGGCGCGATCAGCAGCGGCACCATCCCGTCGGCCAGCACCGCCTCGCGGACCGTCCGCACGCCCGCCAGGCTCTTGTCGTCCACGACGATCCCGATGATCCGACCGTCCACCGGCCAGGTCTCGCCAATCTGTGACAGCGCGGGACTCGGCGTCACCCGCTTCGGCCGGCTGGTCGCCGCCGGCGCCGGCAGCCCCAGCCCCTCGGCCACCCGCTCGCACAGCACCGGGTCCACGTTGGCCAGTACCAGCAGCTCCCGCTCCTTCACGGCCTGCTCGTAGCACTTCCCCAGCTCGAACGTGAACCCCAGCACCACGTGCTCCCGCTCGACCGGCGACAGGCTCTGCCAGAACAGCCGCGCCTGTGAGTAGTGGTCCGCGAACGACGCCGGCGACTGCCGTACCTTCCCGGCCCTCGGCAGCGGCTGTGCCACCTCGGCGTACGCCCCGGTCTCGATGGTCGCCTCGAACGGGTTGCCGCCGTCGCGGGTGTTCGGGTGGTACGGGGCCGCGCCCCCGTGTACAGCTTGCTGGTGGAAGCCGTCCCGCAGCATGTCGTTCACCGGCGCGTGCGGGCGGTTGATCGGGATCTGCCCGAAGTTCGGCCCGCCCAGCCGGGTCAGCTGCGTGTCCAGGTACGAGAACAGCCTCGACTGGAGCAGCGGGTCATCGGTCACGTCGATCCCCGGCACCAGGTGTCCGACGTGGAACGCGGACTGCTCGGTCTCCGCGAAGTAGTTCGTGGGGTTGCGGTTGAGCGTGAGCGTCCCGATCGGCTGCACCGGCGCGAGCTCCTCCGGCACCATCTTCGTCGGGTCCAGCAGGTCGATGCCCTCGAACGTCTGCCGCGGCGTGTCGGGGAAGACCTGGATCCCCAGCTCCCACTGCGGGAACGCCCCGGACTCGATGGCGTCGGCGAGGTCGCGGCGGTGGTAGTCGGGGTCGACGCCGGCGAGCAGCTGCGCCTCCTCCCAGACCAGCGAGTGCGTGCCGAGCTTCGGCCGCCAGTGGAACTTCGCGAGCGAGGTCTCCCCCTCCGCGTTGACCAGGCGGAACGTGTGCACCCCGAACCCCTGCATCGTCCGGTACGACCGAGGGATGGCTCGGTCGGACATCTGCCACATCACGTGGTGCGTCGCCTCGGTGTGGGTCGACACGAAGTCCCAGAAACTGTCGTGTGCGCTCTGTGCCTGCGGGATCTCCCGGCCCGGGTGCGGCTTGGCCGCGTGGATGATGTCGGGGAACTTGATCCCGTCCTGGATGAAGAAGACCGGGATGTTGTTGCCCACCAGGTCGAACGTGCCTTCCTGGGTGTAGAACTTCGTCGCGAAACCGCGGGTGTCGCGGGCCGTGTCGGCCGACCCGCGCGACCCGACGACCGTCGAGAACCGCACGAACACCGGCGTCTGCACGCCGTTGCCCAGGAACGGGGCCTTGCAGACCTTCCCCGCCGACCCGTGGCCGACGAACACGCCGTGCGCACCGGCGCCGCGGGCGTGGACGACCCGCTCGGGAATCCGCTCGTGGTCGAAGTGCATGACCTTCTCGCGCAGGTGGTGGTCCTGCAGCAGCGTCGGCCCGCGCTCCCCCGCCTTGAGCGAGTGGTCGGTGTCGTAGAGTCGCGTGCCCTGCGCGGTGGTCAGGTACTCGCCCTGCTGCCCCACCGCCTGCGCCGGTGCGCCGGTCCGCACCCCGGTCGGGGTCACGGTCTCCGGTCCCGCCTGGTCCGACTTCGGCGACAGCGGACCCCGCGGCTCGGTCGGTTCGTCCAACCGGGGCGGTTCGCTGCTCGGCGCGCCGGGGATGGGCGGGTTCGTCAGCTCGACGACCTTCTCCACCGCCTTCTCGAGCGCTGCCTTGACCAGCTTGCCGGGTTTGGTGGGCTTCGTGGGCGCCACTGCGACTCCTTCTTAAATGAATGGTTCGAGTGGCTGTACCCGGTGCGTCCGCCCCTACACACCAGCGCCGGCCGACAGCGGTGAGCGCTGGTCGACCCTGGGACTTCACCCGTTCGTGAACAACACCGCCGCGGGCTCACGTCGTCGGTCGGGTGACCGCCAGTCGGGTGGCCATGCGGACGTTCGCCGTGTGGCCGCTGAAGGACGCCGTGACGTCGAGCAGGCCGGGCGGGATGCCGGTCAGGTACAGGTCGCCGACGAGGTCGAGCAGCTTGTGCCTGGCCGGCTCGTCCGGGAACCGCGGTGTGCTCGCGTAACCGTCCCGGTCCAGCAGCAGGACCGACGACCTGTCGAGGCCCCGCCCCAGCCCCTGCGCGACCAGGTCCGGTACCTGGCCGGCGAAGGCGAACGTCCGCGCCGGAGCGACCTGAGCCGGATAGTCGCGAGGCAGTCGGCAGGTGAACGTCTGTGTGCCGTCGCCGTGCCGGAAGGTGTAGCTCCACACCCCGCTCCCGGCGACGACCCTGATCGAGCCCCCCGCCTCCTCGACCACGACCTCGTCCCGCGGCACCGGCACCTCGGCCTCGTCGAGTGGTTGCGTCGGCAGGACGTACTCGGCGGAACTGCCGTCGAGCGCCGGCAGTTCCGGGTAGGACAGCTCGACCTCGGCATCCGTCACGCCCGCGCCGGCGAACGCGCTCATCAGGTGCTCGACGGTGGCGATGTGACCCAGCGTCGTGTGCCAGCGGGTGGCGGTGACCGCGGCGGGCCCGGCGGGCACGCGCGAACCGTCGCAGCGAAACGCGATCCCTCTGTCGGCGGGATGGATCCGCACCGTGACGGGTCGTCCGGAGTGGAGCCCGAACCCGGTGAACATCACCGGTGCCAGCACGGTCCGGCGACGGATCATTCCGCCAGCAGCCGTTCCAGCCGCTGGAGGCGATCACGCAGCCGGGGCAGCTCGGCCAGTGCGGCCGAGATCCGCAAGCCGTCCGGTCGGGCCGGAAACCCGTAGTGCACAACGGGTTCGGCGATGTCCCGGCTCGCGAGGGCCCGCACCGCCATGGTCACCTCGTCACCCACGGACACGTGATCGGCGACACCGCTCTGCCCGGCCATGGTGACCCGCCGGCCGACGACCGCGCTCCCGGCGATCCCGGCCTGGCCGCAGATCACCGAGTGCGGCCCGATTCGCGCGTTGTGCCCGATCTGGACGAGGTTGTCCACCTTGACCCCGCTCGCGACCGTGGTGGTGCCGCTGGTCGCCCGGTCGACGGCCGAACCCGCGCCGATCTCCACGTCGTCGCCGATGCGCACCCCGCCGACCTGCTCGATCTTGACCTGCCGCGTCCCGTCCCACGCGAACCCGAAACCGTCCGCGCCGAGCACCGCGTGCGCGTGCACCACGCACCGCGCCCCGACGTGCACGTCCTGGTAGAGCACGACATGCGGGTACAACACGGTGTCCGGCCCGACGACACAGTCCTCGCCGACGTAGCAGAACGGGAAGACCCGCGCCCCGGCGCCGATGTGCGCGCCGCGCTCCACCACGGCGTACGGCCCGACCGAAGCGCCCGGCGCCACCACGGCCGCGGGATCGACCACCGCGGTCGGATGTGTCCCGGCCGGCAGGGGAAGCGGACGCCGGCACAGCGCCAGGAACCGGGTGAACGCCGCCCCGGGGTCCTCCGCGTACAGACACGGCCGCTCGACCGTCAGGCCGGGCGGCAGGATCAACGCGCCCACCGCATGCCGCGCCGCCACCCGCGCGTACCTCGGCCCGGCGCAGTAGGCGAGACCCTGTGGATCGTCGGAGTCGTACGGCACCGGCCGTGCCACCACGAAGTCCGGCGCCGAGACGGCCGAGGCGCCCAGCAGGGGCGCCAACTCACCCAGAGTCCACATCAGGCCGACTCCCGAACCCGGTTGAACGCGCTGATCCCTCGCCGGGACGGCATGCCGAGGAACTCGGCGAGCTGGCCGGCGAGCCCCGCGCGATCGTCCACGGGCCGCCCGTCGCGCAGGCGGTTGTACGCCTGCCGAAGCACCCGGCGGTCCTCGGCCGACACCCCGGCCCGCCGCAGCCCCACCGCGTTCAGCGCGCGGTGCGTGGCCGGGTTGCCGTCGACCGCGCAGAACGGCAGCACGTCCCGCGTCACCTTCGCGAAGCCGCCGACCATGGCCCGGCGACCGATCCGCACATGCTGGTGCACCGCGGACATCCCGCCGATCACCGCGTCGGGTCCGACGGAGACGTGCCCGGCGAGCACCGTGTGCTGCGCCACCACGACCCGGTCCCCCACCTGCGCGTCATGGCCGACGTGCACCTGGCCCATGATCAGGCACGCCGCGCCGATGCGCGTCGGGGTGTCCGGGACCGTCGCCCGATGCACGATCACCGCCTCGCGGATCACCGTGTCCGGCCCGACCTCCAGCCAGGTCACGCCGCCCGCGAAGGACAGGTCCTGCGGATCGCCGCCGAGCACCGCGTGCGCGTCGACCCGAACCCCCCGCGCCAGGCGGACATGCGGGTGCACCACGGCGTACGGCCCGATCACGACGTCGTCGGCGATGACCGCGTCGCTCGACACGACGGCGGTCGGATGCAGATGAACCAAAGCCTTACCCCCTGGCACCATCCTGGCACACCAGGCTGGGCGGGCGTGCCGTTCGGCACGGCGGACGACTCCGGCCCGCGGCCGCGTCCTCTCGACGGACCGCGTAGGGCTCAGTCCTGGTCGGCGAGGCGAGCCTCCACCTTGGCCGCCGCCTGGCGGAGGTTCTGGGCCCGGTACAGGGCGATCGCGCGGCGCCACGCCCGCCGGGCCCGGTCGGGGTCGGCGTCCTTGGCGTGGATGTCGCCGATGGCGGTCAGCGTGCCGGCCTCGCGGAACGTGTTGTCCAGGCCGTGCCACAGCGCCAGCGCCGCCCCGTAGTGCGCGAGCGCCTCCTCGGACCGTCCACTGTGGACGACGAGGGCGCCGAGCGTCTCCAGGCTGTCCGCCTGTCCGTACTCGTCGTCGTGCTCCCGGCACAGCTCCAGCGCGCACTCGGCGCACTCCCGTGCCTGCTCGTGGTCACCGAGGCTGAGGTGGCACGCGCCCTGCATGCTCAGCGCCCGGATCTCCCACATCGCGCCGCCCGCCTCGCGGTACAGGTCACGTGCGCTGATGACGTGCGGCAGCGCCTTGCGGTAGTCCTCCTGCTGCTTCCACGCGTACGCGAGGATGAAGTGCACCCCGGCCTGTCCGAGGACGTCGCCGATCTTCTCCGCCAGGGTGAGCGACTGCCCCAGGTGGTACAGCCACACCTCCTGTTCCCCCAGCGGGGTGTACACCAACCCCAGCCTGCGGTGCGCCCGCGACTGAACCGCCACGTTCCCCAGCCGTTGCGCCGCCGCCAGACCGGCCGTCCACGCCGCGATGCTGTCGTGCACCGAGCCCCGCCGGTAGGTGAAGTTGTCCAGCGTCCACGCCAGCTGCCACACCGCCGTGTCCCACCCGGCCCCCTCCGCGGCCGCCAGCGCCGCCAGCACGCACCGCTGGTTGACGTCGAACCACTCCATGGCCGCCGTGTCGTCGGGCAGGTCCTCCGGCTCGCAGTGGCTGGCCGGCACGCCGATGTCGATCGGCGGGAACTGCTGGTCGAGCTGGCCACTCGCGCGGTACGCCGTGTGCAGGTAGAAGTCCACGGACCGGCGCAGCGCGGCGCGGCGGTCCTCGGCCGGCTCGTCGGCCAGTGCCACGGCGTGCGCGTGCTGACGCACCAGGTCGTGCAGGCGGTACCGGCCGGCGGCCGGCTCCTGCACCAGGTGGTCGTCGACCAGGACGTCCAGCGACCACGCGGCGTCGCCCCGGTTGACCGCGGCCAGCGCGGCGGCCGCGCTCACGTCGATGTCGGGGCCCGCGTGGATGCCTAGTAACCGAAACATCCGCCGCTGCGCGGCATCCAGGTTCTCGTACGACAACGCGAACGCGGCCGCCACGCTGCGGTCGCCGGCCGACAGCTCCGCGAGCGGCGAACCAGCCTGGCGCAGCCGGTCCGCCAGGTGCCGCACGGTCCACGCCGGCCGCGACCGCAGCCGCGCCGCCGCGATCCGGATGGCCAGCGGCAGGTTGCCGCACAGCCCTACGACCTCCCGCACGGCGTCGGCCTCGGTCGTCACGCGCTCCGCCCCGACGATCCCGATGAACAGCTCGAGCGCGTCGGCCTCCGGCAGCACGTCCAGCGACATGATGTGCGCGGTCTCGAGGTCGACCAGCCTGCGCCGGCTGGTGATCAGCGCGAGGCTCCGCCCGGTCCCCGGCAGCAGCGGGCGCACCTGCCTGGCGTCGGCGGCGTTGTCCAGCACCACGAGCAGGGACCGCGCGGCCAGCTCCGCCCGCCACCGCGCGGCACGCGCGTCCACGTCGTTCGGGATCTCCTCGCTCGGCACGCCCGCCGCCCGCAGCAGCATGTCCAGCGCCGTCAGGGGCGCGAGCGGCGGCTGGTTCGACGCGTGGCCGTGCAGGTCGACGAACAGCTGCCCGTCGGGGTAGCGCTCGGCGAGGCGGTGGGCGGCATGCACGGCCAGGGTGGTCTTGCCGACGCCGGCCATCCCGTCCAGTGCCTCGATCACCAGCGTCGCCGACCCCGGCACGCCCGCGGCCAGCAACCGGGCCAGCTCCGCCCTGCGGCCCGCGAAGTCCGCGATGTCACCGGGCAGGTCGTTGCGGGCCGGCGGCCGGGCGGGTGGGCCCGAGGGCACGGCGGCGAGCCGGTCGTCGTTCTCCAGCACCTGCCGGTGGATCTCGACCAGCGTCGGCGACGGGTCCAGGCCGAACCGCTCGACCAGCACCGTGCGTGCCCGGACGAACACCTCCAGCGCGTCGGCCTGCCGGCCGGCCCGGTAGAGGGCTCGCATCAGCTGTCCCCACAGGCGGTCGTGCCCCGGATGCTGCTCGGTGAGCCCGGTCAGCTCGGCGACCAGCTCGGCACCCGCGCCGGCGGCCAGCTGCGCGTCGATCCGGTCGGCCACCGCGGACAGTCGCATGCCCTGCAGCCGCCCGGCCTCCGCACGCAGGCTGGTGATGTCGCCGAACTCGCCGTAGGCGTCGCCGTGCCACAGCGACAGCGCACGCGTCAGGTGCTCGACGGCGAGCACGGGCTCGGCGGGCAACGCCTGGCGACCGGCCGCGACCAGCTCCTCGAAGCGGGCGGAGTCCACCACGCCGGGTGCCGGGCGCAGCACGTAACCGGCCGGGTGGGTGACCACGGCCAGCGAGTCCCCGGCCGGCGTCAGCGACTGGCGCAGCCGCGACACGTACGTCCGCACCGACCGGTGCGCGCCCGGCGGCTCGTCATCCCCCCACAGCGCGCCGACGAGCGTGCCGATCGTGGTCACCCGCCCCGCGTTCGCGATCAACATCGCGAGCAGGGTGCGGATCCTGGTTCCCCCCAGGTCAAGCACGTCCTCGCCCACCCGCACTTCCAGCGGGCCGAGCACCTGGACCAGTGCGTCCATGCCCATAGAGGAACACCTAGATCGTGCGTAGATACCGAAACTGTCGACGAATTGTGGACGGATCGCAAACCACCGGTGGAACGGTGTGTGTGTCACCGTTCCAGACTCGAGAGGCGGCCCATGGCGATCGTCCGGCTGAAGTGGGCCAGCAACGCGGCAACCGGCATCCACCTGATGCCCGGTCTCTCGTCGCCGTGGCTTGCTCGCCTACTTCGGGTGGACGACATTACCGGTGACACCCGCGCGGCTGATCTTGCCCTCCCCGCCGGCGCCTCGGTCACCCGCACCCCGCAGGTGAGACCGGGTGCCGGTCGCGTCGCCGTGCCGCCCAGGCACGGCCGCACCATTCAGCGTGGCGCCGCGGGCTGGGGCCGCGGTGCCGCGCTACCGCCCGACGGGTCTGTCCCCGTCGCCGGTGGCAGCGCTCACCGCTCCGCTGGAGGCACGACCGCACCGCGGTCGGTGGAGCGGTCGGACCCCGGCCGGAGCGAGTGGCGCCCCGCCGCCGTCATGACTGACGCGCGGACTGCCCAAACGGCGCTGCCGCTCGCCGACGACGGGGTCGTGCTGGTCGTCGGCGGCGCTCAACCGGTCGGCGCCGCCGGCGACCAGGCACTCGCGTGCCGCGAGTGCCACGACGACGAGCACGACAGATCGCGGCCCACCGGCATTCTTCCGCGTGGGCGCATGCGGTCATCACGATCTCCGGTTCCGCGGCGGCGCCTCGAACAGGCCCCCCAAACCCCGGCGTCGCCGCGGGGCCGGACCCAACAGCACGCCGTCCCCCTACGGATGGGCCCGGCAGAACAATCGTCCTGATATCGCGGCAATCGAGGTCCTGAAGCGGAACGAACAATCCCACCGGAATCAGGCGGGAATTCCTGCGCCGACGGCTGCCCCTTCGTGCTCCCGACCGCCCGACGAAGCGTCCTACCCTCCGAAGAAAGTCTCGGACTTCTTTGGGAGGATCAATGGGACACATCATTCTCGGACACGGCAGCCTGACCCCGGAAGGATACTCCTTTCAGGACGGAATGGATACGGTCGCGGTGCCGCCGGGAACGACCATGCAGTTCTTCGCCGACGCCGGACAGGGCCTCGTGGTGACCAAGGATCTTCTGATCAACTGGGACTCGCTCGAGGCGCCGTGGCCGGCGTTGACGTCCGAGAACGTCACCTACAACCTCGGTATCGGAAAGTTCGGCAACGACGCCGACGGGCTCGGCAGGTGGCTGGCCGCGGCGCAGGGCACGCAGGAGCACACCATCCACGTCCCGGGAGTGATCGGTGACGTGCAGGACGACGACCTGCTCTGCACCGGCGCGGCCGGGCAGTGCCCGCGGGACCCGCGGGACCAGCAGGCCCATTCGTGCAACGGGATTCTCGCCCGGCTCACCGGAGACCTGTACTGGATCGCCTGCACGTCACTGGCTCTGCCCCGACCGTCCGACGAGGAAGGCGGGATGACCGAGGAGGAGGTCAGCGGGATGCGCGCGGTGGTGGACGCCGCGCTGGGCAACCGCCCGCACGACGCCGTCCTGGGCGCCGACCCCGACGACCTGATGGCGGCGACGATCCAGCTGCTCGACCACTACGACAAGGAGATCGACTTCCAGGCCTACTTCTACGTCATGCTCTCCGCGGAACAGCGGGCCATCGTCAGCCAGGACAACCGCGTCCGGGAATGGCTGGAGACCCACCCGGTCTGAGGGGTGGTTCCTTTCTTCGCGAGGGTCAGGCGCCGGTCACGCCGTCGATGCCCTCGCGGAGGAAGTCGGCGTGACCGTTGTGGCGGGCGTACTCGTGCATCATGTGCATCATCACCAGCCTGAGCGACACGTGCTCGTCCCAGCGGGGGTTGTAGGCGGTCACGTCCAGGGACTCGGCCTCGCGTTCGATGCGGCGGGCGTGTGCCACCTCGGTCTCCCAGGCGGCGAACGCCTCGGCCCGGGTGCCGTCCGCCGGGTCGTACGCGACCTGGTAGTCGCCGTCGGCCGACCACACCAGGGGGATGTCCTCGCCGTTGATGATCTTCCGGAACCACGTCCGCTCGACCTCGGCCATGTGCCGGACCAGGCCGAGCAGCGACAGCGTCGACGGCGGCATCGACCTCCTGCGCAGGTCCTCATCGGACAGTTCCGCGCACTTCATCGCCAGGGTCGCGCGGTGGAACTCCAGGAAGCCGCGCAGCATCTCCCGCTCGTCGGCGATCAGGGGCGGTGTGGGACGGGCATCCATGCCCGCAGTCTCTCACCCGGGCTGTCGGGCCAGGCGGGTGGTCACCCACTCGTGGAACGCGGCGATGTGGTGCTCGGTCGGCACCAGCACGCCGCCCCTGGCGTACACGCGGGACGACATCGCCGGCTGGCACCGCTCGCAGGCGTCGAAGTCCTGCTGGTTGACGCGGTGGAACAGCTCCACCGACCGGGACACGTCCCGGCCCGTCGCCACGACCTCCTTGCTGTACAACCAGTCGCACTCGACGATCGTGCGGTCCGCGGCCACCGGGTACATGCGGTGGAGGATCACGTGGTCCGGCACCAGGTTGATGAACACCTGCGGGTTGACGGTCACCGCGTAGTAGCGGCGGTCCTGGTCCTCGGTGAGCCGCGCCAGCTTGCCGAAGCCCTCGCCGCCGTCGACCGTGAAGCCCCGCGCCTCGGTGGCGAACTCGGCGCCGTGGCCGACGTAGTACTGCGCCGCGTAGCCGTCGGCGAACTCCGGCAGCACCTCGGTCAGCTCGGGGTGGATCGTCGCGCAGTGGTAGCACTCCATGAAGTTCTCGACGATCAGCTTCCAGTTCGCGGCCACGTCGTAGACGATCCGCCGGCCGACGGCCAAGTCGTCGACCTCCCAGCGGTCGATCAGCGCCGCGTCGCCGAGGCGCTCGGTGGCCGCGCCGACCACGGTGTCCTCGAAGGACGGTGGGTCGTCGGCGAGGCACACCCAGGCGTAGCCGAGCCATTCGCGGAGGTGGACGCCGACGAGGCCGTACTCGACGCGGTCGATGTCGGGCATCCTGGTGAGGTTCGGCGCGGCGACCAGCCTGCCGTCCAGCCCGTAGGTCCAGGCGTGGTACGGGCACTGGAGCGAGCGCTTGACCTCACCCGTCTCGTCGACACACAGCTTCGCGCCACGGTGGCGGCAGACGTTGAAGAACGCCCGCAGCCGGCCGTCCCGGCCCCGGACCAACAGGACGCTCTCCCGTCCGACCTGGACGGTCCTGAACCTGCCCGGCGTGTCGATCTCGCCGGCACGGGCGGCGGCGAACCAGTGCCGTTCGAAGATCCTTTCCTGTTCCAGCGCGAAGATCGCGGGGTCGGTGTAGTGGTCGCCGGGGAGGGTGGCGAGGAGGCTGGGCGGCAGGCTGATCGTCATCGGACCACCTCCGGTTCTGGCGCGACCAGTTGACGGCGCAGGCGGCCGAAGAGCTTGGGCCGGTCAAGGGCGAGGACGGCGACCGGCCGGCCGGCCCGCCGGTAGACGGCGCAGAAGGAGCGGGAGTCCGGGTCGCCGTCGACGACCTCGACGGTGTCCCCGGGCCGGCGGTGTCCGGCGAACTGCAGCCGGACGCCGTACTGGTCCGACCAGAAGTACGGAGGCGCGGGGCGGAGGTCGGCCCGGCGGCCGAGGAGGGTGGCGGCGGCGACGGCGGGTTGCTGGAGCGCGTTGGTCCAGTGTTCGAGCCGCAACGCCTCACCGGCGAACGGGTTGTGCGCCGACGCGCAGTCCCCGACGGCGACGACGCCGGGAATGCTGGTGGCACACCGGGCATCGGTGCGCACACCCGCGCCGGTCTCGATGCCGGAGCCGGCGAGCCACTCGATGTTCGGGGTGGCGCCGATGCCACAGACGACCGTCGCGGCGGACAGCTCGCGGCCGTCGGCCAGCCGCACGGCCTCGGTCCGGGAGCCACCGACGAACCCGACCACGCCCACCCCGGTGACGAGCGTCGTGCCGTTGTCCTGGTGGAGGGCGGCGACGTGCCCGCCCATCTCCTCGCCCAGTGGACCCGCCAGGGGCGTCGGCAGGATCTCCACCACCGTCACGTCGAGACCGAGCGCCCGGGCCGTCGACGCCACCTCCGCGCCGATGAAGCCCGCGCCGATCACCACCACGGGACCGCCCGCGAGGAGGTCGGCCCGCAGCGCCACCGCGTCGTCCAGGGAGCGGAGGGTGTGCACGTCCACCAGCGCGGAACCCCGCGGGGTTCGTGCCCGCGCACCCGTCGCGAGCACGACGCCGTCCGAGACCAGCTCCTCGCCGCTGTCCAGCACCACCGCGCGGCGGGCGGGGTCGAGGCGCGCGGCGGTGGTCCCGAGGCGCCAGTCCAGGTCCAGCCCGGCGTCATCCTCGGTGGACAGTGCGATGTCGGCCAGGCCTGCCTTTCCGGCCAGGAACTCCTTCGACAGGGGCGGCCGGTCGTAGGGCTCGTGCCGTTCGTCGCCGACGACGGTGATCCGGCCGTCGAAGGACTCGGCGCGTAGTGCGCGTGCGGCGGAGAGGCCGGCGAGTGACGCGCCGACGATCGTCACCGAGCGCATCAGGCCACTGCCGCTGACACGCAGACGTACACCTGGCCGTCCTCGACCACGACCTTGTGGGTGCGGACCGGTTTCTTCGCGGGTGGGCCGGCCGGTTCGCCGGTTCGCAGGTCGAAGCAGCTGGCGTGCAGCGGGCACTCGACCGTGCGGCCCTCCAGCCAGCCGTCCGCCAGCGACGCGTCCTGGTGGGTGCAGGTGTCGTCGATGGCGTAGAAGGCGCCCTCGACGTTGAATACGGCTATCGGGACCTCGGCCTCGACTCTTACGGCCTCACCGTCCGGCAGGTCGCCAACCGCGCATACCGGGATCATCTACCCTCCGTTGCGTGATCCACAACAGCCACTGCTATGCGCAACAACTGTGAGGCTTGCCCGGGGACGCGTCAAGAGGCCTACCAGGGGAAAACGTGACGGCTGGGTAAAGTTGCGGCATGAGCAACGAACAGCCGGCCGTACAGGTGCAGTCTGTCGACCGTGCGCTGGCGATTCTCGACCTGCTCGCCCGCCGCGGCGAGGCCGGTGTGACCGAGATCGCCGCCGAGCTCGACGTGCACAAGTCGACCGCGTTCCGGCTGGTCGGCGCGCTGGAGAACCGTCAGCTCGTCGAGCAGGTCAGCGACCGGGGGAAGTACCGGCTCGGCTTCGGCATCATCCGCCTGGCCGGCGCGACCACCGCGTCCCTCGACCTCTCGCGCGAGGGGCAGCCGGTGTGCGAGCGCCTGGCGGAGGAGCTGGACGAGACGGTGAACGTGGCCATTCTGGACACCGGCGCGGCGACGAACATCACCCAGTCGTATGGTTCCGCGGCCGTGACCACCCGCAACTGGATCGGGCAGCGCACGCCACTGCACGCCACGTCCAGCGGCAAGGTCCTCCTGGCGTGGGCGGAAGGCAAGATCCTGGAGGACGCACTGGACACTTTGGAGCGGTTCACCCCCAACACGATCACGAGCCGCTCGAAGCTGTTGGCCGAGCTGAAGCGGACCCGTGAGCGCGGCTGGGCCGCCACGAACGAGGAGCTGGAGATCGGCCTCAACGCCGTGGCGGCGCCGATCCGCGGTGCCGAGGGCACGGTGGTGGCGGCGGTGAGCGTGTCGGGCCCGGCGTACCGCCTGACGGCCGACTCGTTCGAGTCGGTGACGAAGAAGCTCCGCGCGGGCGCGGAGGAGATCTCGAGCCGGATCGGCTACTTCGGGGACTGACCGCGGTGTTCGGGCTTTCCCGCAACGCCGCCGGACCCACTACCGGCGGCCGGCCTGTCTAGCTCTCCGGCCCTGACGGGTCGTCCTCCGTGGCGAACCAGTTCTCCGGGCGCGGTGCGGTGTTCTCGTAGATGTGCTTCGCCTCCTGGTACTCGGCGAGGCCCGTCGGGCCCAGCTCCCGGCCGGTGCCCGAGTGCTTGAAGCCACCCCACTCGGCCTGCGGCAGGTACGGGCCGAAGTCGTTGATCCACACCGTCCCGTGCCGCAGCCGGCTCGCGACCCGCCGCGCCCGCGCCCGGTCACCGGTCCACACCGCGCCTGCCAACCCGTACTCGGTGTCGTTCCCCAGCTCCACGGCCTCGTCCTCGGTCGTGAAGGTCTCGACCGTCAGGATGGGGCCGAACGTCTCCTCCCGCACGATGCTCATGTCGCGCCGGCAGTCGTCGAAGATCGTCGGCAGGTAGAAGAACCCGGCCCGGAGTTCCGGCGCGTCGGGGCGCCGGCCGCCGGTCAGCAGCGTCGCGCCCTCGGCGATCCCGGCCGCCACGTGCCGCTCCACCTTCGCGCGGTGTTCCGCGGACACCAGGGGCCCGCTTCGGCTGTCCGGAGCCAGGCCGTTGCCCAGACGGATCTTCTCCGCCCGCCGCACCAGCTCCGCCACGAACTCGTCGTGCAGGTCGGCGTGCACGATCAGTCTCGTACCGGCCGAGCACACCTGGCCGGCGTGCAGGAACACGCCGGTCAGCGCGTGATCCACGGCGGCCTCGAAGTCCGCGTCCGGGAACACGATGTTCGGGTTCTTGCCGCCCAGCTCCAACGCGATCTTCTTCACCGTGTCGGCCGCCGACCGCATGATCGCCCTGCCCGTCGCCAGGCCGCCCGTGAACGACACCAGGTCGACCTCCGGGGCACTCGTCAGCACCGGGCCCACCTCCGGCCCCGCGCCCAGGACCAGGTTCACCACTCCGGCCGGCACGCCCGCCCGCTCGATCAGCTCCACCAGCCTGACCGTGGTCAGCGGTGTGACCTCGCTCGGCTTGACCACGACCGTGTTGCCGGCCGCCAGTGCCGGGGCGATCTTCCACGACGCCTGCAGCAGCGGGTAGTTCCACGGCGTGATCAGCACGCACACCCCGACCGGCTCGTACACGACCCTGCTGACCACGCCCGGACCGGCGTCGACCGCGCGGGTGTGGTCCCGCACCGCCAGGCCGGCGTAGTACCGGAACACCGAGACCACGTCGTCGACGTCGATCTCGCTCTCCGCCAGGGTCTTGCCGGTGTCGACCGTCTCCCAGCGGGCGAGGTCGGACCTGTCGTGCACCAGCAGGTCGGCCACCCGGGTGAGCAACGCGGCACGTTCCTCGGGAGTCCACTGTGGCCACTCGCCGGAGTCGAACGCGACCCGCGCGGCACGCACGGCGGCCCGCGCCTCGGCGGGGGTGGCGTCGGCGAGCTTCGCGATGACCGCCTGGTTGAACGGGTTGATGATCTCGCGCATGCCCCTCCTCCCGACGGATGGCCGCTGGTGTTGCACTATCCGGCACTCTAGCCGCATTATGCAACGATGGACCAGCGCTACGACTACATCATCGTCGGTGGCGGCTCGGCCGGCTGCGCGCTCGCCAACCGGCTGTCCGCCGATCCCGCGACGAAGGTCCTGGTCCTGGAGGCCGGCCGGCCGGACTGGCGCTGGGACCTGTTCATCCACATGCCAGCCGCGCTGACCATGGTCATCGGCAACCGCTTCTACGACTGGAAGTACGTCTCGGAGCCGGAGCCGTTCATGCACGGCCGGCGGATCACGCAGGGACGCGGCAAGGTGCTCGGCGGGTCCAGCTCGATCAACGGCATGATCTTCCAGCGCGGCAACCCGATGGACTACGAGCGCTGGGCCACCGACCCCGGAATGTCCACATGGGACTACGCGCACTGCCTGCCGTACTTCAGGCGCATGGAGAACTGCCGCGCCGGCGGTGACGAGTGGCGCGGCGACCACGGCCCGCTGCACCTGGAACGCGGGCCGGCGGCGAACCCGCTCTTCGACGCGTTCTTCGAGGCCGTCCAGCAGGCCGGCTACCCGCTCACGCCGGACGTCAACGGCTTCCGGCAGGAGGGCTTCGCCCGGTTCGACCGGAACATCCGCGACGGCAGGCGGTGGTCCGCCGCGCGGGCGTACCTGCACCCGGTCAAGCGGCGGCCGAACCTGACCGTCAGGTGCTTCTCGCTCGTGCACCGCGTGCTGTTCGAGGGCAGGCGCGCGGTCGGCGTCGAGTACGGCCGCGCCGGCCGCACGCACCGGGTCCACGCCGGCGAGGTCATCCTGTGCGGCGGCGCCATCAACACACCGCAGCTGCTACAGCTCTCCGGCATCGGCGACCCGGACCACCTCGGTCCACTCGGCATCGAGCCGGTGGCGGCGCTCCGCGGCGTCGGCGAGAACCTCCAGGACCATCTCGAGGTCTACGTCCAACACGCCTGCACGAAGCCGATCTCGTTCAACCCCGCGCTGAAGCTCCACAACCGCCCCCGGATCGGCCTGCGGTGGCTGCTGCGCAGGAGCGGCCCCGCGGCGACCAACCACTTCGAGGCGGGCGGTTTCGTGCGTGGCAACGACGATGTCGCGTACCCGAACCTGATGTTCCACTTCCTGCCCATCGCGGTCCGCTACGACGGGACGCCGGTGGGCGCCGAGCACGGATACCAGGTCCACATCGGACCGATGTACTCCGACGCCCGCGGCAGCGTGAAGGTCGCGTCCCGCGACCCGCGACGGCATCCGGCGATCAGGTTCAACTACCTGTCCACGGAACAGGACAGACGCGAGTGGGTCGAGGCGATCCACGTGGCGCGCCGGATCCTGGCGCAGCCGGCGTTCGCCGGGTTCAGCGGCGGTGAGCTGTCACCGGGGCCGGCCGTCCGGACCGACGAGGAGATCCTGGACTGGGTGGCCCGCGACGGCGAGACCGCGTACCACCCGTCGTGCACGGCACGGATGGGCGTCGACGAGCTGTCCGTCGTGGACCCGGCCTCAATGCGGGTGCACGGCGTCGACGGGCTCCGGGTCGTCGACGCGTCGGTGCTGCCGTACGTCACGAACGGCAACATCTACGCGCCGGTGATGATGGTGGCCGAGAAGGCGGCCGACCTCATCCTCGGCAACACGCCACTCGCGCCGGCCGGCACCCCGTACTACCGGCACGCGGACACGAGATGACCGACGGTGCGAGCACGATCCAGTCCGTCGACCGGGCGCTTACGGTGCTCGCGCTGCTCGCCAAGCACGGCGAGCTGGGTGTCACGGAGATCGCGGCACTGCTGGCGGTACACAAGTCCACGGCGTTCCGGCTGGTCAGCACGCTGGAGCGGCACGAACTGGCCGAGCAGCACGCCGACCGCGGCAAGTACCGGCTGGGCGTCGGCGTGCTTCAGCTCGCCGGCGCCATCACCGCGCGCCTCGACATCGTCCAGCGCAGCAGGGCAGTGACCCGCAGGCTCGCCGACGAGCTGGGCGAGACGGTGAACATCACCGTCCTTTCCGGACACGACGCCCTGTACCTCGACCAGGCGTCGGGCACCGCCGCGTTGCAGGGGCACAACTGGGTCGGCCGGCGGATCCCGCTGCACGCCACGTCCAACGGCAAGGTGCACCTCGCGCACGTCTCCGCGGACCGGTTCGCGGAGCTGACCGCCGCGCCACTGCACCGGTTCACCGACCGCACGTTGACCGACGCGCGCAGGTTGCGTGCCGAGGTCGAGGCCGTGCGCCGGGACGGCTACGCGGTCGCGGCCGACGAGCTGGAGATCGGGCTGACCGCCGTCGCCGCGCCGATCGCCGGGCCGGACGGGGAGGTCGCGGGGTCGGTCAGCGCGTCAGGGCCGACGTTCCGCATCCCCGCCGAGCGCGTGCCGGAGGTCGCCGCGAAGGTGGTCGACGCCGCGCGGCAGATCTCCCGCCGGCTCGGCTGGCACGGGCTGCCGAAACCGTCCTGAAACACGCCGAAACGTTCCGCGCCCTTGACGGTCCCCCGGTCAGGGGCAATTGTGTTCCATTAACAGGCACATAGTGCGCCATACGCAACACGGCAGGCAGGTGAACCGTGGCCGCACCGACCGAACTCACCGCACCCACATCAGTCCAGGCCGACCCCGTGATCGCCGTTCGAGGACTGTGGAAGGTCTTCGGCGCCCGGCCCGAGAGAGTGCCCGCCGACCCGTCGCTGGCCGCGCTGTCGCGCCGGGACCTGATGGCCGCCACGGGATGCGTGGCCGCCGTGTGCGGGATCGACTTCGCGGTGGCGCCCGGCGAGGTGTTCGTCGTGATGGGACTGTCCGGCTCCGGCAAGTCGACGCTGGGGCGCTGCCTGACCAGGCTCGTGGAGCCGACGGCGGGCGAGGTCGTGTTCGAGGGCGAGGACATCCTGGCCGCGGACCGCAGACGGCTGCGGACCCTGCGGCGCGACAAGTTCTCCATGGTGTTCCAGCACTTCGGCCTGCTGCCGCACCGGCGGGTGATCGACAACGTGGCGTACGGGCTGGAGGTCCGCGGGGCACGCAGGGCCGCCCGGTGGGCGCGGGCACAGGAGGTCATCGACCTGGTCGGCCTCGGCGGGAACGAGCGGTCCTACCCCGACCAGCTGTCCGGCGGCATGCAGCAGCGGGTGGGCCTGGCCCGGGCGCTGGCCGGCGACCCGGACGTGCTGTTCTTCGACGAGCCGTTCTCGGCGCTGGACCCGTTGATCCGCCGGGACATGCAGAACGAGGTCGTCCGGCTGCACCACGAGGTCGGCAAGACGATGGTGTTCATCACCCACGACCTGTCCGAGGCGCTGAAGCTGGGCGACCGGATCCTGATCATGCGGGACGGCAAGGCGGTGCAGTGCGGGACCGGTGAGGAGCTGGTCGGCGCGCCCGCCGACGACTACGTCGCGGACTTCGTGCACGACGTGCCGAGGGCGGACGTGCTGACACTGAAGTGGGTCATGCGGCCACCGACGGCGAACGACGTGCTGGACGGCCCGGAGCTGGCGCCGGACGTGGTGGTGCGCGCGGCCGTGCGGACGGTGCTGGAGTCCGACCGGCCGGTGAAGGTCGTCCGGGACGGCGAGCTGCTCGGCGTGGTGGATCACGAGGAAATCCTGGCCACCGTGGCAGGTGAGTGATGGCGCAGCTCGCACTCACCAACCGGATCTCGCTGCGCAGGCCCGGTCGTGGCGTGTTGCTCCTGGCCGTGCTGGTCCTGTTCCTGGCTCTGTGGACGGTCCTGCGTGGCACGCACACGCTCGCCCTCGGCGCCGCGGACCTGACCTCGTTGCACCGCGCCATCAACGACTTCAACGACGCGCTCGGCGCGAGCCGCAACTCGAACCCGGTCTTCCTGTACTTCTTCAACGAGATCCGGCTCGTCGTCGACGAGTTCACCACGTTCCTGCAGGGTTTGCTCGCGCAGCCGTCGTTCGGCCGGCCGGTGCCGCTGGTCGGCTGGCTCGGCGTGGTGGCACTGGTCGGGTACATCTCCTACGCGGTCGCGTCCTGGAAGGTCGCGCTGCCGGCCACCGGCGGGTTCGCGTTCCTCGGGCTCCAGGGGCTGTGGCAGGAGAGCATGGACACCCTGGCGCTCACGCTGGCGGCGGTGATCATCGCGCTGGTCTTCGCGATACCGCTGGGGATCTGGGCCGGGCTGTCGGACCGGGTCAACCGGTTGTTGACGCCGGTGCTGGACCTCATGCAGACCATGCCGACGTTCGTGTACCTCGCGCCGCTGACGCTGATCTTCCTCATCGGCCCGGCGTCGGCCACCATCGCGACGCTCATCTACGCCGCTCCCCCGGCGATCCGGTTCACCGCGCACGGCATCCGCGACGCGCCGCGCGAGACGGTCGAGGCCAGCGAGTCCCTCGGCGCGACGACGGGACAGACGCTGGTCAAGGTGCTGCTGCCGGCGGCCAAGCGGACGATCGTGCTCGGCATCAACCAGACGATCATGGCGGCGCTGTCGATGGTCACGATCGCCGCGCTGATCGACGCGCCCGGGCTGGGCCAGACGGTCGTGAAGGCGTTGCAGACACTGGATGTCGGCACGGCGTTCAACGCGGGCCTCGCGATCGTCGTGATGGCCATCGTGCTGGACCGCGTCACCAGCACGGCCGGGCAGCGGGCCGGGCGAAGGCGACGCCCGCGACGTGGTGCCGTCGTGGCGCGGCGGGTCGCGCTGGTGGCCGGCGGCGTGCTGACGATCCTCGCCGTCTACCTGTCGGCGACGTACGTGTGGGCGTCGGAGTTCCCGCCGGACGCGTCGTTCGGTCCGGCCATCGCGCAGGCGGCGACCGACGTGACGAACTGGGTGCAGAACAACCTGTCGCCGGTCACCAACGGCTTCAAGGACTTCTTCACGCTGGTCCTGATCGACCCGTTGCAGACACTGCTGACCGAGTCGCCGTGGTGGCTGCTGGGTGCGTTGATCGTGGCGGTGTCGGTGCTGGTGGGCTCGGTCCGGGCGGCGGCCGTGTCCGCCGGGTGCGTGCTTCTGCTGTGGGGCACGGGAGTCTGGTCGGACGCGATGGCGACGCTGGCGTCCACCGTGGTCGCGACGTTGATCGTGATGGTGCTGGGCGTGGTGCTGGGCGTGTGGATGGGCCGCAGCCGGATGGTGGACCGGGTGCTGCGGCCGCTGCTCGACGCAGGCCAGACGATGCCCGCGTTCGTCTACCTGGTCCCGTTCCTGGCCCTGTTCGGCGCGAGCCGGTTCACCGCGATCGTGGCCGCGGTCGTCTTCGCGGCGCCGGTGGCGATCAAGGTCGTGGCCGACGGGATCCGGTCGGTGTCCGCCACGACGGTCGAGGCGGCGACGGCGGCCGGGTCGAGCACGTGGCAGCTGATCACCAAGGTGCAGCTGCCGATGTCCCGGCATGCGTTGACCCTGGCCACGAACCAGGGGCTCATCTACGTGCTGTCGATGGTCGTGGTGGGTGGGCTCGTGGGTGCGGGCGCGCTCGGCTACGACGTCGTCGCCGGTTTCGCGCAGGGACAGCTGTACGGGAAGGGTCTCGCGGCCGGGGTCGCGATCGTCCTGCTTGGCGTGATGTTGGACCGCCTCACCAAGGCGGCGGCACAACGCTCCCGGTGACATCTTTCAGAAACGAGGGAGTTATGCGGAAGACCTGGGTCTCGGTGCTGGCGGCGTTGTTGCTGGCCGGCTGCGGCGGCGCGAAGATCGGCGACTCGTCGTCAGGCGGCGGCTCCGGCGACTGCGGCCAGTTCAACATCGCCGTCAACCCGTGGGTGGGTTACGAGGCGAACGCGGCGGTGCTGGCGTACGTGGCCGAGAAGGACCTCGGCTGCGAGGTGACCAAGAAGGACCTGAAGGAGGAGCTGGCCTGGCAGGGCTTCGGCGCCGGCTCGGTCGACGCGGTGGTGGAGAACTGGGGCCACGACGACCTGAAGAAGAAGTACATCGACGGCGAGAAGACGGCGGTGTCGGCCGGCTCCACCGGTGTGGAGGGACAGATCGGCTGGTACGTGCCGCCGTGGCTGGCCAAGAAGTACCCGGACATCACCGACTGGAACAACCTGAACAAGTACGCCGACATGTTCCGGACCTCGGAGTCCGGCACCCAGGGGCAACTGCTCGACGGCGACCCGTCGTTCGTGACCAACGACGAGGCACTGGTGAAGAACCTGAACCTGAAGTTCAAGGTCGTGTACGGCGGCAGCGAGACGGCGCTGATCCAGGCGTTCCGGCAGGCGGAGAAGAACAAGACGCCGGTGATCGGGTACTTCTACTCGCCGCAGTGGCTGTTCGCGGAGATCAAGCTGGTGAAGGTGGACCTGCCGAAGTACACGGCCGGGTGCGACGCGGACCCCGAGAAGATCGCCTGTGACTACCCCGACTACGACCTGGACAAGATCGTCAGCAAGAAGTTCGCGGACGCCAACGGCCCGGCCTACCAGCTGGTGAAGAACTTCCAGTGGACGAACGACGACCAGAACGAGGTGGCGAAGTCGATCGCCGAGGACAAGCTGTCCCCGGACGCTGCGGCGAAGAAGTGGGTCGACGCCCACCAGGACAAGGTCAAGGCCTGGCTGCCGAAGTCCTGACGGCCCTCCCGCGACGAAGGACGCCTTCCCCGGTGCGGAAGGCGTCCTTCGTCGCTCTTGACAACGGCCCGACCGGGAACGACGCTGAGTTGCGTAACCCGCATGCTGTTGCGAATCGTGCATCATGGAGGTCGGGATGGCTGGACCCCGGGTCGTGGTGGTCGGGGCGGGTGTCGTGGGAGCCGCGCTCGTCGACGAGCTGTCCGCTCGGGGGTGGGACGACATCACCCTCGTCGACCAGGGGCCGTTGCCGGCGCCCGGCGGGTCGTCCTCGCACGCGCCCGGCCTGGTGTTCCAGACCAACCCCAGCAAGGCCATGGCCGAGATGGCCCGCTACACCGTCGGGAAGCTCAACGGGCTCGGCCACGACGGGCAGCCCTGTTTTCTCCAGGTCGGCGGGCTCGAGGTGGCCACCACGCCCCAACGCCTCGCCGACCTGCACCGGCGGCAGGGCTGGGCCACCTCCTGGGGCATCGACGCGACCGTCGTCGGGCCGGAACGCTGCCTCGAGCTGTTCCCCATGCTCGACCGGGACCGGGTGCTCGGCGGCCTGCACACCCCCACCGACGGCGTGGCGAAGGCGGTGCGCGCCGTCGCCGCCCAGGTGCAGCGGGCTCGGGCGCGGGGCGTGACCGTCCTCGACCGGACCGAGGTGCTGGCCGTCCGCACGAACGGCGGCCGGGTCGCCGGGGTCGTCACCGGCGACGGCGAGCTGGCCGCCGACATCGTCGTCTGCTGTGCGGGGATCTGGGGACCGCGGGTCGCGGGGATGGTCGGCATGACGCTGCCCCTCGTCCCCCTGGCCCATCAGCTCGCCTGGACCGGGCGCGTCGGAGCCCTTGCGGGACAACAGAACGAGATCCGCCGGCCCATCCTCCGCCACCAGGAGGCCGACCTCTACTACCGGGAGCGGTTCGACACCCTCGGCGTCGGCTACTACGGGCACCGCCCCATGCCCGTGTCCGTCGACGACATCCCCGGCGTCGACGCCGCCGACGTCATGCCGTCGGTGCGGCCGTTCACCGAGGACGACTTCGCCGAGGCCTGGCGGGCGACCCGCGACCTCCTCCCCGCCACCCGCGACGCCAGGATCGAGGAGGGTATCAACGGGCTGTTCTCCTTCACCACCGACGACATGCCACTGCTCGGGCCGTCGCGTGACGTCGAGGGCTTCTGGGTGGCCGAGGCCGTCTGGGTCACCCACTCCGCCGGGGTCGGGCGGGCGATGGCGGAGTGGATCGCGGACGGGTACTGCTCGTCGTTCGACCTCCACGAGTGCGACGTCAACCGGTTCGAGGCCCACCAGCTCGCGCCCGAGTACGTGCGGCAACGTGCCTGCCAGAACTTCGTCGAGGTCTACGACATCAAGCATCCCCTGCAGCCCATGGCGGATCCGCGTCCACTCAGGACCAGCCCCTTCCGGCCCCGGCAGCAGGAGCTGGGCGCGTTCTTCCTCGAGGCCAACGGGTGGGAGCGGCCACAGTGGTACGAGGCGAACGCCGGTCTCGTCGCCGGCCGGGACATCCCGCGGCCCGACGACTGGGCCGCCCGCTACTGGTCACCCATCATCGCCGCCGAGGCGCAGGTCACCCGCGAGGCCGTCGCGCTCTACGACATGACCGCGCTGAAACGCCTCGACGTGACCGGACCGGGGGCGGCCGCGTTCCTCCAGCGGATGGTCACCGGTGACGTCGACAAGTCCGTCGGCTCGGTCACGTACTGCCTGCTCCTCGACCATGACGGCGGTGTCCGCTCGGACGTGACCGTCGCCCGGCTCGGCCGGCATGCCTACCAGGTCGGGGTGAACGGCGCCCTCGACCTCGACTGGCTCGCCCGCCACCTGCCCGACGACGGCACCGTCCAGGTCCGCGACAGCACCGCCGGCACCTGCTGCGTCGGCGTGTGGGGGCCCCGCGCCCGCGACCTCGTCCAGCCGCTGACCGACCTGGACCTCACCGGGCTCAGGTACTTCCGCGGCGCCACGGGCCACGTCGGCAACGTCCCGGTCACCGCGCTTCGGCTGTCCTATGTCGGCGAGCTCGGCTGGGAGCTGTACACCACCGCCGACATGGGGCTCAAGCTCTGGGACACCCTCTTCGCGGCCGGCCGGCACCACGGCGTGATCGCCGCCGGGCGCGGCGCCTTCAACAGCCTTCGCCTGGAGAAGGGCTACCGCGCGTTCGGCGTCGACATGACCTACGAGCACTCGCCGGACGAGGCCGGGCTCGGCTTCGCGGTCAGGAAGGCCAAGCCGGACTTCCTCGGCAAGGAAGCCACCAGGCAGGGCAAGCGAAAGCTCGCCTGCCTCGTGCTCGACGCCCACGTCCTCGGCAGGGAACCGGTCTACGACGGCGACGACCCCGTCGGCTACGTCACCAGCGCCGCCTACGGCTACACCGTCGGCACCGGGATCGCCTACGCCTGGCTGCCCGCCGAGCTCGTCACCCCGGGCCGCACCGTCCACATCGGATACTTCGACCGCCGCATCCCGGCCACGGTCGCCGAGGAACCGCTCTTCGACCCGGCCATGACGAGGTTGCGCGGATGAGCCAGCACCCGGACCACCTCTGGCGCACCCCGGACCCCAAGCCGTCCTACGACGTGATCGTCGTCGGTGCCGGCGGGCACGGGCTCGCCACCGCCTACTACCTCGCGCGCAACCACGGCATCACCAACGTCGCCGTGCTCGAGAAGGGGTGGCTCGCGGGCGGCAACATGGCGCGCAACACCACCATCATCCGGTCCAACTACCTCTGGGACGAGAGCGCCGCCATCTACGAGCACGCGCTCCAGCTCTGGGAGACCCTGTCCGAGGACCTCGACTACGACATCCTGTTCAGCCAGCGCGGGGTGCTCAACCTCGCCCACACGCTCCAGGACGTCCGCGACTCCGTCCGGCGCGTGCACGCCAACAAGCTCAACGGCGTCGACGGGGAGTGGCTGACGCCCGACGAGGTCGCGAAGGTCTGCCCGATCCTCGACGTCTCCCCCGACACCCGCTACCCGGTGCTCGGCGGCACCTGGCAGCCCCGTGCCGGGATCGCCAAGCACGACCACGTGGCCTGGGCCTTCGCCAGGAAGGCCGACGCGTACGGGATCGACCTGATCCAGCACTGCGAGGTCACCGGCTTCCTGCGCGACGGCGACCGGGTCGTCGGCGTCGACACGAGCCGGGGCCCGATCCGCGCCGGCCGGGTGGGGCTGGCCGCGGCCGGGCACTCCAGCGTGCTGGCCGACACCGTGGGACTGCGGCTGCCGGTGCAGAGCCATCCCCTGCAGGCGCTGGTCTCCGAGTTGCTGGAGCCCATCCACCCGACGGTCGTGATGTCGAACCACGTGCACGTGTACATCAGCCAGGCGCACAAGGGCGAGCTGGTCATGGGCGCGGGCATCGACTCCTACAACTCCTACGGGCAGCGCGGTTCCGTGCACGTCATCGAGGACCAGATGGCCGCCGCGCTGGAGCTGTTCCCGATCTTCGCGGGTGCGCACCTGATCCGCTCGTGGGGCGGGATCGTGGATGTCACCCCGGACGCCTCCCCCATCGTCGGGCTCACCCCGCTGGAGAACCTGTTCGTCAACTGCGGGTGGGGCACCGGCGGGTTCAAGGCCACGCCGGGAGTCGGCTGGGTGTTCGCCCACACGATCGCGACCGGGACGCCACACCCGTTGAACGAGGCGTTCACCCTCGAGCGCTTCACCACCGGCGCGTTGATCGACGAGCACGGCGCCGCCGCCGTCGCCCACTGAGGACGAACATGCTACTGATCAGATGCCCATGGTGCGGTGAGCGCGAGGAGACCGAGTTCCGCTACGGCGGTCAGGCGGGCGTCGCCTACCCAGCGGATCCGGAGGCCCTGTCCGACGAGGAATGGGCGGAGTACCTGTTCTTCCGGGACAACCCCAAGGGCGCGTTCGCCGAGCGGTGGGTGCACGCGCACGGCTGCCGCCGGTGGTTCGATGCCGTGCGGGACACGGCCACGTCCGAGTTCGTGGAGGGCCGATGAGACTGCCCACCGGAGGTCTCGTCGACCGCGGTCGCCCGTTGCGGTACACACTCGACGGTGTCGGGCGGACCGGGTTCGCGGGGGACACGCTGGCCTCGGCCATGCTCGCCGACGGGGTGCGCACGGTCGGGCCGTCGCAGTACCGGCGGCGGCCACGCGGGATCGTGACCGCGGGGATCGACGAGCCCAACGCGCTGGCGCAGGTCGACGGCGAGCCGTCGTTGACCGCGACCACGGTCGAGCTGGTGGACGGCCTCTCCGCCACGCTGCTCAGCGGGGTCGGCCGGCTGGAGCCCCGCGACGACGCGGTGCACGACAAGAAAACGTTACACGACAAGAAGTACGTGCACACCGACGTGCTGGTGGTCGGCGGCGGGCCGGCCGGGCTGGCGGCCGCACTGGCCGCGTCGGCCGGTGGGGCACGGGTCATGCTCGTGGACGACCAGCCCTCGCCCGGTGGCGGCCTGCTGGCCGATCCCGTTGTCCTGCCCTGGGTTTCCTCGTCGGTGGCGGCGCTGGCGGACCGGCCCGAGGTGCGGGTGCTGACGCGGGCGACCGCTTTCGGTTACTACGACGCGAACTACGTCCTGGTGGCCCAGCGGCGCCGGCTCTGGCACGTTCGGGCACGGCGGGTGGTACTGGCGACCGGGGCGCACGAACGGCCGCTGGTGTTCGCCGACAACGACCTGCCGGGGATCATGTCGGCGGCGGCCGTGCGGACGTATGTCAACCGGTACGCGGTGCTGCCGGGCCGCGACGTCGTCGTGCAGAGCACGAACGACGGCGCGTACGAGACGGCCTTCGATCTCGCGGCCGTGGGTGCGCGGGTGGTGGTGCTCGACACCCGGGTCGAGCCGCCCGCCGATCTGGTGGCCACGGCCGGGTCGCTGGGCATCGAGGTGCGTGCCGACCGGTTGGTACAGCGCGCTCTGGGCTCGGATCGGGTGACCGGTGTGTCCACCGAGGACGGCCGGCTGCCGTGTGACCTCCTGGCGGTGTCCGGCGGGTGGAGTCCGGTGGTGCACCTGTTCAGCCAGTCGCGCGGGACCCTGCGGTGGGACGACACGCTGGCGGCGTTCGTACCCGGCACCGCCGTGCAGGCCAACCGTGTCGCCGGGGCGGCGAACGGAGTGTACGGGCTCGCGGAGGTCCTGGCGGAGGGCCTCGCGGCCGGTGTGGAGGCCGCGGCGCTCGTCGGCCACCCCGGCACGGCGCCGGAACTCCCGGTGGTCGAGTCCAGGACGGCCACTCCGCCGCGTCCGGTGTGGCGGGTGCCGCCGGAGCCCGACCGTTGTTTCGTGGACCTGCAACGGGATGCGACCGTGGCGGACGTGTTGCTGGCGACCGGCGCCGGGATGCGGTCGCCGGAGCACGTCAAGCGGTACACCACGATCGGGACCGGCGCGGACCAGGGCCGGACGTCGAACGTGCCGGCGCTCGGGGTGATGGCCGCCGCGCTGGGCCTGTCCTCGCCGGGCGAGCTCGGCACGACGACCTTCCGCGCGCCGTACGCGCCGGTGTCCTTCGCCCTGATGGCGGGACGGAACCGGGGCGCGTTGCACGATCCGGTGCGGACCACGCCGATCCAGCCGTGGCACGCCGCGGCGGGCGCGGTGTTCGAGGATGTCGGGCAGTGGCGGCGGCCCCGGTTCTACCCACGCGCTGGCGAGGACATGGAGGCCGCCGTGCTGCGCGAGTGCCGTGCCGCCCGGACCGGCGTCGGCATGCAGGACGCGTCGACGCTCGGCAAGATCGAGGTGGTCGGCGCGGACGCGGGCGAGTTCCTGAACCGCATTTACACCAACGCCTTCAAGAAGCTGGCGGTCGGTTCCTGCCGGTACGGGATGATGTGCGGCGCGGACGGGATGGTCCTCGACGACGGCGTGACCATGCGGCTGGCCGAAGACCGGTACTACGTCACCACGACGACCGGCGGCGCGGCGAAGGTGCTCGACTGGTTCGAGGAGTGGGCGCAGACCGAATGGCCTTCGCTGGACGTGCGGTTCACCTCGGTGACCGAGCAGTGGTCGACGGTCGCCGTGGTGGGCCCCGACTCGCGCGCGGTGATCGCCCGGCTCGCGCCGTCGCTGGACGTCTCGGCCGAGGCGTTCGGCTTCATGACCTTCCGCGACACCGTGCTGCACAACGGGATCCCGGCCCGGATCGCGCGGATCTCGTTCTCCGGCGAGCTGGCGTACGAGGTCAATGTCGCGTCCTGGTACGGGTTGGCGGTGTGGGAGGCCGTGCTGGCCACCGATCCCGGCATCACCCCGTACGGCACGGAGACCATGCACGTCCTGCGTGCGGAGAAGGGTTTCCCGATCGTCGGGCAGGACACCGACGGCACGGTGACACCACACGATCTCGGCATGTCATGGCTCGTGTCGACGCGGAAGGACTTCGTCGGCAGGCGATCCCTGCGCCGCCCGGACGCCGTTCGGCCCGACCGCAAGCACCTGGTCGGCCTGCTGCCCACCGATCCGGAGGTGGTGCTGCCCGAGGGCGCACAGCTGGTCGCACCGGACACGCCACTGAACCCACCGGTGCCCATGCTCGGACACGTCACGTCCAGCTACCGAAGTGCCGCGCTGGCAAGGAGTTTCGCCCTCGCCCTGGTCAAGGGCGGCCGGGACCGGCTCGGCGAGACGGTGGTCGCCCCGCTCGGCGACCGTCTCGTCGAGGCGACGATCACCGAGCCGGTGTTCTACGACAAGGAAGGCGCCCGCCGCGACGGTCCGGTCGCGGAGCCGACGGCGCCACCCGTGGACACCGCGCGCCGGCCGACGGCGTCACCGAGCCCGCGAGCGGACACCGTGCCGCCGCGCCGCAGCCCGCTCGCCGGCCATCCACTCGCGCCGGGGCTGCGGGAGATCCCGTTCCGCACGGCCGTGAACGTGCAGGGCACCGCGGGCTTCCCCACCCCGGCACCGGGTCGGGTGCTGGCCTGGGGCGAGCGGTCCGTGCTGTGGCTGGGCCCGGCGGAGTGGCTCGTGGTGGACGGTGACCCGATCGACCTCCCGGGCGGCGTGGACGTCTCGGCGAACCGGACGACGGTCGAGGTGACCGGCCCACACGCCCGCGACATCCTCGAGAAGGGCTGCACACTCGACCTGCACCCCAGGACGTTCGCCGCGGGCCACTGCGCACAGACCGTGCTGGCCAGGTCGCAGGTCATCCTGTGGCAGCGGACCGACGCGTACCACCTGCTGGTGCGCGACTCGTTCGCCCGGTACCTCGCGGACTGGCTGGTCGACGCCGCCCGCGAATACCTCTAGTCGGGCCGGCTGCCCATGCACCGTGGGCACGGTCCCGTAAATAGGCCGAAAGAGTGACGGCAGGTAAATTCCCGCGAACTCAAAGTTTTCACATTTTCATGTATCTGCCTCGTGGGGTACGGGCTCCATTTCCGGGAGCCCACTTTGCGACGTCCCGCGGAGGACCAGTGCGACAGGACCAGTCGTCCCACAGCTACAACCCCTCTTCGGCGAACTGGATCTGCTAGGCACCGTCCATCTGGGACGCGAACCTCAATCACCTCGGCCCGTGACCGGGCCGAATTCGATCGTCAACGCGCGTGGCGAACGAAGCCGAGCGGCTTCCGTTCGGGCACCGGCGCGTGGTTTTTCTGTTACTCCAGTGGAGGATCCGTGCTTAGAGACGACTCGTCTCCCAGTTATGAGCAGCTCTTCGGCGAGTTGGACTTCAGTGCCGACGACGACGCCAGGTCGGTGTACTCGCCGGCGGCCTACTTCGTCGACCTGTTGGCACTGCTGGAAGGCAACTTCGACCGCCCAGCACTGCTCGAACGACGGCCGGACCTGAAGCAGGTGCCGCTGGACGCCGACAACACGTTCACCGAGACGCCGTACCTCGACATCGTCAACAAGGTGCTGGAGCGGCTCGCCGGCGACGCGCCGTACGAGGAGCTCCGCACCCGCAAGCACCCGTTCAACCTGCCGTTCTCGCTGCGCGCCGAGCAACTCGACAGGTACCTGCACTACCTGGGCGTGACGCCGCTGGAGCTGTACCGGCTGTTCGCCCCCCGCCCCGACCAGGACATCGTCGCCCGGGAGTTCCTGGCGATGTCGCCGGAGGACGTCGCCGTGGTCACGACCGCCGCCGCGACCGAGGCCGAGCTCGCCGAGCTCTTCGGTCTGGCCGACCACGAGACGCTCGCCGACCTGGGCGAGGCCAAGCGGTTCGCCGAGGCGACCGGCCTGTCCGGCACCCAGCTGCGGGAGCTGGTCCCGCTGCTCGGAACCGTCACCCTCAGCACGGACGGACTGACGCTGCTGTGGGGCGACGCCGTGCCCACCGGCTGGCTCGACGTGGCCCACCGGTTCGTCCGGCTGGCCACGATGACCGGCCTGAGCCTCACCGACCTCGGCCTGGCGCTCGACACCTTCTGCGCCGGCCGGATCGACACGGCGGCACTGCGGACCCTCGCCATCGCCCTGAAGCTGCACCGCGAGCACGACCTGACCGTCACCGAGATCTGCCGGCTGTCCGTCCCCATCGAGGACGACGAGGTACAGGGCTGCTCGGGTGACATCCTCGCCGATCGCAACCGGGACTACCGGTTCCGGCTGGCGGGCTGGATCGAGGTCGCCGAGAACGACATCGTCACCGTGGTCCGGCGTTACCGCGAGCACTACGCCGCGAAGGACCCCAGCCCGTTCGACCAGGGCGACATCGGCCTGCCCGAGATCGGGCTGCTGCACCGCGCGGGCCGCCTCGCCGCCGCCCTCGGCATCGCCGCCGACGAGCTGTTCGACGTGCTGGTCGCCCTGGACACCGACCCGTCGCTGCACCGGTACTCGACCTTCGACGTGCTCGGCGACGCCACGCCCGCCCGGGACTGCTTCGCGATCCTCGCCGCCGGCGAGCCCGCGGAGACACTGTGGCTGGCGCAGACCCTGTTCGCGGTGGTCACCTGGACGCAGGCCGCCGGGTTCAGCGGCCGGGAGCTGACCGAGGTGCTCGGCGGCCGCCCGGAGACCTCGGACGACTCCCTCACCGCGGTGACCGAGGGCATCCGGACGGCCTTCGACCAGGTCGCGTTCGAGCCGGCCAACCTCGTGCTCGACCGGTTCGGCGCGCGCGCGACCAAGGTCGTGCGCGACGTGCTGACCGCCTACGACGACGGCGTCGTCTCCCCTGCCGACGACCGGCTGCTGCGGGTCGACCCGGCGAAGGCCGCCACCGCCGCGTACGACGGCGTGACCGACCTCGGCGTGCTCGTCCCGGAGGACTTCCTGGGCCTCGGCCTCGGCGAACGCCTGCAGGCGAAGATCTTCAGCAACCTCGTCCACAGAGGACACCTGAGCGCGGACGGCACCCTGGCCGTCGAGGACAGTGCGGAGGTGTTCCTGCAGACCGACTTCAGCGCCTACCGCGAGGTGCTCTTCAAGACGATCGGCGCGGTGGTCAACGGCACCGCGGCGTTCTTCCCGTCCGACCTGGCCGCGCTGGTCGACCTCACGCCGGACCGGGTGGCCGAGCTGTACGACAACCTGGGCTACAACGGCTACCTCGACGAGGGCGGCGACCTCACCGACCCCGGGTTCTTCACCGACGCCGGCAACGCGGAGCTCTTCGAGCCCAACGCGGACCTGGCGGACGCCACCGAGGCGGTCCGGGCCCGCATCGACGAGCGGCTCGCGGGTTTCGCCGGTGACCCGCTGGCGCTCGACCCGGCGATCTTCGCCGAGCTGCGGTTGTCCGGGCCCCAGCTGGCCGCGCTGACCGAGAGCCTGACGTTCAACGGCTACCTCGACGAGAACGGCGTCTACCGCGACAAGGCGTGCCTCCTCGACCTCGACCTCAAGGACTTCGGCCTCGCGCTGGAGTTCTACCCGCGGCGCAGGGCGATCCTGGACGCCGTCCAGGGCCAGCTCCGCGCATGCCAGGCCGAGTGGCACACCCTCACCGTCGCCGACTTCGCCGAACTCGCCGACGAGGTGGTCGGCCACCGGGTGGTCAGGGCACTGGACGGTGACTACCTCACCGACGGCCGGGTGCTGGACGACGAACTGTTCGCCGACCCGTCCGGCAAGCTGGACCTCGGCGACGCGTTCACCACCGCGGAGGAGGCGATCGTCTTCGGCCAGATCCGGGTGGTCCTGGAGGACGAGAAGCCCTACTGGCTGGACCCGGCCGCGCTGTCCGGGCTCGGGTTCGATCCCGAGCAACGCGACCGCGTGCTGGCCTACCTCGTCGACTCGGGCATCCTGACCGACGGCCTCACGGTGACCGAGGAATGGCTGCCGTACTTCCGCGACGTCGACAACGTCCACGGGTTCACGCTGCCCGGGATCGCGGACTTCGCCACGGATGTCTTCTTCCTGCTGCACACCGTCGCGGTCGAACTGGCCGCTGCGGTGACCGAGGTCGTCGACGCGCTCGTCGCCCTCGCCGGACGGCAGAAGCAGGCCTTCGACACCGCGCTCGGCGACGCCCTCGGCCTGCCGGCGGCCACGGCCGCCGCCATCGCGGAAGCCGTGACCGGCGGACCGGAGCAGGCCGTCGACACCCTGGTCGCGCCCGTCCTCGACACCGAGAGACCGCCCGCCGACCCGCGCCTGGGGCTCGCCCACCGCAGGATCAGGCGGTTCGCCCTGCTGGCCGCCAAGCTCGGCCTCGACCCGACGGAGGTCGCCGCGGTCTTCACCGACCAGGACCTGGTCGGCAAGTTCCCGGAGAACCTCACGCTTCCGCCGGGCGTCCGGCGGTTCGACGCCCTGCTCGAGAGCCACGACGGCAAGGTCCACCTGTTCGCCGGCACGGACTGCTGGACCTACGCGGCCGACACGCTCACCCTCACCCAGCCCGCTCCGACCCCGCTCGCCGAACTGTCGGCCAGGTTCGCCGACGCGCGCCTGACCGGGATCGACGCCGCCTTCACCCTGCCGTCGGGTGTCGAGTGGCTCGTCGGCCACACCGCGGACGGCACCTCGAAGGCCTTCACCCGGCTGCCCGGCGGCACCCGGTGGGCGCCGCGGGACCAGGTCTGGGGCAAGGTCAGGAACAACTTCACCGACCCGGCACGGATCGACGGCGCGTTCGCCGACCGCGACGGCCGCACCTACCTGTTCAGCGGCGACCAGTACCTCCGCTACAGCCGCGGCGACTACACGGTCGTCGACGAGGGCTACCCGCGTCCCGTCGCGGAATGGCGGGAACGCGAAGGGATCGGCGCGACCCTGCCCGGACCGCTCGACGCGTTCCAGGCACCGGACGGCACGATCCACGTGCTCACCGGCGCGGCCGGCTGGGGCCGGGTGCGCAGCGACTTCGAGAACCTGGACCGGATCGACGCGGCCTACTCCGGCGACCGCGCCGTCCACCTGTTCTCGGGCGGCCAGGTGGTGCGCTACTCCGACAGCATCGAGAACGGCGGCGTCCGCGTCGACGAGGGCTACCCGCGCACCATCCAGGACGTGCCGGCGCAGTTCGAGAGCGGCGTCGAGGCGGCCTTCACCGACCCGAACGGCGTCCTGCACCTGTTCAAGGCGGGGCGCACCGCCTCGGTCGGCGGCGAGGACCCCGCGCTGGTCCCGACCGCGCAGCGCTGGGGCGTGCTCCAGCCCGCCCTGCCGACCGGCAGGGTCGACGCCGCGCTCGCCGGCATGGACGGCCGCACGTACCTCTTCAGCGGCGGCACCTACCTGCGGTACACGGGCGCCGACTACACGGTCGTCGACCCCGGCTACCCGAGGGCGATCGACGCCGACTGGGCCGGTCTGTCCACTGTGGACGCGGCGTTCACCATGGACGGCAGCACCTACCTGTTCGGCACCGGCGGCCTGCTGTTCGACCTGACCGACGAGCTGCGTGCCGACCTGGCCGATGGCCTGCTCACCCCGCGGCTGCGCAACCGCTTCGCCGAGCACGGCCTGACCCCGACCGGAATCGCCGGCGCCGCTCCCGGGTGGACGCTCACCACCAAGGAGGGCATGACCCTCACCGTCCGGGTCGAAGGCCTGCGTACCAAGGTCTTCGGCGACGGCTCGCGCTGCTACGTCCGCTACGGCACCAACGACTACCGCAAGCCCGACGCCGGCTTCCCCAAGCCGCTGTCGGACAACTGGTGGAACATGCCGGACGGCATGGCGCTCGGCCCGGTCGACGCCGTGTTCACCGGCCGCGACAACAACACCTACCTGTTCGCCGGCAGCCAGTTCGTCCGCTTCGACGCCCGGCACCGCTGGTGGTCCGAGCCGATGGACCTGGACGAGCACTGGCACAGCGCGTTGTTCGACCGCGCCGACACCACCACCCACACCCCCATCGACGCCGCCTTCGTCGGCCAGGACGGGCGCACCTACCTGTTCTCCGGCGGCGAGTACGTGCGTTACTCCACTGCGGACTACACCGAGGTCGACGACGGCTACCCGGCCACCATCGCCGGCTACTGGGACAACGTGCGCAACAACATCGAGCGCACCGGCCTGGTCGACGCCGCGCTGGTCACCGAGGTCACGGAGAAGATCGACGGCGTCGACGCCACCCGCACCTACACCTACCTGTTCTCCGGCGACCAGTACGTCCGCTACCTCGACGCCGACTACGGCCACGTCCAGCTCGGCTACCCGCGCCTGCTCCCGACCCTGCACACCGAGCCGGGCCTGACCGCGCTGACGTCCACCGTGGACAGGGTGGACGCCGCGTTCGCCGACCGACGCACCACCTACCTGTTCAGCGGCAAGGAATGCCACGTCGCCTCCGCCGTCCCGTACCGGCGCTACGACGACCTGGACCTCGGCGACGTCGCGTGCGCGTTCATCGAGAACGGCAGCATCGTGATGACCAGCGGCGCGAACTGGACGAGGCGCTCAGCGCTCGAAGGGCGCGGTGGCTCGTCCGCCACGCCGTTCCGTCCGAGGACCCTGCGTACCGTCCCGGCGAAGTTCCAGACCGGGCTCAGCTCCGTGCTGATGGGCGCCGACGGGAACACCTACCTGTTCGCGGGCACCGAGTGCTTCAACACGCAGCTGGGCCGCGCCTACCCGCTCACGCAGGAGTGGGGCCGGCCACGCAACACCATCTACGAGCAGGGCCGGGTGGACGCCGCGTTCGTCGGCCGTGACGGCAGGACCTACCTGTTCAGCGACGACCAGTTCGTGGTCTACCCCGACACGGGCACCACGATCGACGGTGACCCGCGGCCCATCGCGGACCACTGGGGCGGGCTCACCAGTGTGGCGCTGGCCTACGTCCAGGGCGAGAAGACCTACGTCTTCGAGTACCCGGACGAGGACAACATGCTGCGGTACCTGGTGTACTCGGGCACCGACTACCGCGAGCCGGACGAGGGCTACCCGGCACTCGTGGACGACGGCTTCTTCTGCGCACCGGACGGTTTCCCGTTCCCCGACGCGGTCATCGTCGACGGCGACACCATCACCCTGCTCAACGGTCTCGAATGCGTCTCCCACAACGCGAAGACCAGTTCGTGGTCGGTGCGGCGCCCGATCGAGCGCCTCTTCCCCGGGTTCGGCCAGGGCCTGGACGCCCCGGACGGCCTGCACACCGCGTTCACCGCGCTGGACGGCGCGACCTACTTCTTCTTCGACGACACGTTCGCCCGCTTCGCCGACGGCGGCTTCGGCCCGCTCACCCCGACCCGCGACCGGTGGGGCCTGTCCCCCAACCCGTTCGCCACCGAGGGCGGCACCGTCGACGCCGCCTTCGTGTGGGGGCAGTACACCTTCCTGTTCTCGGGCGACCGCTACGTCCGCTACACCGGTCCCCGCTACCGCGCGATCGATCCCGGCTACCCGAAGAAGACGGCCGGCAACCTCCGCGCGGAGGAGCCGTTCACCAACCTGCCGGACACGTTCGACGACGCGCTGGACCAGCCGGTCGACGCGGTCATCGGCAACGAGCGCACCATCCACCTGATCGTCGGCGGGGTCTGCCACACGGTCTCGCCGAAGCTCTCCGGCACCTACACGCTGGCGGGCATCGGCCGGCCACGCAACACCATCGAGGAGTCCGGGAAGGTGGACGCGGCCCTGGTGGCCGACCGCCGCACCTACCTGTTCGCCGGCGACCAGTACGTCCGGTACTCCGGCGCCGACTACACCTACGTCGACGACGGCTACCCGCGGCCGCTCGACCAGCTCCCGGCCGAGCTGGGGATCGCGGACCTGCCGGCCGAGTTCGCCGACGGCGTGGACGCGGCCTTCCGCTCCCCCGACGGGCGGACGTATCTGTTCCGGGGCAAGGAGTTCGTGCGTGGCGGCGCCCCGGAACCGGTCAACGGCACGTTCGGGAAGGTCCGCAACGCGTTCACCGAGGCCGGTCCCGCCGCGGCGTTCGTGGCGCCCACCGGGGAGCTGTACGCGTTCGCGGGCGACCAGTACGTCCGCTACTCGGGCGACGGCCCGCTGGAGTACGTCGACCCGGGTTACCCCCGCACGGTGCGGGACGACTGGGGAGACCTGGCGCCGGACTTCGAGGAAGGCCCGGACGGCGCGTTCGTCTTCGAGGGCCGCACCTACCTGACCAAGGGCGAGCGGTACGTCCGTTACTCCGGCCCCTACGACCGGGTGGACCGCACGTTCCCGCAGGAGTTCGCGCACCGCTGGTGGGGCACGTCCGACTACCGCCTGGCTGACCTGCACACGATCGTGCGCTTCGTCGAGCTGGCCCGGTCCCACCCGGACGGTCTGGCCGCGCTGTTCACCGAGGGTGCCGCGGACCCCTACCAGCGTCTCGGCGAGCTGTTCGGCTGGGACGTCGAGGAGCTGCGCTGGGCCCGCCGCAACAGCGGGTTGCTGGTCGAGAACACGCCGGAGGAGAAGGTCTTCGAGATCGAGCTCCTGCTCAAACTGGTCAGCGTGTTCGGCACCGCACGCAGGATGGGTGCCGGCCCGTCCCGGATCCACGACGAGGTGTGGGCCAGGCTCTACGGCACGCCCGACCCCGCATCCGCCGTCACCGCCCTGTACACGATGCTGGAGCAGGCGACCGGCACGGCGCAGTGGCCGACACTCGACGCGCAGCTCCACAACGAGCTGAACGTGCTCCGGCGCGACGCGCTGGTCGCCGCCATCACCCCCGTGCACGGCACGTCCCGGGACCTGTTCGAGCAGTACCTGATCGACGTCGACATGGGTCCGGTCGGCACCACCTCCCTGGTGCGTGAGGCCATCGCGGCCACGCAGCTGTTCCTGCACCGCTACCTGCTCGACCTGGAGGAGGTCCGGCTGCCGGCCGGCGCCGACTCCGACGAGGTCAAGGCCAGGATCAGGACCTGGTGGGCGTGGATGCGCAACTACCGCGTCTGGGAGGCGAACCGGAAGGTCTTCCTCTACCCGGAGAACTACCTCCGCCCCGAGCTGCGCACGACGAAGACCCCGGCGTTCGCCGCGCTGGAGGACGACCTGCTGCAGCACGAGATCACCGCGGACGCCGTCCAGGCCGCCTACAAGCGTTACCTCGACGAGTACACCGAGGTCTCGCGCCTGGCGATCGCCGGCGGCTACGTCTACACCGAGGACGACGCGCCGCCGAACGTGCGCAAGCTGGTCCTCTTCGGACGGACGAGAACCGAGCCGCGCCGGTACTACTTCCGGAGCGCCACGTTCCGCGACGGCGAGAAGCTGTCCGCGTCCTGGGCACCGTGGGTCAAGGTGGACGCGCAGATCACCGCCGACCGGGTCGACCCGGTGCACGCCTTCGGCCGGGTGTTCGTCTTCTGGCCGGTCGTCGAGCCCGTCACGCCGGAGGACGCGTCCACGACGACGATCACGACCACGCCGAAGGACGGCGGCGGGCAGGCGGTCACCGCGCCGCCGACGAAGTCCCAGGTCAAGATCTACTACTCGTTCCAGAACCTGAACCAGGAGTGGGTGCCGGCACAGCTCCTCGCCGTCGACAAGGACCGGGCCGGGACCTTCAGCACACCCAAACTCTACGTCCAGGCCTCGCGGAAGGTCGGTGCCAACGACCACGACTCGATCGTGGTGCAGTGCACCTACCAGGTCGACGGCGTCGGCGCCACGGCGGCGTTCACCCTCACCCCAGAGCTGTATCCCCTGCCGGCCAAGGGAATCCTGCCGCCGCCGCGGGACACCGACCTGACCGCGATCTTCGCGGAGCCGACGCCGATCGACGCGGCCGCGGTCGTGCCGTTCAACGCACCCGTCGACTCGGTGGACCTGCCGTGGTCGGCCGTCGACCACAAGGGCGGCAGCTTCCTGTGCCGCCCGGTCGCCGCACCGGTCACGCCGGCGGCGCTGCTGCCGCTGAGCGACAACACCGTCTTCCTGCCCACCACTTGGAACCCGGTCGAGGCCGCGTTCGAGCTCGGCGACTCGCGCTACTTCTTCGACAACAGCGTGGGCAAGTACCTCACGGGGCCGAAGACCGAGCCGGCGTCCCCGCCGGGGCGGACCAAGCTGAGCACCGCCGACCGCTTCGGCAAGGTCGACACCAACCTGCTCCGCACCGGCGTGGTCGACGCGGCCACGGTGCACGAGAACAGGCTCTACCTGTTCTCCGGCAACGAGTACTACCGCTACCAGACCCTCGGCGTGCTGGAGGGCGGCTACCCGAAGAAGCTCTCGGCGATGCCACCGGACCTGCCGAAACCGGTGCCGCCCACCGGCGGTGCGGCCGGTCCGTTCGTCAGGTTCGGCGATGCCGTCATCTCGTTCGACAACAAGGCGGGCACCTACGTCGTCAAGGCGCCGCGCGTCGACGACTCGCCACGGCCGACCAAGGACCTCGGACTGGTCTCCACCGCGATCGGGCGGACCGGCCGCGTCGACGCCGCATACGTCACCGACAAGGCGCTGTTCCTGGTCAGCGGCGACGAGTTCGTCCGGTTCACCCTGGGCGGGACGGCGGCGAACCCGACGTTCCGCGACTACGCCGACGCCGGCTACCCGAAGACGCTCGGCCAGCCGGTCGACGCCGTCTTCAAACGCGACGGGCGCCGCTACGTGTTCAGCGGCGACCAGTACGCGACGCTCGCCGCCGGCACGGAGCTGGACACCAAGCTGGCCCTGCTGTCCATCAAGGACAACTGGCGTGGCCTGCCGGTGGACTTCCCGACGGGCTTCGACGGTGTGCTGGAGACCGGGAACTCCCTGTACTTCTTCATGGGCGCCAGGTACTCCGCCTTCCCGGTGACCGACGCGGTGCCGCTGCCGTACGAGATCTCCGCGCTGCCCCACCAGGTCATCCGGCTGACGTCGAGCACCGCGTACGAGCTGAACAGGCGGCTCCTCGTCGGCGGCATCGACGCGCTGCTCGCGCCGGACACCCAGGAGCTGGACGAGCTGCCGGCGTTCAGTGTGAGCACGTCCGACGCCACCACCATCAGGGTGCTGGAGCGGACCGCGAAGGCGGGCGTCCCGGTCGGCTCGCACCTCGACTTCGACAGCTCCAACGGGCTCTACTACTGGGAGATCTTCTTCCACGCCCCGATGCTGATCGCCGGCGCGCTGGCCGCGGCCCAGCGGTTCGACGACGCGAAGCGTTGGTACGAGTACGTCTTCGACCCGACCCGGCTCGAGCGCTACTGGCGCTTCCTGCCGTTCCTCGCGGTCGACGTCGACGCGCTGGTCGCCGGCTGCCGCGCGGACCTGCTGGCGCTGAACAACAAGACCGTCGAGCGGTCGCTCACCGGGATTCTCGCCGCGATCGAGCCGATGGCGCCGGCGTTCCTGCCGGCCCGCGAGCTGACCGGGCCCGAGACGGACTACCTGTACGGCATCGCCACCGGGACGACCGACGCCGGGAAGGACCTCGACAAGGCCAGGACGAGCCTCAGGGCGCTGCCCGAGTCCGAGGCCAGGCGGAGCCTGCTGGAACGGGTCGAGCTGATCGCGTTGCTCGACCGGCAGTACAAGCTGATGGGCGACCGCACCAGCCTGATGGCGGCCTACCGCGACGACCCGTTCGACCCGCACCGGATCGCGGCGCTGCGGCCCGCGGCCTACCGCCGCACGGTCGTCATGGCCTACATCGACAACCTGCTCGGCTGGGGCGACATGCTCTTCCGGCAGTACACCGGGGAGAGCATCGACGAGGCGCGGATGCTCTACATCTACGCCTACGACCTGCTCGGCCAGCGGCCGTACGACCTCGGACCGCGGGCGCTGCCGGCGGCCGCGACCTACGACCAGCTCGACGGCGACGAGGATGTGGTACCCGGCTCGGCGGTCGCGCACCTGACCGCGAACGGGGCACTGCTGGAGGGCACCGGCGCGGTGCACGCCGGCGTCGCGAACTCGTACTTCCACGTGCCGGACAACAGCGCGTTCCTGGAGTACTGGACCCGGGTGGAGGACCGGCTCACCAAGATCCGGGCCTCGCTGGACATCCTGGGCATCAGCCGGCCGCTGCCGCTGTTCGAGCCGCCGGCCGACGTGATGGCCCTCGTCAAGGGCATGGCCAAGGGCGCGGCGCTCGACGCGCTCACCACGGCACTGGCCGCGCCGGTCCCGGCGTACCGGTTCTCGGTCGTGCACATGAAGGCCCAGATGCTGGTCGACCGGCTCAAGCAGCTCGCGGGCGACCTGCTGTCGGTGTTCGAACGCCGGGACGGCGAGCTGCTCGCGCTGATGCAGAACCGGCAGGAGGCCGCGATCCAGGGGCTGACCCGCGACATCAAGAAGAACCAGATCCAGATCGCCAACGAGGGGCTCGCCGACATGCAGGCGGCGTTGAAGGGCGCGCAGGACCGGGTCGACCACTACAAGAAGCTGATCGACGACGGCATGTCCCCGACACAGAAGGCACAGCTGTCGATGATGTCGATCGGGGCCGCCGGGCACATCCTGGCCGGCGGGTTGAAGATCGGCGCGGTGTTCGCGAAGGCCGCCCCGCAGTTCTACGCCGGTCCGTTCATCATCGGCACCTCCTACGGCGGCATGGAACTGGGCGACAGCCTCAACATCGCCGCCGACGTGTCGGCCACGCTGGCCGAGGGGTTCAGCATGATCGGCGAGGTGCTCGGCATCCAGGTCGAGCAGGACCGCCAGGTGCAGGACTGGACCGTGCAGCTGTCCATGGCGAAGACCGAGGTCACGCAGCTCGACCACCAGGTGAACGTCGCCAGGCTGCAGGTCGCGACAGCGAACAAGGAGCTGGAGATCCTCGACCAGGAGGTCGCGAACCTCAGCGAGGTCAGCGACTTCCTCACCGGCAAGTTCGCCGGGGCGCAGCTGTACGGCTGGATGGTCGGGCGGTTGTCCGGGTTGTACTTCCAGACCTACAACCTGGCCTACGAGCTGGCCCGCACCGCGGAGAAGGCCTACCAGTTCGAGCGCGGCACGAACGGCACGACGTTCATCCAGCCGACGTACTGGGAGAGCCGGCAGGGTGGGCTGCTCGCGGCCGACGCGCTGGCACTGGACCTAGACCGGCTCGGGCAGGCCTACGTCACGGGCGACAGCCGCGGTCTGGAGATCACCAAGCGGGTCTCCCTGCTCCAGCTCGACGCGCTGGCGCTGCTGGCGTTCCGGGACTCGGGCCGGTGCGAGTTCGCGCTGACCGAGGAGCTGTTCGACCGCGACTTCCCGGGGCACTACCGGCGGCGGATCCGCACGGTCAGCGTCGAGTTCGTCACCGAGAACGGGCCGGTCGGGATCAACGCCACGCTCACCCAGCTGGACAACAAGACCGTGCTGTCGGCGGACCCGAAGGCGGTCAGGTTCCTGCTCGACCCGAAGGGCCTGCCACCGGAGACGCTCCGTGGCGACTGGCGGCCGAGCCAGCAGATCGCGCTGTCCGACCTGGAGGAGGGCCGGGACAACAACGGCCTGTTCGAGCTGCGTTACGACGACGACCGCTACCTGCCGTTCGAGGGCACCGGCGCGGTGTCGCGGTGGCGGCTGTCCGCGGGACGGGTGCCCGCCGGCGTCCTGGACGTCTCGATCACCGTGAAGTACACGGCCGAGCAGGGCGGCGACACGTTCGCGACGGCGGTCCGGGGCATGCTGCGGCCGTACCCGTCGGCGCGGTACGTCCAGGTGGCGAGCGACTTCGGCCAGGAGTGGTTCGACTTCGTGGAGGGCGACGCGGACCGGCTCACCCTGCGGATCAGCCCGGACCTGCTGCCCGGCATCACCGGCCGGCGGATCACCGGCATCTACGCGAAGTACGCGAAGTCCTTCGACGGCGAGGCCCGCTTCCTGCTCAACGGGGAGAAGCGACTGGCGCTGGAGGACGGCAGGCCGCTGGCCACCCCGGGCCTGACCACCGGGGCCTGGACGCTCGTCTTCGAGGGCGACAAGGCCGCCGTCACCGACCTCGGCCTGATCATCACCTACCGCGCCAGCGCCCAGTAACGAGAGGCACCGATGAGCACCGCGGTCAAGACCGGAAAGAAGAAGCGCAAGTACTCCGATGTGCCGAGCCGCAAGAAGATCCGGACCGACACCGGCCCGGACGACACAGCCGGGAAGACCACCACGGCACCGGCCGAGACCGGGTCCGAGTCCGACCACGAGACGCCGGCACCGCAACCGCTGGTGGGCACGCCCGTCGAGGTGAGGACCGCGCCGCCCGCGCCGGCGCTCCCGGTCACGAAACCGAAGAACCCGCACGCCGGCAAGGTGAAGAACCTACGCGGCAACTTCGGCACGGGTTACCACGACACGGCGCACTTCGCCGCGACGACCAACAAGCCGAACCACGGTGTCTGGCAGGGCAAGCTGACGCAGGTGAAGAACTGGGTCCGGATGGCCCTGGACAGCATCTACGCGGACGACCAGTTCGTCGTCGCGTCCAAACCGGGCACGGGCGGCACCTACCGCTACCTGGTGTCGATGGACGGCGCCACGGTCGGCTATCTCAGCGGCGCGTCGGTGGGGTCCGGGGGGAAACCGCCGGCAAAGCACATCGAGGTCTACCTGGACAGCAAGGGCAACACCGTCTCGGCGTTCCCGAGCTCCCCCGAGATCTTCTAGTCCGGCGCGGCACACCAGGAAGGACCCGGTATGGAGTCCACCCACAAGACGAGCAAGGCCAACAAGAAGCCGAAGAAGAGGAAATTCAACAAGAAGAAGAGGAGCAACTCCGCCGGCGACGAAAACGCACCCAACAAGTACCAGAAGGCCGCCAGCACCCATCTCGTCACCACACCGAGTGATTCCGAAGAAGAAGAGGGCAGCTCGGACGCCGAGGAGATCACCCGACGAGACACCTTCCCCGGTCAGCCGATCGAACAATTTCAGCCGAGCATCGGCAACAGCCGGCCACTGGCGCCACTGCTCATGAGATCAGGATCGCTGAACGACCTCCTCACCGGACAAAAGAACACCTGGCCCGCCCTCGCCAGCACGATGAAAGAGATCTATCTGCCAATTCAGAAGAAATCGAAGGATCCGGCGCAGTACTACGCCGAACTCTTCAACGCCTACTACGCACACGGGGAAAAGCCAAAAGTCATACCAGGACGCGAGGGCGGTCGTCTCGGCAGCGGAATCGACGACACCGCCGAGTTCCTGAAGAACTTCATGGACGCCAACGGTCAATGGAGCTACATCGAGAACCAGGACTGGTACCAGAAGGGCGAGTTCGTCATCGGGATAGATGTGAACTACTATCCCGACAGATCCGGCCTCAAGGATGCCCAACCGGCATTCCACAAGGACACCGGCGGGAACAACATCTTCGTCAACCTGATCTTCGACAACAAGGACCCGATCGAGTCGACCGAATGGTTCGCGGATGCCGAGCCGCCGAGCGCGGACAGATCCGCATGGCAGCAGAGCCTGCTGCCAGCGGCCTACCTCGACGAGCTGGACAAGACGCGCAAGGCCCTGAAGGCCCAGTCCGACAGCACGACGTCGGTGCAGGGCGGCGTGAGCGACGGCCCGAACACCTACGTGTCATGGGTGGACGACCTGGTCTGGCACGCGACTCCGACCGTCGAGAAGAGGACGCCGTTCTCCGTGGCCGCCGCGCAGCACGAGTACGCACAGCTGAACTCGGCGTCCACGAAACAGAGATTCGCCCATCAGAGCGATAAATACGGCACCATACTCGGCGTCGAGATACTCGGCACGATCGCGGAGGCCGAAGACACCGCACTGCACAAATGGCTGGTCACCAATGAACTGAGCGCACAGGATATCACCGACAAGGTGGCCCGACAGGCCTGGCAAGATCTGTACAGCAAGAACAAAGGCGGCAAGAACACATTCCTGGCGGATGCCAAAATACGCGAAACCGCCGGCCCGGTGTGGCTGATCACTGGTCAGTACAGTGAGGCGAACGCGTACGACGAACGGTTGGAGGGCAGCTACTCCGTAAAGGAGACGCCCATCTCGCTCTCGACCCGCCGGAGAGCGAACAGCCTGGACACCGGCGAGGTACAACAGGCGCGTGAGGCGAACGTGGGCGTGGCACGCTCGTTCATTCGTACCTGGGTGCGAATTCTGCCGAGGGACAGCGCCGAACTGAAGAAGATCGGCGGCATATGAAAGAGGACCCGACGTGAGCGCATCACCCAAACTCCGCACGAAGAAGTCCAAGCACGGCCACTCCTCGGTACCGACCGGGACCCGCGGCGGCGAGGGTACCTCCAGCACCACGGACGTGACCGGCGAGGACGGCGAGAGCGAGGAGACAAGCTCCATCGCCGTCATCACCGGACACGAGGTGCAGTTCGGCCACACCATGCCGAGCCACCTGGACGACAGGAGCGACCGCAAGGGCGAACTGGACTCGCTGGTCATGGAGACGGGGTCGGTCGACGATCTGCTCGGCCCGGACGACAGGTCGTGGCCCACGCTCGCCGAGGCACTGAAGAAGACGTTCAAGGCCACCCCCAGCGAGAACATCCTCGCCGAGGTCTGCACGGTCTACTACACACACGACAGGCAGCAGGGCGAGATCAAGAAGCTTCCCGGAAGCCGGCCACTGGTGAAGGGTGAGGTCGAGCAGACCGTCAGCTTTCTCGAGAAGTTCATGAACAAGAACGGGCAGTGGGACTACATCAGGAAGCAGGACTGGTTCACGAGCGGCGACTACAAGATCGGCATCGACGTGAACTACTACGCGAACAGGCCCGTGAACCAGGAGGAGATGCCGGGGTTCCACAAGGACACCGGAGGAAACAACATCTTCGTCAACCTGATCTTCGACAACAAGGACCCGATCGAGTCGACCGAGTGGTTCGCGGATCTCTCCGAACCCAGCAAGACCAGGCGGGACTGGCAGGCCGGGCTGCTTCCCGACTCCTTCCGAAAGGCACTCGACGACTCCCGCAGGTCGCTCCGGGACACCTACGGCGACGACGAGGACGTGCGCGGCGGCATCAGCGAAGTCCCGAACACCTATGTCTCATGGGTGGACGACCTGGTGTGGCACGCGACGCCGACCGCCAAGCCGCGGATAAACTTCGACGCGTCGGCCGCGGCGACGGCCTACGACTCGCTGGACAAGGAGGCGATGAGTTACGAGAACTTCGTCTTCTACAGCTACCAGTTCAGCCGATGGATGTACGGCGCCGAGATACTCGGCTCCATGGCGGAGTCCGGCGACACCGAACTGTCCAAATGGCTCAATGAACAGGTCCCCCCGCTGAGTGCGCAGGACATCGACGTCGCGACGGCCAGGCGCGCCTGGCAGGAGCTGTACACCGGTCCGGACGGCCGGGACAGGTTCGTCATGGACGCGAAGACCCGGGTCGCGAGCAACCCGAACTGGCGCGTCACCGGAACGCAGTCCGAGGCGAACGCGCACGATCCCCGTCTGTCCCCGACAAAGAACTCGATACTGGAGACACCGAGAACCTTGTCCACGCGCCGGCGGGTGAACAGCGTGGGCCCGGAGAGAGGGGACCCGAACGAGCAGAAGGTGTCGACGGTCCGCAAGGACAACGCGGACAAGCCACGCTCGTTCCTCCGAACCTGGGTACGAATCCTCGACGCGAACGACCCGGACGAGAACCTCCCCGACCCCAACGCACCCCAGACGCAAACCGACGGGAAACAGCCGAAGACCGAGGAGCCCGTCGACCGGAAGACCGACGAGGTCACAGACCAGGCCGCGAACAACCCAGAGGTGAACACCGACATCGACCAGTGACAGCCGGCGGTGGGCGTGCAGGCCGGGGCGAATGTCGACCGCTGCGGAATGCGGCTACCGTCCCGGCATGGACGCTCTGCTGATCACCGGGCCGCCGGCCAGCGGCAAGTCGACCCTGGCCAGGGCGGCGGCGTCCCGGCTGCGAGCGGCCCTCCTCGACCAGGACGTGCTGACCAGCGCGCTGACGGCCGTCATCGGAGACCTCGTCGGCACCCACGACCTGGACGACCCACGCCTGGCATCGGTCACCCGCGACGCCCGGTACGACGCGGTGCTCGCCACCGCCGAGGACAACCTGCGTGCCGGGCTCCCGGTGGTGCTGGTCGCGCCGTTCACGGCGGAGCGCGCCGATCCCGCCGCCTGGGACAAGGTCCGGGACCGCCTCACCGCGGCGGGTGGCCGGCCCGCGCTGGTGTGGTTGTGGCTGCCGGCCGACGAGCTGGTGCGCCGGCTGCGTTCGCGGGGCGCCGCGCGGGACGGCGGCAAGCTGGCGGACCCGGCCACCTTCGCCACCGACGGGCTGCTGCGGCCGCCGGTGGTCGAGCACATCGTCGTCGACGCCACCGCGGACACCGAACAACAGCTCGACGACATCTTCTCGGCACGCCCCTGACACTGAACAAGCGCTGAACAACAGTTCGAGGACATGTTCCCGACACGCCCTTGACACATCGCGCCAGGCGGCGCATTCTCGGTCGCACCTGTTCGTGACATCGATTACCTAGGTTTTCGTGACATCGATTACCTCCTGGTAGTCGCCGTACAAAGGAGTACAGGTGCTGATCGCGACGCCGAACCTGTGCCTCGACCGGACCGTCCGGGTGGCCGAGGTGGTACCGGGGAGCGTGCTGCGCGCACGCCACGTCGAGGTCACCGCCGGGGGCAAGGGCGTCAACGTCGCCAGGGTGCTCCGCGCGTTCGGCCACACCGCCACGATCGTCGGGCTCGCCGCCGACAACGACCGGGACCGGCTCCTTTCCCTGCTCGCCGCGGAAGGCGCGGACGTCGTCGGGGTCCCCATGCCGGGCGACGTGCGGATTGCCGTGATCATGCACGAGGAGCGCTTCCGGCGCACGACCGTCCTCAACGAGCCGGGCTCCCCCATCAGCCAGGCCACCTGGGACGACTACCGCCAGGCCGTGACCGACCTCCTGCCAGAGCAGGACCTGTTGGTGTGCAACGGAAGTCTCCCCACCGCGGCACCGGTCGGCGGGTACGGCGAGCTGGTCGCGGCCGCACGGGCCGCTGGCGTGCCGGTGATCGTCGACTCCGCGCCCGGCCCGCTGCGTGCGGCCCTGGCCAGCGGCCCGGACCTGGTCGCCCCCAACCTGGAGGAAGCCGAGGCCGCGATCAGCGGCGACAGCGGGCACGTCCTGCACAGCTCCGGCCCCGACCTGGCCGAACGCGCCGAGCGGGCGGCCAGCACGCTCGTCGAGCTGGGCGCGCGCCGGGCCGCGGTCACCGCCGGCGAGCTGGGCGTCGCGCTGGCCGAGGGGGACGGGGTCCGGTGGATCCCGACGGTGCCGGTCGAGGTGGTCAGCGCCGTCGGCGCGGGTGACTCGTTCGTCGCGGGCCTGTCGCTCGGCCTGCTCGACGGCCTGAGCTGGGCCGACGCGGCCGCCCGTGGCGTGGCGACGGCCACCGCGTCCTGTGAGCGGGTACTCGCGGGCGGCGTGGACCCGGCCCGGGTCGAGGAGCTGCTGGCACGGATCGGGGCGCGGGCATGACCAGACCGAGAGTCCGCTTACGCGACGTGGCCGCGGCCGCCAACACCAGCGCCAAGACCGCGTCCCGCGTGATCAACGGCGACCCGCGGGTTGCCGAGGAGACGCGGGCACGGGTCGAGCAGGCCGTCCGCGACCTCGGCTACCAGCCGGACCCGCTCGCCAGGTCGCTGCGCCGCGGCACGGACGACACGATCGGCGTGGTGATCGACTCGGTAGCGGACCCGTTCTTCGCCAGCGTCACCGGCGAGATCGAGCGGCTCGCGCTGAAACGGGGCATCACGGTGATCATCGCGAGCACGAACCGCGCGCCGGACCGCGAGCGGTCCGTGCTGGAGGGGTTGGCGCAGCGGCGGGTCGCGGGACTGATCGTCGCGCCGGTGTCGGCGGACCACACGTACGTCCGGACGCTGCCGTGCCCGGTGGTGTTCGTGGACCGCCGGGCACGCAGCGTGACCGCGGACGCGGTGGTGGTCGACGACCGCGAGGCGGCGGCCACGGCCGTGCGGCACCTGATCACACACGGGCACCGGCGGATCGCGTTCATCGGCGACGGGCCGGACCTGGACACCGCGCGGCTGCGCCTGGCGGGCTACCGCGACGCGCTCGCCGAGGCCGGCATCGACGAGGAGACCGTGCTCGAATGCCGCCCGGACGACACCGTCGGGCACGCGGCCGCGCACACCACGCGGCTGCTGGCCGACCCGGGGCCGCCGACCGCGATCTTCAGCGGCAACACGCGGTGCTCGCTCGGCATCGTGCCGGTGCTGCACCGCCGAAACCGGCTGGACATCGCCCTGGTCGCGTTCGGCGACTTCCCGATGGCCGACTCGGTGACCCCGGCCGTCACGGTCATCGACCACCCGTCGGACGTCATCGGCCGGCTGGCGGCCGAACAGCTCATGAGGCGCCTGGAAGGCGACACGAGCGACCCGGTCACGGTCGTCGCGCCGGTGCACCTGGTGTCACGCGGCTCCGGGGAGGTGCGGCCGTGAGCGTCGGGGCGGTCGTCGAGGCAGTCGTCGGGGTGGACATCGGCACCACCGAGACCAAGGCGCTCGTCGTCGACACGGACGGGCGGCAGTTGGGCTTCGCCAGGGGAACGACCACCTGGGACGGCGCCGAGACCACCGCGGACGCCTTGTTCGCCGACGCGCTCGGTGTGATCGGCGCCGCCCTCGCCGACGCGGAAACCGCCGCCGGACAACGAGTTCAGGCCATCGGGCTCGGACTGGCCGGGTTCGCCGAGAGCGGCGTCGTGCTGGACGGCGCCGGCGACGTCACGACGCCGGTCATCGCCTGGTACGACCAGCGCGGCACGACCGAGCTGGCGAGGCTCGACCCGGCCTTCCTCGCGGCCTTCCCCCGGCGCACCGGGCTCCCCCTGGGCGCACAGTGGACGATCGGGAAACTGCTCTGGCTCCAGGACACCCGCGGCGGCCTGCCCGCCGGCGCGTGCTGGCTCAACATCCCGGAGTACGTCGCGCACCGGCTCGGCGCCGCACGCGTCAGCGAGCCGTCGCTCGCCTCCCGCACCGGGCTGCTCGACCAGGCCACCGGCCGCCAGTGGCCGGCCGCGCTCGCACTCCTCGGCGCCGAGCGCCTGCTGCCCGAAACCCTGACCGCCGGCCACCCCGCCGGCACCGTCGCCCCCGGCATCCTCGACGGCCTGACCGGCGCGGTGATCACCGTCGTCGGTCACGACCATCCCGTGGCGGCCACCGGCGTCGGCGCGGTCGGCGACCACGAGCTGTTCAACTCCTGCGGCACCGCGGACGTCATCCTCCGCACGCTTCCCCGCCCGCTCACCGACGACGAGCGGGAAAGCCTCGTCGTCCGCGGCATCGACGCCGGCACGCATGTCCTCGGTGGACAGTCCGTGCTCATCGGCGGCGTCCGGGCCGGCCTGGTCATGCGCCGGGTGCTCGCGATGCTCGGTGCCGCGGATGCGGCCGGCCGGGCGGCACTGGACACACCGGTCGCGGACCCGAGCCACCCGGCCGTGTCGGTGACCGGCGCCAGGAGCACCGACGAGGACGTCACCATCACCGTCACCGACGGGGCCAGCCCCCGCGCGGTGTGGGCCGCGGCGCTCGACCACATCACCGAGGTCACCGAGAACCTGTTGCGCGGCATGAACGACGTCGTCGGCACGCACCACGCCGCCGTGGCCGCCGGCGGCTGGACCCGGATGGCCACCGTCCGGGAGGCCAAGAACCGCATCCTGCCCGGTCTGCGGTTCTCACCCATGACCCAGCCCGGCGCGTTCGGCGCCGCCCTGTTCGCGGCGTGGGCCGCGGCCGGGAACCCGGGTGACTTCCTGACTTTCGCCGGTCCGCTGCGGCGGGCCGGCCTCGATTCCCCAACGCCCGTCATGGCGAGCAAGGAGTAGCCGATGACCACCGCAACCACAGCGAGCCTGGACGCCATCGCGGGCGAGGACGGAGTGTTCTCGATCATCGCGATGGACCAGCGGAACACCTTGCGCCGCATGTTCACCGCGGCGGGCAGGGAGGCGACGCCCGAGGCGATGCGTGCCGCCAAGGTGGACGTCGCGCGGGCGCTCACGCCGACGGCGAGCGGGATCCTGCTCGACCCCACGATCGGCGTCCCCTCGGTGCTCGACGCCGGCGCGCTGGCCACGGACTGCGGCCTCCTGATCGCCGCGGAACCGGAGTCCCGGGGGAACTTCAACGGTGAGCCGCGGGCCTCCCGGACCGCCGAGCAGGGCGCGGAGTGGGTCCGGGGCCTCGGCGGCCACGCCGTGAAGTTCCTGGTGCAGCTGCGGCCCGGCCGCCCACACCTGTCCGGCCAGCCCGACCTCGCCGAGGAGGTGCTCGACGTGGTCCGCGCGGTCGTCGCTGACTGCCGCGCGGCCGGCGTGCCGTCCGTGGTGGAGAACCTCGTCTACCAGCTACCCGGCGAGGAACCCCTTACCCCACAACAACGTGAGGACCTCGTCGTGGAGGCGGCCCGCAAGCTCGACGAGATCGGGCCCGACCTGCTGAAGCTGGAGTATCCCGGCTCCCCCAAGGGATGCCGGCGCATAGCGGCTACCGTGCACGGTCCGTGGGCGGTGCTCTCGGCGGGCGTCGCGTTCGAGGAGTTCCAGAACGTGCTGCGGATCTCCTGCGACGAGGGCGGCGCGTCCGGCTTCATCGCCGGCCGCTCGGTCTGGAAGGAGGCCATCGGCCTCGAAGGCAAGGACCGGCAGGAGTTCCTGGACACCGTGGCCCGACCAAGACTCGACGACTGCCTCGCCGCCGTCACCGGACGGGCGCGGCCGTGGCGGGAGGCAGTGCGATGACGCTACTCGAGGCCCATGGCCTCTCCAAGGCCTACGGGCACGTGCATGCCCTGGCGGAGACCGACTTCGACGTCGACGCAGGCGAGGTGGTCGCGCTCATCGGCGACAACGGGGCCGGCAAGAGCACGCTCGTCCGGCTACTGTCCGGCATCGAGACCCCGGACACCGGCACGATCGTGTTCGACGGCAAGCCCGTGCACCTCAACTCGCCGACGACCGCCCGCGCCCTCGGCATCGAGACGGTGTTCCAGGACCTCGCGCTCGCACCGCACCTCTCGCCCGTGCAGAACATGTACCTGGGCAGGGAGATCATGCGGCCCGGGCTGCTCGGCAAGCTCGGTTTCATGGACACCAGGGCGATGCGCGACGGCAGCCGCACGGCTTTCGACAACCTCGGCGCCACCGTGCGTGACCTGTCCGGCCCGGTCGGATCCATGTCCGGTGGGCAGAAACAGGGTGTCGCCGTGGCGCGGGCGGCGGCCTGGGCGAGTAGGGTGATCTTCCTCGACGAGCCGACCGCGGCGCTCGGCGTGGTGCAGACCCGCAACGTGCTGGACCTCATCCGGCGGGTGCGGGACGAGGGCATCGCGGTCGTGTTCATCAGCCACTCCATGCCCCACGTGATGGAGGTGTCGGACCGGATCCAGGTACTGCGCATGGGACAGCGCGTGGCGACGTTCGCGGCGGAGCGGACGTCGATGGAGGAGCTCGTCGGCGCGATGACCGGTGCCACAGAAGCTGAGAACGGCAACGAGGTAGGTGCCACGTCATGACGCAGGCCGAAGGCTTCCCAACCGCACCTCATGGGAACGTGGCGCAAACCAGCCACAAGTACGTGACCAAACAGAACCCTCCGTCGCCAACGCGACCAACACTCGAAGATTCCGGGGAGGCAGGACTGTCATGACCAGTGTCGCGCAGCGTGGCGCGTCGGCGACGGCGGTGGACGAGGTCCCCGCCGGCCGGTTGCAGCGGCTGCTTCGGTTGCAGGCACTGCAGATCGTGCTCATCCTCGCGGTGATCGTCGCGGTCTTCGGCATCATGGACGCGAACGCGTTCCTGTCCGTGTTCAACCTCCGCGGCATCGTGGTGAACACGTCGATCCTCGCGGTGCTCGGCGTCGGCATGACGTTCGTGATCATCACGGGCGGCATCGACCTGTCGGTCGGCAGCGTGCTCGTGCTCTCCGGCGTGATCGCCAGCAAGGCCATGGTCGCGGCCGGCGGGCAGGGCTGGGGCGTCGCCATCCTGGGGATGGTCGTGGCGAGCGTGGTCGGGCTGGCCTGCGGGCTGCTCAACGGCGTGCTCATCGCGAAGCTGCGGGTGCCGCCACTGATCGTCACCCTCGGCACGATGGGCGCGACGCTCGGCGTAGCGCAGATCATCACCAGCGGCATCGACCTGCGCGACGCGCCGGACGTCCTGGTGGACAACATCGGCTTCGGCAACCTCGTCGGGCAGGTGCCGACGCTGTCGGTCGTCGCGCTGGTCGTGGTCGTGTTCGGCATGATCGTGTTGCACCGCACCAGGTTCGGCCTGCACACGTACGCGATCGGCTCGAACCCGGAGGCGGGCCGCCGGGTCGGCCTGAAGGTCAACCGGCACCTGATCAGGGTGTACGCGCTGGCCGGGCTGACCGCGGGCTTCGCCGGAATCCTGAACCTGGCGTTCTTCCAGTCGACGACGATCGCCGGCCAGACCAACACGAACCTGAACGTGATCGCCGGCGTGGTCATCGGCGGCACGTCCCTGTTCGGCGGCGTCGGCACGGTCTTCGGCACGGTGATCGGCCTGTTCATCCCGTCCACACTGCAGAACGGGTTCGTGATCCTGGGGGTCCAACCGTTCTGGCAGCAGGTCGTGGTCGGCGGCGTCCTCATCGCCGCCGTGTACGTGGACCAGGCCCGCCGGACCGCCGCCCTACGCGGCGGTTCCCGTGGCCGGCCCAGATTCCTCCCCCAGCTCGGGGGCAGCTCACGAAAGGAAAACCCATGACCAAGCTCAAAACGGTTGTGGCGATGGCGGCAGCGTCGGCGCTCTTCCTTGCAGCCTGCGGTTCGGGCGACAGCTCGGGCTCGGGTGGCTCGTACAAGCTCTCCTTCGTCCAGGGTGTCACCGGTGACGCGTTCTACATCACCATGGGATGTGCGGTTCAGGAGGAGGCGAAGAAGGAAGGCGCGACGGTCGACATCCAGGGTCCGCAGAAGTTCGACCCGACCCAGCAGACGCCGGTGCTGCAGTCCGTCGTCTCGTCCCGGCCGGACGCCATCCTGATCGCGCCGACCGACGTGTCGGCGATGCAGCGGCCGATCGAGCAGGCCACGAAGCAGAACATCAAGGTCGTGCTCGTGGACACCACGCTGAACGACCCGTCCATCGCCGCGTCGGCCATCGCCTCGGACAACGTCGGCGGCGGCAAGGCGGCCTTCGAAGCCATCAAGCAGCTCGCGCCGCAGGGCGGGAAGGTGCTGGTGGTCAGCGTCCAGCCGGGCATCAGCACGACCGACGCGCGGGCCAAGGGCTTCCAGGACGCGGTCAAGGCGGACTCCAAGTTCACCGACCTCGGCGTGCAGTACTCGCAGAACGAGCCGCAGAAGGCCGCGCAGATCGTGACCGCGGCGCTGCAGAAGGACCCGGACATCGTCGGCATCTTCGCCGCCAACCTCTTCTCCGCGGAGGGCTCCGCCACGGGCGTCCGCCAGGCCAACAAGCAGGACCAGGTCAAGATCGTCGGCTTCGACGCGGGCCCGGACCAGGTGAAGGCGCTCCAGGACGGGACCGTGCAGGCACTCGTCGCACAGCAGCCGGGCAAGATCGGTCAGGTCGGCGTCCAGCAGGCGATCAAGGCGCTCAAGGGTGAGAAGACGGAGACGAAGGTCCAGACGGGCTTCACGATCGTCACCAAGGACAACCTCGACTCGCCCGAGGGCAAGGCAGCGCTCTACAAGTCGAGCTGCTAGCCGGTTCCCCGCCGCACCTCCCGCGACGCCACTCGCGGGAGGTGCGGCGTCTCGCCTTCCAGCCAATTCACCGCACGCCGGCCACCGGCCCGAGCACACGCCCCGTGTAGACGCGCAGGCGTACAAAGGTCAGGGACGGGAGGTGGTGACCTTGTCCGTGGCGCGCCCGAAGACGGTGCGGTCGTGGCTGCTGGTGGCCGTGGTCGCGCTCGTCGCGGCGCTCGTGCCGCAGGTGCCGGACTGGCTGCCGGTCTCCGCCGCGTCGGTCGACCCGGGACAACTGCGGCAGCGCGTGCTCGACTCGACCAACCAGCCCTACCAGGGCTATGCCGAGGTCAGCGGCGCATTGCGGCTGCCGGAGCTGCCCCGTCTGAGCGACCTCACCGCGCTGCTCACCGGCACCACCCGCGTCCGCACCTGGTACGCGGCGCCGTCGCGCTGGCGGTTCGCCGTCGTGTCCACGGCGGGCGAACGGGACGTTTACGGCACACCGGATGGCGACTTCACCTGGGACTACGGCAACAACCAGGTGACCAGGCTGGTCGGCGAGGTGCCCGTGCGACAGCCGAGGGCCGGTGACCTCACCCCGCCCGAGCTGGCCCGTCGGGTGCTGTCGGCGGCCGCCGGCGACCCGGTCACGGCGCTGCCCGCGCGGCGGCTCGCCGGTCGGGACGTGCCCGGGCTGCGGCTGACCCCACGCGACCCCGACACGACGATCGGGCACGTGGACCTGTGGGTGGACCCTGGCAGTGGCGTGCCGCTGGCGGTGGAGATGACCGCGCGGGGCGCGGGCCGTCCGGTGGTGGCCAGCCGGTTCCTGGAGTTCGCCGCGACGGCTCCCTCCGCCGACGTCCTCACCCCGCGGCGGCCCTGGGGCAGCGGGTACAGCATCGTCTCCGCGCCGGGGATCGCGGACGCGCTGGGCGCACTGGGCCGGGGCTTCCCGCCGCCGCGGCTGGCGGGGCGGGCGCTGCGGGAGACGAACGCCGCCGGGGTCCGCGGGGTCGGCGTGTACGGGACGGGACTGTCGGCGTTCGTGGAGGTGCGGGTGCCCGGTGACATCGGCGCGCAGGCGGCGGACGCGATCGAGAAGGCGGGCGGGGACAGCGAGGAGTTCCCGGAGGGGACGGTGACCCGGCTGACGATCACGCCGCTGTCGGTTGCGGTCGCGCGGTCGACGTTCGGGCGCTGGTACATGCTGGCCGGGCTGACCTCGTCGGATGTGCTGGCGACCGCCGCGCGGGAGCTGACCCTGCTGCGCGGGCGACGCCGATGATCATCACCCGCGGGCTCACGAAGCGGTACGGCCGGGTGGTGGCGGTCGACGACGTGGATCTGGAGGTCAGGGAGGGCGACCGGTACGGCTTCCTGGGCCCGAACGGGTCGGGGAAGACGACGCTGGTGCGGTTGCTGCTGGGGTTGGTGTACGCGACGAGCGGGGAGATCGAGGTGCTGGGGTCCTCGGCGCCGGCCCGGGTGCTGCCGTCGATCGGCGCGCTGGTGGAGGGCCCCGCGGCGTACCCGCACCTGTCGGGCCGGCAGAACCTGTCGTTGCTGGACGCGGCCGGTCCGGGCGGGCGGCGGCGGACGCGGAAGCGGCGGATCGAGGACGCGCTGGAGCAGGTGGGGCTGGCGGGGGTGGACCGCAGGCCGGTGCGGGCGTACTCACTGGGGATGCGTCAGCGGTTGGGGTTGGCGGCGGCGCTGCTGCGGCAGCCGCGGCTGCTGATCCTGGACGAGCCGACGAACGGGCTGGACCCGCGTGGCATCCGGGAGATTCGCGACCTGCTGATCACGCTGAACGAGGCGGGAACGACGGTGTTCCTGTCGAGCCATCTGCTGGCCGAGGTGGAGGCGTTGTGCACACGGGTCGGGATCGTGGACCGGGGTCGGTTGGTGGTGCAGGACTCGATGGACTCGCTCCGGGCGCCGACGGGGCACGTGGTGCTGGAGACCCCGGACGCGGCCCAGGTCGTGGGGATCCTCGACGGCCAGGTGGTGACCCGGGACGGCACGCGGCTGGTGGTCCGGCATCCCGACCCGGCCGAGCTGAACGCGACGCTGGTGCGGGAGGGCGTCCGGGTGTCCGCGATCGGCGCGGAACGCCGGACGCTGGAGGAGGTCGTGCTGAACGTGACCGGCCACGGCAGCGACCGCGTGGAGCGCACGCCGTGACCCCGCGAACGGCCCGCTCCCCTGCCGAAGGGACGCCCGCCCGGACACTCGGTGCCACGAAGAGGGCCCTCACGACACCGGAAACTGGCACCCACCGAGCCAGCACCGCCGCGAAGGCGCCCCTCAGCGCGCTCGACGCCGCCGACCTGCCGTTCGGGACACCCACGATGTCCCGAACGCGCCTTTCCCCGCGGACGCCGCGGGAGCCGGCGGCCGGTCGCCGCGGCGGCGGGGAGCGCACGCCGTGATCACCGTCGAGTTGCGGAAGCTGGTGGGGCGGCCGCGGGTCTGGCTGTCGATCGTGCTGCTGTGCGCGGTGCCGGCCCTGGTCGCGGTCCTGCTGTCCATCTCCGACATCGCGCCGCCGCCCGGGCAGGGCGGTGCGTTCCTCTCCGCGGTGACCAGCAACGGGTCCCTCTACCCCGCCGCCGCGCTCGCCATGGTGCTGCCCGTCTTCCTTCCCCTGGCCGTCGCCGTCTACGCGGGGGACGCGGTCGCGGGCGAGGCCAGCACCGGCACGCTCCGGTACCTCCTCGTCCGGCCCGTCGGGCGGCCTCGGCTGCTGTCCGCCAAGCTCGTCGCGCTCGCGATCTACATCCTGATCGCGATCTTCGTCGTCGTGGTCAGCTCGCTCGTCATCGGGGTCGCGCTGTTCGGGACCGGCGCCGAGGCGGTCGGGCAGGCCGGCGGGGTCACCTCGCTCTCCGGTGCCTCCCTCGGGCCGCAGGAGCTGGCCGTCCGCCTGCTCGCGGCCATCGCCTACATCGCCGTCTCCATGCTGGGCTTCGGCACCATCGCCCTGTTCTTCTCCACCCTCTCCGACTCCGCCCTCGGCGCGGCGCTGTCCTCGCTCGCCGTGCTCATCGCCAGCTCGGTCCTCGAGACACTCGACGCCGCCGCGCCGCTCAAGCCGTACCTGCCGACCAACTACTGGCTGTCCTGGATCGACTTCTTCCGCGACCCCGTCTTCTGGCACAACATCGACCGAGGGCTGCTCCTCCAGGCCGGCTACATCGTCGTCTTCTTCGGCGCCGCCTGGGCCAACTTCGGCACCAAGGACATCACGAGCTGACGCACCCCGCCGCCGGCGCCGCCATCGTGTCCCCGCTCAACGCCCCCAGCACGACCCGGGTCACCAGCGGATCCGTCGGCAGCGCCGAGTGCGCCACCACGGCCGATGGGCACAGCGACTGCAGCGACACGTTCACCGCGCCGGCCAACCGCGCCGACTCCGGCGGCACCACCGTCTGGTCGTTCTCCGTCCAGATCGACATCCAGGGCACGGCCACCGGCTCCCGGTCCGCCGACACGAGCAACGCGCTCCCCGGGCTCAGCTGCTGGCACGCCACCGGGCACGCGTCGGGCGCCAGGACCCCGCCCGCGGCGGCGATCTCCGTCCCGTGCAACGGCGAGCCGAGCGTGACCACCCGCCGCGCGGAACCGCCGCCGTTGACCCACAGGCGGGTCACCACCCCGCCGGCCGAGTAGCCGATCACGTCGACCGGGTCGCCCGCGGCCGCCGCGTCCAGCGCCCGGGTCTGCGCACGAAGGTCACCCGTGCCGTCGCCGGGCAGCGTCACCACCCGCGCCTCCCGGCCGGCGTGGCGCAGCGAGTCGGCCAGCCGGGACAGCGCCGCCCGCGAACCCCCGTAGCCCGGCACGAGCAGGACCGGCGGGGGGCCGGCCGCGGAGCCGGCCGAACCGGTCGCCTGGACGCCGACCACCACGACGAGAGCGCACACCGACGCCGCGACCGCCGCTACCAGCCGGCGTCGCCGCCGGCTCAGGCCCTGCCACCAGTCACGCACATGGTCCATGGTGCCTCAGCCGACTTTTGCGCCGAACGGGCGAAGTTGTGTCCGCGAACTACGAAAGTGGGACGAAAGTTCCACACAGACCTTGACCCTCTGTACACCCGCGCTTAATTTGTCCGGCTAACGGACAAATTAAGCGGGGCGGTGTTGCCTTGTGAGCGCGTCGAGGCCAGTCCTACGGCAACCGGCCGACCAGGTCACGATGCGTCGCAGCAACCTCGCCCTCGTCCTCCGCCACCTCCGCGACGCCGGCCCCCGCAGCCGCGCCAGGATCGCCGTCGAGACCGGTCTCAACCGGGGCACCGTCTCCAGCCTCGTCGCCGAGCTGATCGACCGCGGGCTGGTTCGGGAGGGTGACGTGCAGCGCGGCGGCTCCGTCGGCAGGCCGGGCCAGACCGTCGAACTGGACGGCCGCGACATCGGCGGGATCGGCGTGGAGATCAACGTCGACTACGTGACCGCGATCGTCCTGGACCTCGCGAACACCCCCGTGTTCGAGCATCGCGTCTCGCTCGACGTGCCGGCGCTCCCCCCGGAGGCCGTGCTCGACGCGGTCACCGAACTGGCCGGGCTGGCGCTCACCGAGTGCGAGAAACGGCAGGTCACGGTCGTCGGTCTCACGCTCGCCGTGCCCGCGCTGGTGGATCGCGACGAGGGTGTCGTGGCCTTCGCGCCCAACCTGCGCTGGACCGGGGTCCGGGCCGTCGAAGGGCTGCGCCACCGGCTCGGCGTGCCCGGGCCGGAGGTCCGGGGGGCGCCCTCCACCCGACAGCTGCCCATCCGCGTGGACAACGACGCGAACCTCGCCGCGCTCGCGGAGTTCGCCATGGGCAGCCGGGCCGGCACCCCGCACCTCGTCTACCTCACGGGCGAGACCGGTGTCGGCGGCGGGGTCATGGTCGACGGCCGGCTTCTGCGCGGCGCGGAGGGCTTCTCTGGCGAGATCGGGCACATGCCGCTCAACCCCGGCGGCGACATGTGCGGCTGCGGCCGCCGCGGCTGCTGGGAGACCATGGTCGGCCTGGCCGCGCTGCTGCGGATGGCCGCGGCGCCCGACGACCCCGTCCGCGACCCGTCGCTGGACCTGGAGCGCCGCCTCGCCATGGTGTGCGACCGCGCCGAGAGCGGCGAGGCCCGCACGCTCGACGCGCTCACGCTGGTCGGCGAGGCGCTGGGGCTGGGCGCGTCCATCCTGGTCAACGTGTTCAACCCACGCGTGCTGGTGCTCGGCGGGTACTTCGCGAGCCTCGGCGGGTTCCTGCTCGAACCCATGCTCGCGCAGCTACGCGCCCGGGTGATGGCGCCCGACGCCTGCCAGGTCGTCCTCTCCACGCTCGGCTTCACCGCCGCCGCGCGGGGCGGCGCGCACGTCGCGCTGGAAGCGGTGCTGGACGACCCGACCCTGGTCCCACCCACCTAGGACGGGCCGTGGTGCGGCGGCGTGGCAGCGCCCCGCACCACGGCAGGTGCACCAACCGGGACGAAAGGAGTGCCGCAACACCCCACCTGTTCGAGGGAAGCAACGCCAGTCACACCCCGCCCGAGTCTTCCGGGCACCCCTTTGGAGGTTAGTAGATGTCCCTGACGAGCAGGGCGTCCGCGGCTGTGAAGTCGCGGTTACGCCGAGTCGCTCGACTAGGCAGACCGCTGGCGGTGGCGACCGTCGCCGCCGCGGTCACCGCAGGCATGGTGTCCACGGCCGGCGCGGCCGCGGCGCGGGAGGCCGACCCGTCCTTCAAGGCGCTGGTCTTCTCCAAGACGACCGGCTTCCGCCACGACTCCATTCCCGACGGCATCGCCGCGATCCAGAAGCTCGGCCAGGAGCACGACTTCGCGGTCGACGTCACAGAGGACTCGTCGGTGTTCACCGACGCCAACCTGGCGCAGTACAACGTGGTCGTCTTCCTGTCCACCACCGGCGACCCGCTGGGCACCCAGGAGGAGAAGGACGCGTTCCAGCGCTACATCGAGCACGGCGGCGGCTTCGCGGGCGTCCACGCCGCCGCGGACTCCGGCTACGACTGGGAGTGGTACGGCGGCCTGGTCGGCGCGTACTTCAAGCAGCACCCGGCGATCCAGCAGGCGACGGTGAAGGTCGAGGACCCGGCCCACCCGTCCACCAAGGGCCTGCCGACCACCTTGTCCCGGCAGGACGAGTGGTACGACTACCAGACCGACCCGCGCGGCAAGGTGCACGTCCTGACGTCGCTGGACGAGAAGTCCTACACCGGCGGCACGATGGGCTTCGACCACCCGATCACCTGGTGCCAGGACTACGACGGTGGCCGCTCCTGGTACACCGGCCTCGGCCACACCAAGGAGAGCTACACCGAGCCCAACTTCCTGAACCTGCTGCTCGGCGGCATCCAGACCGCGGCGGGCGCGGTCCCCGCGGACTGCTCCGCGTCGCAGGACGCCAGCTTCGAGAAGATCACGCTCGACGACAACACGTCGAACCCGATGATGCTGGACGTCGCGGCCGACGGCCGGGTGTTCTACATCGACCGGCTCGGTGACGTGAAGGTCGTACAGACCAACGGTTCCGTCGCGACCTCGGCGCACCTGAACGTCTTCAACGCCAACGAGAGCGGCCTGCTCGGGATGGCACTCGACCCCGACTTCGCCTCGAACGGCTGGATCTACCTCTACTACTCGCCGAGCGGGACGGAGGCGGTCGACCAGCTGTCGCGGTTCACCGTGCGGCCGGACTCCACGCTGGACCTGGCGAGTGAGAAGGTCGTGCTGAAGGTCCCGGTCCAGCGGTCGCAGTGCTGCCACCACGGCGGTGGCATGGTCTTCGACAAGGAGACCGGGGACCTCTGGCTGGCCAACGGCGACAACACCAACCCGTTCGACTCCGACGGCTACACGCCGATCGACGAGCGCTCGGGCCGGTCCGACTGGGACGCGCAGAAGTCCGCGGCCAACACCAACGACCTGCGCGGCAAGGTGCTCCGGATCCACCCGGAGGACGACGGGACCTACACCGTCCCGGCGGGCAACCTGTTCGCGCCGGGCACCGCGAAGACCCGCCCCGAGATCTACGCGATGGGCTTCCGCAACCCGTTCCGCATCGGCATCGACCCGAGGACGCACAAGCTGATGGTCGCCAACTACGGGCCGGACGCGGGCAACCCGAACCCCAACCGGGGTCCGGAGAACACGGTCGAGTGGGACATCCTCAACCAGCCGGGCTTCTACGGCTGGCCGTACTGCGTCGGGCAGAACGCCCCCTACAACGACTACGACTTCGCCACCGCGACGTCGGGCGCGAAGTTCGACTGCGCGCACCCGGTGAACAACTCCCCCAACAACACCGGTCTCACCGAACTGCCGCCGGCGATCCCGGCCACGGTCGACTACCACTACACGGCCAACCCGCTGTTCCCCGAGATCGGTGGCGGCGGCGCGCCGATGGCTGGCCCGGTCTACCGGTACGACCCGCAGCTGGCCTCGGACCGCAAGTGGCCGGCGTACTGGGACGGCAAGGCGATTTTCGGTGAGTGGAACCAGAACAACCTGTACTCGTTCCAGCTGAACGAGGACGGCAGCCAGCTGGTCGACATCAACCGGATCCTGCCGACGTTCAGCTTCCTGAAGCCGATGGACATGAAGTTCGGTCCGGACGGCGCGCTGTACCTGATCGAGTGGGGCTCCGGCTTCGGTGGCGACAACACCGACTCCGGCGTCTACCGCATCGACTACGTGCAGGGCAACCGGGCACCGGTCGCGCGGGCCAAGGCGGACAAGACCTCCGGCCCCGCTCCGCTGACGGTCAACTTCTCGTCCGACGGCTCGCTCGACCCGGACGGCACGCCGGTCACCTACGCCTGGGACTTCACCAGCGACGGCACGACCGACTCGACGGAGACGCACCCGACGTTCACCTACACCGCCAACGGGAACTTCAGCGCGACGCTGACGGTGACCGACGCGGACGGGCGGACGGCGACGGCGAACGTCCCGATCACCGTGGGCAACACGACGCCGACGGTCACGCTGAACATCCCGCCCGACGGCGGGTTCTTCGACTGGGGCGACCAGGTGCGGTTCTCGATCACCGTCACCGACCCCGAGGACGGCACGATCAACTGCGACGACGTGCGCCTGCAGTCGATCCTCGGCCACGACACGCACGGCCACCCGCTCGACCAGTACACCGGTTGCGATGGGACCGTGCAGACCACACTGTCGTCCGGGCACAGCGAGGGCGACAACGTGTTCTCGGTGTTCGAGGCCAGCTACACGGACAAGGGCGGCGCAGGCGGCGCGGCCCCGCTGACCGGGCGGGCGCAGGCGATCCTGCAGCCCAAGCACAAGCAGGCCGAGTTCTTCACCGCCACCGGCCGGGTGGCCGACGGCGCGGGCACCGGTGACCCCGGCGTCCAGGTGGAGACCGCGTCCGACACCGCGGGCGGGTTCAAGGACATCGGGTTCATCGAGGACGGCGACTGGTGGTCGTTCGACCCCGCGAACCTGTCCGACATCGACTCGATCGGCTTCCGGGTCGCGTCCAACGGCGGTGGCGGGGTCATCGAGGTGCACTCCGGCGCCACGGACGGCACGCTGGTCGGCACGGTCGCCGTGCCGGTCACGGGTGACTGGCAGACCTACACCGACGTCACGCTGCGGCTGGCCGACCCGCCAGCGAACAGCGCACCACTGTACTTCGTGGCACGCAGGCCGGCGGGCAGCACCAACACCGGCGGCCTGTTCAACGTCAACTGGGTCGACTTCAACGGCAAGGGTGTCACCGACAACCAGCGCCCGGCGGTCACCGCGACCGGCACGCCGGACCGCGGCACCGCCCCGCTGACGGTGGGCTTCCACGCCGAGGCCACGGACGCCGAGGGCGACAACCCCCTGACGTACCAGTGGAACTTCGGCGTGCCGGGCGCGCCGACACCGTCCACACCGGACGCGTCGTACACCTACACCACCCCGGGCAGCTACGAGGCGGCGGTGACGGTGACCGACGCACGCGGTGCGGCGACCACCGAGCACGTCGACGTCGTGGTCGACAGCCCGAGCGTCACGTGCCTCACGGGCAGGTCGGACGACTTCCTCGGCGCGTCGCTCGACTCGGGCCGGTGGCAGGTGGTCCGGCAGAACCAGGACCTCGTCGTCCGCGACGGCGCCCTGCACCTCCCGACGTCCAACACCGACATCTACGGCACGGACAACTCGCGGCCGACACCGAACCTCGTGCTCCAGCCCACGCCGAACGGGGCGTGGCAGGCCACGACTAAGGTGTCGCTGACGGCACGGGACGCCTACCAGCAGGCGGGCCTGATCCTCTACGGCGACGACGACAACTACGCCAAGATGGTGCTGGAGGGCCGCGGCACGGCATCCGCCGCCGACCGCGTCTTCCAGTTCATCCGCGAGGAGAACGGCCAGCCGAACGAGGTCGCCGACTCGAACACGGCGAACCTCGGCGCGGCGTACCCGGACACGGTGTACGTCCGGCTGTCGAGTGACGGCACCCGCCTGACCGCGTCCTACTCGGCGGACGGGTTGTCGTGGACGACCATGCCGCAGACGGACAAGCTGCTGGCGGGCATCGACAATCCGCGCATCGGCCTGTTCTCGCTGACCGGCACGGGTTCCCGCCCGGTGGTCGACGCGGCGTTCGACTGGTTCCAGCTGGTGCCGGACGACACCGCGGCGGCCCCGACGCCGAACGACGAGTTCGACGGGTCGGCCGTGGACGGTTGCCGGTGGACGACGGTCGTTCGGCCGGACGCCACCAGGACCCGGGTGACCGGCGGCAACCTGGAGATCGACACCACACCCGGTGACATCTACGGGACCGACAACAGCGGGCCGAAGAACTTCACCCTGCAGACCCCGCCCGCCGGGGACTGGACGGTGGAGACCAAGGTGGACGGCTCCGCGCTCAACCAGGCCTACCAGCAGGGTGGCCTGATCGTGTACACCGACGACGCGAACTACGTGAAGCTGGACCTCGTCGCGGACAGCGCGACCGCCCGGCGGATCGAGCTGCGCAGCGAAGTCGGCGACGCCGTCCAGGACCCGCAGCCGTCGGCCAACAACCTGACGCAGGGTGTGTGGTACCTCCGGCTCACCAGGTCCGGTGACACCTACCGCGGGTTCTACTCCGCGGACGGCGCCACCTGGACGGACCTGGGTCAGGCCGTCACCAACGCGGCGGTGTCGAGCGGGAAGGTCGGGCTGTTCGCCTTCGGGACCAACGCGACCCAGCTGGTGACCGTGAAGTTCGACTACTTCCACGCGTCCTGGGCCACACAGCCGGACGAGACGGCGCCGGTGACCACCGCGAGCACGGACCCGGCGACCCCGGGTGCGAGCGGCTGGTACACGGCCCCGGTCTCGGTGACCCTGTCCGCCACCGACTCCGAGAGTGGGCTCGACCACACGGAGTACACGGTGGACGGTGGGGCCTGGACCCCGTACACCGCGCCGTTCACGGTGAGCGGGGACAAGGCACACCAGGTCCGGTACCGGTCGGCCGACAAGGCGGGCAACGTGGAGGAGGCGAAGTCGCTGGCGATCTCGATCGACGCCACGGCACCGCTCACCACCGCGCAGTTCGCCCCCGGCAACGACGACGGGTGGCACGCGGGCGCGGTCCCGGTGACCCTGGCCGCGACGGACGCGACGTCCGGCGTGGCCGGCACCGAGTACTCGCTCGACGGCGGCCCGTGGACCCCGTACACCCAACCGGTCGACGTGACCGGCGACGGTGAGCACACGGTGTCCTACCGGTCGACGGACAAGGCCGGCAACACCGAGACCGAGAAGGCGGCGACGCTGGGGATCGACGGCAGTGCCCCGACGGTCCTGATCTCGGGCATCGCCGACCGGCAGGTCTACGGCGACAGCCAGGACCTGCGGATCAGCTGGCAGGCGGTGGACTCGACGTCCGGGGTGCGGACACTGACCGGGTCGCTCGACGGCGCCTCGTTCACCTCGGGCACGCTGCTGCCGCTGTACACCACCTCGCTCGGCACGCATTCGCTGAAGGTCACCGCCGTGGACAACGCGGGCAACCGGACCGACCAGACGGTCACGTTCGGCGTCGCCACGTCCACGAGGGACATAGCGAACCTGATCGACCGCTTCAAGGCGGTCGGCTGGATCAACCAGGCCACGCAGAAGTCGCTGCAGGACTCGCTCACCAAGGCCCGCAAGGCCGAGGCGAACGGCAACGACACCAAGGCCGTCAGGTTGCTGCGTGAGTTCCGGACCCTCGCGACCGACCCCACGACGGTCAGGAACGCGGAGGTGCGGGACACGCTCGCCAGGGACACCGACGATGTGATCGCCCGGCTGTCCTGATCTTGTCCCGGGGGTGCCCCGTCCCGTGCGGGGCACCCCCACTTCTCCGTGAAGGAAGCGCGAGATGATCCGCAGAGCACTGGTTGTCGTCGCGGCGCTGGTCTGCACCGTCCTGCTCGGCACCACCCCGGCCTGGGCCCACGGTGGCCCGATAGCGATCGAGGCCCACGGCGACGGCGGCCGTGGCATCACCGCCACCGTCGTGTACACACGCGACGGCCACTACGTCAACGTCCAGGTGGACATGGCGTACACGGCCGTGTCGGCCGCCGGCAGGACCGTCGGCCCGTTCCCGATGACCGCGTCCAACGAGGGCCGGGGCTTCTACGTGAGCGAGACACCGCTCCCGGTCGGCGAGTGGACGGTGACGGTCGCGGCGACCCATCCGTCCGCGGCGACGAAGACGGTGTCCGTCAAGGCGGCCGACCTGCCGCCGGTGGGTGGGACCACCCCGCCGGCCCCGGCGGGCCTTCCGACGGCGACCCTGGTGGCGATCCCGGTCGCGCTGGCGGTCGTGGCGCTGGCGGTCGGTTTCCTGCTGCGCAGGCGCCGGCACGCCCGGCTCACGTGAGCAGTGGCCAGATCTCGGCGGCCACCGCCAGCAGCCGGTCGTCGTCGCCGGGCGGGGACGAGAGGAGGATGCTGCCGCGCAGGCCGTCCGGCAGGGTGCCGTGGGGCAGGGCCACGCCCGGCAGTCCGAAGTAGCTCAACAACGTCGTCGTGCGCAGTGCCCGGCGGTTCGCCGCCGCCATCACGTCCAGGTCCGCGAGCAGCGGGGCCACCGGTGGCGCCGGGTCGCGGACGGTCGGGCACAGCAGTACCGCGCCGGCCAGCTCCTCGACCAGCCGCGCCGTCAGCCTGGCCCGTGCCTGCCTCACCACCGGCTCGCCCGCGCCGTTGAAGTCGGCCAACCTGCGCAGCACCAACGGGTCCACGTCGTTGGGCTCGGTCAGGAAGTGACCGTGCTGCCGGTAGGCCTCGGCGACGGCCAGCGAGCCGTGGCTGTCCATCAGGTACTGCGCCTCGACCAGTGCCGGCAGTGGCCGGCGCTCGACGGGCCGGTCCAGTGCGGACAGTGTGTTCTCGAAGGCCTCGCGGACGTCCGGGTCGCAGTCGTCGAGGACCTCGCCGGTCGGGACCACGAACCGGGCCCGTGTCGTGGGCAGCGTGGGCAGCGCGGGCCGGGTGCCCCGCAGCCACGCGTCGGCCTGGACCGCGGCCGCGACGTCGTGGGTCAACACGCCGATCGTGTCCAGGCTCGGGGCGAGGGGCAGCATGCCGGTGCGGTCGTAGCGGTCGATGCTGGCCTTGAACCCGACGAGGCCGCAGAAGGCGGCCGGCACCCGCACCGAACCCGAGGTGTCCGTGCCGACCGCGAGGTCGACGATCCCGGCCGCGACCGCGACGGCGGAGCCCGAGGAGGAACCGCCCGGGATCCGGTCGGGGGCCAGCGGGTTGACCGGGTTGCCGAAGTGCGGGTTCAGCCCGAGCCCGGAGAAGGCGAACTCGCTCTGGTTGGTCTTGCCGACGCACACCGTGTGCTTCGCGAGGTTCCGCACGATGGGCGCGTCCTCTGTGGCCACCGGCGCGTTCCGGCGGGACGCGGAGCCGTTGGTGCTGCGGGTGCCCGCGACGTCGAAGAGGTCCTTCCAGGCGACCAGGGGTCCCTCGCCGTGCGCGAGGTCCGGGGTGACGGTGATGAACGCGGTGGACTCGGCGGCTCGCCGGAGTGCCTCCTCGACGCGGTCAGACACGGGGCGCCGCCTGGGCCGTGGTCAGCTGGAAGAGGTCCGGTCGGGCGTAGTGACCGGAGACGTCGAGGTCCAGGTAGGCGCCGTCGAGCAGGCCGAGGTCGACGTCGGCCTCGAGCACGTCCTCCCGGTCGAACACCGGACCCGCCAGCAGGGTGCCGAAGGGGTCGACGACGCAGCTGCCGCCCCGGATGACGACCGGGTCCTCGGTCGGGAGGCCGTCGGTCGGGAAGTCGTCGGGGTAGTCGGCCCGCACGGCGAACTGCGTGGCCGAGAGCACGAAGCAACGCCCTTCCACGGCGATGTGGCGCATGGTCGGCGCCCAGGTGTCGCGGCAGTCGACGGTGGGCGCGCAGTACAGCTCGACGCCCTGGCGGTACAGCTCGGCGCGGTAGAGGGGCATGTAGTTCTCCCAGCAGATCGCCATGCCGACCCGGCCGAGGTCGGTGTCGATCACGGCGACGTCGGAGGCGTCGCCCCGGCCCCAGATGAGTCGTTCGGTGCCGGTGGGGAGGAGCTTGCGGTGGTGGCCGAGCAGGGTGCCGTCCGGGGCGATGAGGAGGGCGGCGCAGTAGAGCGTGTGCCCGGCCCGCTCGATCACCCCGACGACGACGTGCGTGTTCCGCGCGGCGACCGCCCGGCGGATGGGGTCGAAGTCGTCGACCGCGGCACGCCGGTACCGGGCGAAGAGCGCTCGCCCTTCGTCGGTGCGCCCGCCGACGGTGGCGCCGAAGGTCGTGCCCTTGGGGTAACCACCGATGAACGCCTCGGGAAGGACCACGAGCTCGGCGTCGGTCCTGGCGAGCAGTGCCTCGAAGCGGCGGAGCGTCTCCGGTGGGTCGAACAGGCGGGGCGCGGCCTGCACGACCGCGACGCGACGGGTCGTCATGGTCCAATGGAAGCATGACCGACCCACCCGTCCGGCTGGCCGAGAGGCGGACGGAGACGCTGCACCTGATCGAGACGCTGAGCCGCCAGCTCGACGGCATCATCGAGTCGTCGACCCACACGGCCAACGACGACGAGCACGACCCGGAGGGCGTGACCATCGCCTACGAGCGTGCGCAGGTCGCGGGCCTGCTCGATCAGGCCCGCACCGAGCTGCGGGCACTGGACACGGCGGCGGACCGGCTGGCGGCGGGCACCTACGGAGTCTGCGAGCGCTGCGGCGGCCCGATCGCACCGGAACGCCTGGACGCGCTGCCCGCCACCACCACGTGCATCACCTGCGCCAACCGCCGCTCCCGCTGACTTCCCTGACCGCCGCGAACCCCGGTCGGTCGTCGAGGTTCTCGGCCGATCGGCCAGTACGCACGCGGTAGAACCGGCCGATCGGCCGGTTTCCTAGTCCTTCCGGACGAGCCGGACCACCGTCGGCCGTCCCTAGCATCCCGGCCATGACGATCTTGCTCGCCGACCCTGTCGTGCACGCGGTTCGGGTGCGTGACAACGGTGACCCGCTTGTCCCCCTGCCATTCGCGCCAGAGGTGCGGGTGCGCGCGGGCCTGGCCGACCGACTGACCGACGCGCGCAGGGCGCTCCCGGCCGGTATCGCCCTCCGGGTCATCGAGGGCCACCGCAGCCTGGCCGACCAGCAGGCCATCATCGACGACTACACCCGCGAGCTGCGCCACCTGCACCCCGAGGCCGACGAGCCCGAGCTCACCCGCCTCTACAGCCGCTTCGTCGCCCCGGTCGCCGTCGCGCCCCACGTCGCCGGGGCCGCCGTCGACCTCACCCTCGTCGACGGTTCCGGCGCCGACCTCTGGATGGGCACCCCCGTCGACGCCACGCCGGAACAGAGCGCCGGCGCGTGCTGGTTCGACGCCGAGGTCGACTGGACCGCGCGCCGGAACCGGACGATCCTCGCGGAGGCGATGACGGGCGCCGGGCTCGTCAACTACCCCACCGAGTGGTGGCACTGGTCCTACGGCGACCGCTACTGGGCCCTGCTGACCAACGCCGACCACGCCCTCTACGGCCCGGTCGACGCATGAACGGGCTCGCCACCAGGATCGACGCGCCGACCCTGGAGATCGACCTCTCGGCCGTCGCCGCCAACACCCGGCGGTTCGTCGCGGCCGCCCAGCGCCAGGTGCTGGCCGTCGTCAAGGCCGACGGGTTCGGCCACGGGCTCGCCGACGTCGCCAGGACCGCGCTCGCCGGCGGCGCCACCTGGCTCGGGGTCACCTCCATCGCCGAGGGCGTCGCCGTCCGCGAGGCCGGCATCGACGCACCGGTCCTCAGCTGGCTCAACCCGGCGGACGCCGACGTCGGCCGGACCGCCGTCCGCTACGGCATCGACCTCGGCGTGCCCAGCCTGCGACACCTCGAGGCGGCGCCGGGCGCGCGGATCCACCTCCACCTCGACACCGGCATGGCCCGCGACGGCGCCGCGCCGGACGACTGGCGTGAGCTCGTGGCCGCCGCCCGCCAGGCCGAGCACACCAGGGGCGTCACGGTCGTCGGCGTGATGGGCCACCTCGCCCGCGCCGCCGAACCCGGCCACCGCGAGAACGCGCTCGGCCGCCTGGCGCTGCTCCGCGGTGTCGAGCTGGCCCGGCGGGCGGGGCTTCGCCCCACGATCCGTCATCTCGCCGCCACCGCCGCCACGCTGACCGACCCCGCCACGCACCTCGACATGGTCCGGATCGGCGCCGGGCTCGTCGGCATCGACCCGTCCGGCACCACGCGGCTGCGGCCCGCGCTGCGGCTCGTCGCGCCCGTGGTCCAGGTCCGCCGGGTGGCCGCGGGCGTCGGCGTCGGCTACGGGCACACCCACGTCACCGACCACCCGACCACCCTCGCACTGCTGCCGGTCGGGTACGCCGACGGTCTCCCCCGCGCCGCGTCCAGGCAGGCCGAGGTGCTGGTGGCGGGCAGGCGCCGGCCGGTCGTCGGGACGATCTCGATGGACCAGACCGTGGTGGACCTCGGCGACGACCCTGGCGAGCCGGGCGCGGAGGCGGTGATCTTCGGACCGGGTGACGGCGGTGAGCCGACCGTCGAGGACTGGGCGGGGTGGGCGGACACCATCCCGCACGAGATCGTGACCGGCATCGGTCACCGAGTACGCCGGAGCGTGCGATGAACGGGATCCGGGTGGCCGTGGTCGGCGGCGGCCAGAACTGCGAACACGACGTCTCCCTCGCCTCCGCGGCCTCCGTGTGCGCGGCCCTCGACCCGGCGCGGTACGAGGCCGTCCCGCTGACCATCGGCCGGGACGGCACGTGGCTGGGCGCGGACGGCCGTCCGCTCGGCTGGTCGCCGGCCGACAGCCTCGCCGGCGCGCTCCGGCACCTCGCCACCTGTCGGGTCGTGCTGCCGATGGTGCACGGACCCCGGGGCGAGGACGGCACGCTCGCCGCGCTCTGCGAGCTGGCCGGCGTGCCCTACGCCGGGTCGCCGGTGCGGGCCGGCGCGCTCGCCATGGACAAGTGGGCGACCAAGCTCGTGGCCGAGGCCGTCGGCGTGCGTACCGCTGCCGGCCGCCTGGTCACCGACGCGTCGGCCGTGGTCTTCGACGGGCCCGTCGTGGTCAAGCCGGTCGCCGCCGGGTCGAGCTTCGGCGTGTGCCTGGTCCGGACCGAGGACGAGCTGGAGCCGGCACTGCGGGCGGCACTGGACCTGGACGACCGGGTGCTGGTCGAGGAGGTCCTCACCGGGCGGGAGATCGACGTCGCCGTGCTCGACGACCCGGACGAGGGGCGCCGGGTGGGGCCGCCGCTGGAGATCGTGGTCGGCGCCGGGCTGTTCGACACCGCGACCAAGTACGACGGGAGCGCGGAGTTCGTGATCCCGGCCCGGCTGACCGACACCGAACGCAAGGCGCTGGGCGACGCGGCCCTGAGCGTCTACGACGCGCTCGGGTGCCGAGGCCTCGCCCGGGTCGACTTCTTCCTGACCGCGGACGGACCGGTGCTCAACGAGGTCAACACGATGCCGGGCATGACCGCCGCCTCGCAGGTGCCCAAGATGTTCGCCGCCGGCGGGCTGGCCTACCCCGACCTGCTGGACCGGCTCATCCGCGCGGCGCTGTGAGCCTCAGATCCCCGAGTGGATGTGGGCGGCCCAGAACGACGGCCGCTTCGGATAGCGGTCGCGGGCGCGGCGGATGGTCTCGTGCAGTGCCAGCGCCGCGTTCCGCGACCCGGCGAAGTGCGCGTAGAAGTCCTCGGCGATGCTCAGCGCGACGGGGTCCATGATCGTCCACAGGGTGGCGATGACGTTGGCATAGCCGGCCAGCTGGAACGCGCCCGCGAGGTGGATGGCCTCGTCGGCGAGCCGCGCGGTGGTGCGTGCGGTGTCGCACGCCGACAGGTAGGCCAGCTCGGCGGTGAGGTCGAGGCGTGCGATGTCCCGGACCGTCAACGGGTTGTCGGCGTGGTCGTGGAGCAGCATCCTGCCGCGGGACGGGTTCGCGGGGTCGCTCACGCCGTGGCAGGCGAAGTGCGCGACCGTGTGCCGCGGCAGCTCCGCGAGCACCCGCGCACGGGTCGCGTCGGCGCCGACGACCGTGGTCACGTCGGCGAAGGTGCGTGTGAGCAGGTCGTGTTCCTGTTGTGCGCCAGGCAGTTCCGGTGCGCGCGGGGTCCGGGGCAGCGCGACGACGAGCGCGCTGGGCGCCGGCATGGCCCTGGCGCGGTGGTGGCGCAGGTTGCCCACGGTCGGCGTGTACGACGAGACGACCCGGTCCAGGACGCTGCGCCGGGACCGGTCGCGGTGGTACCCCGCCGCGTGCAGGGGCAGGAAGACCAGCGGGCCGGTCGGCGACCACCAGATCCGCGGCCACTGACCGCCCGGCTGGCCGGTGTGCCCGAGCGCGGTGAGCACGGGTTCGGCGACGGTGTCCCACAGCCATTCCAGCTGACCCGCGATCGTGTCCTGTGCCTGCTGGCGCTCGGCGTCCGTGGCCGTGTCGCGGTGGCCGGTCTCCAGCGCGGCGAGGAAGGTCCGGGCCTGCTCCCGCACGACCTCCTTGGTGACCGCGAGCCCGACGACCCGGACACCCTGCGAGGTCAGGAGCAGGGCGTCGCAGCGGAACTCGCTGACGTTGAGCCAGACGACCGGCCCCTCGACCGCCTCCGCCGCGAGGTCGGCGGCGGGCACCGGGGTCAGGAACCCCTCGAAGCCCGGCAGGCGACGGACCTCGATGACGAGCGCGTCGAACTCGTCGGACAGCTCGCGCTTCGTCTCGATGGCCCGGCGCAGGAACTCGTACCGCTCCGCCAGGTCCGGCGCCACGGCACGCAGGTCGGTCACGTCGGTGCGGGTCGCCAGCGCCTGGGACAGCAGCACGCCGCGTCCGGCCTCCAGCAGCACCGCGGCCTGTGCGGCGTCGCCGTTCGCCAGCGCGCACGCCGCGGCGTCGCAGGCCAGCCCTTCGAGGACGCCGAGCCGGTGCTCCTGGGCGTCCCTGGCCAGCTGGCGGGACGCCACGACCGGCAGCCAGCGCACCGCGATGTCGTAGCAGTACACGGCACCCGGCCAGTTGCCGGTGATCGCGTTGAGCCCGCCAAGGTACCGCGCGGCGTCGGTCCGCACGGAGGGCGCGACGCCGGCGGCCCGGTGCACCTCGGCGAACGCCTGGGCGGCACGCATGCAGTCGTCGACCCGGTCGGTCTCGAGGTACCGGTACGCCAGGGAGTAGCCGAGCACGAACAGCCGCCTCGCGTGCTCCGGGTGTTCGGGCGGGACCAGGGCGACGGCCTCCGACGCCACCGCGACGGCCTGGTCCATGTCGGCGGCGTCCCCGGTGCGCCCGTGCCGTCTTCGCAGCGTGCCGGCGAGGTTGGCGAGGACCAACGACCGGGACGGGTGGTCCCGGTCCGCCAGCGACGCGGCCTCGGCGCCGACCCGGATCGCCTCGTCGAGGTCGGCCGGTGACGCCGTCCGGTCGAAGCGGAGCTGCAGCGCCAGCGACAGGGAGGTCAGGACGTCCGGCCGTTTGACGGCGTCCGCCGCGATCGTCTGCGCCGCCTCGGTGTGCAGGCGGACGGCCTCGTTCAGGTCGGTCGCCGACCGCGTGCGGCCGTGGCGGAGCACCAGCGCGGTCGCGAGGCCGGACAGCACGACCGGCCGGTCGGGGGTGGTGACCTGCAGGGCGGCCACGCTGAACCGGATGGCCTCGTCGAGGTCCGCGAGGGCGTCGGTGTGCTCGAACCGCACCCGCAGCATGGTGCCGAGGTTGACGAGCGCCAGCGTGTGGTTGGGGTCGTGCGGGTCCGTGGCCTGGACCGCCTCGAAGCTGACCCGGATGCCGTCGTCGAGGTGGGGCAGGTCGCGGGTGCGCTGGAACCGGTCGAGCAGCCAGCCGCCCAGCCCGGTCAGCCAGGGGCTGCGCGGGTCCATGGCCACGGCACGGCCGGTGACGCGGATGAGCTCGTCCAGGTCCGCCAGCGAGTCGGTGTGCCGGAACCGCCGCTCCAGGGCCTCCGCGAGTTTGTACAGGTTCTCCGGCTGGTCGCGGTCGTCGCGTGGCGTGCTGTAGACGACCCAGTGCAGCGCCCGGAGCAGGCTGTCCAGGTCCCGCTCGACGGGCGGGCTGGCCCGCAGGGTGGTCAGCAGGTCGGCGAGGATGTCGCGGTCGTCGGGACACGCGTCGACGGCCCGGGCGCCGGCCCGGATCGCCGCGTCCAGGTCGGCGAGGTCGCCGCTCCGGTGGTAGCGGGCACGCAGTGCACTGCCCAGCCCGGACAGGATCCTCGGACGGACGGGGTGGTCGGGCGGGGCCTTCGCGGCGGCGGCCTGCGCGACGTCGATGCCCTCGTCCAGGTGCGTGAGGTCGTCGGACCACATGTACCGGGCCCAGAGGGCGTTGATGAGGCTGTTGTAGTTGTCGAACCTGGCGGGCTCATACCACGGCGTGGCCCGCACGGCCTCCGCACCGGCCTCGAGCGCGGCGACGAGGTCCGTGGGGTTGCCGGTCCGCTCGTACCGCCAGCGCAACGCGACCCCGAGGTCGGCGAGGTACCGCCACCGCGCGGGATCCTCGGCCGGCGCGCCGTCGAGCAGGTCCCGCAGACACAACACCGCCTCGTCCACCGCACGCGGGTCACCGGTCCGATGAGCCTGGCCCATGAGCTCCCGCGCCAGCTCATAACCCTCCACCGGACGCCGCTCCCACATGGTTGCCCATCATCTCGGTTCAACACCGGCCCCGTCTCGCATCCAGCCAAACGGTTTTCGTGTCGACGTTCCACCACCCCGCGAGTCCCGCACCCACACACACTGAGTCCCGCGTCCACACACCCCGAGTCCCGCGTTCGCGCGCACCGAGTTGCGGTTTCGTGCACACCGCGAGTCCCGCGTTCACCCACACCGAGTCCCGCGTTCGTACACACCGAGTCCCGCGTTCACGGGCACCGAGTTGCGGTTTCGTGCAGGTCCTGGCGTGCCGGGCCGGATCTTGGTGTGCACGAAACCGCGACTCGCTATGTCTGAACGCGCGACTCGCTATGTCTGAACGCGGGACTCGCGGTGTTTGAACGCGGGACTCGCGGGCGGCAGGTGGCGGGGGTGGAGGTCAGTCCTCCGGGGGGGTGGGTCAGCCGGAGCGAAGGTCGAACAGGTGGTCCCGGGCCACGGCCAGGGCCCGGGTGATCGCCCCCTGGAGCACGCCGCTGTCGCCCAGCGTGCTGGCGACGACCTCCGGCCGCAGCGGTCCCAGCTCCTCGATGCGGCCGGTGATCGCCGCGCCCAGCATGTCCAGGTTCCGGCCCACGCCGCCACCCAGGACGACCACCTCCGGGTCCAGGATCGCCGTCACGGCGGTCACCAGCGAGCCGATCCGCCTGCCCTCCGCGGCCACGATCGCCGCGGCCGTCGCGTCGCCGGCCGCGGCCGCGGCGAACACCTCGCGCGCCGAGTCCACCACCATGCCCGCCTCCCGCGCGGCGGCCGCCACGCCCGCGGCCCCGGTGACCGTCTCCGTCGCGCCCCGCTTGCGGCTGTCCTGTGTGGACACCATGCCCTCCGGCGTCGGCACGAACGACACCTCGCCGGCCGCGCCCCGCGCGCCGACGTACAGCTCCCCGTTCAGCACGATCCCCATGCCGACCCCCGTGCCGACCGACACGAACACGAAGTTCGACCGCCCCCGGCCCGCCCCGCTCGCCAGCTCCCCCACCGCGGCCAGGTTCACGTCGTTCTCGATCGCCAGGCCGATCTCCAGCACGGAACGGAGCCGGTCGACCAGGCCCGGCCGTCCCCAGCCCGGCAGGTTCTGCGCGAAGTCCAGGCTCCCGGTCGTCTCGTTCAGCACGCCCGGGCTGCCCACCACCGCGTACGTCACCGCGGACCACGGCAGGTCCGCCTCCGCCGCGGCCTCGTCCGCGAGCCGGCGCACCCGTCTCACCAGGTCGGCCGCCGAGCCGGCCGTGTTGCGGGCGTCCCGCCGGGCGATCAGCTCGCCACGCAGGTCGGCGACCGCCACCCGGATCCAGTCGCGGCCGATGTCGACGCCCGCGACGTGGCCCGCCTGCGCGTTCATGTCGTAGATCGCCGTGGTGGGGCCCGGCCGGCCGCCGACCGCGCCGACCATGACCACGAGCCCGGCCTCCTCGAGACCGCCCAGCGCCGCCGACACCGTGGGCTTCGACAGGCCGGTCGCCCTGGCCAGCTCGGTACGCGACGCCGGACCGTGCTCCCGCAACCGGTCCAGCAGCAGCCGCTCGTTCATGGTCCGCAGCAGCCGCGGCGTGCCCGTCTGGCCCCGCATCCGGTCTCCGTCCGTCGGCTATGGACATGCCATCGTTAGTAAACTACCTTTCTTACCATTCCGAAGCGACCCGTACGAGCCACCGGGGTGACGCGAAATGCACCGACTACGGCACGCCCTCGCCGCGCTGCTGCTGCTCCTGCCGCTGGCGGCCTGCGGCGGCACCGACTCGGGCGACTCCGACAAGACGACCATCGCGTTGTTCCTGCCGGAGTCCAAGACCACCCGGTACGAGGCCTTCGACAAGCCGCTCTTCGAGGCGAAGGTCAAGAAGCTCTGCCCGGACTGCGAGGTGCTGTACTCCAACGCCGACCAGGACGCCGCCAAGCAGCAGAGCCAGGTCGAGTCCGCGCTCACCCAGGGCGCCGACGTGCTCGTGCTCGACGCGGTCGACGCCGCGGCCGCCGCTCCCCTGGTCAACCAGGCCAAGCAGCGGAACGTCCCGGTGATCGCCTACGACCGGCTGATCTCCGGGATCTCCTACGAGTACTACGTGTCCTTCGACAACGTGCGGGTCGGCGAGGTCCAGGGCAAGGCCCTGCTCGACGAGGTGACCAGGCGCGGCAAGACCGGCAAGGTCGTCATGCTGAACGGCTCGCCGACCGACCCCAGCTCGGCCGACTACAAGAAGGGCGCGCACCAGGCCCTCGACGGCAAGATCGACATCGGTCGCGAGTACGACACGCCGGACTGGAGCCCGGACAAGGCGCAGCAGGAGATGGAGGAGGCCGTCACCTCGCTCGGCCGGGACTCGATCGTCGGCGTGTACTCCGCGAACGACGGCATGGCCTCCGGCGCCGTCGCCGCCATGAAGCGCGCCGGCTACCCGACACTGCCGCCGATCACCGGGCAGGACGCCGAACTCGCCGCCGTACAACGGATCCTGACCGGCGAGCAGACCATGACCGTCTACCTGGACATCCGCGCGCAGGCGGAGAAGTCCGCGGAGCTCGCGGTCGCGCTGGCCAAGCACGAGAAGCCGTCGACACCGACGAAGGTCGGAGACATCCCGGCGTTCCTGCTCGACCCGATCGCGGTCGACAAGGACAGCATCAAGGACACGATCGTGAAGGACGGCTTCTACACGGTCGACCAGATCTGTACTCCCGAGGTGGCCGCGGCCTGCGCGGAGGCCGGACTGAAGTGACGCTCGAAGCCCTGGAGATCACCAAGACCTACGGCGCGGTACGGGCACTCGACGGCGCGCACCTGAGCGTTCGGGCCGGTGAGGTCGTCGCGCTCGTCGGGGACAACGGCGCCGGAAAGTCCACTCTGGTCAAGGTGATCTCCGGCGCCGTCCAGCCCGACAAGGGCGTGATCTCGTTCCTCGGCGAGCCGGCGCGGATCCACCGGCCCTCGGACGCGCAGGCGCTCGGCATCACGACGGTGTTCCAGGACCTCGCGCTGTGCGAGAACCTCGACGTGGTCGCGAACCTCTTCCTTGGCGTGGAGAAGCGGTCCTGGAGCGTGCTCGGCGAGTTGACCATGGAACGGACGGCACGCGACCTCCTGTCGTCGCTGGACGTGCGGATCCCGGACGTGCGTGCGCCGGTCGCGCTGCTGTCCGGCGGGCAGCGCCAGTCGGTCGCCATCGCGCGGGCGCTGCTCGGCGAGCCGAAGATGGTGATCCTCGACGAGCCGACCGCCGCGCTCGGGGTCGAGCAGACCGCGCAGGTCCTCGACCTGATCAGGAGGCTGCGAGACCGCGGGCTCGCGGTGCTGCTGATCTCGCACAACCTCGTCGACGTCCGTGCGGTGAGCGACCGGATCGCGGTGCTGCGGCTGGGCAGGAACGTCGCCGACCTCGAGACGGCGACCGCGTCGCAGGAACAGATCGTCGCCGCCATCACGGGAGCCGAACTGTGAACGATTTGGTTGGTGTCGCGCGGGACCGGGTCCGGCGAGGCGACCTCGGCTCGGTGCCGGTCGCGGTCGGGCTCGTGCTGATCGCGGTCGTGTTCTCGTCGCTGAACCCGCACTTCCTGTCCGCGGAGAACCTGACCAACCTGGCACTGCAGATGGCGGCCACCGGCACCATCTCGCTCGGCATCATCATGGTGCTGCTGCTCGGCGAGATCGACCTGTCCGCGGGGTCGGTCAGCGGGCTGTGCGCGGTCGTGATGACGTTGCTGTACGTGCGGTCGTCGTGGCCGCCGGTGGTCTCCGTGCTGGTCGCGCTCGTGGCGGTCGCGCTCATCGGCGTGCTGCACGGGGTGATGCGGACCGCGCTCGCGATGCCGTCCTTCGTCGTGACGCTGGCCGGACTGATTGGCTGGCAAGGACTTCTGCTGTACCTGCTGGGCTCGGAGGGCACGATCAACCTGCCGTTCGACCACGGGATCGCGACGCTGTCCGACACGTGGCTGCCGGCGTGGCTCGGCTGGTTGGTCGTCGTGCTGCTGGCGGGCGTGCACCTGGCGGCGGGGTTGGTCGTGCGGGCCAGGCGGATCCGCGTCGCACTGCCGGCGACCGCGTTGTGGTGGGTGGCCCTGCGCTCGGCCGGGCTCGCGGTGCTGCTGGCGGTCGCGGTGGCGGTGCTGAACTCCGACCGCGGCGTGCCGCTGACGCTGATCATCTTCGGTGGCCTGGTGATCGTGGTGGACCTCGTGCTGCGGCGGACCGTGTTCGGGCGCCGGATGTTCGCGGTCGGCGGCAACGCGGAGGCCGCGCGGCGGGCGGGGATCAACGTGACCGCGGTGCGGATCCTGGCGTTCGTGGCGGCGTCCGTGCTCGCCGGGGCCGGCGGGATCCTGGCGGCGTCGCGGCTGGCGGCGGTGAACCAGAGCTCGGGCGGCAGCGACATCCTCCTGATGGCGATCGCCGCGGCGGTGATCGGCGGGACCAGCCTGTTCGGCGGCCGTGGGCGGGCACACGCCGCGCTGCTGGGGATCCTGGTGATCCAGTCGATCACCAACGGGATGCTGCTGCTGAACGTGAACTCGGCCGTGCGGTTCATGGTCACCGCGGCCGTCCTGGCGGTGTCGGTGGCGGTGGACTCACTGGCGCGGCGCGGCGCGACGGCGGGTCTACATTAGACGGTCGCCCATCTTGGCGATGAACGCGAGCACGGCGTCCTCGTCGGTGTCGGGGAGGCCGATGACGACCTCGTCGACGCCGAGGGACGCGAGGTGCTCGACCCGCGCGGGGTCGGCCCGCCCGCCGAGCGCGACGATGTAGGGCTTGTTCTCGCGGCCGGCCGCCTGCCAGTGCTTGTTGAGGAGCTTGATCTGGTCGTCGAGTTCGGTCTCGGCGGGGTTGGTGAGCCAGCCGTCGGCGTTGGCGGCGATCCAGGTGAGGGTCCGCTCGGTGCCGGTGGCGCCGGCGAGGACCGGCAGGTGCCGCTGGACGGGCTTCGGGTAGGCCCAGCTGTCACCGAAGTTGACGAAGCGGCCCTCGTAGGAGGCGACGTCCTCGGTCCAGAGGGCACGCATGGCCTCGACGTACTCGCGCAGCGCCGTGTACCGGAACTTGCCGGGAATGCCGTGGTCGGCGAGCTCGTCGGTGTTCCAGCCGAAGCCGGCGCCGAGGGTGACGCGGCCACCGGAGAGGAAGTCGAGGGTGGCGATGGTCTTGGCGAGGGTGATCGGGTCCGACTCGACCGGCAGCGCGACGGCGGTGCCGAGCCGGATCGTGGTGGTGACGGCGGCCGCCATGGCGAGGGCGACCCAGGGGTCGAGGGTGCGCAGGTAGCGGTCGTCGGGCAGGTCGGCGGTGCCGGTGCGCGGATGCGCGGCGTCGCGACGGACGGGAATGTGCGTGTGCTCGGGGACGTAGAAGGAGTGGAAGCCGGCGTGTTCGGCCGCCTTGGCGCAGGTGGCGGGGGTGATGCCCCGATCGCTCGTGAACAGCACGATCCCGAACTTCATGCGCGCCCCTAAACTAGAACGTGTTCTAGTCGACGATAGCATCCGGGTCGCGGAGGTGGTGGCCATCGCGAGACGACTCCTGCCCGAAGCGCCGCTGGAGTGGGCGCGCCTGGAGCGCTATCATGATTGGTTAGGAAGGTTGCTTAACCATTCCCTGTCGGGCGGGTTACGTCGCACCTAGGAGGCGCGCCCCTGTGAAACCCCGTATCCCCCTGCGTATGCTCGCCGTCACCGCGCTGGCGGCCGCGGTCTGTGGCGTGACGGTCTCCCCCGCCGCCACCGCCGCGGTGCACATCGGCGCCAGAGCCGGTACGGCGACGGCGATTCCCGGGTTCCTCATCCAGAGCTCGTCCCAGGTGAGCGACGACGCCGCGGTGTCGCGGCCGGGCTTCTCCACCACCGGCTGGTACCCGGTCACCGCACGGTCCACCGTCTACGCCGGCCTGCTGCGCAACGGCGAGTACCCGGATCCCTTCTACTCCACCAGAATGCGCGACGTCCCCAAGTCCCGCTTCCAGGTTCCCTGGTGGTACCGCGCGGACCTGAGCCTCGACAGCACCGACCAGCGCACCTACCTCGACTTCAGCGGCGTGCTCTCCAAGGCCGACGTCTGGCTCAACGGCACCAGGATCGCCACCAGGGACGACGTCAACGGCGCCTACACCCGCCACGAGCTCGACGTCACCGCCCAGGTCCACCAGGGTGTCAACAGCGTCGCGTTCAAGGTGTACCCCAACGATCCCAACAAGGACCTTTCCATGGGGTGGATCGACTGGGCCCAGACCCCGCCCGACCAGAACATGGGCATCGTGCGGGACGTGCTCGTCCGGCGCGGCGGGCCGGTCGCCCTGCGCGGCGCGCACGTGGTCACCAGGCTGAACTCCGCGCTGAGCCACGTCGACCTGACCGTGAAGGCGGACGTGCGCAACGACTCGGCCGGCGCGGTCTCGACCGTCGTCTCGGGCACGGTCGCGGGCCGGGCGATCAGCCAGACGGTCTCCCTGGCCGCCAGGGAGAAGAAGACCGTCACGTTCGGTGCGGTCGGCGTGGACGACCCGAACGTCTGGTGGCCGGCCGGCATGGGCGCGCAGCCGCTGTACGACCTCGATCTCGGCGCGGCCGTCGACGGCACCGCGTCGGACGCCTCGCACACGAGGTTCGGCGTCCGGACCGTCACGGCGAAGCTCAACTCCAGCGGCGGCCGGTCGTACACGATCAACGGGCGCCCGCTGCTGGTCAAGGGCGGCGGCTGGTCGCCGGACCTGTTCCTGCGCTGGAACGCCACCTACGCGTCCGACAAGCTCAAGTACGTCAAGGACCTCGGGCTCAACACCGTGCGCCTGGAGGGCCACATCGAGCCGGACGAGTTCTTCGACCTGGCCGACCGGTACGGCGTGCTCACCCTCCCGGGCTGGGAATGCTGTGACAAGTGGGAAGGCCAGGTCAACGGCGACGAGAACGGCGATGAGTGGACCGCGGCGGACTACCCGATCGCCAAGGCGTCCATGACCGCCGAGGCCGAGCGGCTGCGCAACCACCCGAGCGTGATCTCCTTCCTCATCGGCAGCGACTTCGCGCCGGACGCCACCATCGAGAAGAACTACCTGGACGCGCTCAGCGCGGCCGACTGGCCGGTGCCGGTGGTGCCGGCGGCCTCCGCGAGCTCCTCGCCGCAGCTCGGCGACTCGGGCATGAAGATGAACGGCCCGTACGACTGGATCCCGCCGAACTACTGGTACGACAAGGCACACGAGGACGGCGGCGGCGCGTGGAGCTTCAACTCCGAGACCAGCGCCGGGCCGGACATCCCGACCATGGACACGCTCAACCGGATGATGTCGCCGACCGAGCTGAACACGTTGTGGAGCAACTACTCCGCGGCCCAGTACCACCGGTCGCAGTCGTCGACGTTCGGCAACATCAAGCTGTTCGGCGACGCGCTGACCGGCCGGTACGGCAGGCCTTCGAACCTGACGGACTTCGTGCGCAAGGCACAGCTGGCGCAGTACGAGAACGTGCGTGCGGAGTTCGAGTCGCACAACCGCGACTTCACCGACGGTTCGGACCCGTCGACGGGGTTGATCTACTGGATGCTCAACAGCGGCTGGACCTCCCTGCACTGGCAGCTGTTCGACTATTACCTCGACCAGAACGGCGCGTACTACGGCGCGAAGAAGGCAGGCGAGCCGCTGCACATCCAGTACTCGTACGACAACAGGTCGGTCGTGGTCGTCAACCAGAACCACGCCGCGGCGAGCGGCCTGACCGCGGTCGTGAAGCTGTACAACCTGGACGGCACGGAGAAGTTCACGCAGACCAGGACCGGGCTGTCGGTCGGCGGCGACGGGGCGAAGGCCACGGCGCTGACGATCCCGTCGGTCAGCGGGCTGTCCACGACGTACCTGGCGAAGCTGGTGCTCACCGACGCGTCCGGGCGTGAGGTCAGCCGGAACGTGTACTGGCTGTCGACGAAGTCCGACGTGCTCGACTGGGACAGCAGCGACTGGTACTACACGCCCACCACCGCGTACGCGGACCTGAAGGGCCTGTCCGGGATGGCACAGGTGAGCGTGGGTACGACCGCGACGTCGGTGAACGGCGCGGACGGCACCACGACCACGACGGTGACACTGCGAAACACGTCGTCGGGCAAGGTGCCGGCGTTCTACCTGGACGTGCACGTGGTCGGCGCGGGCGGCGCACCGGTGCTGCCGATCCAGTGGAACGACAACGCGGTCAGCCTCTGGCCGGGCGAGTCGACCACGCTGACGGCGAAGTACCGCACGGCCGACCTGAACGGCTCGGCGCCGTCGGTCCGGGTGGCCGGCTGGAACACCGGGACACAGACGGTCGGGGTCCGGTAGGCCGGACACCGTCGACGCGATCGCTGCCGGCCACCACGTTTCCGCGTGGTGGCCGGCAGTCCCGGCGTGCCCTCGGCGTCGGCAAGCCGCTGGCATACGCGAAGAATGGGAATCTCCGACCGGGCCGGGACGCTGGCCCGCGGCGGGGTCGGCTGGTTACGGTCCAGACGTGAGGATCACTGTCGCGCTGCTCACCGTCGTGCTGGCCGCCGGGATCGTCGTGCCGTCGGCCGCGAGTGCCGAGGATCCGGGCACCACCTGGGTCGGTCCCCTGAGCACCCGGGGACGCTACATCGTCGACGCCAACGGTGATCGGTTCAAGCTCAGGGCCGGGAACTGGCATGGCGCGAGCGGCACCTGGAACGGCTCGGGCGACATCGCCGACCCGGCCAACCACCACGCCGGCGAGCTGGCCTACCAGACCCCGCTCGGCCTGGACCGCGCGTCGATCGACACGATCATCGACGGGTTCGCCGAGCTGGGGCTCAACAGCGTGCGACTCCAGTTCTCCAACCAGATGATCCACGACACCACGCCGGTGCCGGACCTGCCCGCCAACCCCGAACTGCACGGCAGGACGCCGCTCCAGGTGTACGACCGGGTCGTGGAACGGCTGACCGCGCGCGGGTTCGCGGTGATCCTCAACAACCACACGAACACCTCGCGGTGGTGCTGCGGGCTGGACGGCAACGAGCGCTGGAACACCAGCCAGAGCGAGCAGCAGTGGCAGGACGACTGGCTGTTCATGGCCCGCCGGTACGCGGCCAACAAGCGGGTCGTCGGCGCGGACCTGTACAACGAGGTGCGCCGCAACACGTTCGACGACCCGAACTGGGGCTGGGGCAACAACACCGACTGGCAGCGGGCGAGCCAGCAGGTCGGCGACCGGATCCTGACCGAGGCCAACCCGGACCTGCTGATCATCGTGGAAGGGATCAACTGGTACGGCATCCCCGCCGACGGTCTGCCGCACGGCCGGCCGACGCTGGAGCCGGTGCGCACGCTGTCGCACACGCTCGTCGACTCCGGGAAGCTCGTCTACTCCGCGCACTTCTACGGCTACACGGGCCCGAACCACTCGGGCGCGACGGGTGTCGGCGAGACGCACGACCCGCGCTACCAGGACATGAGCCCGCAGGAGCTGCGGGACGTGTTGTACCGGCAGGCGTTCTACGTCTCCGCGGAGACCGGGCAGCACTTCACGGCGCCGCTGTGGATCAGTGAGTTCGGCGTGGGGCGGGAAAGCGACCAGAAGGCGCGTGCCTGGTTCGAGACCTTTGTGGACTACCTCGTCCAGACCGACGCCGACTTCGCCTACTGGCCGCTCGTCGGCTTTCACAACAACCGGGCCGGCGACGGCTGGGCGCTGCTGGCGTGGGACGCCGCCGGGAACCGGATGAGCGTGAACGACGGCGACGACTGGCGGGCGAACGCATGGCACCGCCTGGTCACCGCGCCGGGCCGGACCGGCCAGGTCCCGGTCGCCGACCGCTGGTCGATGCTGAACCTCGACTACGCGGACTTCCAGGAGTCCCGCGCGGTGCGGGCGATGCCGGACTGGAACCCGGGCGCGCGCAAGGGCGCCTGCCCGGACGGCCAGCGGGTGATCGGCCTGAGCCACACCGGGAACCGCGGGCTGTGCACGGGTTCCTGGGCCAGGCCTAGCGGGTACGTCATCGTGCGCGACGAGTCCTATGTGGACAACGACTGGGCGTCCGGGTACACCAAGGCGCAGTGCCCGCCGGACCACTTCCTCGCCGGCTACAGCGTGACCGGCGCGGCGTTCTCCGCCGCGCTGTGCGGGAGATCGGCGACCCCGTTGGGCCGCAACGGAAGGACCGTGTGGTTCGACCGCGGCGACAACCGTCCGGCCGGCAACCCGGGCGGCGAGTTCGCCTACGGCAACTACAAGGGCCAGTGCGCGGTGAACGAGTACGTCGCGGGGGTGGCCTACACCGGCCGGATCGGGTCCCGGAAGACACCGGACGCGATCCTCTGCCGGTCCTAGACGCGAAAGGGCGCCTTCCCCGGTGTACGGCGGAAGGCGCCCTTTCAACGTGCTACGACCAGATCAGGCGACGTCGTACCGGTCCAGGTTCATGACCTTGTCGAACGCGGCCACGAAGTCGTGGACGAACTTCTCCTTCGCGTCGTCGCTGGCGTAGACCTCGGCGACGGCCCGCAGCTCGGAGTTCGAGCCGAAGACGAGGTCGACGCGGGTGCCCGTCCACACGACCTCGCCGGTCGAGCGGGAGCGGCCCTCGAAGGACTCGTTGTCGCCGTTGGTCGGCGTCCACTCCGTGTCCATGTCGAGCAGGTTCACGAAGAAGTCGTTCGTGAGCGACCCGGGCGTCGCGGTCAGCACGCCCTGCTGGGACTGCTGGTAGTTCGCACCGAGCACCCGCAGGCCGCCCACGAGCACGGTCAGCTCCGGCGCGCTCAGGTTCAGCAGGTTCGCCCGGTCGAGCAGCAGGTACTCCGACGGCAGCCGGTTGCCCTTGCCGCGGTAGTTGCGGAACCCGTCGGCCGTCGGCTCCAGCGCGGCGAACGAGTCGGCGTCCGTCTGGTCCTGCGACGCGTCCGTGCGGCCCGGGGTGAACGGGACGTCGACGGGCACACCGGCGGTCCTGGCGGCCTGCTCGACCGCCGCGACGCCGCCCAGCACGATCACGTCGGCCAGCGAGACCTTCTTGCCACCGGTCTGCGCGCTGTTGAACGCCTCCTGGACGCCCTCAAGCGCACGCAGCACCGTCGCCAGGATGTCCGGCTCGTTGACCTCCCAGCCACGCTGGGGCTCCAGCCGGATCCGCGCGCCGTTCGCGCCGCCGCGCTTGTCGCTGACGCGGAACGTCGAGGCCGACGCCCACGCCGTGGACACCAGCTGCGACACCGAAAGGCCCGTCGCCAGGATCTGGGACTTCAGCGCGGCGATGTCCGACGCGTCGACCAGCTCGTGGTCGACGGCGGGCACCGGGTCCTGCCAGAGCAGCGTCTCCCGCGGCACCAGCGGGCCGAGGTAGCGCTGGATCGGGCCCATGTCACGGTGCGTCAGCTTGTACCACGCCCGGGCGAACGCGTCCGCGAGCTCCTCCGGGTTCTCGTAGAACCGCCGTGAGATCGGCTCGTATATCGGGTCGAAGCGCAGCGACAGGTCGGTGGTCAGCATTGTCGGTGGGCGGGTCAGCTCACCCGTCTCCGGGTCAGGGACGGTGTTGGCCCCGGCGCCGTCCTTGGCCACCCACTGGTTGGCGCCGGCCGGGCTCTGGGTCAGCTCCCACTCGTACTCGAACAGGTTCTTGAAGAAACCGTTGCTCCAGCGGGTTGGCGTGGCCGTCCAGGTGACCTCGAGACCACTGGTGATCGCGTCGCGGCCCTTGCCGGTGCCGAAGCTGTTCTTCCAGCCGAAGCCCTGCTCCTCGATCGACGCGCCCTCGGGCTCCGCGCCGACGTGCTGGTCGGGGTCGGCCGCGCCGTGGGTCTTGCCGAACGTGTGGCCGCCCGCGATCAGCGCGACGGTCTCCTCGTCGTTCATCGCCATGCGGGCGAACGTCTCGCGGATGTCGCGGGCCGCGGCCAGCGGGTCCGGGTTGCCGTTGGGGCCCTCCGGGTTGACGTAGATGAGGCCCATCTGCACGGCGGCGAGGGGGTTCTCGAGCTCGCGCTCACCGGTGTAGCGGTCGTCGCCCAGCCAGGTGCGCTCGGGACCCCAGTACACGTCCTCGTCGGGCTCCCACACGTCCGCGCGGCCGCCGGCGAAGCCGAAGGTCGTGAAGCCCATGGTCTCCAGGGCACGATTGCCCGCGAAGATCATCAGGTCGGCCCAGGAGATCTTGCGGCCGTACTTCTTCTTGACCGGCCACAGCAGGCGGCGGGCCTTGTCCAGGTTGCCGTTGTCCGGCCAGCTGTTCAGCGGCGCGAACCGCTGCATGCCGGCGCCGGCGCCCCCGCGGCCGTCGTTGATCCGGTACGTGCCGGCGCTGTGCCAGGCCATGCGGATCATGAAGCCGCCGTAGTGGCCGAAGTCGGCGGGCCACCAGTCCTGCGAAGTCGTCAGCACCTCGTCGACGTCGGCCGCCAGCGCGTCGAGGTCGACGCTCTGGAACTCCTTGGCGTAGTCGAGGTCGGCCCGCCAGGGGTCGGAGACGGTGGAGTGCTTGCGCAGGATCGCCAGGTTCAGTCGGTTCGGCCACCAGTCGTGGTTGCTGCCTCCCTCCGTCGGGTGGTTGAAGCGCCCGGACGAGACAGGACACCCACCCGCGCTCTCCTCGTTCATCTCGCCGACTTTGGCGTCCGTGGTGTCAGACACGAGCATTCCTTCCGGGGTCAGACGGAGTTGTGGCAGAACAGTCGGGGCAGGTGCCCCAGTAGACGACCTCGGCCTCGTCGACCACGAAGCCGTGGTCGTCGGACGGGGTCAGGCAGGGCGCGGCACCGACGGCGCAGTCGACGTCGGCGATGGCACCGCACGACCTGCACACGATGTGGTGGTGGTTGTCCCCCACTCGGGCCTCGTAACGCGCCACCGACCCGGCCGGCTCGATGCGCCGCACGAGACCCGTGGCGGTCAGCGCGCGGAGCACGTCGTAGACGGCCTGATGGGAGACGCCGCCGAGACCCGTTCGTACGATATCGATGATCGAATCCGTGTCCACGTGCGGATGGCCGTGCACCGTGGCCAGCACCGCGACCCGAGGACGCGTCACGCGAAGGTCGACTTCGCGCAACATACGCTCGAGTTCCGGGGTCGTGGGCACAGCGGCAGTCTTGCTCATTTTCTGGAATGAATCAAGTTTACGGACGGATCCGGGTGGGCGTGTCACGGCCCTCGGCCGTGTCAACCTGCGGTCGGGGCGACCGCCACGGGCCAGTCTGCCTGGCGGTTCTCACCCCGCGCTGGAGGCTGCGTGGTCGCGGCCGGGAAACCTGGCCGCGACGGACTCGACGATGATCTCGCGCGACGCCCGTGCCCCGGCGACCGGGTCACCCTCGCGGCTGCCGCGACGTCAGCACGCGAGTGCCCGGGTGCGCGTCAGGGCCAGCACCCCAGCACACCAAGATCGGCACGAACCCACAACTCGGCATGCGCGAACGCGCGACTCGCGCGGTGTGTGAACGCGGGACTCGGCATGCGCCGGGATGATGCGGACATGACCCGATTCGAGTCCGATGTGACGACGTGCGACGCCGCGTACACGAAGGCCGTGCGGGACATGGCGGACAGCGTGTCCGGCGGGGCGTTCGTCGCGGGCGAGTCGTGGCCGTCGGTGTGGGTGCGGGACGCCGCCTACGCGATCGACCTCGGCGGAGGGCTGCTGCACCCGGCGGTCGCGTCGGCGACGATGCGCGGCGTGGCGGCGAACGGTGTGTGGGCGCAGGACCGGTGCGCGCACTTCGGCGGCTGGCCCAGGCTGACCGACGCGATCGTCGGCGCGGTCGGCGCCTGGTCGTGCTTTGTCGCCACCGGCGACCTGGACTTCCTGCGGTGGAGCCATGACGTGACGCGGGCGAGCCTGGCCAGGGCGGAGCGGGAGGTCTTCGACGGCGGGTTGTTCCGTGGCTGCGCGAGCTTCCTGGAGTCGAACAGCGGCCACCCGCCCCGGTTCGCGTTCCGCGGCCGGGCGGTCGGTGCGACGAAGGCGTTGAGCACCAACGTTCTCCACTACCGCGGGTACGTGCTGGCGGCTCGGTCGGCGCGGCTGCTCGGCGAGGACCCAACACCGTTCGAGACGCGGGCGCGCGCGTTGAAGCAGGCGATCAACGACCGGCTGTGGGTGGCGGACCGCGGCCGGTACGCGTACTACGAGGGCTCGGACCGGTGGGAGGGCCTCGGCAACGCGCTGGCGGTCCTCTGGAAGGTGGCCGACGACGACCAGGCGGCGGCGATCTTCCGCAACGTCACCCCGACACCCCACGGGCTGCCGTGCCTGTGGCCGCCGTACCCGCTGTGGGGACCGTGGCTGGTGCGGGACGAGTACCACTACCACAACGCGACGGTGTGGCCGTTCGTCCAGGGTTACTGGGCGTGGGCGGCGGCCTCGCGCGGGGCGGTGGACGTGTTCGGGGCGGAGCTGGCGAGCCTCGCCGACCTGGCCGGCCGCGCCGGCACCTACCACGAGTTCTACCGTCCCGGCACGGGCCGGCCCGACGGCTCGGCCCGGCAGCTCTGGAGCGCGGCGGGCTTTCTCGCGATGGTCCATCATGGACTGTTCGGTGTCGTCGCCGGGGTGGACGAGATCCGCTTCCGGCCACTGGTTCCCGCCGGGTTCTCCCGGCTGCGGCTGTCCGGGTTCGCCTACCGCGACATGACCCTGGACATCACGATCACCGGCGCGGGCAGCGACATCGGTTCGCTGACGGTCGACGGCCGGCCCGGCGACTCGCTCCCCGCCACGCTGGCGGGCCGGCACGAGGTGGTCATCACGCTGAGGTGACCTTGGCCAGGAACGCGGCCAGGTTGGCCGTGGTGCGCCCGATCTTCTCCGGCAGCGCCAGCGACTCGTGGAGCCGGCTGCCGAAGCCCGCGTCCAACCTGTCACGCAGGTACAGCGAGCAGGCGAGGTCCGCGCACAGGTAAGCGCCGACCGAGTTGCCGTGCTGCCCGCCGCGGCCGGCCTTGCGTGCGGTCATCAGCGAGACGCCGTCGCCCGTGTGGGTGGTCAGGCACAGCGAGCACATGGACCGTCGCGCCTGCCCGGCCGGCGGCGTCGCCCGGCGCAGCGCGACGCCGACGAACCCGTCGCCCTGCTCGGCGACTAGGTACGCCCGCTCCGGCGCGGCGGGGTCCCGCCAGCCGAGGAAGTCCAGGTCGTCCCATGGCCGGCCGGCCAGGTCCCGGGGTACGGCCAACCGCTTCGCCTCGCCCTTGGTGCAGTTGACGAAGGACGAGCGGATGTCGGGTTCGGTCACGGGCCTCATGGGCACTAGCCTAATATCCCTAGGCAAGTACTTATAGATCCTAGGGAGGGTCCATGGTCCGTGCGGGGCTGTCCGCGGAGCGCCTGACCAGGGCGGGCGCGGAGCTGGCCGACGAGGTCGGCTTCGAGAACGTGACCGTCTCCGCACTCGCCCGCCGGTTCGGGGTGAAGGACGCGAGCCTGTACGCGCACCTCCGCAACGCGCGGGACCTGCGGGTCCGGATCGCGTTGCTGGCGCTGGCCGAGCTGGCCGACCGGGTCGCCGACGCGCTGGCCGGCCGTGCCGGCAGGCAGGCACTGGTCGCCTTCGCCGACGCCTACCGCGACTACGCCAGGCAGCACCCCGGGCGGTACGCGGCCGGTCAGCTCCGGCTCGACCCCGAGACCGCGGCGGTGAGCGCGGCTCGCCGCCACTCGGAGATGACCCGCGCGATCCTGCGTGGCTACGACGTGCCCGAGTCCGAGCACGACCACGCGGTCCGGCTGCTGCACAGCACGTTCCACGGCTACGTGAGCCTGGAACGTGCCGGCGGCTTCGACCACTCCGGCGACGTCGAGGCGTCCTGGAGCAGGATCCTGGACGTCCTCGACGGCGCGCTGCGGCACTGGCCGGCGTGACGCGCGAACGGCGCCACGCCGGCCAGTGCGTCAGCCGGTGGTGCAGGTCGGCGTGACCCCGGTGCCGGTTCCGGTGCCCTGGTAGCCGAACTCGATCGACTGCCCCGGGGCGACGGCACCGTTGAAGTCGACGTTGGTGAACTGGACCGCGCCGGTGTCGCCGCTGCGGTTGGCGTTCCACGCGCTGGTGACCACGGCACCCGAGGGCAGGGTCACCGCCACCGTCCAGCCGTCGACCCGAGTGCTGCCGGCCGTGACGCGCATCGTGGTGACGAAACCGCCGTTCCACTGGTTGATCGCCGCCGTGGCCACGCAACCGGTGGTCGCCGGCGGCGGGTCGGTGGGCGGCGGGTCGGTCGGGGGCGGGTCGGTCGGGTTCTCGCCGGAGAGGGTCGGCGTCGTCCAGTCCCGCCACTCGGCCAGGTTGCCGGGCTTCCTGCTGGAGATCCGGAAGGTGCCGGCCGCGCTGCCCGTCCTCACCAGGAACTTCTGGATGTTCTGCTGTAGCGGGGTGCGCCATTCCGTGCGGGTGGCGCAGTGCGTGCCGTCCTGGATGTCGGACCAGTACGAGATGTTGTCGCCCGCGCCCAGTGCCTTGTACACCTCAGCGCCGCCCAGCGCGGCCACGCTGCCCGACCTCGCGCCCAGCCAGTCGATGTGCGGGTTCTCCATGATGAACAACCCGCGTGGCGCGATCATCGCGACCGTCTCGTGCTGGTCCACCGGCAGTGTGTTGGGGTTCGAGGTGAACTGGCTGAACGCGTCACCCAGCCACGGCTGCTCGCCGTAGGCGCTGCTCAGCGGCTGGCTGCCCGACTCCCCCGGGATCCCACGGAGGATCGGGACGCCCGCGCTGCCCGACTCGATCGGCATGGTCAGCGCGATGCGCTGGTCGAACGCGCCGACCGCGAAGGCGCCCTTGCCGTAGCGCGAACAGCCCGTGACGCCGACCGAGTCCGCCTTCAGCACGGTGCCGCCGGACTGCTCGATCACGTCGATGATCCGGCTCGCGCCCCACGCCCACGCGGCCAGCAGGCCGGTGGCGCTCGTGTTGCCGTACAGCGTGTAGAACGCGCCCTGCTTGTTGTTGCGTGGCGTGCCTTCCCGGCCGACCGCCAGCGGGTCGTAGCTGATGACCGCGGCGCCGGCAGACCGGATGGTGGCCGTGTCCGCGCCGAACCCGCCCAGCACGATGACGGCCGGGAACGGACCGGTGCCGCTGGGCAGCTGGACACTCGCCGAGAAGCTCGCGCTCCGGCCGTTCTGCGACACGTTCACGGTAATGCTGGAATTTGAGACAGTTCCCGTGACGCTCGTCGGCTTTACCGGTTTCTCGCCGTAGACATACCGCTCGGCCATTCTCTTGATCTCCGCGCGGCGGCAACGCCAGTCCGCCTTCGTGGAAATACGCGTGCCGTCCAGCTTTCGGAACGGGTCGGGTAGCCGGGAATTGGAGGTCAGCGAACCGGGCAGGGTCACCGCGCAGCCGGCCCCGTCGTCCTCGACCCCGGCGGCCGCGACCGCGGCCAGTGCCGGCGCGGATCTCACCACTTCCGTTGCCACGCCCACGATTCCGAGGGCCACTACCGCCAGCACGACGGCACCCGAGCGAATCCCGGCACGAACCGGTCTGGTGATCACCAGGGCTCTCCTTTCTCGGTGGTAACGCCATCGAACCCGCCAGATCACACCGAAAATTTCGGAAACATACCCGAAATAGTGTATGCCCGAAATGCGATTCCGGTCAACGGTCGTCGCCAGCGCGAGCGAACTTCGAAACATTTCGGAATAGTTTTGGGAGCGCTCACACATCTAGCCGGCTCTGTCTGCCGGTCGATGTGCACGGGCACAACATCGCGTGTAACGGGCCTGCCCACGGCCCACTTCGTTCCATTGCCAGACCGGTGCGGCACCAGCCATAGTGTTAACGCTCACTTCGGTCTCGTTCCACCGACGCAAGGAGCCGGAGCATGGTCACCCGCAGGACAGTGCTGTCCGCCGCGGCCGCGGGAATGGTGGGCACCGCGTTGGGCACGCGCGTCGCGAGCGCCGACACCACCATCGCCGTCGACCCGACCGCCGACTTCGGGACCTGGGAGGGCTGGGGCACCTCGTTGGCCTGGTGGGCCAACATCTTCGGCGACCGGGACGACTTCGCGAACCTGTTCTTCACCACGAACACCGTCGCCTACGGGGGCGCCTCGCTACCCGGCCTCGGCATGAACATCGCCCGCTACAACCTCGGCGCGTCCAGCTGGAACAGCGTGAACGGCGAGACGATGGCCGCCTCGGCGAACATCCCGCGGTTCAAGCAGATCGAGGGCTTCTGGCAGGACTGGAACCTGACCGACCCGAGCCGGTGGAACTGGGCCGCGGACGCACACCAGCGTGCGGCGCTGACCAAGGCCGTGTCCCGCGGCGCGCTGGCCGAGCTGTTCGCGAACTCGCCGATGTGGTGGATGTGCCTCAACCACAACCCGTCCGGCGCTTCCGGCGGCGGGAACAACCTCCAGTCCTGGAACTATCGCCAGCACGCCGTGCACCTCGCCGAGACCGCCCGCCACGCGCGGGACAGCTGGGGCGTCGACTTCCGCACGGTCGAGGCGTTCAACGAGCCGTCGGCGACCTGGTGGACCGCCACCGGCACGCAGGAAGGCTGCCACATCGACGCGAGCATCCAGCGGACGGTCGCGCAGAACCTGCGGGAGGAGCTGAACAGCCGCGGCCTCACCGGCGTCCGCGTGTCCGCCTCCGACGAGTCGCTCTTCGACCAGGCGCGGACCACGTGGAACTCCTTCGACGCCACCACGAAGTCGGTCGTGGCGCAGGTGAACGTGCACGGCTACCAGTACGAGGGCGGCCGGCGCGACCTGCTGTACGGCGACGTCCGGTCGGCCGGGAAGATCCTGTGGAACTCCGAGTACGGCGACGGGGACGGCACCGGCCTGCGGATGGCGACCAACCTGTGCCTGGACTTCCGCTGGCTGCACCCGACCGCGTGGGTGTACTGGCAGGTGATGGACCCGTCGGCCGGCTGGGGCCTGGTCAGGTATGACGGCGGCTCGCTGCAGGCGGGCGCGGTGGAGACGAAGCTCTACGTGCTGGCGCAGTTCACCCGGCACGTCCGGCCCGGCATGCGGATCCTCGGCGCCGGCACGGACAACGTGGTGGCCGCCTACGACGCGACCGCGCGGCGCCTGGTGCTGGCGGCGGTGAACCCCGGCGCGGCGCAGACGATCACGTTCGACCTGTCCCGGTTCACGACCGTGCCGACCGGCACGATCACCCGCTGGACCACCGTGACCTCCGCCGGCGGCGACCGGTACGTGCGCCGCGCCGACGTGACGCCGAGCGGAAGGACGGTGCGCCTGGCTTTCCCGGCCGGCTCGGTGCAGACACTGCAGCTCGACGGCGTCGTGTCGTAACCGGGCCGACCGTTGTGGGAAGTGCTCCCAGGTCGTACATTGATTGTTTGGGAGCGCTCCCAGAGACGTGTTCGCTCACCGACAAGGAGCACACATCATGCGAAGCGGTGTACTCGCAGCCGCGGTCCTCGCGGCGGTCGCGCTCGCGGCGCCGCACACCTCCGCGCAGGCGGCCGCCGGCTGCCCGAGCGGGACCTTCTGCGACGGTTTCGAGACCCAGACGGGCTCGTCGCCCACCGGCGACTGGGCGACGACCTTCCCCAACTGCCAGGGCACCGGCGCTGCCGTCGTGGACACCACCACTGTCCACGACGGCAGCAGATCACTGCGGATCGATGGCCACGCCGGGTACTGCAACCACGTGTTCGTCCGCACCACCCGCGGCGTCGGCGGATCGGCGTTGTACGCGCGGTTCTACGTGCGGCACACCACCACGCTGCCGGACGCCCACGTCACGTTCCTGGCGATGAGGGACGGCGCCGACAACAACAGGGATCTGCGGATGGGCGGCCAGAACCGCGCCCTGCAATGGAACCGCGAGTCCGACGACGCCACCCTGCCCGAGCAGAGCCCGGTCGGGGTCGCGCAGAGCGTGCCACTGCCGGTCGGCCAGTGGACGTGCGTCGAGTTCGGCGTCAGCGGCTCGGAGCTGCGGACCTGGGTCAACGGCGCCGAGGTCGCCGGGTTGCACGCCGACTCGACACCCACCCAGGATGTCGACTCGCAGTGGCTGCGGCGGGGCACGTGGCGGCCGGCGCTCACCGACGTCCGGCTCGGCTGGGAGAGCTACGGCGTCGGCGACGACACCCTGTGGTTCGACGACGTGGCGCTGGCGCCGGCCCGGATCGGCTGCGCGTAACACACCCCGCCACCGGAGGGCATCCTTCGGGTACGCTCCGCCGGAATGAGGATTGGTGTGCTCGGCGCCGCCCGGATCGCCCCGGCCGCGTTGGTCCGGCCCGCACGGGCCGTTGACGGTGTGGAGGTCGGCGCCGTCGCGGCACGCGACCGTGACCGGGCGGCGGCCTTCGCGACCCGGCACGGCGTGCCCACGGTCCACGACTCCTACGCCGACCTGCTCGAGGATCCGACGCTGGACGCGGTCTACGTCCCGCTGCCCAACGGCCGGCACGCGGAGTGGACCATGGCCGCACTCGCGGCCGGCAGGCACGTGCTGTGCGAGAAGCCCCTCACCGCCAACGCGGAGCAGGCGCGGGCGGTGGCGGCCGCGGCCGAGAAGGCCGGGCTGGTGGTGATGGAGGCGTTCCACTACCGGTACCACCCGCTCGCGAGGCGCATGGCGGAGATCGTCCACAGTGGAGAGTTGGGCGAGGTGAGGCGGGTGGAGACGGCGATGTGCTTCCCGCTGCCCATGTTCTCGAACATCCGGTACGACTACGACCTCGCCGGCGGCGCCCTGATGGACGCCGGCTGCTACGCGGTGCACTGCCTGCGCCTGCTCTCCCCCGCCGAGCCGGTCGTGACCGGGGCGAAGGCGCTGACGCTGCGGCGGGACCGGCGCGTCGACCGGGCGATGACCGCGTCGTTCGACCTCGGCGGCGGGGCCACGGGCCAGATCCAGGCGTCGATGTGGTCCTCGACGCTGCTGCGGCTGCGGGCACGCGTCGCCGGTGACCGCGGGACGCTCGTGGTGGACAACTTCGTCGGGCCGCAGGCGTGGTCGCGGTTCGTCGTCACGGTGGACGGCAGGCGCAGGCGGGAGCGGTTCGACCGCGAGGCGACGTACGTCCACCAGCTGCGGGCCTTCGACGCGGCCGTCCGCGGGGAGCAGACCAACCTCACGCCGCCGGCGGACTCGGTCGCCAACATGTCCGTGCTCGACGACATCTACCGCGCCGCCGGGCTACCACCGCGCGGCACGTGAGGTCTGGACCAAAGTGCACGAGGTCTAGACCAAGTCGCTCTTCCTGGGTTAATTTAAGACTTGTATTTAGCCTCGTCGGGGAGGAGCCGTCATGGCACCCAAACTGCTCGAACGGTTCCTGGGCCTGGTGGCGGTGTTGCTGGGTGCCACCGTGCTCGTCCCGGCCGCGGCACCCGCGGCACCGGCCGCGACGTTCAGCGTCCTCGCGTTCTACAGCGGCACCTGGGACGACGCCCACATCAGCTTCGAGAACGAGGCGCGGCCGTGGTTCGCCCAGCAGGCCGCGGCCAACGGCTACACGTTCACGGCGACGAACAACTGGAACACGCTGACGTCGGTGACGCCCGCGCAGTACCAGGTGCTGATGTTCCTGGACGACCAGCCGCAGTCATCGGCGCAGTTCCAGGGCTTCCAGCGGTACATGGACGCGGGCGGCGGCTTCTTCGGCTTCCATGTCACCGCGTACAACGACGACACGACGCCGTCCTACGCCAACTGGTTCCACAACGACTTCCTCGGCACCGGCCGTTTCGCGACCAACTCGTGGGGTCCGACACCCGAGACGCTGAAGATCGAGACGCGCGGCCACCCGTCGACGGCGAACCTGCCGGCCACCATCCGGTCGTCGACCAGCGAGTGGTACTCGTGGGAGCGCGACCTGCGGCAGAACGCGAACATCCAGATCCTGGCGTCGCTGGACCCGTCGACGTTCCCGGTCGGTGACGACCCGAGCCAGACATGGCAGGGCGGCTACTACCCGATCATGTGGACGAACAAGAACTACCGCATGCTGTACGCCAACTTCGGCCACAACAGGATGAACTACGACACGAACACGACGCTGTCGTCGACGTTCGACAGCCCGGACCAGAACCGGTTCGTCCTGGACGGCCTGAAGTGGCTGGGCGGCGGTTCGACCGGGAACCCCGGCGAGATCTCCCCCACCGCGTGGTACAACGTGACGAGCCGCTCGACGGGAAAGTGTGTTGACGCCCGCGCGGCGGCGTCGGCGAACGGGACGGTCATCCAGCAGTACGCGTGCAACGGCACGAACGCCCAGCATTTCCAGTTCCAGCAGACGTCCGGCGGCTACGGCCGGATCAACAGCCAGCTCAACGCGGCGCAGGTCCTGGACGTCACGAACGTGTCGACGGCGGAAAGCGCGCCGATCCAGCTGTGGTTGTACGGCGGCGGGCTGAACCAGCAGTGGCAGTGGGTCGCCGAGGGCGGCGGGTACTACCACTTCGTGAACCGCAACAGCGCGAAGTGCCTGACGACCCCCGGCACGGCGGACAGCGTCCAGTTGGTGCAGACGTCCTGCAACGGGGGCGCGAACCAGTCGTTCCGGGTGGCCTGACCAGGTAGTCACGGGTACCGCCGGCCGGCGAGAAGGTCCGGGGGTGTTGATCTCACGGCCAGAAGGTCACTACTGTGTAGCGCATCCGGTTAATTTCCGACCATAGGAATGCCAGATGCGACGCCCTGCCTATCTCGCCGCCGGCGCTCTCGTCGCCGGTCTGCTCCTCGTCCCGGCATCCGCGAACGCGGCGGCCGGACCGACCACCCTGCCCGCGAGCCAGTACACGCTCAGCGCGAACTACAGCCAGTTCGACGCCGTCAACACCGCCCTCGTCTCGACGCTGGGCACCGCGGCCGTGCACACGGTGATGGACAACGCGAACCACGACCGCACGGGGCTGCCGTCGTCGTTCTCGGTCGCCGGGCTGTCGACCGGTTTCCGGTTCGACAGCGGGGACAACTCCGACTGCGCGAACTACCCGCAAGGGATCACGACCAGCCGGGACGCGGTCGGCACGGCCAACAGCGGCAACTACGACGGCCACCAGCTCGTCGTGGTCAGCTGGTACACCAAGGACTCCTGCGACGGCAGCCAGGAGCGCAGCCGGATCACGCTGGTCGACTGGGACGCCACGTACCCCAACAAGTACCGCAAGGTCCTGCTCGTCGAGCCGACCGGGTCCGCGGCCACGCCCAACTTCAAGGACATCCCGATCCACGCCGGCGGCGTCTCCTGGTACGGCGACTACCTCTACGTCGCCGACACCGGCCGCGGGATGCGGGTGTTCGACATGCGCAAGATCCTCAAGACGAACACCGGCGGCACCGCGGACCAGATCGGGCGCCAGTCCAGCGGCGTCTACTACGCACACAACTACGCCTACGCCCTGCCGCAGATCGGCACGATCACGGCCAGCACGACGTCGGGCACCAACCTCGCGTGGTCGTCGATCTCGCTCGACCGGGTCAGCAGGTCGATCGTGATGGCGGAGTACACCTGCTCGTCGGGCTGCACCTCCTACCCCAACCGCGCCCCGCGCGCGATCCGCTTCCCGTTCGCGTCGAGCGGCACGTTCGCCGCGTCGACGACGGCCAGCCAGGCGCTCCAACTGCCCTGGTACAACCTCAACGGCGTCGCGTCGCACAACGGGCGCTGGTGGTTCAACTCCTCCGGCCAGAAGCAGCTGTACTACTGGGCCTCGGACACCGGCGCACACACCTACTCGTGGGTGAGCTCTGGCGAGAGCATCTCGTACTGGGAGGACGACACCAACCCCGATCTCCTGTGGACACTGCAGGAAGGCACCGGCAGCCGCAACGTCTTCGCCGTGGAGCAGGCAACCTACGACGGTTGACCCGCCGGGTTGGATCCAACGGCTGGCAGACCGTTGCCCGCGACGCGATGGCCCGACCTGTCATCGCGGGGCAACGGTCTGCTTGCCCTGCCAGCGGCCGGTCGGGCGGGAAGCGGCGAAGACATCGTGCCCTCGCCGCGGCAAACCCGGCTTCCAGCGCGGGTGGACCGGCTTGGGCGGTCCGCTCGCGGCCGCGGCCGGCCAAACAACCGCCTCGAATTGCAGCGCTGTCTGACCCACCGCACCGAACTCTCCTGAGCCCAACCGCGACCCATTGCTGGCCGAGGACGAGCTGACACAGGCCGCGGACGTGCACGAACACGGGCAGGAAGGTCGCCCACCTGGCCAGGCGCCCGCGGCGCGGCGCTCGAGGTACGGGAGCCGACCGGCGCCAAGGTGGCCAAGGCGTTGCAGGGCAAGGATGTTCTGCCCGGCGATTCGCCCGTATGGTGAATTTGGTCGACTGCCTGCCGGTGATTGTGCCGTGCCGCGGCGGTTTCACCGCGTGGCGACGGGTCTCGGCCGTCGCCGCGGCGGACCCGCGGGTGCTGGCATGGCGTTACGCGAGCCGGACGTCGACCTGTAGCCGACCAGCGGGGAGGCCAGATGAGACCGGATTCGAGTCACGCCGAGGCGCGGGCGTTACGGGTGTACGTCGAGGCGGTGGCCGCGGCGGTGGGTGTGGAGTCGACCGCGGCCTGGCAGGAGTACGGCCCACCGTCGTCCGCCTACGTCGCGCTGGCCGACCTCATGCCGGACGACCGTTTGCTGATGCTCCAGTGGAACAACGAGGACGGCTGGGCGCTGGCGGTCGAGCCGGCCGGCGTGGAGCCCCCGGTGATCCTGGCCGCGTGGCCGGAACGGGTGTTCCTCACCCCGGCGGACCTGGCGGCGGAGGTGCGGCGGGCGCTCACGCCCCGGGTGACGGTCGCGGTTCCCGTGTCAGCCGGCGAGAAACCGCGCGCCGGCTGACAGCGTCGGCTTCAGGCAAGCGGTTTCTTGAGCTTGCCGGCCAGGCGTTCCTGGCGTGGCCAGCGGACCTTGGTGGCCCAGCCGAGCTTCTCGAAGACCCAGATCACGCGGGCGGAGATGTCGACCTGACCGCGCCGCACACCGTGGCGCGCGCAGGTCGGGTCCGCGTGGTGGGAGTTGTGCCAGGACTCGCCCATGGACGCGACGGCCAGTGGCCAGAAGTTCGCGGACTTGTCCCGCGCCTCGAACGGCCGGTCCCCGATCATGTGGCAGATCGAGTTCACCGACCAGGTCACGTGGTGCAGTAGCGCGACCCGCACGAGGCCCGCCCAGAAGAACGCGGTCACCGCGCCCCACCAGGACGTGGTGATCAGACCACCGAGCACGGCCGGCGCGAGCAGCGTGAGCACGGTCAGCCATGGGAACAGGCGGTCCACGCGCTGAATGTCCCGGTCGGCCAGCAGGTCCGGCGCGAAGCGGCGGGCGTTGGTCTGCTCACGCTCGAACATCCACCCCATGTGGGCATGCCAGAAACCCTTCGCCAGCGCGACCGGGCCGGTGCCGAACAGCCACGGCGAGTGCGGGTCACCCTCCCTGTCGGCGTACGCGTGGTGGCGCCGGTGGTCCGCCACCCAGCCGACGACCGGGCCCTGCATGGCCATACTGCCCACCGCCGCCAGCATGATCCGCAGCCCACGACGCGCCTTGAACGCGCCATGCGTGAAGTACCGGTGGAACCCGACGGTCACGCCGAGGCAGGTCAGTGTGTAGAAGAACGCGGCCAGCCCGACGTCGACCCACCCGAGGCCCCACCCCCACACGACCGGCACCGCCGCCGCCAACGCCAGCAGCGGAACCACCGCGAAGACCTTCACCAACAGCATCTGCAGCGGTGACTTCTCTCCCGCCAACATCGGCTCCGCGCCGCGCGCGTCCGCGACGGGCCGATCCACAAACGTGGTCAAATGTCCACCTCCCGGTGACGAAGCAAAAGGAAACCTGCCACCGGGGACTCGGGTGTACAGACGGATTGCACGGAACGGCCGAGCCCAAACCTCGGCGGAAACCGGCTATGCACGGTCGAGACGGGGATAGAGAGTCTCCTCGACCAGCAGCAGAACCGCTGCGGCGACGGGGATCGCGACAAGGGCGCCGATGACACCGAGCAGGGCCCCGCCGACCAGCACCGCCACGACGGTCACCAGGGCGGGGACCTTCACCGTGGTGCCGATGATCCGGGGAACGAGGATGTAGTCCTCGGCGAACCGGTAGACCACGACGAAGCCGACGGTGGCGAGGCAGACCGGCAGGGAGACGGTCAGCGCGACGAGGCTGATCAGGATCCCGCCGACGACCGAGCCGACGACGGGTATGAGGTCCAGCACCGCGACCGTGATCGCCAACAACACCGCGTAGGGCACGCCGAAGACCAGCAGCCAGATCAGGGTGAGCACGCCGGCGATGACCGAGATCACCACGTTGCCCAGCACGTATCCGCCGACCTTCGCGGAGATCTCGTCGCCGATGAGGATCGCCCTCGGGCGGCGGGAGTGTGGGATGAGGCGATAGAGCCCGGCCCGGATGCGGGGCATGGCCGACACGAAGTAGATGGTCAGCACGACCAGTACCACCAGGTTGGTCAGTACCCCGAACACGGCCAGGCCGGCGTCGAACAGCCCGGAACCGCCGCTGAGCGACTTCTCGATCGCCTCCTGGAGATGGACGCGCTCATTGAGCCGGCCGAGCCACGAGCTGTGGTCCTGTACCTGACGCAGGTAGTCGGGCACCTTCGCGACGAGCTGGGTGGTCTGCTCCACGAGGACGGGAATCGCGGCGGTGAGAAACCCGACGACCGCGCCGAAGGCCGCGGCGAACACCACGGTCACCGCCGCCCAGCGGGGCAGGCGCCGGCCGACCAGCCACGAGACCAGCGGTTCAAGGCCGATGGCGATGAACAGTGCCAACCCGATGAGGATCAGCACCTCCCGCAGGCTCGCCAGCATCAGCACCAGGCCGTAGGTCACCGCGACCCCCGCCGCGGCGGCCATGCCGACGAAGAACGGTGACTTGCGGTCGAAGCGCTTGCCGATCGGGCCCAACGGCCTGTCGGAGTCGCTGATCTGCGCGGCCTCCGCCTCGGCTTCGGCGACCGGGCCTTCGAACTCCTCGTCGTGTGGCTGACCGATCAGCTCGTGATGACCTTCGGCGGCGGGGTCCGGGGATGATGCGGCGGGGTCCGGGGATGATGCGGGCATCGGGTCGTCTCGTTCTCTCCATGCGGCGCCGAGCGAGCGCCGCTTCTCGACCGGCGGAGTGCCCGGTGCACGTCGCGTCAAACTCCTGGCGACCGGGATCGCGACACCTGGTTCCGCCGCGCGGCACGCGCACTGTCCACTTAGGCCGGTCCGGTTCGCCGGCGGGCGGGACTCGGTCGTGCCCGCGACGCCCGTTTCGTCGCAACCGGCCGGTGGCATGAATGCGGGCTGGTTCCCATGGCAGTAGGGTTGCCCGGAAGTCCGAACGACCGGCGAGGAGGCGGTGCGGTGAGCGGGGACCGCCGTGCCCGGTTGCGTGTGCTGCTCGCCGGCAGTGGAGGTGTCGCCGACAGGTTACGAGGGATCTGTGAGCTGTGCGTCGACGAGCTGGGCGTGACGGGTGCCCGCGTGCGTGTGCTGGGCGGTGTCACGGCGGACGGCGGTGGTGCGCTGGTGTACGCGACGGACGAGCTGGGTCTGCGGTTGGAGGACCTGGCCGTGACCTCCGGAGTCGGCCCGTGTTTCGACGCGTTCAAC